>Ga0070697_100001166_pt1 | contig 19926 bp, 13 predicted proteins | sample KBSK1501metaG_FD_65475 | JGI IMG/M metagenome (GOLD analysis project Ga0070697, IMG submission 65475) | Corn, switchgrass and miscanthus rhizosphere microbial communities from Kellogg Biological Station, Michigan, USA - KBS K1-50-1 metaG | ecosystem: Host-associated > Plants > Roots >... | reverse complement strand
GCTGTTGATCGGGCTCACGGCATCCCTGCGTTCCGAGAGACTCGGAACTACGTGCAGAAGGTACAGGATGCATATTTCAGGCCTGGATCGGGTCGTCTTGAGGGCGCGTTTTCGAATCCACGCGCAATCCACAGAGAAGTCGACTCCGACGGACGCATCATCTTCAAGAACGATTAACAACAAGCTGATTGAACCAGCCGCATGGCGGCAGGCAGTCAGAGGGATCGGGCAGCGATCCGAGAAGTGAAGGCCCGCGTGGGGCCGTAATTTTCCATTCCAGAATTGCAGGGCGCGCATGTTGGGGGGCCGAAAAATTTCGAACAGAAGATTCGCCCGGCTTTCGCCAGTTTTTGTAGCGCTGGGAATTGCTGCCCTGGGTATTTGTGGAGAACTGTCCGCGAGTCTTGCGAAGGCAGCGGACACCACGACGAGCCGCGCGGTGAAGCGCGAAGCGGCAGGAGCGCAATTTGCGCGGGCGGAAGAACAGCGCGCGAATTTGAATGGAAAGCCCGCAGATAAGCGAACGCTTGCGGAATACAAGCAGGTGGTTGCCAGCTATCGCCGCGTGTATCTGATCACTCCACGAGCGCCGGAAGTGGTGGATTCCCTGCTCTCTGTTGCCGAGCTATACACGGAGATGGGGGACCGCTTTGGAAGGAACTACTACCAGTCGGCGGTGGATGCCTACCAATTTCTTGTGCATGAATATCCCTCCAACAAATACACGCAGGATGCGATGCTGCGCATCGGCAAACTCCAACGAGACCAGTTGGGCGACAGCGCGCTGGCGACGAAAACCTACGAAGATTTCTTGAAAAAGTATCCACGATCACCACGCAAGCGCGAAGCGCAGGAAGAATTGGCTGAGTTGGCGCTGCTGAAGCAAAGCGATTCTCCAGCGGCAGCGGGAAATGTTCCATCGGGGGCAGCGGCCGAGACAGAGACAGAGGCGCCTGGACCGGTTCGCGGAGGAGTTGAAGCGACGGGACGCAGCGCCTCCGAAGGCGCTCCGCGGATCCGGCGGATCAGCGCGAGCGCGAATGCCGACGCAACGCGCGTAACAATCGACCTGGAAGACACGGTGCAGTACAGCTCTGCGCGAATCGCCAATCCCGACCGCATATTTTTTGATTTGCATTCGGCGCGGCTGACACCGGCAGTGGCGCGGGACAACGTGCAGGTGAGCGGGGATCTTTTGACAGCAGTGCGTGTCGCGCAGAACCACGCAGGCGTGGTTCGTGTGGTGTTGGACGTAAAAGGCGTGAACGATTACGCGGCATCGCTGGTGAGTAATCCGCCGCAACTGGTGATTTTCCTTTATTCAGTGGATCACCATGGAGCAGCGGTTCGCACGGCGAGATCGAAAACCGCGCGGCCGCAAAGCGGCGCCATCCAAGCGAGTGAAGATGCCGGAGGCGGACCAAGCGACGATGGAAATGTAAAGTCTGTATCGGCAAGAAATCCGGCGGTGGATCCTGACGTTTCACCTGCGAGCAACGCGACGCCGAATAATGCGGTGCGAGGGAAGAATTCTCGCGGGAAGAACCTGGGCGCTTCGAACGGTAAGCCTGACTTGATCCAACCCACGAGCGTGCCGCAGCCTAGGCGGGATGGGCAGTCCACGTTGACGCGCGCGCTGGGGCTGAAGATTGGGCGCATTGTGATCGATCCCGGGCATGGCGGGCATGACACCGGGACGATCGGGCCGACCGGCTTGATGGAGAAGGATTTGTGCCTGGATGTGGCTCTGCGGTTGGGGAAGATCATCCAGCAGCGGTTGCCCGGAGCGGACATTGTGTATACGCGTTCCGACGACACATTCATTCCGCTCGAGGAGCGGACAAACCTTGCGAATCAGGCGAAGGCGGATTTGTTTATTTCGATTCACGCGAATTCGAGCCAGGACCACGCGGCGCGGGGAGTAGAAACTTACTACCTGAATCTGAAGGGCTCTCCGGAAGCGATGGAAGTGGCGGCACGTGAAAACGCGTCGTCGCAGGACGGCGTGCACGATCTCGAGGATTTGGTAAAGAAAATTGCGCGAAACGAGAAGATTGGCGAGTCGAAAGAATTCGCGGAAGATATCCAGGATTCGCTGGCGAAACGGATGCAGAAAGCCAGCAGGACGGTAAAGAACCGGGGCGTGCGCAAGGCGCCGTTTGTGGTGCTGATCGGCGCGGACATGCCATCGATCCTTACGGAGATTTCGTTCCTCAGCAATCCCTCCGACGAGAAACTGTTGAAGCAGCCGGAATACCGGCAGCGGGTGGCGGAAGGGCTGTACCAGGGCGTTGCGAGCTACCTGCAAAGCATGAACAGTGTGACCCTGAATCTGCCCGGCAAGAGCGCCTCAGGCCGGTCCTCGGGAGCCACTCTAGTTGAACAATCCCGGAACCAAAGGTAGTCTGGTGGTGTCTAAGCGATAGCAAGGGATGCGCCGACAACTACTATTCGTTTGCGGTATTGCGCTGCTCAGCGCTTCGCCGCTTTTCGCCCAGGAAGTTTCCCTGCCGAAACAATTCCGCGACTGGAATCTGACAAGCTGCTCCGCGAAGCCCACAATGTTTGATTTTGACAAAGAAGCTGGTCAGCGGGAATTCAGCATCTGTCAGTACAAGAACAGAGATAGCGTCGTTGGCATTTCAGCTGGGAGGTACCACGATCCGAGTAGCGCATTTGAGGTGTATACGAGCCGCTTGAGACCCGGAATGGTCCCGATCAACGTGGGGCAGGTATCCGCGTTCGACAAAGACGGGGTGATTATCCTTGAAGGCAGCCTTGTTTTGTCGTCCACGGCAAATGTTTCCAAGGATGATCTAGGCACACTGGTTAAGGCGATGGAAGCGGGCAGCGAGAAGGGGCCTCTTCCACCGATTCGGGGCTATCTCCCGGGTCCGGGCCGCGTGCTGGGATCGGAGCGGTACGCGCTGGGGCCGGAGGCGATGCGGGCGGCGCTGGCAGGGTTGGGACAAATGGACTTGGCTGGGCTGGTCGATGCCGCGGGATTTTCGTCCGGAGCGGAGGCCATGCTGGCGCGGTTCGCGAGCCGGGGCAGAGACGGCGGAGTTTTGCTGTTGCTGGAATATCCGACGCCGCAACTGGCGGAGCAGCACATTCATCACCTGGATGAGGTGCTCCCGGCGGCGGCGAAACAATCCGGCACGGTGATTGAGCGGAAGGGTTCGCTGCTTTCGATGGTGTTGTCGCCGACTTCGGCGGAGTACGCGAAAAGCCTGAGAGAGGCCGTCGATTACGAGACCCAGGTGACCTGGAACGAAGCGAGCCAGACTGCTACGGATCCGCCGATTACGAGCATCATGGTGAAGATCTTTATTGGGACAGGAGTCTTCATGGTGGCGGCGGTGGTGCTGGGTATCGCGTTTGGCGGCGTACGCGTGTTGACGAAAATATTCTTCCCCGGCAAGGTGTTTGACCGGCCGAATCAGATGGAAATCCTGCAACTAGGACTCTCCGGCAAGCGCATCGACCCGAGCGATTTTTACTGAGCTAGTTCCCCTCCCAATATAACCAGCCTGGATTTCGCGCGTCTAACTGGGGCACGCCGTTTTGTGCCTTGGTGGACGCGCGAAGGTATCGTAAAATTTGCGATTACGCCGGGGGAGACGGGCCCAACCATGCAAGGCAGCCAAAGAATGAGGAAGAAGTGGCAGACAGCAGCGCTGATGCTAGCGGCAGGTGTTCCGTTGATGTCGTGGGGATGTGGCGAGAAGACTTCCGCGGGGGGACCGGGAGCAGGCGGAACGCCGGCGATGCCGGTTCAGGTACAGATAGTACAAACGGTGAGAATCCCGGACACGAACGAGTACTTATCCGTTTTGAAGTCGCGGCAATCCGCAGTGATTAACCCACAAGTGGAAGGGCAAATTACAAAGATTTTTGTGAAGTCCGGGGACAAAGTAAACGCCGGGACACCCCTGCTGCAGATCGATCCGCTGAAGCAGGAAGCCACGCTAAGCAGCCAGCAGGCGACGCTGGCGGCGCAGGAAGCGAATCTGCGTCTGGCAAAAATTTCGCTGGAGCGGGCGCAAAGGCTGTTTGCGGCGCAGGTGATCAGCAAGCAGGATTTAGACAACGCGCAGTCCGCGTATGACGGAGCCGCAGCTCAGATGAAGGCGTTGTCCGATCAAGTGGAGCAGCAGAGAGTGGAGTTGCGGTACTACAAAGTGAGCGCGCCGGCAGACGGCATCGTGGGGGACATTCCCGTGCATGTGGGCGATCGCGTGGCGGTCACGACGCACTTGACGACGATTGACTTGCCGGGAGCGCTGGAAGCCTACATTTATGTTCCCGCGGACCGTGCCAAGAATTTGAGGGTGGGATTACCGGTGCGATTGCTGGATGAAACTGGCAGCTCGGTATCCGATACCCACATCACGTTCGTTTCACCGCAAGTCGAAACCGACACGCAGACGGTGCTGGCGAAGGCAGCGGTGGAAAATGCGCGCGCGAAGCTGCGGATAGCCCAACAGGTGCGAGCGCAGGTGACGTGGAGTTCGCACGACGGGCCGGTCGTCCCCGTGCTTTCAATCCAGAGAATCAATGGACAAGCGTTTGTGTTCGTGGCCGTAAACGAGGGAAAAGGAACGGTGGCGCGGCAGAAACTACTGAAGTTGGGCGATACGATCCTAAATGACTACGCGGTGCTCGACGGTCTAAAGGCCGGCGACCACCTCATTATTTCAGGCACGCAATTCCTTCAGGACGGCGTTCCGATCACGGAACAAATTCAAAAAGACACGAAGCAGGGCGACGGCAAGAGCGGTGCGGCGCGCTAGATGCCGCGAACCCGATGAGCAGCCCTCTCCCAATCCAAATAAAGGCGGAACCCGGCCTTGTTCGTTGATTTCTTCATCCAGCGTCCGGTGTTTGCAACCGTGTGCGCGCTGATGATTATTTTGGCGGGCGCGATTTCGATTCCCACACTGCCGATAGCGCAATTTCCAAATCTGGCGCCGCCGCAGGTAGTGGTGACGAGCGTCTACATTGGCGCCAACGCGCAAACCGTGGAATCGGCGGTGACGATTCCGCTGGAGCAGGCGATCAACGGCGTGCCGGGGATGAAGTACATCACGTCGACGAGCAGCAACAGCGGCGTGAGCGGGATCACGGTGACGTTCGATGTGTCGCGCGACGTAGACCTTGCTGCGGTCGACGTGCAGAACCGCGTGAGCCAGGCATTGGGCCGATTGCCGAATGAAGTGAAAAATACCGGCGTGATTATCACCAAGCAGGCCAGCGGATTCGTGTTTGGAGCCGGCGTGTACTCGGAGAGCGGAGAATACGACAGCCTCTTTTTGAGCAACTACATCGATGTGTACGTGCGAGACGCGCTGAAGCGCGTGCCGGGCGTGAACGACGCGTTTATTTTTGGAGAGCGGAAATACGCGATGCGCGTGTGGCTCGATCCTGCGCGGATGGCGCAACGCGGTTTGACGGCGACAAATGTGATCAACGCGCTACAAGAGCAAAACGTGCAAGTGGCCGCGGGACAGATCGGGCAGCCGCCAAACGCAGGCGAGCAGGCGTTCCAAATCAGCGTGAGGGCCGTCGGGCGGCTGACGAGCCCAGCGGAATTCGACAATATTATTTTGAAAAGCGGGGCGGATGGGACTCTCGTACGAGTGAAGGACGTGGGCCGGGCCGAATTGGGCGCCGAAAATTACGATGTGCGTGTGCGCTTCAACGGGCATGACGCGATCGGATTTGGCGTGACCCAGCTGCCGGGAGCCAACGCGCTGGACGTGGACCGCGACGCGAAAGCCGAGTTGATGCGGCTTTCGAAGACATTTCCGCCGGGATTGAAGTACGCGGTGGCGTTCGATTCGACGACCGTAATTGGCGAATCGATCCAGGACGTACTGATCACGCTGGTGGAAGCGATACTTCTCGTCATTACGGTGATTTATATCTTTCTGCAGGATTGGCGGAGCACGCTCATTCCGGCAGTGACGATTCCGGTTTCGCTGATAGGGACGTTCGTTTTCATCAAACTGCTGGGGTTCTCGATCAATACGCTGACGCTATTCGGGATCACGCTTGCGACGGGATTGGTGGTTGACGACGCGATCGTGGTGATCGAGAACGTGGAGCGGCACATCATGGAGGGCCTTACGGAACCGCACAACGCGGCGTCCGTGGCCATGAAAGAAGTGGCTGGAGCGGTCATAGCTACTTCGCTCGTGCTGGTTGCAGTGTTCGTGCCCGTGGCGCTCTTTCCAGGCACGACGGGAATTTTGTTCCGCCAATTTGCACTGACCATCGCGTTTTCGGTATCGATATCCGCGTTTAATGCGCTGACTTTGACACCGGCGCTTTCCGCGATTTTACTGGGACACCATCGCGAGCGAGCGGAAGGAAGAATTTTTCACGCGTTCAATCGCATGGTGACTGGCGGAACGAATTTGTACCGCAATACGGTGCGGCATGTTATCGGCTGGCGCTTTGCGGCGCTTTTGGTTTTCTTCGCCGCACTAGGTCTGACCTACTGGATTTATAACAAGGTTCCGCGCGCGTTTATTCCGGAAGACGATCAGGGCTACATCATCATCGCCGTGCAGGCGCCGCAGGGGGCGTCGTTGCAGTACACGACAGATATCTGCGGCAAGGTGGAAGAGACGCTCTCGCACATTCCGGAGATCGCGGGCGCGTTTTCGCTTCCCGGGTTCAGCCAGTTTGGCGCCGCACCGAATCGCGGCGTGGTGTTCAGCAGCTTGAAGCCGTTTGCGGAGCGCAAGGGCGACGAACATTCCGCTGGGGCGGTGATTCAGCGATTGCGCGGGCAGCTGTTCGCCATTCAGGGCGCGCTGGTGATCCCCTTCAATCCGCCCGCAGTGCAAGGGTTGGGACAATTCGGCGGATTTTCGTACCAGCTGGAGGACCTCGGGCGAAATTCGCTGCAAACGATAGCGGCTACCGCCAACAATCTTGTGGCGCAAGGCAACGCGAGTAAGGATTTGGTGGGACTGTTCACGAGCTTTACGGCGAATGACCCGCAGTATTTGGTGCAAATCGATCGGGAAAAAGCGAAGAGCTTGCAAGTGCCGCTGAACCAGGTGACGGATGCGCTGCAGGTGTACATGGGATCGGAATACGTGAACGATTTCGACTTCAACAACCGGTCGTATCGCGTGTACGTGCAAGCGGACAGCAAGTATCGCTCGCAGCCCAAGGACATCCAGCAATACTACTTGCGATCGGACGCGGGCAGAATGATTCCGCTGGACAATCTGGTCACGGTGGCGCCGACGGAGAGCGCGCAAGTCATCAGCCACTACAATTTATTTCGCTCGGCGGAGATCGACGGATCGGCGGCGCCAGGACAAAGTTCTGGCGAAGGGATAGCGGCGATGGAAGCGCTTTCGAAGAAAGTGCTTCCGCAAGGGATGGCGTTCGAATGGAGCGGGTTGTCGCTGGAGGAGATTCAGTCTGGAGGGAAGGCGCTGATTCTGTTCGGGCTCGGACTGGTGGTCGTGTATCTGACGCTGGCGGCGCAGTACGAGAGTTTCGTGCTGCCGTTTATTGTATTGATGGCGGTGCCGATTGCGATTTTAGGGGCGATTGGGGCGCAAGCGATGCGTGGACTGCAGAATGACGTGTATTGCCAGATTGGACTGGTGATGCTGATCGGACTTGCGAGCAAGAACGCAATTTTGATCGTGGAATTCGCGGAGCAACTGCGCGGGCACGGAATGACGATCGTAGAGGCAGCCATCGAGGCTGCGCGGATTCGATTGCGGCCGATCCTGATGACTTCATTCGCGTTTATTCTTGGCGTGGTGCCGCTGGTGCTTGCGCGAGGAGCGGGACGCGCGGGAAGAATTTCCGTGGGAACGACGGTGTTCGGGGGAATGATTGCGGCGACGACGTTAAACCTTGTATTTATTCCTGTGTTGTACGTGATTGTGAAGAGCATTTTTCCTGGCGGAAAAGCAAAGACCGCTTCCGTCGAGCATTAATTTTTTCCTCTCATTGAACAACTGAGTTACTGGTTTGGAGTGGAGCGGCCGAGAGGGACGTTGTGTCACTGCTTTTTGAGAAGACACACACCTGACCAGGGGCGGTCGCGGCGGGATTTTTCTGTTTCGGGGAGAAGCGCGAAAAGGCTCATGAAAAAGGAGAGGCGCTTGAGACGCGCGGCGTTTTTTAGGAGTGAGCGCACGTCGACGGGCTTCCACCCGTAAGTGATGAAGAAGTTTGGTCCTTCGGGAGGAGCAAATTTGAAAGGCGCGGCATGGTGTAGCTGCTTGGCCATTTTCTTTGCCAGCATGCGCAGAAGACCTGGCGAGGCGATATCGAGAATCCAGGACTGAAAGCTGGGGGGCGCGCCGAGGTCCTTGGCGAGGCCGGCGACATCATCGGGAGTCAAATAGATGAGCAGACCCTCGGTGATGATGAGAGCTTTGGTGCACCTGCCGCCAAGTTGCGTGAACAGATCGCGGCGAGCCGGAGCGTTTGATAAATCGAGCCGAATGCGTTCGAGGGAGCAGACAGGTTTCTCATCGCGAAGAATTTCCTCTTTGTAGGAGAGGATTTCGGGGAGATCGACTTCGACCCATTTTAGAGACGCGGGAAGCTGCATGCGGTAGGGACGAGCGTCGAGGCCCGCAGCGAGGTTGATGACCATGTCAGTGCCTTGCTGGACTTGTTCGTTGATGAGATCGTCGCCGAGGCAGGTGCGGGTGATCATGCTCCAGTCACTGTCGCGGCCGAGGGGCATGGACTTTGCGATTTGTTCGCCGCGTTCGCCAGCGAGGCGGCGCGCGAAAGGATCTCGGAAGTGGGCGTCGGGACGTTCGGTCTCGCGCGCTCGATAGACGGCGACCCAGCGGGCAGTGTCCGAGACGTTGCGAATCAGTGGTTCTGCACCCGCAGCTGATGAAGAGTGTGCGGGAGACTCTTTGTCGGCCAAGTTCTTGCCTCGTGATGGTGAGTGAAAGCGATCTGCGCAATGTTAACTGCTGAAGCGGCAGCTGCACAACAGAGAAAGCCGCGAGCCGGCGAGGGCCGGAAACCGAGGAACAGAACAACGGCGTGTTTTCGGCGGGTGGTCCTTTCAAGAAACGAATGTCATATATAATCGCCGCCAGTGCGCGGAATGAACTGCGGCTACTTTAGAAGAAAAAGTGAGCTGCAATAAATCGTTTGCGCCAAGCGAAGGCGTTGAGAATTGCGCGAGAGAAAACTGAGACACATGCTGGTGCGGAGGCGGTTAGTGTGAATTTCGAATTCAGCAATAAGACGAAAGAGCTGCAACGGCGGTTGCAGGCTTTCATGGCCGAGCATATCTACCCGAACGAGCCACGATTTCAGGACGAAATTGAGCGCGACCGCTGGAAACCAACGCGAGTCATCGAAGAGCTAAAACCGAAGGCGCGCGCGGCCGGGCTTTGGAATCTCTTTCTGCCGAATGACGAAAGTGGCGCAGGGCTGACGAATCTCGAATACGCGCCACTGTGCGAGATCATGGGCCGTAGCGTGATGGCGCCCGAAGTATTCAACTGCTCGGCGCCGGACACGGGGAATATGGAGGTGCTGGCGCGGTACGGAACGCCGGAACAACAAGGGAGATGGCTGAAGCCGCTGCTCGAAGGCGAAATACGGTCGTGTTTTGCGATGACGGAGCCGGAGGTGGCTTCTTCGGATGCGACGAACATTCGCGCCAGCATCGTAAGGGAGGGCGATGAATACGTCATCAACGGACGAAAGTGGTGGACGTCCGGAGCGGGAGATCCGCGGTGCAAAGTTGCGATCTTCATGGGCAAGACCAATGCAAGCGCCGCGGTGCACATACAGCAATCGATGATTCTCGTGCCGCTGGATACGCCGGGAGTCAAGATCGTGCGGCTGCTCAGCGTGTTTGGATATGATCATGCACCGCACGGGCATGCGGAAATTGCATTCGAAAACGTTCGCGTGCCGACGTCAAACATGCTGCTGGGTGAGGGGCGAGGATTTGAAATTGCGCAAGGGCGGCTGGGGCCGGGACGAATTCACCATTGCATGAGGTGCATTGGAGTGGCCGAGCGCGCGCTGGAAACAATGTGCAAACGTGTTCAAGCCCGCGTCGCGTTTGGCAAAGCGCTGGCGGAACAGGGAACCATTCGAGCCGACATCGCGGAGTCACGCATGGAGATTGAGCAAGCGCGGCTGTTGACGCTTAAAGCGGCTCACATGATGGACATCGTCGGAAACAAAGAAGCACGAACGGAAATCGCGATGATCAAGGTTGTGGCGCCAAATATGGCGCTGCGCGTTTTGGACCGGGCCATTCAGGCGCATGGCGGAGCGGGCGTTTCCGGCGACACGTTCCTTGCCAGCGCTTGGGCGAATGTGCGAACTCTGCGGCTGGCGGACGGACCGGATGAAGTCCACGTGGAATCCATCGCGAAATGGGAGCTTAGAAAATGGGGAAAACCGCGAACGCAGGCACATTCGGATTGATGCAAACTCAGGCTTGACCCGCGGTGAGGCTTCTTTCGTGGAGGTTAATGTGGCGCCTGTTGTCGTGGACTCGGCGGAATCTTTAAAGAAATATGTTGGGGAAGAAATCGGCGTGAGCGAATGGCTCATCGTCACACAAGAACGCATCACGCAATTCGCCGAAGCTACCGAGGACCGGCAATGGATCCATATTGATCGCGCACGGGCGGAGAAAGAATCTTCGTTCGGGACGACGATTGCGCATGGATTCTTGACGCTTTCGCTGATCAGCCGGTTTTTGAAGGACGTGATGCAAGTTCGAACCGGTGTTGGAATGGCAATCAACTACGGGCTCAATCGAGTGCGCTTCCCTGCCCCCGTTCGCAGTGGTTCACGAATTCGAGCACGGGTGAGTCTGGTGAGTCTGAAAGAAGTTTCTGGAGCGCACGAGGCGGCTTTTTCGGTGACGGTGGAGACGGAAGGTGGCGGGAAACCGTGCTGCGTTGCGGAATCGATCGTGCGTTATTACCGTTAGCCCAGGCGCGAAGCTTCATTCAATCTCAGAGTTAAGAATCACAAAATAATGCAGGTGTCAGATCGCCCCTGTTTCAGCGGTGCGCAAAGAGGCGCGCAAAAGAAGTTTGATGAGTTGGGGCATGCTGGCGAAGCGTTCGTCGTGGGTCAATCCTTGGTGATAGCGATAGTAAATCTGCTGGACGATCACGGCGATTTTGAAACGCGCAAAGGCCAGGTAGAACGGCAGATTAGTGACGTCGCGGCCGGTTTTCAGCGCGTAGCGATGGACCAGTTGAGCGCGTGTAAGGCTGCCGGGATAGATCGTAGGTCCCCAGCGGGTTTCGAGCATCTCCGGGGGATCGCTGGCATCGATCCAGTAGGCAAGAGCGGAACCCAGGTCCGCGAGCGGATCGCCGATGGTGCACATTTCCCAATCCAGGAGACCGATAATTTTGGTGAGATCGTTGGGATCGAGAACGACGTTATCGTATTTGTAGTCGTTGTGGATGAGCGCGGCACCGGTTGATAGAGGCATGTGCTGTTGAATCCAGTCGGAAATTGGTTCGACCTCCGGAATGTCGTGCGTCCTGGAGCCATGATAGCGCTCGATCCAGCCGCGCACCTGGCGTTCGAGATAGCCCCGCGGTTTGCCCAAATCGACGAGGCCAATCGCATCGTAATCGAGGCTGTGAAGAAGAGCGAGATTGTCGAGGAAGGACTCGCTCGCTCGCCGCGCCGCTTCCGGGGAGAAATCCAAGCCGGGCGGGATGTCTCTGCGAAGGATGATCCCGTGAATGGGTTCCATCAGATAAAACGGAGCGCCCAGCACGGATGTGTCGTCGCAGAAGAGCAGGACTCGCGGCGCCGGAGGATAGTGTCCATGAAGCTTGGAGAGCACACGAAATTCGCGGCCCATGTCATGAGCAGACTTGACCTTACTTCCGAATGGAGGACGGCGAAGAACCATATCGCGCGGACCGAGTTGCACGGAATAGGTGAGATTCGAATGGCCGCTCGGGTATTGACGAACGATTAGGGGCCCAGATTCGCCGGGGAAATGAACGTGAAGGAAAGAATCAAGCTTCGCGACGTCGAGCTCTTCTCCCGGACGTACGGCGGTCGTTGGATCTTGGAGGTCAGCCATAAATTTCTCGCGACGCTTCTCTATCTATAAGTCAGCAAAGCGGGATCGTCCAAATGCTGAAACGAGTTAAACGTGCTAAGCGTGAAGCGATCCCCGGTAAACAAGAATTCGCTATAAGAACAGTTGCGAGGCATCCAGGCGACTTGCAGCGTATCCTGAGGTGAAAGGCGCAAAGCGCGCTGGACAGCCACCGCGACGGGACCACCGGAAGTAAAGATGGCGCAAGTTTCGCTTCTGCCTGCCGCAGACAGGATTTGTGACAGACCGCGATTGACGCGGGCAATAAACGCCTCCCAGGATTCGACGCCATTTACGCTTAATTCTCCGTTGACCCACATTGTGACCACCGATTCGAAGAGTTTTTGGAAATTCCTGCGGCGCTGGGGTGGACTATTAGCATTGCGCACTGCGTTGTCGAGATCACGGATGTGCGGGTTGGTCTCAGCAAGCCGAGGAAGACTTCTTTCCAGTACGACGTCGCCCTGGAATTCGTCGAACTCGTCGAACACGACGGGCACGGGAAGTTTTAGACCGTTCTTCGAGTAGCTTTCGCGCACGGCTTTTTCTGTGTCGCGATGGCGGACGCGCGGCCCCGTGCACACTCGATCGAAAGCGACTTTGTGGCGAGCCCAATACTCTCCCAGCACATGGGCCTGAGCCTCGCCAGTGGCGGAGAGCTTGTCGTAATCCGGCTCGAGAAAAGAAGCCTGTGCGTGGCGAACCAGAAAAACGCGTCCCATGCGTCACCTAAGAAGACTGCGACTGCCTTGCCAAAGAACAGCCGTTGATGGAAAGCAAAAAAGTAATTCGCAACGCAACCGTGACCCGCTAGGCAGTGGCGCTCTGTTCCTTGTTGAAGTCCGCGAACTTCTTGCCCTCTTGAGCGAGCCGCTTCAAAAGCGGGGCAGGCTCCCAGAGTTCGCCGTGCTGTTTGTGGAATTCTTCAATGCGGTCGCAGACTCTTTTCAAACCGACGGCGTCGGCATACCACATCGGTCCGCCGCGATGTGCCGGAAAGCCGTAGCCGTTGAGATAGATGATGTCGATGTCGACGGCACGCAGGGCGAAACCTTCTTCGAGGATGCGAGCGCCTTCGTTTACTAGAGCGTAGACGCAGCGATCGACAATTTCTTCCTTGGAAATTTGGCGCTGAGGAATGCCGGCTTCCGCGGCCCATTTGCGGACTAGCTGCGCGACCTCCGGATCAGGAATTGCGCGGCGATTTTCGTCGTACTTGTACCAGCCAGCGCCGGTTTTCTGGCCGTAGCGGCCCAGCTCGCAGAGTTGGTCTCCGGCAAAAGCCTGACGAATGCCGGGCTTCTCGAGGTGGCGATATTCCTTGCGGATTCGCCAGCCGACATCGAGACCGGCAAGATCGCCGACCGCGAGCGGGCCCATGGCCATGCCAAAATCGTAGAGCGCGGAATCGACAGCTTCGACGCTAGCGCCCTCTTCGAGAAGGAACACGGATTCGCGGACGTACGGATGAAACATGCGATTGCCGGCAAATCCGCGGCAGTTCCCCACCAGGACGCCGACCTTGCCGAGCTTTTTTGAGAGCTGCATGCAGGTTGCGATGACTTCCCTTGCGGTGGCTTTGCCGCGGACAATTTCGACGAGGCGCATCACGTTTGCGGGACTGAAGAAATGCGTACCGATTACGGCCTGGGGGCGCGTAGTCGCGGAGGCAATCTCGTCGATGTTCAATGTGGAGGTGTTGCTGGCCAGAATGGCGCCTGGTTTGCAGACGCGGTCAAGTTCAGAGAAGACTTCTTTCTTGAGGGCCATGCCTTCAAACACAGCTTCGATGACTATGTCGGCGTTCGAGAAAGCTTCATAACTGAGTGTTGGCTGAATGAGTTTCAGGCGTTCATCCACGAAAGCCTGTGTAAATCGGCCGCGCTTCACGGAAGTCGCGTAATTTTTTTGAACGTTCGCGAGGCCCTTGTCGAGTGCGGCCTGGTCGGCTTCCTTCAAAAGCACGGGAATGCCGGCGTTTGCGAGGACCATGGCGATACCGCCGCCCATCGTTCCCGCGCCGACGACGGCTGCCGTGTTGACCGGGATGAGCGGTGTGTCCTTCGGAATGTCCGGGATTTTGGCAACTTCGCGCTCACCGAAGAAAACGTGAATGAGAGCCTTGGATTGATCGGAAAAAAGGCAGTCCATGAATAGCTTGCGCTCGAATTTGCAGCCTTCCTCGAATGGGAGTTTTGTGGCGGCTTCGACCGCATCGATGGCCGCTAGCGGCGCGATCATTCCTCGCTGTTTTTTGCTGGCGTTATCTCGCGCGGCGGCAAAGATCGTGCCGTTTTGTTCCGCGGAGCCGAGTTTTTCATTCCGGTCGCGTGTTTTGCGAACGGGTTTGTCTGCAATCTCACGAGCAAAGGCGACGGCGCACGTCAACAGATCGCCTTCGATCAGGCGGTCGAGGATGCCGTGCTGCAGGGCTTCTTCGGCCTTGATGGGGTTGCCGTTCGCACACATATCGACAGCTTTGGCTGGGCCTGCGAGTCGCGGCAAGCGTTGCGTGCCGGCGGCGCCGGGAATTATGCCGAGCTTTACTTCCGGCTGGCCGACTTGTGCGCCGGGAACGGCGACGCGATAGTGGCCGGACATGGCAAGTTCGAGGCCCCCGCCGAACGCGCTGCCATGAATGGCCATAACGACAGGCTTGCGACAATCTTCGATTTTCAAGAGTAGCGAAGGCAGCTCCAAACCGCCGCTGCTAGCCTTGCCGGAAATGATCTTGCCGAATTCCTTGATGTCCGCCCCGGCGATGAAAGTCCTGCCTCCCCCGATGAGTACTGCAGCTTTGATCGAATCGTCTTTGTCGATTTGCTCGATGGCTGCGGCGATGCCTTCGGGCACGCCGGGGCTGAGAGCGTTTACTGGAGGATTGTTGATGATGATGACGGCAATGCCATTGTCATTCGTAAGCTGAACCAGGTCGCTCATCGGTGGCCGCTCTTTCCTCTGAAATGATTCGCAACACTCGTGGAAAAATACCTGGGGCGGGCACGCGGCCCGCAGGATCACATCTTATTTATAATGCTTCTCACTTACGGCTGGCAAATTCAGGGCGGATGGTGTCCTGGCCTCCCCAATATTTCTTGCGCAATTCCCTTTTCAGAATCTTGCCGGTGCCGGTTTTGGGCAGCGCATCAAAGAATTCGACGGAGTGCGGACATTTATAATGCGCGATGCGGGCCCGGCAAAAGTCGATCAACTCCGCTTCCGCGGCCTGCGAACCGGGCTTCAGCACGACCAAAGCCTTCGGCACTTCTCCCCATTTCGCGTCGGGAACAGCGATGACTGCAACCTCGTAAACATTTGGATGAGCCAGGAGCGTTTTTTCGACTTCCAGCGAAGAGATGTTTTCGCCGCCGCTGACGATAATCTCTTTCTTGCGATCGACCACGAGGAGGTAACCATCTTCATTTATCGTGGCCATATCGCCGGTGTGAAACCATCCGCCGCGCATGGCTTCGGCGGTGGCTTGCGGCTGTCCCCAATAGCCCTCCATGACCACGTCGCTGCGCGCAACTACCTCGCCGACGCTTTTCCCGTCGTGCAGCACATCTTTGTCATTTGCATCCACAACGCGAAGTTCCACGCCGGCGATTGCGAAGCCGGTCATGGCCTGGCCGATATATTTCTGCTCGCCTTGCCAATCGAGGCCGGGCTTCATTCGGGAGAAGGAGAGGATGGGGGAGGTTTCCGTGAGGCCGTAGCCGGAGCGGCAGGTCGCGCCAAGTTTTTCTTCGACCTCGCGCACCAAGGTCGGAGAGGAAGCTGCTCCGCCGATATTGATAATACGCAGGCTGCTCAAGTCATATTTTGGACGCTCGGGGCAATTCACGAGGGCCGTGGCCATGGCGGGCACCAGACACATGTTGCGCACACGCTCCTGTTCGACTAAGTGGAAAATTCGCGTGGTTTCGAAGCGCTGCAGCATCACGTGTTTTCCGCCCGTCAATGCGAGCGTATGCGGCGTGCCCCAGCCATTGGCGTGGAAAAGAGGAATGGTGTGCAATTGAACGCCATCGGCGGTGGGATCGTCGGTGAGGCAGGCGTACAGAGCGTGCATGTAAGTATTGCGATGAGTGAGCATCACGCCTTTGGGATTGGCGCTGGTGCCGCTGGTGTAGAAAAGTTCCGCGACGGCGTTCTCGTCGACTTGCATGATGTCGGTGCGGCAGGGGGAAGCGGCGGCGAGGAGTTCGTCGTAATTTTTGGGAGCGAGCCAGTCTGCTTGGGGCGCGCCGTCGAGCAAATAAAAGGATTCCACCGTCGAAACGCTTTGACGAAAGGAATCGACGACGGGAAGAAATTCCTTTTCGAGGAAGAGCACTTTTGCCGCAGCATCGTTCAAAATGAAAGCAAGCTCATGAGGCACTAGCCGGATATTCATAGGGAGCAGGACGGCGCCGGCATCGAGAACGCCGTAGTAGGCCTCGAGCAAGCGATGGCAGTTCAAGCTGAGGAAGGCGACACGGTCGCCGGGCTTCACACCAGCGGCGCGCAACGCGCCAGCAAGGCGAGCTGCGCGTTCGGCAAATTGAGCATACGTGAAGCGTAACTCGCCGCAAACAACCGCAGTCTTACGCGGATACTGCTGCTCGGCGTACCGCAAACAGCGCAGCGGTGTGAGAGGTATGTTCATGGCGTGTCAAGCGCCTGTCAGGCGGTTTGCCCTCCATCGACAACCAAGACGTGACCTGTGACGTAATCGGAGGCGCTTGAGGCAAGAAAAACCGCCGCGCCTTTCAAGTCATGGTCGTTGCCGAATCGCCGCAGCGGGATCTTGCTCAAGAAGGCGTCCTTGTTTCGTTCTATCACGACTTGCGACATATTTGTGGGAAACCACCCGGGAGCAATGGAGTTTACCTGAATGTTGTGAATGCCCCATTTGCAGGCCAGATCTTTGGTGAATGAAATGACGCCACCCTTGCTGGCGTGGTAACCGATAGCCTGAAATTCCGGCGGAGCACCGCGAAGGCCAGCCACGGAGGCGATATTGATAATTTTTCCGCTGCGCTGGGAGACCATGTACTTTCCGGCGGCCTGCGAAAAGAGAAAAGTACCAGTTAAATTCGTCTCGATGACTTTGTTCCAATGTTCCAGGCGCATTTCTTCCACGGAAGCGCCCCAGGAGGTTCCAGCGTTGTTGATCAGGATATCGATGCGCCCGAAATGAGAAAGGGCGGTGTCGACGACTGCCTTAACGTCGGCTGGATTTTTTACATCGCATGCCAGCGCGAGGGTTTTTATGCCCAGTTTCTGCAATTCAGTCGCCGCTTGCTCGCAGCGCTCTTTTTTGCGGGCGCAGAGTACGACGTTGGCGCCCATTTCCGCTAGGCCTTCAGCCATTTGACGGCCGAGGCCGATGGAACCTCCGGTGATGATGGCCACGCGCCCGGTGAGATCGAAGAGTTGTCGAACGTTCATGGCAGGCGAGACACTTTCCTGTGCGTCGTGACGATTCGCGAAAACCAATCCAGCACGAGCATAGAGCTTTCTGGCTCGCGCAATGGAAAATACTAGAGTCAGAAGCATACGCCAAGCTCGAATTCGTGATTGGCGGGAAAGGGCGCGTTTTGTTGAGGAGCGGGCTTGCTGCATTTATTGGGGCGTCAGGACTACACGGCCTGCGATTCGCCCTGCGCGCATCTCTTCCAACGCATCATTCGCCTGGGCAAGCGGGCGCGCGGTCACCTGACACTGGACTTTGCCGGCGGCCGCTATTGCGAGGACTTCTTTGAGATCGTGGCGCGTTCCTACAGCGGAGGCCTGAATGCGGACTTCACCGGCGGCCATCATAATCGCCGGAAAACAGATATTTTCAGCGGGCAAGCCTACGACGAGCAGAGTTCCTCGAGACCGCAAGCAACTGAACGCTGTGTCATAGGCTGCCCGCGATGCGGAAGTAACAATGACGACATGTGCGCCGCCGGTCGCGCGAAATTCCTTAACAACATTGTTCGAAGAAGAGTTCAGCGTTCGAACGGCGCCAAGCTTGGCCGCCGCTGCAAGCTTTTCCTCAGAAATGTCGACGGCGGTAACTTCCGCTCCGAGACCAGCACCGATTTGAACCGCAAGATGACCCAGGCCACCAACTCCAAAAACGGCGAGCCGCTGACCGGGCAGAATTTTTGCTTGACTGAGCGCACGATAGGCAGTGACTCCGGCGCAGAAAAGCGGCGCTACGCTTAAAGCGGAGAGATTGTCCGGTAACGTCTGAACGTGGCTTGCGCGAGCCTTCATGAATTCCGCGTAGCCGCCATCCACGCTCACTCCGGTGATTATCTGCTTCGAGCAGAGGTTTTCATTGCCCTCGCGGCAGGGTTCGCACTCTCCGCATGTCCAGTAAATCCACGGAACACCAACGCGATCGCCCACTCGGAAGTCGCCCACCGTTTCGCCGAGTTCGACAATATGGCCGGCAATTTCGTGGCCGAGTATCAACGGCATCTTGGTAATGCGAGAGAATTGCGGCCAGTCGCCATCAGCCACATGAAGGTCGGAATGGCAGACGCCACACGCCTCCACGGCGATCAGAACTTCGCCAGGACCGGGCTCAGGGCGAGGAACATCTATGATTGTCAGCGGCTTCTTGAATTCCTGCAGGACGGCAGCTTTCATGCGGTCACCGTGAACAGTGCGAACTGAAAAAAGGTCTTCATGCAGCGTGCTATTTAGTCCGAAACCGGAACCGCATCTTTGATCGGGTCTCGCACAAAGCTGCGCCCGTGGCGCTCCGACCCAAACAGAAGGAGAACAGTTAGCGTCAGAATGGTCACGATTTCAAATCCGGCCATGGCCCACTGGTAGCCGACGTGGTCGCGCAGTGCGTATTGAATCGTGTTTGTAGGCGATGCGAAAAGAATTCCCAACTGATAGGTGAGACCGGGCATTAAGCCACGCGTCGCGTCCGCGGACAATTCATTCAGATGCACGGGGATTACGCCCCAGGCACCCTGCACACCTGCCTGCATCAAAAAAGCGGCGCACATGAGGATTGTGAGGTTCCCACCGAACGCCCACAGCGGAATCATAAGCAACGAGAGTCCCAAAGCCGCGATCATGCCTTTGCGGCGGCCAGCGACCTGCGAGAAGTGTCCAAAGATAATTGCGCCCACGACGGCGCCGATGTTGTAAATGATCGCAATGTTCGCGCGCACCGCGGACGAGGCGCGATGAATTTCCTGCAAGAAATCAGGGTACAAGTCCTGTGTGCCGTGCGAAAGGAACATCATGAAAGTCATTAGTACGACAAGGTAGAGGACTCGCTTCCATTCGAGGGCTACGATGCGAAGAACCTGTCCAGTGCTCGCGACGCGATGTTGTTTCCAGGCTTCGGACTCCGGCACCTTCGCCCGGATGTAAAGGGCCAGTAAGGCAGGCAGAGCGCCAATCCAGAACATGGGACGCCAACCCCAAGCGGGCAAGATAAAACGCGCCGCAAGCGCAGCCAGCAGATTGCCGATGGGATAGCCGCTCTGGAGAATTCCGCTCAATATGCCTCGCCAGCGGATGGGAGCGGCTTCCATCGCAAGCGATGCACCTACACCCCACTCGCCGCCCATGCCGATACCGAACAAGGCTCGCATCACGAAAAAGAACTTGTAGTTCGGCGAAAAACCGCACAGGAGCTCGATGAGAGAAAAATAGATGACGTTGGCCATCAGCGGAATGCGGCGGCCGTAGCGGTCTGAGAGCGCTCCGAAAATCAGAGCTCCAATAGGACGCATCGCGAGCGTCGCCGTGGTGGTCAAGATGATGTCACTTTTGGATACGCCGAATTGTTTGGCGAGGACGTCGTA
>Ga0070697_100001165_pt1 | contig 19928 bp, 21 predicted proteins | sample KBSK1501metaG_FD_65475 | JGI IMG/M metagenome (GOLD analysis project Ga0070697, IMG submission 65475) | Corn, switchgrass and miscanthus rhizosphere microbial communities from Kellogg Biological Station, Michigan, USA - KBS K1-50-1 metaG | ecosystem: Host-associated > Plants > Roots >... | reverse complement strand
CTTGTACTCGCCCGACTTGTCGAAGCGGCGGACGCCGTGGGCGAACACCGCCTCCAGCGGGTCGATGCCGCTTTCCCGAATCTGGATCAACCCTTCGCCCAGCGCCTCACCCTGGGCCTCGCGAACCCAGCCGGCCATCTTGTCAACAGCGGCCTTCAGCGCCGCAACCGGGGGCCCTGGGCGATCGACTGACGCGGCCATGCTTTAAGCCTGCACTATGGTTGCCACAGCTGTCTGTCAAAATTCCCCGGTCAGAATTTTTCCGTTAGGGTTGCCTGAAGATGGTCCGCGAAGTTGCGACCGAAAAGGCCAGGCGCCGAGCCGAGCGGGCATTGGTTGGGAACTACCACCAGGCTGAGCTGACCAAGCTTCTGGAGCACGTCCGGGCCGGCTTTACCGAGTACGACGCGGGTCAGATCGACGCCTTCGAGCTCGATGAGCTGATCCACCAGTACAAGCGCGCAACCATTGAGCTATGGAAATTCTGCGGAGCCACGGGCTCTCGAGTCGCCGCGGCTGCCCGGGCGATCGAGTGGAACACGCGAGAAGGGTCGGCCATCGACTGGTGGGAGCAAGGCGCTTTAGGCCGGCGCGTGAAGTAGCCGCGCCTTCGCGGCGTCTACCTGAGGATCAGGTGTCCTCGCTGATGTACTGCTCGACGAGCTTGCTGCCGATCCCGACGTCATCGAGTGGCCCGTAGTTGTTCGTGATGTCCGACGTTCGAACCACTTTGGGCCCGTCCCAGTGTTGGACTGTGCCGTTCATCCGCAGGACCCACACCTCGAGCTTGCCGTCGGGCAGCACGCTGCCAACTCGCGCCAGTCGACGACCGCGGGTCTTGAGGCGCACGACGTCCTTTACCGCGAACCGCTGAGGACCTGTGGCGCCGGCCGGGCCGTCGGGCGGCTCGGAGCTCGCAGCGATAGCGCGCCGCGGGCGCAGCTTGCGGGCAATCCGGCCAACCGGGTCATAGACGTCTGTCGCCGTGCGCTCTTTCAAGGGGATGATCGCGTTGTCGGTGATCTTGATGTGCTCGGGGCAGACCTCCTGGCAGCACTTCGTGATGTTGCACATACCGACGCCGGCCCTGCCGTGCAGCAAGCCGGTCCGCCGCTGGGTATCCAGCGGGTGCATCTCGAGGCCTGCAATCCGGACCATGTAGCGCGGTCCGTAGTAGGCCGACTTGTCGTCGTGATTGCGCAAGACATGGCAGACGTCCTGGCAGAGGAAGCACTCGATGCACTTGCGGTACTCGTAGATTCTTTCCGTGTCCTCCGGCAGCATCCGGTAGGGGACCGGCTCATTCGCCGCCGGCGTGAACCCGGGGATCTCCTTGTTGACTTCGTAGTTCCACGAGACGTCCGTGACAAGGTCCTTGATCAGCGGGAACGTCCGCATCGGCCCGACATGAATTTCTTGATTCACGAACTCGTCGACGCGCGTCTTGCACATGAGGCGTGGCTTGCCATTGATCTCGGCGCTGCACGAGCCGCACTTGGCGGCTTTGCAGTTCCAGCGGCAGGCGAGGTCGTTCGCAAAATTCGCCTGGATGTAGTGCACGGCGTCGAGCACCACCATGCCTTCGATCGAGGGCACCTCGAAGCGCTGCTCCTGGCCGCCCTCGGTGTCCCCGCGGAAGATCTGGAGGACGATCGAGCCGTTGGACGACGGGGTGGGGGAGCTCATGTCCGGACCGGCTGCGGCTTGGGCGGGCTTGGCGCCGGCGGCTGCGGCGCAGGTGGCGGCGACGCAGTCTCGGCAAAGAGCTTGGCGAGCTCCGGTGGCATCTCCGGCACCGGCCGCGTCTTGAGCTTGACGTTCCCGCCGTCGTTGTAGGCAATGAAATTCACGCGGCCGAGCGCCGGGTCTTTCTCCAGGTAGTCGAGCCGCCAGTGCGCGCCGCGGCTCTCTCGGCGCTCGATCGCCGCACGCACGATCGCCTCCGCGATGGTCAGCATGAATCGCAGATCCCGCGCCGTATGCCAACCCGGGTTGTACCGGCGTGACCCCGGAGCATGGATCCGGGCCGAACGCTGCCGCAGTTCCATGATTTGATCGAGGCAGGTCCTGAGCGACTTTTCTTCACGAGCCAGGCCGGCGCCGTCCTGCATCGCCTGCTGAAGCTGCTGCTGCAGCCGATACGGATTCTCCTTGCCGTCGCCGCTCAGCGGCAGCAGGAGGATCTGCTGCTCTTCGGCGATCTGCCGCTCGTCGATCTTGCCCAGCGCGACCTCGCGCTGGTAGGCACCCGCGGCGGCCCCGGCACGGCGGCCGAAGACGAGCAGATCAGACAGTGAGTTCCCACCCAACCGGTTTGCCCCATGCAGCCCCGCCGCCGCCTCTCCGGCGGCGTAGAGCCCAGGCAGCGTGGTCGCTCCGGTCTCCGCCTCCACCCGCAGTCCGCCCATGGCGTAGTGGATCGTGGGCGCGACTTCCATCGGCGCTTTGACGATGTCGACATCGGCCAGCCGCAAGAACTGCTCGTACATCGACGGCAGCTTTTTTTTGATCTTTTCGGCTCCCAGGTGGCGAACATCCAGGTACGCGCCGGCGTGTTCCGTGCCACGGCCCGCCTGGACTTCCTTGTAGATCGCCCGCGCCACGACGTCGCGCGAGGAGAGCTCTTTCTTCTTGGGATCGACTTCCAGCATGAAGCGCTTGCCCTCGCGGTTCGTCAGGTATCCGCCCTCGCCGCGCACGGCCTCGGTGACCAGGATGCCACGGACGCCCGGCGGCCAGACCATGCCGGTCGGATGGAACTGCACCATTTCCGGATCGAGCACCTCCGCGCCGGCATCGAAACCCATGCCGACGCCGTCGCCGGTGCCCTCCCAGGAATTCGAGGTGACCTTGTAGATGCGGCCCCAGCCGCCGGTCGCCATGATCACCGCCTTGCATTTGAAGGCGACGAAGCCGCCGTCAACCCGGTTGTAGCCGAAGGCGCCCACGATCCGATCGCCGTCTTTGAGCAAGCGGGTCAGGGTGACTTCCATGTGAACGTCGATGCCGAGCTGCACCACCCGATCCTGCAGGCTGCGGATCATCTCCAGGCCGGTGCGGTCACCGACATGGCACAGTCGCCGATACGTATGCGCGCCAAAGGCGCGCTGCATGACCCGGCCGTCGGGCGTCCGGTCGAAGATCGCGCCGTAGGTCTCCAGCTCGTAGACGCGGTCCGGCGACTCGCGGGCATGAAGCTCCGCCATCCGCCAGTTGTTGATCAGCTGGCCGCCGCGCATGGTGTCCTGGAAGTGCACCTGCCAGTTGTCCTCGGGATCGAGGTTGCCCAGGGCGGCCGCAATGCCGCCCTCCGCCATGACGGTGTGCGCCTTGCCCAGCAGCGACTTGCAGACCATCTCGACGCGTGCGCCGGTTGCGGCCGCCTCGATCGCCGCGCGCATGCCGGCGCCGCCGGCGCCGATCACGAGCACGTCCGTCGTGATGGTCTGGTAGGGCTCGCTCAGAAGATCACCCTCGGCTCGTGAATGACGCCGGCCAGCAGCAGGCGAATATAAACATCCGTCAGCGCGACCGAGAACATGCTGTACCAGGCCCATGCCCCATGCCGCGGGTTCGCGCGGTTGAGCAGCATCACGATCCGATGCCACAGCCTTCCGGCGGGCACACCCGAGAATCGATCGATCCGGCCGCCCATCAGGTACCGGAACGAATGGCAGGTCAGCGTGTACAGGCTCAACAAGATGACGTTGACCAACATGATCCCCGAGCCCAGGCCGATGAAGAACGAGCCGTGATAAATGAACGCACGGACGACATCGGCCCAGAGAAAGACGAGCACGATCAAGCTGAGCAACAGGAAGTACCGGTGATAGTTGTTGAGGACCCAGGGAAAGCGCGTCTCACCCCGATACTTTCCTCGCTTCAACTCCTGGATCGCGCAGGCAGGCGGGTCCCAGAAGAACGACCGAAAGTACGATTTTCGATAGTAATAGCAGCTGCCGCGTAGGCCGAGCGGGATGACGGCGAGGATGGGAAGCAGGATGCCGATGATTGGAATCCTGATGAGGCCGAAGCCTAGCCAGGTGGAGAAGAAGGGCGAGACGTACGGATAGACGACGACATTGATCTGATCGAACACCGACCAGGTCGCGTAAATGACGAACGCGCTGTAACAAACGACGGTGATCGCCGGCTCGATCCACCAGGCTCGGCCTGGTGATGTCTCCCTGGCCGATGCCGGCCGCGGAGGGAGGACAGTTTGAACGGCCACGGAACAATCTTAGTAGGCGGTCGGTCAGGAATTTGTTGCGCCTTGGCGGGCCACGGCGGGCACCGACGCCGCCGTCTTGCGGCGAGCCGGATGCTCGACCTCTTCGGGGTAGAGCACACTATTGACCTCGACGCCAATCATCGTGACGAAGCCGAGGAAGAAGAAGAACGTCATCAGAACGAAGAGCAGTCCGAAGGTTGCCCCGTACTGGTTGATGCCCTTGTTTAACGAGAGATACAGCGGGAAGACCAGCGTGACCAGTTCGAAGCCGATGCCGGCCAGCACGGCACCCGGGATGACCTTGCGGAAGTCCTGCCTGCGGTTCGGAATGACGTAGTAGATGCTGCCGAACAGGAGGACACCCGCGGTAATGCCGACGATCACCTGTAGGATGAAGGCCGCCACCCCCGAGTACAGAAATGCCGGAATGTCGGGGATCTGCTTGAGGGCGGGGAGACTCGCTGAAGTGGCCACCGCGACGCCCACGAGGATGGTGAACAGGAAGACCATGCCGACCGCTATGAGCTTCTGGCGGATGAAGTCTCGGGGCTTCGTGTGATAGATCACGGCGAACGCCTGCTCCATCAAGCCGAACAGAGCGGAGCCACCCCAGAGCAAGCCAACCAGGCCGACGATGAACAAAATGCCGCTGTTACTCTTCACGCCGCTGACGGCCTTGATCAGTTCGTCCTGCTGCTTCGTGTCACCGGGGATGACGCTGAAGATCGTTTTGTAGAAGGCGGCGTTCGCCTCTCCGAAAAATCGCAGGGCAAAACCGAGCAGTGACGCGGCAAACACCACGATGGGGAAAATGGCAAAGAGCGCATTCCAGGCGATGAGCGCCGCCCAGTTCGGCGCCTGGTCCTCGAGGAACTTCTGGATGACGCGCCCCGGCACGGTCTTCATCAGCCGCCCCATCTCCTGGATTCTATCTACCAGCGGTTCTATCAAGTAAATGGCAACCGCACAGGCCGAAGTCGAGGCCCAGAAGAAAGCGGCTGCCGAGCGGGCCCTCGAGCTGGTCAGGCCCGGAACCACCGTCGGCCTCGGCACCGGCACCACGGTCCGCTATTTCATCGAGGGGCTGGCCAGGAAAATAGGAGAGGGCCTCGAGGTGCAGGCGGTCGTGACCTCGCTCGAGAGCCGCAAACAGGCGGAAACGGCAGGGATCCCGGTCACCGACCGGATCGACGGGTCGCTTGACCTGGCCGTCGACGGCGCCGATGAGATCGATCCCGCTGTCAACTGCGTCAAGGGACGGGGCGGCGCGCTGCTGCGGGAGAAGATCGTCGCCCATGCCAGCCGGCGGTTCGTCCTGGTGGCCGACGAGAGCAAGCTGGTCGGCCGCCTTGGACGCGGCCCGGTACCGATCGAGATCCTGCCCTTCCTCTGGGAGGCGACCAGCCGGTCCATCGAGTCGCTGGGGGGCCGGCCCGAGCTCCGGATGGCGGCCGGTGCGCCGTTTCGAACCGACAACGGCAACCTGATCCTCGACACCAGCTTCGGCATCGTCGATGCCGGACTCGGTCTGGCGCTTCACGCCGTCCCCGGCGTGATCGAGCACGGCCTCTTCTTTGGCATGGCGAAAGCCGCGATCATCGGCTCAGCGGCCGGGATCCGAATTCTGGGTGAGCTCGGCTGACCCGTTATGCTTAGGCGCTGAATGGCGTTCGAGTACAAGGTGGTGAACACCGTCGAGGAAGCCAACCAGCTCTCCGAGGACGGTTTCGAGCTCTTTACCATCCTTCCCCCCGGGCCGAACGGCGGCCCTGATCGGCTGTACCTCCGGAGAGAGAAACGTCGCGGTCAGACGCCTGGATTCTCCCGAGAGTCCAAATCGGAGTAGGGCTCCGACCCGATTGACGGACTTTTGGCGCGAACTTATACTGAAGTAGTCTGGATTGCCGCAAGCGAGGGGCGGAATTTCCGCCCTTGTTGTGTTTATTCGGGTCCAGGACAGGGTACAGGTGACGGGCCCGGACGGCGGGCGTTCACAGGAGTTACGAGTGCTTCAACGAATGACAATGTCAACCGAGGCGGCGCCCCATTACGAGTCGGCGGTGCGCGCCATGTCCCAGGCCGCCGCCGAGGCGGAGCTGGCGCACGCGCCGGTTCGGCTCGCCTACTGGCGGATCACGGCGCTGGACACCTTGCTCGACCGGCTGGAGGAGCTTCGGCTGGCGTCCGAGCACGTCCTTCCGGAGGACATCCGAGACCTGGTCGTCGGGTACGCGGCGCGCCATGATGCCGAGCTCGCTGATCGGATCCAGCGGATCGACGGGGACGACCTCAACGCGGTCCACGACGCTGTTTTCGAGGCGCAGGGTCGCGTCATGCTGGAGCTGGCCCAGCTCCGCCGAGTCCCCAACTGGCAGGATCTGGATCTGATCCTCGGGCCGGGAGACGACGAAGCCGCTTAGCGGCAGCCCCGACACGAGCGACGCCGCGGATCGAGAGCGGCCGCTCGACATCCTGGCGGACCGCGCCCGCCGGCTGCTGTCGATCCAGTGGGCCGACGGCCACCAGTCGGCCTACGACTTCGAGCTGCTTCGCTGGAATTGTCCCTGCGCCGAATGCGCCGGTGAAGGCGGGCTGCCGGGGAAACTGGCCAGCACCAATGAGCTCCAGGACGACCAGGTCGACCTGGATCACATGGAGCCGGTGGGCCTTTTCGGCATCCGACCCTACTGGAAGGACGGCCACAATACCGGGATCTACGGCCTCAGCTTTCTACGAGCCCTCTGTCCCTGCGAAGAGTGCGCCGCTACTAGGCCCGCTTCCCGTTGAGGCCGAGATCGGCCTCGAGCGCTGCCTTCGGCTTATAGCCGATGACCTGCTGGGCGAGCTTCCCATCGCGGAACATGGCGACGTACGGGATCCCACGAACCCGGTAGCGCTCGGCCAGGACCGGCTCCTCGTCGACGTTGACCTTGGCGATCTTGACCTCGGTATGCTCACTCGCGAGTTGCTCGAGCACCGGCGACAGCATCTTGCACGGGCCACACCAATCGGCGTAAAAATCCACGATCACCGGCTGCTCCGAGAGCAGGACCTGCTCCTCGAAGGTGGCGGTCGTTACCTGAACTGCTTTGCTCATCTTTCTCCTTGACTTCAGTCGATCTGCATCAAGAGTAACTCAGATTTCCCCCGGGAAATTCCCGAGCCGTATTCGGGGTCCTGGCTTGCCGCCCTGCGCCGCTGCCCCCGACAGGCCGAGCCGTCAGCCGCCCGCAAAACCCGCCTCCCGGGCTATCGTAAATGCGTCAGTGCCGCTATCAGGCGGAGGCGGTCACGAAGAAGAGCAGCTGGCCAAGCAGCTGCCCCGGGAGGATGGCGATCATCGCCAGGTACAGCAAACCGGTCGTGGACATGAACGAACGGAGCCGGCAGGTCGGCAGGGCCAGACCGGCCGCGACCAGCGGCAGAATCACGGCGCCGAGCGCCCAGAGGACGGAGAGCACCGGGCTGAGGCTCAGCGCGTTGGCCGGCGAGCCGGAGCCGTGCGCGAGCCCCCACAGGGTCAATGGAAAGACGACGGCTTGCAGCACCAGACTGGCGAGGAGCACGCTGATCGCCCGCAGTAGCGGGCGGTTCGTCAGCGCCGGGGTTACCAGGTACCAGTGCCCGAGCAGCATCCCGGTGGTCGCCGACCCCAGGACCGCGGCCGAGAGCGCGACCACGAGGGCGATCGCGGCGCCGTCGAGGAGTGAGCCGGCCAGCGGCCAGAGCGTAGCCGCAATGGCGGCAAGCAAGAGCACCGATAACGAGAGCGTCAGCGCCCAGCCCGCGGTCGACGAGTCCTGGCGCCGCCAGGTGACGACTACCTGCGCCACCAGGGCGAGGACCAGGCATCCCTGCAAGAAGACGAGGGCGTCGGCTGCCAGCTGATTGACGGCCAGCAGGCGGTGATATGAGCCCGGCGGGCCGGCCAGCGCGACCAGGAACGCCAGGGCGCCAAGAATCGCGTAAGTCATGACGATGAATTTCAGGAAGCCGTGCGTCAGCCCCCCGGTTAGCCGAAGATATGCCACCGTGGCGATGCCGCCGGCGGTGGCCTCCGCCAGCAGCAGGAAGAGCGCCAATGGGAGGGTCAGCGTGGCCACGCACTCGTGGCAGTTGTTGATGGGAACGGCGTCGAGCGGAACCATGCGGGCCGATATAGATTAGGCAAGTGATGGCATCCAAACCGGACAAGGTGCACGGCTTCATCCCGGTGAGCTTTAAAGACGGGACCTGGAAGACCCCGGACGGCGACGTCGTGCCCTGGTACGAGGTGCAGACCGACTTGCTTCCCGAAGCCGAGGTGCAAGGGGCGCTCGAGCGGGTCTTGAGTGTCTACGGCGTCAGCGACGTGGTGGTCGACGCCTTCGACCAGTTCCGTAAAGAGCTCAAGCGGCCGGCGCCGGCAGAGGGCTGACGAGCGTGCTGTTTCGGCGCGATCGCGAGCAGGATCCACGCGTGGTCAAAGACCCGCATCGCCTCCCGCCCGGCCAGGTGCTCACGCTGAAGTGGCCGGTGCTGTCATACGGAAGCCCGCCGCGGTACGACATGACCCGCTGGCGCCTGCGCCTCTACGGCGAGGTCGACGCGCCGGCGATGCTCAGTTGGGAGCATGTTCGAAAATTGCCGGCGACGTCGATCACCGCGGACATGCACTGCGTGACGACCTGGAGCCGCCTGGACAACAAGTGGGAGGGCGTCGCCTTCAAAGACCTGGTGGCGCTGGCCAAGCCGCGTAGCACCGCGAGCTACGTGATCGCATACGGCGCGTCCGACTACACGACCAGCCTGCCGATTGAGGTCCTCGCCGATGAAGACGTGCTGATCGCCTACCGGCACGATGGCGCCGAGCTCACGCCCGACCACGGCGGGCCGCTGCGGCTGGTCGTCCCCAAGCGCTACGCCTGGAAGAGCGCGAAGTGGCTCGAAGGACTTGAATGGGTCGAGCACGATCGGCTTGGCTTCTGGGAGCGCAACGGATACAACAACGCCGCCGATCCCTGGAAAGAAGAGCGCTACTGGTGACCGTCGCGCTCGGTGCTAAGGTGCCGATTCAGGCGGCTATACTCGAGTAACGGGGTGCGTTTGGAACGCTGAGAGGTGGAACGCTCCACCAACCCTTCGAACCTGATCTGGGTAATGCCAGCGGAGGGATACACATGACTGCACAGGTCGACCTCGATGAGGTCCCATCAGATTCGTTTCTCAAGATTGAGACGCACGGTATCGACGCCATCCCGGATGCGGAGCGGCACGGCCGTCCGACAGAGCTGGGTTTTCTCTGGGCGGGTGCGTTCGTCAATTACGCCAGCCTGCTTACGGCAAGCTTACTGACGACCTATTACGGGCTCGGGGTTTGGGACGGCCTGCTTGCGGTCCTCACCGGCACGCTGGCTGGAGCGGTGATCCTTGGCCTCCTCAGCAACACCGGACCGAAAAGCGGCCAGCCGCAGATCGTCTTTACTCGGCGCATCTTCGGCAAGCGCGGCGCATTTCCCGGCGCTGTGCTAACCCTCTTCCTGGGCGTCGGATGGTTTGCGGTGGACACCGTTATCGCCGCGCTCGCGGGTGTCCAGCTGCTTCAGGTCGCGGGCGTCCGTTCCGATGTGGCTGGCAAGTTCTTGTTCCCCTGGGTGCTCGTGATTGCTGCGGTGAGCGTCGTCGTTGCCGTCTATGGCCACCGAACGATCAAGGTGTTCGAGACCTTCGGGGCGGTGGCGTTCGCGGCGTTCTCGCTACTGTTATTTGCTCTTCTGGCCGGCCAGATGCACTGGACCGCCGGCTCGACCGCGTCAGGAGCCGATTACCCTGGGGCATTCGTGCTCGGCGTGATGAGCTGCTTCGCACTCGTCGCCTCCTGGTATCCGTTCGCCAGCGATTACTCGCGCTACCTGCCAGCGCGTAGCTCGGTGCGGGCGGTCACCTGGTGGCCGATCGTCGGCGTCACCCTTCCGATGCTGTTGTTGGGACTGTTTGGCTTGCTCTTGCCGACGATCGATCCGAAGTTGGCGAGCGACTCGGGCGTCCTGGCGGTGATCACCCGACACGCACCGGCCGCGGTCGCGGTGCCGTTCTTCGCCTTCGTCATCCTGGGCGAAGTTTGGGCGAACTACCTCGATGTCTACACGGCTGGCCTGGTCACGCAGACCCTCGGCATCCGCCTCAAGCGCTGGCAGACGGCGCTCGCGGCCGGCATCCTGGGTGCCGCTATCGCGACGGTGGCCGTGGTGATCTGGGACTTTCATCTCTTCTACGAGGACTTCCTCATCCTGACCTACCTCTGGGCACCCGCCTGGGCGGCCGTCGTGTTGCTCAGCTTTTTCGTTTTTGGTCAGGGGAAAGCCCGCCCCGCGCTGCTGGCCTGGGTGATCGGCACCGCCGTCAGCCTGGTCTTCGTCAACTACCCCAACCTGTTCTCGACCGCCTTCCCCGGCGCACACTTTCTGAATCAGCCGCTGATCGATGCGCTGCACGGCGCGGACATCTCAGGCATCGCCAGCGTCGTGGTTGCGGCGGGGTCATATATTGGGCTACGGAAGGTGATGGCATGACGGTGCCGGTCGTGCTCACGATCGCGGGATCTGACTCTGGTGCGGGTGCCGGCATCCAGGCGGATCTCAAGACCTTCGCGGCGCTTGGCGTGTACGGTGTGACCGTCATCACGGCGATCACGGCCCAGAACACGGTCGGCGTCCGCGCGGTCCAGGAGATGGTTCCGGACGTCATCACCGCCCAGCTCGATGCTGTGGCGGAAGATTTCTCGATCGCGGCGCTGAAGACCGGCATGCTGTCGAGCGCAGCGATCATCGAGACCGTCGTCGCGGGGCTGCGGCGCCATGCGCTGAGCCCGCTCGTCGTGGACCCGGTGATGATCGCCAAGAGCGGCGATCGCCTGCTTCGTGAGGACGCGGTCGATACGCTTCGACGGTCGTTACTGCCACTGGCCTACGTCGTGACGCCCAACATTCCCGAAGCCGAGCTCCTGACAGGTCTCACGATCCGGACTCATGCCGACCGTGTGGCGGCGGGACGCGCCATCATGGAGCTTGGAGCGCATGCGGTGGTAATCAAGGGCGGTCACTCGGACGAGGACCCGATCGTCGACTTGCTGATCGACAGCGACGGCGTGCATGAGTTTTGCGCTACCCGGGTCGCGACCGGGAGCACCCATGGCACCGGCTGCACCTTCTCGGCCGCCATCGCCGCCGCGCTGGGACGCGGACAAGGCCTGGCGACCGCCGTCGGCGAAGCCCGCGCCTATCTCTCCAGCGCGCTGGCCGAAGCGCCCGGGCTCGGACACGGGCATGGGCCCGTGAACCACTTTCCAAGCCGGCAGGTGGCGCACGCTCACCACTGACCGAGATCTCGAGTACCTCGAGGGCATCCATCCGCCCCTGGGGCCAGTCCTTGGAGAGATGCTCGAGACCGGCCGGAGCGATGGCGTGCCGATCGTGAACCCGGCGGCGGGCCGCCTGCTGCGGGTTCTGGTCACCGCACTCGCCCCCAAGCGTGTGCTGGAGATCGGCACGGCGATCGGGTTTTCGACCCTGTGGATGGCGAGCGCGCTGCCGGCGGGCGGTCGCATCGATACCATCGATCCGGACCGGTCGCGCACCGACCGGGCCCGCCGCTACTGGCTGCGCGCCGGCGTGACCGACCGCGTTCGCGTCATCAATGAGCCCGCGCTGCGGGTGCTACCGCGGCTGGCTCCGGGCATCGAGTTCGCCTTCATCGACGCCATCAAGACCGAGTACACGGCGTATCTCGAGGCGCTGCTGCCGAAGATGGCGCCCGGCGGGATGATCACCGTCGACAACGTGCTCTGGAGTGGCCGAATCGCGGCCGGCGAGCACGATGAGAACACCGATGCGTTGCGCGCCTTCAACGAGCGCTTCCTGAGTCACGATCAGCTCGAGGCGACCATCCTCCCGGTCGGCGACGGCCTCGGGGTGGGCGTCGTCCGCCGGCGTGAGGCAGCAGCAACCTGAAGTTTGGCAACGACATCCGCGGTCTGGCCAGAGGATTGCCGGCGAAACAAGTAACGGACCAGGGCTGAGCGGTATGCCATTGCCCTAGAGTTTGTCGGTTGCCCAGCGACGCTAAACCGCTGACTCCGGAGCGCGTTCTCGAGGCCTATCGCACGGTACTCCGAGCCCGTGCGCTTGACGACCGGCGCTTTGTCCTGAATCGCGCCGGGAAGCTCGCATTCATCATCTCGCCGCGCGGTCACGAAGTCGCGCAGGTGGCAGCCATCACGGCGCTCGAACCGGGGCGGGATCGTTTCTGCCTCTACTACCGAAACTTTGCTGCCGCGCTCGCCTGCGGCTTTACCGCGGAAGAGCTGATGCTGGCGGCGTTTGCCCGTGCCGCCGACCCGTCGAGTGGTGGGCGCCAGACGCCCGGAAATTTCGGAAGCCGGCGTCGCGGCGTGATCATCGGCTCGAGCACCGTGGGGCCCCAGATCCCGAAGGCAGCGGGCATCGGCCTCGCGCTGAAATGGAAAGGGGAGGGGGCGCTCTGTTACGTCAGCTTTGGTGAGGGCGCGACCAGCCAGGGCGACTTTCACGAAGGCCTGAACTTCGCCGCAATCCATCGCTGCCCGGTGATTTTTTTCTGCGAGAACAACCACTGGGCGATCTCCGTGCCGCAGCGGCTCCAGGTTGCCGGTCCCGGCGTCGCGGAACGGGCCGCCGCCTATGGCATCCCGGGGGTACGGGTCCACGGGGACGACTTCTTCGCGGTCCACCTGGCGGTGCAGCAGGCGGCACGGCGGGCGCGAGCAGGGGAGGGACCGAGCCTGATCGAGGCCGATGTCCTTCGCCTGCAGTCGCACTCCACGGATGACGACCAGCGCGCCTACCGCGATGCCGCTGAGCTGGCGGCCGAAGCCGCGCGCGACCCGATCCCTCGCCTGCGCGATGGGTTGATCGAGCGAGGCTGGCTCGGCGTGGATGATGACGCGGCCCTGCGCGACGACGTCAATCGCGAGGTCGAGCTCGCCACCGACGCGGCCGAAGCGGCGCCGGATCCAGACCCCGCATCGCTCGGCCGTCACGTGTATGCCGATGCCTGATCGCACCCTGGTGCAGGCGGTGCGCGACGCGCTCTACGAAGAGATGGAGCGGGATGATCGTGTCTGCGTCCTTGGCCAGGACGTCGGCCTCAAGGGCGGAGTCTTCAAGGCGACGGAGGGACTGCAGCAACGGTTTGGCGCGCAGCGCGTGCTCGACATGCCGCTGGCGGAGTCGAGCATCGCCGCCGTCGCCGAGGGTCTCGCGCTGGAAGGCTTGCTGCCGGTGGCCGAGATGCAATTCGCCGACTACAGCTACCCGGCCTTCAACCAGATCGTCAACGAGATCGCCAAGGTGCGCTACCGGTCGAACGGCGACTTTTCCTGTCCCCTGGTGATCCGGGCGCCGACCGGTGGCGGCGTTCGCGGCGCGCTCTACCACTCGCAATCGCCGGAGGCGTTTTACTGCCACGTGCCCGGTCTCAAGGTCGTGCTGCCGTCGACGCCGGCCGACGCCAAGGGCCTGCTGAAGGCTGCGATCCGCGACCCGGACCCGGTGATCTTCCTGGAACCGAAGAAGCTCTACCGCGCCGAGCGGCAGGAGGTGCCCGACGGTGAGTTGGCCATTCGCCCGCTGGGGGTGGCCACGGTGGTCCGGGAGGGCCTCGACTTGACGGCCGTGACCTATGGGTACATGCGCGCCGTCACGGCCCAAGCCGCTGCCCGGTTAAGCCAGGATGGCATCGAAGTGGAGATCATCGACCTCCGAACGCTCCGTCCGTGGGACGTCGAAACCTGCGTCCACTCCATCGAGAAAACCGGTCGAGTGGTTGTGATCTACGAGGCGAACCGAACCGGCGGCTTCGGAGCCGAGGTCGCGGCTGAGCTGGCTGAGCGGTGCTTCGCCAGCCTCGACGCCCCGGTCAGCCGCATTGCCAGCCCGGATGTCCCGGCGATGCCGTTCAGCCCCAGCCTCGAACACGCGTTCATGCTCAATCCGGACAAGGTGGCGGACGGATTGCGGCGGGTCGCCCGCTATTGAAGGCCGATCCGGGCTAAGAGAAGGGTCAGAAACGGGGTGGAAAACTGGGGGGCCATTCCCTATACTTTCCGGTGGGGTTCTTGTTCCAAGCCCCCCGGAACCAGGACCCCACTTCCTTCCCTCCGGGCTGACTCGCGCGACTGGCCCAAACGTTTGCTGTCAGCGGGCCTCTTAACGCGCCAATCGATTGTCCTCCAGGGACTTTGGGGGACCCTGCCTAGAATTGGAGGACTTTGGCTGCAGCGCGGCGCCCTCGCTCGTCCGAACGCAACGGCGTCTTCATTTCAGTCGACATGGAGGGGATGGCCGGCATCGTCCACCTCCACCAGGTCATGCGGGGGATGCCGGAATACGAGCGCTCCTGCCGCTTGATGACCGCCGAGACGAACGCCGCGGTGGCCGGCGCGCGCCGGGCGGGCGCCACCCGGTTTGTCGTCAACGACTCGCACGGCGACATGCGCAACTTTCTGCTCGACGAGCTGGACGAGGGCGTCGAGGTGATCAGCGGCGCCGACAAACCGTTATCGATGGGCGCCGGCCTCGACCCAACCTTCGAGGTGGCCTTCTTCGTCGGCTATCACGCCTCGGTTGGAAGCGAGCGGGCCATCATGGATCACACCTACGGCGGACGGACGATCTACACGCTGCGCCTCAACGGTCGCGAGCAGAGCGAGGCGACGCTGAATGCGGCGCTCGCCGGCAGCTTCGGCGTTCGCACCGCCCTGATCACCGGCGATCGGGCCACCGTTGACGAGGCCGCCGCCGAGCTCCCCGGGATCGAAGGCGTGGTCGTCAAGGAAGCCCTCGGACGCCAGGCGGCGCGTTCGCTCCACCCGGTCGAGGCCTGCCGGCGGATCGAGGAGGGCGCCTACCGCGCGTACGCCGAGCGGGCCGGACGGCCGCTCTCCCGGCCGAAGGGCCCGTTCACGCTCGAGATCGACTGGATGAACGCCAGCATGGCGGATCTGTGCGCGCAAATCCCGGAGGTGGAGCGCGCCGGCGGGCGGACGGTCCGTTATCGGGCTACCGAGTACGAGACCTGCTACCAGATGCTCCTGGCGCTGCTGGTGATGGCGACCCCGGCCGCCTACCAGTACCCGCGGCCGTGACGCCGAGCGAGGCGATCGAGCAGCTGCTCCAGGGGACGCCGCTCACCCGTGAACAGGCGCGCAACGTGATGGACCAGGTGATGGCCGGCGAGGCGACGGCGGCGCAGATCGCCGGTCTGCTGATCGCGCTGCGGGCCAAAGGCGAAACGGTCGAAGAGATGACCGGCTTCGTGGAGTCGATGCGGGCGCATGCCACGCCGCTCGAGGTGCCGGACGGGACGATCGACACCTGCGGAACCGGCGGGGATCGCGCCGGGACCTTCAACATCTCGACGGCGGCGGCGCTGGTCGCCGCGGGCGCCGGCATCTACGTGGCCAAGCACGGCAACCGCGCGGCCTCCAGCCGCTGCGGCAGCGCCGACGTCCTTGAAGCCCTCGGTGTCGACATCACCCTTGGCGCGGACGGCGTGCGGCGCTGCATCGACGCGGCGGGCATGGGCTTCTGTTTCGCCCCCAGCTTTCATCCGGCGATGCGCCACGCGGGCCCGGCGCGCCGCGAGCTCGGCGTCCGGACAGTCTTCAACGTCCTTGGGCCATTGGCCAACCCCGGTCGCGTTCGTCGTCAGGCGTTGGGGGTGGGTGCTCCGGCGCTGGCACCGCTCATGATCCGCGTCTTGCAGGACCTCGGCCACGAGCGGGCGCTTGTCTTCTACGGCGAAGACGGGCTCGATGAGCTGACCACCACGGGCTCTTCGCAGGTCTTCGAGCTGAAGGACGGGACGGTCACCCGGTACGAGCTCGATCCCCGGGACCTCGGGCTCGGCCGGTCACGGCGGGAGGACCTGCGGGGTGGGACGCCGCCCGAAAACGGCGCGGTCCTTCGGCAGGTGTTGGAGGGCGAAGCCGGGCCCCGTCGGGACGTCGTCGTGCTGAATGCCGCCGCCGCCGTGCTGGCCGGCGGCAAGGCCGACGAGTGGCCACAGGCGATGGTCGTGGCCCGCGAGTCGCTGGATAGCGGTCGGGCAAAACAGGTTCTCGGCCGGCTGATCGAGACATCAAAGACTCCCTCCCGCTCCGGGGGAGGGCAGGGTGGGGGCGCCTAGCCGGAGGCCAGGCCCGCGACGCCGCCGGCGAGCAGCAGGAAGCACACCACACCGACAAATCCCCAGGCGGCCCAGTAGGTAAGCTGGGTGAGACGGCGGGTGCGGCGCAGGCGGCGCATCTTGCCCAGCGCCACCGTTAGAGCCCTCTCCTCCGTCAGCACTACCTAGTGGTATCGCCGCAGCCGCCGGAATCTTTCTCCAGAGCCACGGCCGATATGCTGTAGCCGATGCCGTTTCGGATCGCGCTCATCCCGGGCGACGGCATTGGGCCCGAGGTCCTCGCCCAGGGGATTCGGGTGCTGCAGGCCGTGACCGCCGCAACCGGCGCCCGGCTGGATTTCGTCAGCTACGACCTGGGGGCGGAGCGCTATCTACGAACGGGGGAGATCTTGCCCGACTCGGTTTTTGGGGAGCTCGCCCAGGTCGATGCCATCTACCTGGGCGCCGTCGGCGACCCTCGGGTCGAAAACCCGCAGTATGCCGCCGGACTTCTGCTCCGCCTGCGCTTCGACCTGGACCTCTGGGTCAATCTGAGGCCGTCGCGACTGCTGGCTCCCGGGCTGACCCCCCTCCGCGACGCCGCCTCGATCGACCTGGTGGTCGTGCGCGAAAACACCGAAGGCGCCTACGTAGGGATCGGTGGGCAGTTCAAGCGGGGGACACCGGACGAGATCGCGATCCAGGAGGACCTCAACACCCGCAAGGGCGTGGAGCGCATCCAGCGGTACGCCTTCGAACTGGCGCGGCAGCGTCGGGTGGCGGGCCATCCGGGACGCGTCACGATGGTGGACAAGAGCAATGCGCTCTATCACGCGCATGACCTCTGGCAGCGTGTTTTCAAGCTGGAACGGGAGCGTGCACCGGAGATCGAAGCGGAGCACCTTTTCGTCGACGCCGCCGCCATGCAGCTCGTGAAGGACCCTGGCCGCTTCGACGTGGTCGTCACCTCCAACATGTTCGGCGACATCCTGAGCGACCTGGCCTCCGAGCTGGTCGGTGGCCTGGGCCAGGCCCCCTCCGCCAACCTCAACCCGGACACCCGGCGCGGCCTCTTCGAGCCGGTGCACGGGTCGGCCCCAAAGCACGCCGGCAAAGGGATCGCGAACCCGGTCGGCGCGATCCTAGCGGGCGCGATGATGCTCCGGCACCTCGGCGACAATACGGGCGCTGTCCAGATCGAGGAGGCCGTGTGGTCGGCGGCGGGGGATCGCCGCACGACCAAGGATCTCGGCGGGACCCTGAGCACCACCGCCGCTGCCGACGCCGTGCTCGAGCGACTTGAGAGAATTGGATCATCGCGCCCATTGTGAATACGATCCAGCCCGCGCGCCATAAGTCGGGCGTCGCATCGCCCCTAAGCTCGGCGACCCAGCCGGTCGACAGGTCGCGCGCCACTGACCACCTCGTTCGAGGTCGGGCGCTGATCTTCTGGGATCCAAAGATTCCGGGGAAGAAGCTGGACGCCATCGACACGGACCAGATCACGCCCGCGGATGACTGCGTGTCGGAGAGCCTCGACCGCCTCGACGAGCGCTGGAAGCTGGGCGCCTTCCGCTACCTGATGCCCGATTTCCGCGAGCGGGTGCATCGCGGCGAGACGGTCGTGATCGCCGGCGAGCGCTTCGGCATCGGCTCATCGCGGGAGATGAGTCCCGCTGGCCTCAAGGCCGTCGCCGAGGAGGCTGGACTCGAGCTCGTGATCGTCTGCGGCGACGGCGTGGGCGACATCTTCCGCCGTAATGCCCTCAACCTTGGCCTGCACGTGGTCCAGAGCCGGGCCGCCTCGGAGGATGCTCAGGAAGGCGATGTCCTGACCTTTGACTCATCGACCCGCCGTCTGACGAACGAGACCCGCGGAAAAACCTACGAGCCGGTTCCCCTTACGCGCATTGAGGAGGACATCCGCCGCTCGGGCGGCATCATCAAGGTTGGACGACGCGAGTTGGCCGAATCGATTGCGCGAGCGCCCCGCGTCGACTGGCCCGATCCGCAGATCGCTCGCGGCCTCACCAGCACCGAGCAGCTCGTCTGGTCGCATCGAGTCGACAAAGACGCCAAAGTGCGGCCGGGCGGCACCCTCCGCGTCTGGTGCGACTTGCTCCCGGCGTCCGATGGTACGGCGCCGTTTTCAATCCACACCTTCAACCAGATCACCGGCGGCGACGTCATCTTTCCGCGGCAGGCCGCGATCGCCAACGATCATTTCGTCTTCTCCGGCCGCAATGCTGACGATAAGCAGACGTCCATTGGCCGTGAGTTTGCGCAGCTGCACGGCATCGGCAAGCCGTACTACGCGACGCCTGGCGACGGCATCTTCCACTTTTACTTTCCAGAGCAGGGCCTGATCGTGCCCGGGGCTTTCGTCCCAGGCGCCGACTCCCACAGCCGCGCCTACGGGGCATATGGCGCAGTCGGCGTCGGTGTGGGCAGCACCCAGCTCGGGTTCGGCTGGTCGACCGGGTACATCTATTTCACCCCGGCAAGGCGCCGGCGGGTGGTCTTCACCGGAAAGCTGCGGCCATGGGTCAGCGGGAAGGACGTGGTGCTGGCATTGCTGCGCCGATGGGGCAAGGCGCAGGCGCAAGGCATGAGCGTCGAATTCGTCGATGCCGCCCGGCAGCTGCCCATCCCGTACCGGAATACGGTCGCGAACATGATGGCCGAGGCCGAGGCGCAGAACGGCATCTTCGCTCCCGACGAGGTGACGTTCGACTGGTACCGGCGCAAAGGCATCCGCGATTTGCCCTATCCCGGGTTCGAGCCAGGCGAGCAGGTGGTCTGGGACTTGGACGAGACGCTGGACCTCTCCGAGCTGGTGCCCTTCATCGCCAAGCCGTTCGCCCCGGGGAACGCCTACCCGGCGGACGAAGTGGCGATCGAGAAGCTGACCTTCGACAAGGCGTTCATCGGCTCCTGTACCAACGGCGGCTATGACGATCTGCTGGAGGCGGCGCTGGTGATCCGTGCCGGCCGCGAGCGTGGCTTCGAGAAGGCGCCGAAAGCGTTCGTCGTCTTCCCCGGCTCGGGCGGCGTCAAGCGCGACATTGAAAACCCGGAGCCGCGCCTTGATGGCGAGTCCATTGCCTCGGTACTGCGATCCGTCGGCGCGCAGATCCGCGAGTCCTGGTGTGGCCCGTGCTTCGGCCAGGGTCCGGATGCCCTGAAAAAGGGGGAGGTGGCCATCACCTCCTTCAATCGCAACTGGCAAAACCGCATGGGTGTCGGCGGCCTCGGCTACCTGGCGAGCCCTGCGGTCGTCGCCTCATCGGCACTGCTGGGCTACATGGCCGGGCCACGGTCGCTGGGGATCGAGTGGGATCCCGAGCGCTTCGACGTGTCAGTCTAAAAGTTTCGCCGAGCACTGACCGACCCGATACCAGTGCGGAAGGCGGGCGTGGAGGGATGGAGACCACGCCCGCCAATGGAGAAACGTCTGCGCGGAACCTCAGGCCGCTCGAGCGCGGCGCGGCCGAACCGCCTTCTCGGTAGCGGC
>Ga0070697_100001164_pt1 | contig 19928 bp, 17 predicted proteins | sample KBSK1501metaG_FD_65475 | JGI IMG/M metagenome (GOLD analysis project Ga0070697, IMG submission 65475) | Corn, switchgrass and miscanthus rhizosphere microbial communities from Kellogg Biological Station, Michigan, USA - KBS K1-50-1 metaG | ecosystem: Host-associated > Plants > Roots >... | reverse complement strand
GTCTTGTGCGCCTGGTCGATCAGTTCGCCGCACCACTCGCTGGTTTGCCCGCCCCAATTGCTGGTGTCGGAATGCATTCGGCCACCGATGCGCGTGGATGATTCGTAGACCGTCGACGAAAAGCCAGCATCTTGTAACGTGAGGGCTGCGGACAGCCCTGAGATGCCCGCGCCAACGATTCCGATACGCGGCGAAGCGGCAAACGCTGCCTGACCGAGGCTCCAAGGTCCCGCCAGAGCCAGGCTCGCGGCGCCGGCCGTACCGCCCTTAAGGAGCTGACGGCGACTAATCGCGACCCGCCCTTCTCGGACCTTTGCCAGTGGAATTCGCTCGCGGCTTGCTTGCCTATGTTCGCTGGCGAGCTGCTGCAACTCACGCACGAGCGGCGTACGGGCCATCCCTCTTCCTCCGTGCAGGGCCGCAAACGGTAAAGGCGGCAGCCTGTCTCCGTAAACCTACACGACCCCACCGAATCGCGCAAGCCAATTGACAAAGCGAAGAGGGTCGGTTAGTTTGCTTCCAAGCCAAGCGCGATCAGTCGACTCGCGAGTTCAGGGGGAGGAGGAGGGAGCGGTAGCCAGCCTTGTTGCAGACCGTGGCTTACCGCCCCATGGATTCCCTGCCGGCCGCTAGCCAGCCGCAACCTCGCGTAGCGGAGGCTGAGGTGCGGCTCGAAGGCCTGCGCAAGACCTTCGGCGATGTCGTCGCCGTGGCCGGTGTTGACCTCGAGGTCCGCGAGGGCGAGTTCTTCTCGCTCCTCGGGCCGTCCGGGTGCGGCAAGACGACCTGCTTGCGGATGATCGCGGGCTTCGAGGAGCCGACCGCCGGCCGGATCGTGCTCCACGGCCGCGATGTCTCCGGCCTCCCGGCGTATGAGCGAGACGTCAATACCGTCTTTCAGGACTACGCACTGTTCCCTCACATGACCGTGCACGACAACGTCGAGTACGGACTGGTCGTCAAGGGCATTGGTCGCGCCGAGCGCCGCCGGCGCGTCGGCGAGGCGCTGACCATGATGCGGCTCGACCGCCTCGATCGGCGCAAGCCGGGCGAGCTCTCGGGTGGGCAGCGGCAGCGCGTGGCGCTGGCGCGCGCGCTCGTCAACCAGCCCCGGGTGCTCCTGCTCGACGAACCGCTTGGCGCCCTCGATCTCAAGCTTCGCCAGGCGATGCAGATCGAGCTGAAGTCGATCCAGGAGCGGCTCTCGATGACATTTATTTATGTGACGCACGACCAGGAGGAAGCGCTGACGATGAGCGACCGCATGGCGGTGATGAATCAGGGGCGGGTCGAGCAGGTCGGCAGTCCGGCCGAGGTATATGAGCGGCCGGCGACCAGCTTCGTTGCCGGTTTTGTCGGGGCGTCGAACGTCCTCTCCGGTGATGCCGCCCTGGCGATCACGGGGCACCGCCAGGCGATCACCGTACGACCGGAAAAGATCCGTGTCGGATCTGCGGAGGAGGGGGAACATGCGGACGAGGTGTCCGCGCTGGGCGTCGTTCGCGACGTCGTCTACGTGGGTGCCTTCACTCGCTACGTAGTCGAGCTGGATGGCGGCGGCGAGCTCGTGGTATTGCAGCAAAACCTCACTATGTCGTCGATGGATGTACTCCAGGCGCGCGGCCGTCGCGTGCGCCTGTTCTGGAACCGGCAACATAGCCGGGTGATTGCGACGGTGGGCGGCGATCAGAAGAAGGAGGAGATTGGATGAAGCGATATCGCGCGAATCTCATTGCGTCGGTCGCCGTCGTGCTGGTGCTGGCGGCCTGCGGCGGGACAACGAGCAGCGGCCAGGGATCGAACCTGAAGCAAAGCATCGGTGCCGGGGAGGGCGCCCTCAACCTGGTCGCCTGGGTCGGGTATGTCGAGAGCGGCAAGACGGACCCTAAGGTTGACTGGGTGACACCGTTTACCAACCAGACTGGTTGCAAGATCAACGTGAAGTTCGCCGACACCTCGGATGAGATGGTGACCCTGATGCGGCAGGGCGGCGGCACGCAGTGGGACGGCGTCTCGGCGAGCGGCGACGCGACCAACCGCCTGATCGCCCACGGCGACGTGGCGGAGGTGAACACCAATTTGATTCCGGACTTCAAGGACGTCATCCAATCGCTGCAATCACCGCGGCACAACACGATCAACGGCCATCACTACGGCGTGCCCTACATGTACGGACCGAACGTGTTGATGTACAACACCGACGTCGTCAAGCCGGCACCGACGAGCTGGGCCCCGACCTGGGACGCCAACTCGCCCTACAAAGGCAAGGTTGCCGCCTACGACAGCCCGATCTTCGTCGCGGATGCGGCACTATATCTCAAGGCTCACAACAAGAGCCTTGGGATCACGGATGTCTACGAGCTCACCAGCAAGCAGCTCGATGCCGCCATCGCGCTTCTCAAGGTGCAGGCGCCGCTCATCAAGAAGTACTGGGCAGCGACCACCGACGAGACCGACCCGTTCAGCAGCGGCGACATGGTGATCGGCACGGCCTGGCCCTACCAGGTCAGCTTTCTGAAGAGCGAGAAGAAGCCGGTGGCCGCCGTCGTTCCCTCCGAGGGCGCGACCGGTTGGGCCGACACCTGGATGATTTCTTCGCACGCCCAGCATCCGAACTGCATGTACCAGTGGATGAAGTGGACGGAGACGCCGGCCGTGCAGGACCAGGTGGCCGAGTTCTACGGCGCGACACCGAGCAACGCGAAAGCCTGCGACATCCTTCGCAAGAACATCGGCGACTCGGCAGACAGCGATTACCACTGCGGCGACAACACATTCCTCAAGAACATCGCGCTCTGGAAGACGCCGCTGCAGGAATGCGGCGACAGCCGCGGCGCGACCTGCACCGACTACACCATCTGGCAACAGAAGTGGCAGGAGGTCCGCGGAACGAAGTAAGGGATGGCGGAGACCCTGACTAGAACGGGGGAGAGGCTCGCGGCCCCTCCCCCGAGCGCCGTCCGCCGGCTGCGGCACGCGATCGGCCGTGTCCTCTACCGAATTCCGGCGGCACGGCTGGCGCTATTGCTTGGTCCGATCCTGCTGTGGATGGTCGTCATCTACCTGGGCTCGCTGGGGCTCCTCTTCGTCACGTCGTTCTGGCGCCAGGATTCCGTCACGGGTGCCATCGTCCAAAACTGGGGTCTGACCAACTACCAGTTCCTGGTTCAAGAAGGGGTGTACCGCACGATCGCCATTCGGACGGTGGGCATTGCGCTGGCGGTCACGGTCACGGACATCGTCCTGGCGATTCCGATCGCTTACTATGCGGCACGGATCGCGAGCCCACGCGTTCGCACCCTCCTGCTGCTCTCGATCGTCCTGCCTCTATGGTCCAGCTACCTGGTACGGGTCTACGCCTGGCGAACCATCCTCTCGGGTGACGGCGTGCTCAATTGGTCGCTCCATCATGTTCACCTGGGTTCGGTCAATCTCGGCTTCTCGCGCTGGAGCCTGTGGATCGTCTTCTCCTATCTCTGGCTGCCGTACGTGACCCTGCCGGTCTACGCCGCGCTGGAGCGGATTCCCAATTCGCTGATCGAGGCGTCCACCGATCTCGGGGCGCGCTGGCGAACCACCTTTCGGCGGGTCATTCTGCCGATCGCGTTTCCCGGCATCGTGGCCGGCTCGATCTTCGCCTTCTCGCTCACGCTCGGCGACTACATCGCGCCCGACCTGGTGGGCGACACCGAATTTATCGGCAACGTGATCTACCAGAACGTCGGCATCGCCAACAACATCCCGTTTGCCGCGGCTTACGCCATCGTGCCGGCGCTGGTGATGGGCGTCTACCTGCTGATCGCGCGACAGCTCAAGGCGTTCGAGGCGCTGTGAGCCGCGACCGCGCGATCGAGCCCCGCTCGGTGCAGCTGGGGATGGCGGTCGTCACCGGACTGGTGTTGCTTTTCCTCTACGTCCCGCTCTTGGTCATCATGCTCTACGCCTTCAACCCGGCTCGCTCGCAGGCCTGGCCCCTGCCCGGTCTGTCCACCCGGTGGTTCACCGCGACCTGGAACAACGCCGACGTGCGGACGGCGCTGCTGACCTCGCTCAAGGCGGGGGTGGGCGCGACGACGATCGCGCTCATCCTCGGCAGCCTGGCGGCCTTCGCGGTCCATCGGTTCCGCTTCTTTGGCCGGGAGACGGTCTCCTTCATCCTGATCCTGCCACTGGCACTACCGGGCATCGTGACCGGGATGGCGCTCAACTCCACCATCAACCTGGGCGGGGAGCTGATCGGGTTATCGTTCAGCCTCTGGACCATCATCATCGGTCACGCCACCTTCTGTGTGGTGGTCGTCTACAACAACGTCATCGCCCGGCTCCGGCGCACCGCCACCTCGCTGGTCGAGGCGTCATCTGATCTCGGCGCGGACGGCATCCAGACCTTTCGCTACGTCATCCTGCCGAACATCGGCACGGCGTTGATGGCGGGCGGCCTCCTGGCCTTCGCCCTCTCCTTCGACGAGATCATCGTCACGAATTTCACCTCGGGCAGCGAGATCACCCTGCCCAAGTGGATCTTCAACAATCTGCGGTTGCCCAACCAACGGCCGGTGGTCAACGTGGTGGCCAGCATCCTGCTGCTCGCCAGTTTGATCCCGGTCTACATCGCCCAGCGCCTGACCCAGGAAAGCGGCGGCCTGGTGTCCGGGCGAGGCGCCGTGGTCCCGGCAAATGAAGATGCAGTTGAGCAGGCGGCGGCGCCGTAGCCGTATAAAGAGCCTATGGCAGCTCCGCCGGTCGATGAGAAGGTCCGCGAGGCGCTATCGAGACCGCAATCGGTAATCGATATCACGACCACCGGACGGAAGAGCGGGGAGCCTCGCCGCCTCGAGATTGTCCTTCACAACATCGATGGCCACCTCTACATCAGTGGCCAACCGAGTCGCCGGCGCCGTAGCTGGCTGGCCAACCTGGATGGGAATCCGAACCTGACCGTCCACCTGAAGCGTGGCGTCAAGGCGGACTTGCCCGCAACCGCTCGCGAAATCACCGAACCGGTGGAGCGCCGTCAGGTTCTCGAGGGCATTGCACGTCACTGGAACCGCGGCGACGTCGACGTCATGATGCAGTACAGCCCGCTGATCGAGGTTACGATCGACGGCGCCCGGCCGACCTGACCCGTAAGTTCACTCGATGGCCGTCATCACGTGCTTGACGTTGGTGTACTCCTCGAGCGAGTACATCGATAGATCCTTGCCGTAGCCGCTTTGTTTGTAGCCGCCGTGCGGCATCTCGCTGACCAGCGGGATGTGGGTGTTGATCCATACGGTGCCGAACTGCAGCCGGCGGGCGGCGTTCATCGCGCGGCCGATGTCGCGCGTCCAGACTGAGGCGGCCAGCCCGTAGGGGACGTCGTTCGCCCAGCTGATCGCCTCGTTGTCGTCCTTGAAGCGCTGCACGGTGACGACCGGTCCGAAGACTTCCTTCTGCACGATCTCCGAATCCTGCTTGACGTCGGTCACCAGGCTCGGCTGGTAGAAGTAGCCGCGCCCCGGGATCGGCGCGCCGCCGACCAGGACTCGGGCACCCCGCTCGCGGGCGCGGTCGACGAACCCTTCCACGCGCTCCAGCTGTTCCTTGGCGACCATCGGTCCCATTTCGATGCCTTCCTCGAGCGGGTTGCCGACCTTGACCGCCTGGACGCTCTTTGTCAGCGAGCTGAGCAGGTTGTCATAGATCTTCGGACCGGCGATGACGCGCGTGGCCGCGGTGCAATCCTGGCCGGAATTGAAGAAGCCGGCGATCTTGACCCAGGCGTTGACGGCGTCGAGGTCCGCGTCGTCGAAGACCACCACCGGCGCCTTGCCGCCGAGTTCCAGGTGGACGCGCTTGAGCGTCTGTGAGGCGGCTTTCGCCACGTCCTTGCCGGTGGCGACGTCGCCCGTGAGCGACACCATGTCGACGCCGGGATGCCGGACGATGCCGGCCCCGACCGGTTCGCCGTCACCAGTAATGACGTTGAAGACCCCGGGCGGAAAGATGTCGGCCGACAGCTCGGCCAGCCGCAAAGCGGTGAGCGGCGTCCACTCGGAGGGCTTGAGCACGACGCAGTTGCCGGCCGCCAGCGCTGGGGCGACCTTCCAGATCGCCATCATCAGCGGGTAGTTCCAGGGCGCGATCGAGCCGACCACTCCGATTGGCTCCCGCCGGATCATGCTGGTGTAGCCCCGCATGTACTCACCGGCCGCCCTGCCCTCGAGCAGGCGCGCCGCTCCGGCAAAGAAGCGCAGATGGTCGACGCACGGGGGGAGCTCGTCCGAAAGAAACAGGGCGCGAGGTTTCCCGACGTTGGCGGATTCGAGGTTGGCGAGCTCGACGCCGTCGGCGTTGACCGCCTCCGCCAACTTCAACAACATTTCGCTCCGTTCCTTGGGAACGGTCTCGAACCACTCCGTGTACGCCTTGCGCGCGGCCTTGACGGCGCGGTCGACGTCGGCTTCCGTGCCCTTCGGGACTTCGGCGATGGTTTCCCCGGTCGCGGGGTTGATGATCGGCTGGCCCTCGCTGCCGGCGCCGGCCACCCACTCGCCGCCGATGAACATCTCGCGCCGCTTGACTGCCGTTGCCATCCTTTTATCCACCCTCCTGTTTTCGCGCTGCGAAGTCTCGCCGCGACCCTTAGGATATCTCCGATGGGGGAGGGGCCCGGGCCGAAATCAAAGGAGCTCCAGGCAGAGCGAGATCGCTACCTGCCACGCGGCATGGCCTCCACCATGCCGGTCTTCGCCGCCTCGGGAAGCGGCGCCACGCTCACCGACGTCGATGGGAACTCGTACATCGACTTCGCGACTGGCATCAGCGTGATGAATGTCGGCCACGGCCACCCGCGCGTGGTCGGCGCCATCCGCGCGCAGGTTGAACGGCTCGTGCATTCCGGCGGTCCGGTGATGCTGCCGGAGGTCTACGTCCGGCTCGCCCGCCGGCTCTGCGAGATCACACCCGGGGCCTTTCCCAAGAAAGCGCTGCTGCTCAATAGCGGGGCGGAAGCCGTCGAGAATGCGATCAAGATCGTGCGGCAGGCGACCGGACGCCCCGCCGTTATCAGCTTTCACAACTCCTTCCACGGCCGCACCCTCATGGCGATGACCCTCACCGGAAAGGTGGCGCCCTACCGGCAGAACTTCGGTCCCTACGCGCCGGAGGTCTACCAGGTCCCCTACCCCTACGAGTACCGCCGCCCCGCCGGTATGACCGCGGAAAGCCTGGGTGGCTCGTGCGTGGAGGCGGTGCGCCAGCTCTTCAAGACCACGGTGCCGGCGGAACGGGTGGCCGGCATCCTGGTCGAGCCGGTCCAGGGCGAGGGCGGCTTCGTCGTGCCTCCGCCCGATTTCCTGCCCGGCCTGCGCTCGCTCTGCACGGAGAATCAGATCCCGCTGATCATCGACGAGGTTCAGACGGGGCTCGGCCGGACCGGGACGATGTTTGCGATCGAGCAGTCTGGCATTGAGCCCGATCTGATCGTGCTGGCAAAGTCGCTCGGTGGTGGGTTGCCGCTGGCCGCGGTCGTCGGTCGCAGCGACCTGATGGATGCCACCAATCCCGGCGGTCTCGGCGGGACCTTCGGCGGCAATCCGGTCGCCTGCGCCGCGGCACTCGCCGTCATCGATGTGTTGATCGACGAGAAGCTGCCGCAACGCGGTAAGCGACTCGGCGATCGGGCACTCGCCCGCATGCGCGGCTGGCAGGATCGTCATCCCACGGTCGGCGACGTCCGCGGTCTGGGCGCCATGGTCGCGATGGAGCTGGTGACGGACCGTGCAACCCGCGAACCGGCCGGGACTCTGACCAATGACGTTTTGCGCTACTGCCACGCGCACGGGCTGGCGCTGTTGAAGGCCGGCCTTTACGACAATGTCATCCGCTTGTTGTTCCCGCTGGTGATCAGCGAGCAGGAACTCGATCGCGGGCTCGACATTCTGGAAGAAGCGCTGAGCGCCGTGCCAACGTCTGGTTCGTCGGTGGCGTCATCTACGCCGCGTCCGCCCAGGGTACGGTCTCGCTGACCTTCTAGATCATCCGGCATCATACGGGCGTGGTGATTCGGCCGGTCGAGCCATCGGAACTGGCGGCCTGGCTCGAGCTGGCTAACGAGGCCCGCTACTGGCAGGACGACGTCGAGGGCTTGCGCTTCGATGACACGTTGCGGCCACCCGAGGAGCCAATCCTGCGGCTCGGCGCGTGGACCCCGGAAGGGGCCCTCGCTGGGGCGGCCGAAGCTGTGCTCAGCGAAGACGGCTCGCGATACGAGGATCGCGCCGCGGCGATGGTGAGTGTGGCGCTTACCCATCGACGGCAGGGTGTCGGCGCTCGCCTGGCCGATGAGGTGGAGCGTTTTGCTGCATCCAATCACCTCAGATGGGTCGAGGCCGAGGTACGAGAGAGCAACCTTCCTTCCGCGCTGCCCTTCGCTGCGGCGCGGGGGTACGTCGAGCTGGAACGGCACTGGAGCTCGGTCCAGACGCCCTCGACCGTTGACCTGAGCGGGCTCGAGGTATTGGGGAGCCGGCTCGAAGGGGAAGGCATCGAGCTCGTTGCCTTCCCCAGGATCGATTCCCCGTCCGCGCGCGACGAGCTCTACCAAGTGATGCTGCCCATCTGGCGTGACATGCCGCACGAGCCGCACGTCGATTGGGAGGACCCATCGACGGAGTCGTTCAGTCGCAGCATCTTCGAGCGGCCCTCGGTGCTGCTGGACAGCTTCTTTGTTGCCCGGGACGATCAGCGGATCGTGGGCCTGTCCTATCTCGCCCGACGGCCGGACGGAGATGCCGAGGTGGGCGACACCGGCGTGCTGCGCGACTACCGAAGACGAGGAATCGCCCGGGCATTGAAGATGATGGTGACGCGTTATGCCGCTGATCATGGAATCAAGCGGGTGCACACAGGGAACCGTGACGACAACGCTGGGATGCTCGCGATCAACCGGGAGCTTGGCTTCGTCCCCGGCGAGCAGATCGTGATCTTCGAGAAGACGCTGTCGTCGTGAGCGAACTGCTTCGACTCCCGGCGCGGGGGGGAGCGCGCGCTCCGTTCGACTGTGCTCTGAGACTGAGGTCGAACACCGACAGCGGCGATAATGTCTCGGGCATGAGCGTGGTTACGCGACCCGAAGAGTCCGGGCTTAGCACCCATTCGCAGGGCTTTGCGATCGTCGTCGATGGATTGCGAAAACGCTACGGGAGCCTGGTGGCGGTTGACGGCATCTCGTTCCGGGTCAAAGAGCGAGAGATCTTCGGACTGCTCGGCCCCAATGGTGCCGGCAAGACGACCACGGTAGAAATCCTCGAGGGCCTCCGCAAGGCCGACGCCGGTCGTGCAATCGTGGCAGGGGTCGACGTGACGAACGATCCACAGCGCGTCAAGAGTCTGATCGGGGTCCAGCTGCAGGCCTCCGCCTTCTTCGACTACCTCACGCTGGTCGAGTTGATCGACATGTTCGCAGCCCTCTATGGAAGGCAAGTCGACGCGCCGGCAATCCTTCGACGGGTCGACCTGGAGGAGAAGGCGAAGAGCCGGGTCAAGACACTGTCCGGTGGCCAGAAGCAGCGGTTTTCGATCGCGACGGCGCTGGTCAACGAGCCGCGCGTTCTGTTTCTCGACGAACCGACCACAGGGCTCGACCCGCAGGCGCGCCGAAACCTCTGGGAGCTGGCCCAAAGCATCCAGAAGGACGGCCGAACCATCGTACTAACTACCCACTACATGGACGAGGCCGAGACCCTATGTGACCGGGTGGCGGTGATCGACCACGGCAAGATCATCGCAATGGACTCCCCGATCACGCTGATCGATCAGCTCTTAGCTCGAGGCTTTCGCCGGCGGCGGGTGGAGCGTGAGGCAAACCTGGAGGACGTCTTCCTGGATCTGACCGGTCACGAGTTGCGAGAGGCCTAGACGTGGCAAATCCGCTCGCGATGCTGACGATGACCGCCATCAAGATGTACGTCCGCAACATCCAGGTCATCTTCTTCAACCTCTTCTTTCCGGTGATGATCGTGGTGATCTTCGGCCTCATCATCGGCAACGGCAACGCCACGATGAACATCGGCGTCGTCGACCAGGCCCAAAACCCGGTGAGCCAGACCGTCCTCGACCAGCTCCGCCAGGTCAAAGCGGTGAGGCTCTACACCGGTAGCCTCGAGAGCGAGCGAGCAGCCCTGGAAAAGGGTGATCGCGATGCCGTGGTCGTTCTCCCTCCCTCGCTGGGTCAAAGCCCGGTCGCCCTGTCGGCGTATTACAACGCGGGCAAGCCGCAGGAATCGAGCGCTGCGCTGGCCATCATGAACCGCTTCGTCGACGAGGCCTCGTTCCGCTATGCCCAAATCCAGCCCAGCTTCACGCTCACCGCCCAGCCGGTGCACAGCCGAAACCTCTCCTATATTGACTTCCTTGTGCCCGGCGTGATTGCGATGTCGATCATGCAAACGGGGCTGTTCAGTGTCGCGTTCAGCTTCGTCGCCTTCAAACAGTTGGGCATCTTGCGGCGGCTGATGGCCACCCCCATGCGGGTGCCCGACTTCCTCCTGTCGCGCATCGTGACCTACCTGATGATGGCCGTGGTGCAGATGGCGATCCTCATCGCGCTGGGGCTGCTTCTTTACCACCTGCACTTCGTGGGCAACCCGGTCTACCTGATCATCGTGGGCTTCATTGGTGCCGCCATCTTCATGGCGATCGGCTTCACGATCTCCGGTTTTGCTAAAGACGAGGGTGCGGTGGCGGCGATTGCGAATCTGGTGTCCTTTCCGATGATGTTCCTGGCAGGCGTCTTCTTCTCGCTCTCGAACGAGCCTGCGTGGTTGCAGCCAATCACCAAGTTGTTGCCGCTCACGTTCCTGGCCGACGCGCTTCGCAGCATCAGCCTCGACGGCGCCAACCTGTGGGCGGTGCGCGGCGACCTCCTGGGATTGGCGGTCTGGTTGGTGATCACGCTTGTCATGGCGATTCGTTTATTCAAGTGGGAGGTGGTGTGATTGGCGGTCGAGCTCAGCCCCAAAATGCAGGCGTTCACCCAGGAGGTGTTCCCGGCGTTCATCGGGACCTCTCGCAAGAATGGCAGCGTCGAGGTGGTGCCGGTCTGGTTCGAGCAGAAAGACGGCTCGTTCTGGATCAACGGCGGGACGAATCGCGGTTGGTTCAAGCACCTTCAGCGTGATCCGCGCATCACCCTGCTGCTTGTCGATCCGAAGCAAATGTTTCGCTGGGCCCAGGTCGAAGGCCGCATGGTTAACTGGGCCGAGGACCCCGGCGGCGAGCACATCAATCACCTGTCCCATCGCTACCTGAAGCAGGATTACCAGGGTCCACGGACGGGCCGGATCAAGATCCAGATCGAACCACTGCGCGTTACCGGCGCCATCGATGGCTGGAGGTAAGACGGCTTCGGCGCTGAGCCCGGCCGTTCAGAAGCTTGCGGCGCTGCCGATCCTGATCACGGTCGCGACCAGGCGGGTCGACGGCTCCGTCCAGTTGAACCCGGTCTGGTTCGAGCTCAAAGACGGGTTCGTCTGGCTAAACAGCAACACCAGTCGCACCTGGCCGAAGAATCTCCAACGCGACCGCGAGGTGACTATGCTCCTCGTCGATCCCAAGGTGCCTGACCGCTACGCGCAAATCCACGGCCGCCTGGTCAGCCTGATCCCGGACCCGCAGCACGAGTTCATCGACCGCCTCGCGCAGCGTTACACGGGGAAGAAATTCCGTGACCTGGAACCGGACGAACACCGAATCACCCTCAAGATCCAGCCCGTGACGGTGACCGGCGCGATGATCTAGCGCGGGCACGGCGAGTGGTTGGCTCAGGAGATTCAGCGACGGCTTCCCCCGGTGCATCGCTGGCTGCTCGAGCACGTCTAATCGCCGACCAGATTCGATACGGGGATAGCGGCATCTCGAGCTGATGGATCCCCAGCGGGCGCAGCGCGTCCATCACCGCGTTCGCAACCGCGGGAGTTGAACCGGTCGTGCCACCTTCCCCGATGCCTTTGACGCCCATCGGGTTGTTGGGAGTGGGCGTGACAGTTCGCTCGGTTTCGAACATCGGCAGGTCGGCGGCGGTGGGGAGGAGGTAGGTCGTGAGGTTGCCGGTCAGCAACTGGCCGTCCTCGTCGTAGATGACGCCTTCGTAAAGCGCCTGGGCGAGTCCCTGCGTGATCGCGCCGTGCACCTGGCCGTCGACGATCATCGGATTGATCACCGGGCCGCAGTCGTCGACCGCGATGTAACGGAGGACGGTGACCGCACCGGTCTCCCGGTCGACGTCGACCTGCGCGAGGTGCGCGCCAAAGGGGAAGACCTCGGCGGGTGCGGCAAACTCCTTCTGCGCCGACAACTCCTCCTCACGTCCCGCCTCGATCGCCCAGGTCGCGAGCTGTTCGAGCGACATCGCGCGCGCCGGCACTCCGCGAACCTGTAGCCGGCCGGCCTCGAGGACGATGTCGGCAGGCGCGGCTTCGAAGGCGGCAGCGGCCAGCGAGCGCAGCTGTGTGCCCAGGGCGGTCACGGTCTCGTGAACCGCCGAGCCGGACACGGCGGCGCTGCGACTGCCGAAGGTGCCCACCGCGTAGGCAGGAAGATCGCTGTCGCCGTAGACGACCTTGATCCGATCGACCGGGACCCCGAACCGGTCGGCTGCGATCTGGGCCCAGGTCGTCTGATGGCCCTGGCCATGCGGGGTCGAGCCGGTGACGACGGTGATCGTCCCATCAGACTCGAGGCGCGCCGTGGCCTGGTCGGCGTCGGTCCCGGCGGCAATCTCGACATAGGTTGCAATGCCGATCCCCTGCAGCTTCCCGTTGTTGCGAGCCCGCCGCTGGGCCTCGCGCAGTTGCTCGTAACCGGCCACCTCGACCAGGCGCCGCAAGGTCCGCGCGTAATCGCCGCTGTCGTAGGTCAGCTTTCCCGCGTTGGTATAGGGAAAATCCGAGGGGCCGACGAAGTTGTGCAGGCGCAGGTCGACGGGGTCGATGCTCAGCTCTCCGGCGAGCCGGTCCATCATCCGCTCGATCAAGAACGCCGCCTCCGGTCGGCCGGCACCCCGATAGGGGCCGGTTGGCGCAGTGTTCGTGTAGACACCCAGCACGCTGCTCTGTGACGCCGGGATCCGGTAGCAGCCCGTCTGCAAATCCGGCGTGATGAGGGGGATGAAGGCGCTGTAGACCTCGAGGTGGCCACCCATATCGGCGAGGATGCGCGAGCGGACGGCGAGGACGGTCCCGTCCCGCTGAGCCGCGAGCTCGACCTCTTGCAGCTGACCGCGCCCATGCCAGGTGACGGCGCAGTTCTCCGAGCGTTCCTCGATCCACTTGACCGGCCGGCCCAGGCGACGAGCGGCCTCCGCCACCGCAATCTCCTCGGCCATGGATCCGCCTTTACTGCCAAAGCCACCCCCCACGTCCTCGACGATGACGTGAACCCCGTCCGCCTCGAGTCCGAGGCACTCGGCGACGGTGTCGCGGACGCCGTAGGTCGATTGGGATGAAACCTGTACCGTCAGGCGTTCGCCGTCCATCCACGCCACCGCGCCACGCGGCTCGAGGGGCGCAGGGATCAACCGCTGGTTGACGAGGCGTTCCCGCACGACGAGATCGGCGCGGTCGAAGGAGCGCTTGAGCGCACCCCGCTTCAACTCCTTCCTGAAGGCGACGTTGGTGCCCAGGTCCGGATAGAGGAGGGGCGCGTCTTCCTGTAAGGCGCGCTCCATATCGGTGACCACCGGCAGCGGTTCGAGCTCCAGCTCGATCAGCTCGAGGGCATCGCGCGCCTCGGTCAGCGATTCCGCTACCAGCATCACAACCGCCTCGCCGGCGTGTCGGACGCGGCCGCTGGCGAGCACGCGTCGCTCGGGGAGCATCATCCCATCGACGCCCTCTTCGATCCGCAGCGGCTTCACATTCTCCAGATCAGCGGCCGACCAAACCGCCACCACGCCGGTGGCCTTCCGCGCCGCCGCGAGGTCGATGCGGCCGATGGTCGCGTGGGCCAGATGACTTCGAAGAAATACGAGGTGCAGGCAGCCGGCGGGCTGCAGGTCGTCGACGTAACGCCCGGCGCCGCGAATCAGGTGTGGATCTTCGACGCGGCGGATCGACGTACCAAAAACGGGCGTGGTCACAGCCATGAAGTCTACGTGTATCCTCGCCGTGCAATGGACCGCAGCAACGCTTCCTCAGCAGCGCTGCTGCCGGCCAACACATGGCATGCCGACGACTCGTTGCAACGGCTGCTCGGGGCGTGGTTGCCACCAGAGATGCTTACGTGGGCGGCGCCTTCGTTGGTCGAAATGGGTCGCGCGGCCGGCGATGAGTTGGAGCGCTGGGGCGACACATGCGAACACCAGCCGGCGGTCCTGCGGCCGTTCGATGGCTGGGGCGACCGGGTCGACGAGGTCGTTTACCCGGATGCCTGGCGACAGCTTGCCGCCAATGCCGCAACAAACGGGCTCGTCGCTCTGCCCTACGAGCGGGAAACGCTGGCGCGTCTCGGCGCCAATGCGAGAGTCGTGCAGGCCGCGCTCTGCTACCTCTTCGCCCCCTCCACTGCCACCTTCTTGTGTCCGGTCGCCATGACGGACGGCGCCGCGCGTGTGCTTACAGACGCCGGGAACGAGCGCCTGCGTCACGATGTGCTCGGGCATCTGGTTACGCGTGATTCCGCGCAGGCGTGGACGTCGGGACAATGGATGACCGAACGCCAGGGCGGCTCAGACGTTGGACGGAACGCCGTCGCCGCCAAACGCGACGGTGACGACTGGCGCCTGTTCGGTCGGAAATTCTTCTGCTCAAATATCGGCTCCGAGGTGGCGCTGGCGCTGGCCCGACCGGAGGGCGCCGCGCCGGGTACCCGCGGGCTGGCGCTCTTCGTCGTGCGCCGGGATGGCCCCGACGGCCGGCGTAACCGCTATCGCATCGATCGGCTCAAAGACAAACTGGGCACCCGGGCGATGGCCACGGGCGAGGTCACGCTCGAAGGCGCGCATGCCGAGCTGGTGGGAGCGGCAGAGCGTGGCTTCGCGCAGATGACGGCCATGCTCAACATCACCCGCCTGCACAACGCCATCACCGCCGCCGCGATCATGCGGCGGGGTGTCATGCTGGCGACGGCCTACGCCGCCCAGCGCGAGGCCTTCGGCCGAAAACTCGAGGAGCACCCGCTCCACCGTGAAGTGCTGGGCGAAATGGGCGCCGAAGCCGATGGCGCCCTCTACCTCACGATGCGGATGGCGCAGCTGCTGGGGCGGATCGAGGCCGGCACCGCCGATTCCGCCGAGGCGGCGCTATTCCGGGTCGGCATTGCGCTGGCCAAGCTCTACACGGGGAAGCAGGCTGTGAGCGTCGCCTCGGAGGCGATCGAATGCTTCGGCGGGCAGGGCTACATGGAAGACACGGGATTGCCGCGCCTGCTTCGTGATGCCCAGGTGCTTCCGATCTGGGAGGGGACCACCAGCGTGCTGTCGCTGGATGTCCTGCATGTCCTGCGCAAACCTGAGGCTCTGGAGGCGCTGGCCGGCGAACTGGGGCGGTTGGATGCGGCGGAACGAGATTGCGCCCTCGACCTGGCGCGGCAAACCATCGGCGACGACGGTGCCGCGGCCGAAGCCGCGGCCCGCCGCCTAGCGTTCACCTTGGCTGCGGCGTGGATGGGCGGCCTGTTGCACCAGGCGGGGAAAGAGGTGAGGGTGCGAGGTATTGGGCTGCCGCCGCGGTGACGAGGCAGGCGGCCTGGACGATCTCGTTGACCGCGATGCCCGAGCCATCAGGGTCTTGTCGAGGCTTTCCAGGATCTTTACAATGACCGGCAGCGCTGGATCGCATTAACAGCTGTCTGGAGGGAAGCGTGTTAAGACAACGCCTGTTTGCCCTTGTCGTGCTGCCGACCGCGTTCGCCCTCGGTCTCGTCCAGCCCGGTACCGTCAGCCTGGCCGCACCACCATCCGGGCCCTCGGTTTCGGGGAACAACCTCGTCGATCAGGACCACAACCTGGCTTTCTCGAGCAACAAGCAGAACGAGACGTCGATCACCCGGGACCCCGTCACGGGCGTCCTGGTTGCCGGCGCCAACGATGAGATTCAGGAGCCGCCCTGCCCCGGGACTACGGTAGCGGGGGCCAGCCCCTGTCCCTTCAAAAAAGGCGTCGGCGTCTCCGGCTTCTACCGCTCGGCCGACGGGCAGAACTGGACAGGTGGGATCCTGCCCGGCACGCCCGGCCGCGTTTCCGGCGGCGATCCAAGCCTCGATAACGGACCGCGCCAATGCCCCGACGGCTCGTTCAGCTACGGCTGCGGGACCGTCATTTACTACGCCGGACTCGAGGATCCCGTGGATCCCGACCTGCACTTCAGCGAGGCGACCGGCGTGGCTCGATCCTTCGATGATGGGGCGACCTGGCAGACCCCGGTCGAGGTATCGTCGGTGTCCAAGGCCAACTTCGACGACCACGAGTGGCTGGCCGTCGACAACAAGAACCCGAACAGCCCGTTCTACGGCCGCGTCTACGTCTTCTGGGCTGTCTTCTGCGCCAACTGCGCCGGCAACGGCAACGTCAAGCTTTTCGTCGCGCACTCCGCTGACGGCGGGGTGACCTGGTCCAACTCGGTGCAGGTGAGCGGCGCCAACAACAACTTTGGGCAGGGCTTCCGCGAGACCGGGCAGATGGCGGTTGCGTCCGATGGGACGGTGGAGGCCTTCTGGTCGGAGAACGAGGACACCACCCATACGGCGACCCTGCAGGTGGTCGCCACCTCGACCGACGGCGGCCAGACGTTCACCGCGCCGATCACCATCTCGCCCGTGGTGGACTACCCGCTGACCGGCACACCGTTTGACGTGGTCGATCTCTTCAACCGGGTGCCCGGCATGAGCGCCCGGGTCGATTGCTTCCCGCACCCGGCCGCCGATCCCAGCAGCACAAAGGTCTATGTCGTGTGGTGCGATTTCGCCGGTGGCAACGGCACCGGCGACGTCAAAGCGGCGGTGTCCAGCGACGGGGTCAACTGGACGAATCTGGGCGTGATCGCGCGGGTCGGGGGCCGCAATGCCTTCTTCCCGGCGGTGGCCGTCGCACCCGACGGCACCGTGAGCGTCGCCTTCAATGCCTTGACCGCACCGCTGGACAACAACCTCTGGCAGACCGGCGTCCAGGTTTATGACACCTACTACGTCCAATCTCGAAACGGCGGGTCGTCCTTTACGGCACCGATCCGCGTGAGTACGCGGTCGTCGAACCCTGAAGCCTCGTCCTATAACAACCTCAAAGAACAGTTCATCGGCGACTACATCGGCATCGTCGATGGACCAACGCAGGCTACCATCGTGTGGACCGATGCCCGCAACGCCGCCCTCTGCGGCGCCGTCTCCGCGTATCGGAGCGCGGTCTACGCCGGCTCGAGCGCCGTGGCGCCCAATCCGGACGTCGCCTGCTCCACGGACTTCGGCAACACCGACACGTTCGCGGCGAACATCAGTTACTAGTTGAGTTGATGGCTCGATAGGCCGGCGCGTGCCGGCCTGTCGGGTTCATCGACGATCAGGCGGCCAGGTAGCGTGCGGCGGCTGCCGTAACGACGCGCGCGGCCCGGACGATCTCGTCGACGGCGATCCACTCGTCGGTCGAGTGCGCCTGCTTGATGTCGCCTGGGCCGTAAAGGATCGCCGGCGTCTCCGCTTCGTGAGCCAGCAAGCGCATGTCGGAGCCGTACGGGGCGCCGTCCGGCTCGGGCTCGACACCGAACTCTTCGGCATGCGCCGCCTTGAGCGCCACGAAGGCCGGCAGCCCGGCGTCAACCTCGACCGCAGCGAACTGTCCACCGGTCCACTCGACCTGTGGCGGGTGATCCGCCAGCCACGCGTCGCGCTGGGCGACGTCGGAGATCGCCGCCGCAAACTGGCGGCGCACCTCCGCTGAGGCCATACCAATGGGAACGCCGACCCGTCCCTGGCACTCCAAGTCGTCGGGGACGGTCGAGGACCACGAGCCGGCCCGCAGCCGTCCGATGCTCAAGGGGTAGGCAATCGGATAATGCCTGAACAATCGATGCCGCTCCTGGTTGAGCGAGCGCTCCAGTTGCCGAAGCCGGGTTTCGACCAGCTCGAATTTCTCGATCGCGCTGATGCCTTGGTAGCGAACCGAGGCATGGGCCGACTGCCCGCGAATGCGCAGCTTGAACGACAGCGCCCCGGCCTGCGCCGGAATGATGCGAAGACGCGTGGGTTCCAGAACGTACGCGGCATCTGCCCGGTACCCGCGCTGCGCCATGGCAAAGGTGCCGATGCCTCCGTCCTCCTCGCCCACGACACTCTGCAGGATCAGGCGCCCGCGCAACGGAAGGCCGCTTTTCTTCAAAGCCGCTGCCGCGCTGATGCCGACCGCCAGGCCGGCCTTCATGTCACAGGCGCCCCGGCCGTAGAGACGACCGGCCTGGATGTGCGCCGACCAGGGGGACGCGTGCCAGGCCTGCCGGTCGCCCGGTGGCACCACGTCGACGTGGCCATTGAGGATCAGCGAGCGCTCGCCCTTCTGCCCCAAGATGCCCGCCACCAGCACCGCCTCGGTGCGCTCCACCTCCATGCCCGGAAAGCGCGGGTGCGACTTCAGCCGATCGACGTCGGCCTCGAAGCGATCGATCTCGAGACCAGCCTCCTCGAGCATCAGCGCGACGAGGTCCTGCGCCGCGCGCTCGTCACCCGTGATGGAGGGAACGCGCACCAGATCCTGGGCCAGCCGGATGCAGCCATCGGTATCGAGCGACGCCAGTGCCCTGGCTTCTGCCCGCTCCCCGATCACGCGCTGAGTGTAGTCGCGTCAGGCGGCCAGGTTGAGGGCGCCGTCGCAGCTGGGGTAGCGAACACAACTCAAAAAGACGCCGTACTTGCTCTGTTTAGGCTCGACCGATGCCCGGCACTTGGGGCAGTGCCCAAACATGACCAGGAGATCCGCGCCGTCGATCAGTTCGAGCTGGGGGACTTTCTCGGCAAAATCGGTGGCCTCCGGCGTAAAGACACCGGACGTCACGAAGAAGCCCTTCATCAATCTGCCGGCCGTGATCACGCCCGCGAACTCACGGACGTCGCGCGCTTCAACGTATCCGCCGGGAAATCGCCGCTGCTTGCACTGGACGATCGCCCGCTGCTTTCCCTTTCGGAGGAATAGATCAGTTCCACTGTCGGGACCGCGCTGGCCCACGAGCTCAGCTGACCAACCCTTCGCCGCGAAGCCGGCCGCGACCAGCCGCTCGAACTCGCGCCACGACAGCGAGCGGATCATATCGAGCGATCGGTTCGAATCGAGCAGTCGCCACCAGCCCGATCGTTTCATCTGTGCGGCCACCGCCACGATCGCAACGAGATACCCAGGAATGAACGCAAAGGCAGGGACGGTGATAGCCGACCATTCCCATCGCACGAATGAGCCGGTGCCACCAAAGCCCTGGAGGATGATCAGTTGGATCGTGAGGTCGACGACGAGGAAGACGGCAATCGGCATGGCGACGGCGACGACCAGCGGAACTCGAGAAACAAGCCGATCCAGCCAGGTGAAGACGCCCATGACCGCCTAAACGCCGGCCGCGCTAAGAAGTTGCGGCGAGATTCAGGGAAGGAACTGCTGGTGGCCGAGGAAAACGAGGTCCGGTGGGATGCTCAGCAGGCTGGACAGATCGTAGACGAGGTTCGAGAACGTCGCGCTCACCGGTCCGCCCTGCCACAGCAGAAAGAAGAGCACGAGGAGCGGCAGCATCCCCAGGCGGTTGGCCAGGATGCGTAGCTCGATCGAAAGCCAGGGCGCAATGATTCCGAACCCGTCGAACGGCGGAATCGGGATCAGGTTCAGGACCACGGCGCTGAGCTCCACGAACACGAGGAAGGCGAGCGCGGCCCAGAATTGCTCGTTGCCGAACGGCACGGTGCCCTGGAACACGAGGAATGGC
>Ga0070697_100001163_pt1 | contig 19934 bp, 13 predicted proteins | sample KBSK1501metaG_FD_65475 | JGI IMG/M metagenome (GOLD analysis project Ga0070697, IMG submission 65475) | Corn, switchgrass and miscanthus rhizosphere microbial communities from Kellogg Biological Station, Michigan, USA - KBS K1-50-1 metaG | ecosystem: Host-associated > Plants > Roots >... | reverse complement strand
GGACCCTCGCTCTGAATCTGCACGACGGATTCACCAGTGGACCAGGCAAAATGTTTCATCCCTGCCGGTAAAACGGCGAAACTGCCAGGAGCCATCTCGTGCGCTGCCGCTTCGTCGAATTTTTCTCCGGTGCCAAGATGCACGGTGCCGGAAATGATAGTAACCCGTTCGGCCGTTGGATGAGTATGGGGCGCGACCCTGTAGCCGTCAGGCGCTTTCAAGCGCACTGTGAAAGAACCTTTCTTGTCCGGATCGCCATCGAGCACGGCCATCTTACCTCCGGCAGGTAAGCCAGGAGGGGCCTCTCCCCACTGCATTTCCTCTGGAGCTAAAATCTTATGCTCCATTGCAGCCGTCGTTTTTAATGCACCTTTGCTAGGGTGTTGTGTTCCTTGTTTGTCCTGGGCCGTGACTGCGAAGATCGAAAGGCCCAAGACTCCGCCAAATACTATCAACGGTTTGTTCATGGTGATTGCCGGGTTGAGTTGAATTTTGTGGCGATACCCCCATCCCGCGGCACGCGTCCGCCAGGGGACCATCATAGTCAACTCAGTCGCTCGTCAAGGAAGAGTAATCCACGGCCTGGCGCCGCCGTGGAATCGCAAAAGTTGCCGGCGTAGACTCAACTTACGATATCAGGGTGATATTTCTTCCAGTAGCGCAACGCGGCGCTGACCGCCATGTAGCTGGGGTCGGCGGCTTCGTAGCCCTGCACGTCCTCCTCGGTGGCCCCCCCAGCGCGTAGGTCAACGTGTTCGTATTCGGCAAATTCGGCGCGGAGCTGTTCTTCGTTCAATCCGCTGCGGATTTTATCGCGGAGCCATTCGGACCAACAGTTCACTCGCTCTTCAAGGGCGTCGAGGTGATCTGGGACCCGGCATTTCACTTTTCCGAAATGAGGAAGGTAAAGGTTCGCAGGTGTTAACGCGCGAATTTTGTGGATCGATTCTAACCACGATTCGATGTGCAGCTCCGGCGGGACGAACGGAGGAATGGGAGGGCCGCTGCCAATGCAAACACCGGCAATGTCTCCACCAAACACGGTGTCGTCCCAGTGGTAAACGTGATGATGACCGGCGTGACCCGGGGTGGCGATGGCGCGGATTTCAAACGGCGGCACCCGGACGGTTTCATTGTCTTCCAGAATTTTAACGCGCTCCGCCGGTACCGGTGCGATTCGGCCCCAAAGCGATTGCATGGCGTCGCCGAAAGTGCGCGTGGCGGAGTTGATCAGTTTCGTTGGATCGATAAGGTGCGGCGCACCGCGTGGATGCACGTAAACGGTTGCTCCCAGCTCGGCAAAGCGCCAGGACGCGCCTGCGTGATCGAAATGAATGTGACTGAGAAAAACATGGCCTACATTTTCCGGAGAGAGCCCTGCATTGCGGAGATCGACAACGACATTGTCGAACGTGGATTCCGGGCCGGTATCAAAAACCGCGATGCCTTCATTCGTCTCCAATGCGATTACGGCGATTATGCCTGGTCGGCCAAGCTGGCGAGTGTCGAGGATCAGCGGTGCCTTCAATTCTTTGACACAGCGACCACGTAGGCCGCTTTTGGAATTGCAAAGCAGTTACCCTTGGCGTAAGCGCGCACGGCTTTTTCGATAGTGATTTGAATCGCGCGACGCGCTTGCGGGGTTTGACGGGCGAGCAATCCGGCTGTGCGGACGCCGGCCGTTCTTTCTGCCTCGAAAACGTAGTTCGCACTCGGCATGCTCCACTCGATGGTGTGCAGTTTGAATTTCATCGAATCGCCATTGAAGCCAGCGCGCTCGAGCGCTTTCCGAAATTCTTCCCGGCCGGCAAACAGATAATGGGCCGGGCCGGGCGGGAGATCGACATCTACGTTCCCGTGCGCCTGGATGGCGTCGTCGATGATTTTTGCGTACGGACTCTGGCTGGGCGGCGCCCAAACCGTGAACCCGAACTTACCGCCAGGCTTGAGAACCCGGAACGCTTCAGCGCAGGCACGCTCCGGATCGGCGAGATGGAGCAAAGCAAAGTTGGCCAGGACTCGATCGAAGTTGGTATCGGGAAAGGGAAGATTTTGTGCGTCGCCCTCCTGGAATTTGGTTTGGGGGAACATGTTCTTTGCAATCGCGATCATCTCCTTCGAAAAATCCAGACCGATTGAAGCGGCCCCGCGTTCCGCCGCTGCGGCGGAGACGTACCCCGGACCGCAGCCTATGTCCAGGATCGACATCTTTGCGTGCACTTCGGCGGCATCGAGCAGTGGCGGAATAAACTGGCGCGTCGAGCTCGACCAGACTGAATCGTATTTGTCCGCCACGTGCTCCCAGCCTTCGTGTTCGAATTCAGTGAAGGAGGACATCTGCAGAACGTAGAATAAAGGTTCGGTTCCTGATTAGCCAAGCCGGAGCTTAGAGAACAAAGGATTCAGGCTTGCACAAATCCTTGGCTGCACCGTGGCGAGTTGCAGCGAAAGCTCGTTTTTCCAGAACCAGCGGCGCTAGAGCGAATTTAAAGCTTCCACTCCAGATTGTCGGCCACGCGCGCGGCCAGGTCCTCGTTCCAGAACCGCGTGACGAGGGCGAGAGCGAGATCAATTCCGGCGGTTACACCAGCCGCTGTGGCCACATTCTCCTCGATCACAAATCGTTCCCTGCGCCGAACGTCGATTCCCTGCCTGGCCAGCGAGTCGAGATATTTATGGTGTGTAGTCGCCGGTATGTTTTTTAGAACGCCAGCCGCCGCCAGAACAAATGCACCGGTGCAAACCGAGGCGATAAAACCGCGCTCCTCCCGAATGAAACGAAGAATGCGCGGATTTTTTGCCGCCTCGAGGCGTGCACCGGAACCTCCGGGGACGATTAAAACGTCGAGCCCGCCAGCCTCATCCAATGTGCGTTGGGGCGAGATGCAGAGTCCATGCCGACAACGAACCAAATCGAGCGTCTCGCTGATGATTGCAGTGCAGCAATCAGCTCCTAACTCTGCGGCAACGCCGAAGACCTCGAGCGGCCCGACAAAATCGAGTTCTTCAACATCTTTGAAAACCAAAATGCCGATCTGTTTCATGACCGGAACTTAAGGGCCTATTGAAAAACTCAACCATGCCGCCGTCTCGGTTTGCGTCGCTTTTTCGCCTCTCCAGCGTTGCTCGTCGGTTACAGACCGCTTCGGGTATGCGCCCTCCTCGCGCCTTGGAGAGACAAAAAATCGGCAGCAACGCGGCATGGCTGAGTTTTTCAACAGGCTCTTAGGCGCCCGACATCCTGATACAGATCGCTATTCCACCGCCGATGGCATCCGTACTGGTGCGCCTATTCATGCGCCCGAGGATGAACCTTTGGCGAGGAACAGGGAAGAAAAATTGAAGCAAAACCAACGCGGCATATACAACCGAAGAAACGCGGCGTCGGTTGTGTCCGCTCGGCAACTGCGCTACAATTCGTCACATGCTCGAGACGGTTGTGGGTTGCGGTAAATGGGCTGGGGTCGGCTTTGTCGTGGCCTATTTTTTGATGAAGCTTTACGAGGCTAGCCACATTCACGATGATATCCCCAAGCCGGAATTTAAAATTCGACAGTCCCGGCGTGCGGCCCTTGTTCTCTCGACCTTCGCCGGGATGCTTTCGGCCCTGGTCTGGCTGCTGGTGCAGAACTGGGATTAAGGGGAGAGCGCAATCAGTCAAAACCGCCGGTGAAGTTCGTCAGGGCGATGTCTCCACTTGTCCTTGACGCATCGCATTTCGACCGGAATTCCAGAAATACAAATATCGCACCAATGACGTTTGGCGACCTCCAGCCGCTTGCGCGTGCCGCAGTTGTCGCAGACGAAAATCGCAGTTTCCGCTTTCTTGCGTGTTCTCACGCCAACTGAATCGAATGGCGACCCGTTTTTGCGCGTGGGTTCACGGTTTTTCGTGACATTTTGATTTTGTAGCCCTGCGTGCGAGGTGCACGGCCGCCGCGACAGTGCGCGTCAGCCTTCGCGGACAATGTCCCTGGGTCTTTTGTCTTCCCGGAGACCGAGAAATACGGGTGCGCGTAACTTCTTGTCGCGGGTCCACTCGGCGAACTTGATTTGGGCGATGAATTTCGGGTTTACCCAGTGCATTTTTTTCATCATCGAGGGGGTGATTGCCTGGACCCATTTTCCATTTTGCTTTGATGGAAGATCGACAAAGGGACAATCGTTCCGTTCTTCTTCGCGGAATTTCTTATGCAACATCGATAATGTCTTCGTCGTAAAACCTGTCCCTACTTTGCCGGCGAATTTCAGATCGTCGCCCTCGTAATAGCCGACCAGAATCGCGCCAAAATGTTTGCGCGACCCTGCCGGAGGAGTGTATCCGCCGATCACAAATTCCTGTTCGTTCACGCATTTCAGTTTAATCCACGCCCCGCTTCGCCGGCCGGGCTCGTAAACCGATTTTCTTTGTTTGCCGATCAAACCCTCAAGACCGCGCTTTTGTACCTCCGCCAGCAACGATTCCGCGTCGCCGCGGATCTCGCCTGAATAACGGATCGGATCGCCAACCTCTTCACAGATTTTGGCGAGCAACTGCTTACGCCGCTCGAGTGGAAGTTGAAGCAAGCTTTTGCCATCCAATTGAAGCAGATCGAACACGTAAAAGCGCAGGGGAGATTTTCGGCCTTCCATTTCGAGCGCTTGCAGAAGTTGAAATGACGAGCGTCCTTGGTCATCCAGCGCGACTATCTCTCCATCGATCACGCATTCTCGGACCGGCAAGGTCCCCATCGCATCGACAATCTCGGGAAAGCGCGCATTCAGTGTTTTTTCATTCCGCGAGATGAGAGAAACGTTCTTATCGATCTTCACGGCGATCGCGCGAAATCCGTCGAATTTCAATTCATAGATCCAATCGCCATGTTTTGGCGGTTCATCGACAAGTTTTGCCTTCATCGGCTCGATGAAGCGCGGCCCGGCGTTTGGTAGGGAGGCGATTAACTGATCAACGCGATCCGCGGCTGAAGATCCCGATCTTCGCCTTGTAGGTCGACCACCTCGGTTACCATCCGCTGATTTTGGCCGGCGCTGCGCCCGCCCGACTATTTCATCTTGCTCTTTTTTTTTAAGTGCTGCTTTGATGCGGGCTTTTAATATCGATCTTGTACTCGTGTCCTCGTCTTTACGACTAGACTCCCATTCAGCATCCCGGTCGCTCGCGATCTGCTTCATGGTCCGCCCCGTTTTCACGGATTGATCTTCCAGCTTTTTTGAAATCGGTTTGGCGTCCGCTCCAGTCTTCAAAATCAACCACTGATTCTTTTCATTATTGCGGCCGCGGATTCTTACCAAGGTCCATTCACCTTTGGCTTTCTTGCCATCGAGCACGAGATGCAGCTTTCCTTCCCGCAAAGATTTCACCGGTTCTTCGCCATAAACGTGATATTTACCCCGGTCCCACACCATCACCGTGCCGGCACCGTAATTTCCTTCCGGTATCACGCCCTCGAATGTTTCATATTCGATGGGATGATCTTCGACTTCGACCGCGAGATGTTTTTCGCCTTTCCGCCAGGGCAAACCTTTCGGCAGGGCCCACGACTTGAGCACGCCTTCCATCTGCAAGCGGAAGTCGTAGTGCAACCGCCGGGCATCGTGTTTTTGAATGACGAACCGGGATGCACCTTTCACCGCTTTTGGCAACGGCTTGCCGCCCTTAGGTTCAGCGGTTTCCCTGAAATTGCGCTTTCGCTTGTACTCCGTCAGTCCCATCACTTTAAACTAACTGCGGGTTGTGCCGATTTCAGCCAAGATCGACATCAGATGGGTGGGCTTCTCCGACCTGTCCGCCGTGGCGGAATACGATGCTAAATTATAGCGGCGAACCCGCACTTGTTTACGAACGGTCCGAGCCGGACTGGCATTTTCGGAGAACGCGTTCCACCATGGCTTTCGAAATCAAGCCTCCGCCGGGAGTGGTTCGCCCATCAGGTATCGAGTGAAACGGCGAATGACGATATTCTCACCGAGCTCGGCAATTTTCGATTTCGCCAGATCGTTGATCGTTTGATCGGGATTTTTGATAAATCCCTGCTCGAGAAGGCAAACCGTACTGTAAAATTTGTCCAGTTTTCCGTCGACAATTTTGGCGGCCACGTTAGCTGGTTTGCCTTTGATCTGCGCCTTGTAAATCTCGCGCTCGGCTTCGACGAGTTTGGCCGGAACGTGTTCACGGCTCACATAGAGCGGATGAGCGGCCGCAATATGCAGGGTAATATCTTTGACGAAGCTGCGGAAAATTTCGTTCTTGGCGACGAAATCGGTTTCGCAATTTACTTCAACGAGGACACCGACTTTGCCCTGCAGGTGGATGTAGGAGGCAACAATGCCTTCCTTAGTCGCGCGCGAAGCTTTCTTGCTCGCGCTGGTGATTCCTTTCGTGCGCAAAATCGCCTCTGCCTTGGCCAAATCACTACCCGCTTCTTGCAAAGCTCGCTTGCAATCCATGAAGCCGGCGTTGGTCTTTTCGCGAAGCTGTTTCACCAGTTGCGGGTTAATGTCCGTTGGCGCTTTCATTGAACGTTAAACGTTGAGCGTTGAACGTTTGCTCAACTCAAGCGGAAACGCCGGCCATTTCCATCTGTTCGCGTACGCGGGCTTCTCCGCTCGCCGAAACGATCGCATCGACCAATTTTTGCAGCACGATACGAATCGCGCGGATTGCATCGTCGTTACCCGGAATCGGATAGTCGATCAAATCCGGATCGGCATTGGTATCGACAATCGCCACCACCGGGATACCAAGCCGGCGCGCTTCGCTGACCGCATTTTGCTCACGGGGGGTGTCGATCACGACGAGCGCTTCCGGCAATTGCTCCATCTCGATGATACCATCGAGATTACGCCGCAGCTTGGCTGCCTCACGATTTAACGCTGAGATCTCTTGTTTCCCCATTTTTTTGAATTCCGGCGATTTCTCGATCTCCTCGATGTATCTCAACCGGCCAATGCTCTTGCGAATGGTGGCCAGATTGGTGAGCGTCCCACCGAGCCAGCGTTGATTGACATAAAATTGCCCGGAGGCCAGGGCCGCCTCTTTGATCGCTTCCTGCGCCTGCTTCTTGCAACCAACGAAAAGAATTTTTCCGCCGCGGCGCGCTATTTCCTGTAAAAAATCGGTGGCGCGGTGAAGCTGCTTCACAGTTTCATCTAGATTGATAATATAGATCTTGTTGCGCTGCTCAAAGATGAACGGCTTCATCTTCGGGTTCCAGCGCTTGGTCTGATGACCAAAATGCACGCCAGCTTCCAATAGCTCAGGCAGTAATTCCGTGGTTGTCGCCATAAACAAAAACGCGACGGCGAAGTGCCGCCGCGAAACGATAAAGCTGCTACACCGGCGCAGAAAACGCAAACGGAAATTTGGATAGTACCTGAAGGACTTTCTGACCGAGGGCTGGCACTTCGGCGACGCGCATTAGGGAATGCAAACTATCTTGGGTTAGAATCGGTCCCGCTTGCTGCGGTCTTTTCGACATACCGCGCTAAAACCCAGCACAGATCAGAAAGCCGGTTTAAATAACGCAAGATTTCTGGATTGAAATCTTTTGCGGCGAGCAACGCAGTAACGCGGCGCTCAGCGTGGCGGCAGGTTGTTCTTGCCAGATCAAGTGCGGCCGAAAGGGAAGTTCCACCTGGGATCACCCAATCTTTTGGATACAGCGACGGATCCCTTTCAAGCTCGACAATGGTTGCGGTAACTCGCTCAACCATACTCTTGCTCGTAAGCTGGAATCCTTCCGCCAGGTAGCGTTGCCGATCTTCCGGCAATGTAGCCAGCTCACCCATCACCACGATCAAATCCTTCTGCACGGCGAGAATTTGGTCGCAAACGAGTTGATTCTGTGAGAGCGCCCGCGAAAGGCCCAGCGCAGCATTCACTTCGTCTACGCAGCCGTAGGCATCGACCCGCGGATTATCTTTCGGGACACGGCGGCCATACATGAGCGACGTCTCGCCCTGGTCGCCGGTTTTTGTGACGATGGACATCGGTAAAGGCTGGGGCAATGGAGTGCCGGAGTAAAGGAGTGTTGCAGCAGTGGAGTGATGGGTTTCAGACACCCATTACTTCAGCACTCCGCTACCCCCATGACTCCCGCGGCTAGCCGATCGCCGGTTGTATTTCGGGCTCTTCGACCACGGCTGCGCCGATCGGCTCGCCTTTCTCCACCAGTTTAATCTGCCGATGTGCGGGAAATCCTGTGCCTGCTGGAATCAAGTGGCCCATGATGACGTTTTCCTTGAAGCCGCGCAACCGGTCGATCTTGCCGAGCGTGGCCGCTTCGGTCAGCACGCGCGTGGTATCCTGGAATGACGCTGCCGAAATGAAGCTGTCAGTTTCGAGTGAAGCTTTGGTGATACCGAGCAACACCGGCACCGCTTCAGCTGGTTTGCCGCCTTGCTCCACCACTTGCTTGTTTTCGGCATCAAAATCGAGTTTATCCACCTGGTCGCCCCAAAGCAGCGACGTGTCGCCCGGGTCGGTAATTTTCACCTTGCGCAGCATTTGGCGAACGATGATCTCGATGTGCTTGTCGTTAATTTCGACCCCTTGCAGCCGATAAACCTCCTGCACTTCGTTGACCAGGTGTTCCTGCAAATCCTGCGGGCCGCAGACTTCGAGAATCTCATGCGGCACGACCGGACCTTCGGTCAACTGTTGACCCTTCTTCACGAAGTCGCCTTTAAACACGATGATGTGTTTGGTGAGCGGAATCAGGTGTTCTTCTTCAACCCCCGTCTCCGAATCTTTCAGAATGAGCCGGCGCTTGCCACGGAGGGTTCCGCCCATCTCGACGGTGCCATCGATCTTGGCAATTTCGGCCGCGTCTTTCGGGCGGCGCGCTTCAAATAACTCGGCGACGCGGGGGAGACCGCCGGTGATGTCCTTGGTCTTGGCGACCTTGCGCGGCGTCTTTGCGAGCAGGGCGCCTGCCCGAACTTTGTGTCCCTCTTCAACAATGACGTGGGCACCAGCTGGAATCGAATAACTGGACAGCACTTCTTTTTTGTCGCCCACGATCACAATTTGCGGATGCAGATCTTCCTTGTGCTCGATGATCACCGTCCCCATGAGGCCGGTTGCTTCATCGACATCGCGTTTGATTGTCACGCCGGCGATCATGTCGCGGAATTCGACCCTGCCGCTTTTATCGGTGAGAATTGGGACGTTGTACGGATCCCATTGCACAAATGTCTCGCCTTTTTTCACCGATGCGCCGTCATCTTTCGAAACCATTGAGCCGATAACGACGTTGTGGCGCTCGAGCTCGCGGCCCTCGGCGTTGTGCACGCTGATGGAGCCGTTTTTGCTTAGCACAATCCAACTGCCGTCGAGCGCCTGCACGGTCCGCAGATCGTTAAATCGCACCATGCCATCGTTTTTCGATTTGATGATCGGCTGTTTAAAAGTTTGACTGGCCGTGCCGCCGATGTGGAAGGTGCGCATCGTTAACTGCGTCCCCGGCTCGCCGATGGATTGCGCAGCGATAATCCCAACCGCTTCGCCGAGTTTAACGAATTGCCCGGTGGCCAGGTTGCGTCCGTAACACATCGCGCATACGCCGCGCCCACATTCGCAGGTCAGCACTGAGCGGATTTTCAAGCTCTCCACGCCGATGCGCTGAAGTTCCGCCGCGACTTTCTCGTCGATGAGCTGATTGGCTTTGACAATTTTCTTTTTCTTGTCCACCGGGTCCGCAATCGTTTCGCAACTGACGCGGCCGATAATGCGCTGGCCAAGATCGACAACTTCCTCGTCGCCCTCGTAAATGGAGCGCACCACAATGCCGTTAACGGTACCGCAATCCTGTTCGTTGATGATGACGTCCTGAGCGGCATCAACCAATTTGCGGGTGAGATAACCGGAATCAGCGGTTTTGAGCGCCGTATCGGCCAGACCTTTACGAGCGCCGTGCGTGGAAATGAAATACTCGAGCACACTCAAGCCTTCGCGGAAATTCGACGTGATCGGCCGCTCGATGATTTCGCCGCTCGGTTTCGCCATTAAACCGCGCATACCGGCGAGCTGTCGAACTTGCTGGCGATTGCCGCGCGCCCCGGAATCCACCATCAGGTAAACTGGATTCAATTCTTTGCGGCCCTCGTTATGTTCGAGAGTCCGGAACATGACGCTGGAAATTTCGTCGCCGGCATGCGTCCAGATGTCGATGATCTTGTTGTAACGCTCGCCGTCTGTGATGATCCCTTTGCGATACTGCTGCTCGACCTGGCGAATCTGTTTATACGCGTTTTCCAGTTCGGTCTGCTTCTCTTTTGGGATAATCATATCCGAAATCCCAATTGAAATTCCGGCGCGCGTCGCTTCGGTAAACCCGAGTTCCTTGAGTTTATCGAGCGTTTGGACGGTTGCGCTCGGTCCGGCAATCTGATAGCAGCGCCAAATAATGTCGCTCAGTTGTTTTTTGCCGGCCGGCCTGTTGAAGAAGCCGAGCTCTTTCGGCCAGATCTGATTAAAAATGACGCGGCCTGCAGTTGTTTCAATCGTCTTGGTCTCGGCGTTTCCGAAGGTAGTTTGTTGACCGAAATCGGGATTCCGGTAGCGAATGCGGTCATGCGTCTTGACCGCGCCCTCCGTCATGGCGAATTCCACTTCCGCTGCGTCGCTGAAAAGCGGCAGGTGTTGGCCGTCCTTCTTCGTCGCACGCGGGTTCTGGGTCATGTAATAACAACCGAGAGTAATGTCCTGGGACGGGGTGGTGATTGGTTTGCCACTGGAAGGCGAGAAAATGTTGTTGGGTGCGAGCATGAGCATGCGCGCCTCCATTTGCGCTTCGACCGAGAGCGGCACGTGCACAGCCATTTGATCGCCATCGAAGTCCGCATTGTAGGCGGTGCAGACGAGAGGATGAATGCGGATGGCTTCTCCTTCGATCAACTGCGGCTCAAACGCTTGGATCGACAATCGATGCAGGGTGGGGGCGCGGTTTAGCAGGACCGGGTGGCCGCGCGTGACTTCATCCAGAATGTCCCACACCTCCGGCGTCTGGCGCTCGATCATTTTCTTGGCGCTGCGCACCGTGTGGACGTAACCAAGGTCTTTCAACCGGCGAATGATGAACGGCTCGAACAACACCAGCGCCATTTTCTTCGGCAAACCACACTGCTGCAGTTTCAATTCCGGGCCGATGACGATGACGGAGCGTCCAGAGTAATCCACGCGTTTGCCTAATAAATTCTGGCGGAAACGTCCGCCTTTACCTTTGAGCATGTCGCTGAGGGATTTCAACGGGCGATTGCCGGCGCCAGTGACAGCGCGGCCATGGCGACCATTGTCGAATAGAGCGTCCACTGCTTCCTGGAGCATTCGTTTCTCATTCCGAATGATCACGTCCGGCGTTTTAAGCTGAAGCAGGTTCTTAAGACGATTGTTGCGATTGATAACGCGGCGATAGAGATCGTTAAGATCGCTCGTCGCAAATCGCCCGCCTTCCAGTGGCACGAGTGGGCGCAGATCCGGCGGAATAACAGGAAGCACATCGAGAATCATCCAGTCGGGGCGTGCGTGTGCGTTGATAAAGCCCTGCACGAGCTTGAGACGTTTCGCCAGTTTCTTACGAATCTGCTTGCTCTTCGTCGCGCTCATCGCCTTCTCCAGCTCTTTGTTGAGCTTGTTCAGATCGATCTCGCTCAAGAGCCGCTTGATTGCTTCGGCACCCATCCCGGCAACGAAATCCTCGCCGTATTGCTCTTGCGCTTCCCGGTACTCAACCTCGTTCAGCAACTGCCCTTTCGTCAGCGCTGTCTTGCCCGGATCAATGACAATGTAGTCCTCATAATAGAGGACGCGTTCGAGCTGCCGCGCGCTCATGTCCAGCATCAGACCGATGCGGGAGGGCATGCATTTGTAGAACCAGATGTGCGAAACCGGCACCGCCAGTTCGATGTGGCCCATGCGTTCCCGGCGGACACGCGCAAGCGTGACCTCCACACCGCAACGGTCGCAGATTACGCCCTTGTGCTTAATGCGCTTGTATTTTCCGCACGAACATTCCCAGTCGCGCGTCGGCCCAAAGATGCGTTCACAGAAAAGCCCGCCCTTCTCCGGCTTGAATGTCCGATAATTGATCGTTTCCGGATTTTTGACTTCGCCTTTGCTCCACGAGCGCATGGTGTCGCTCGAAGCCACACCAATGGCCACTTGATCGAAGCCAACCGGTCGTTCTTCGCCTACTAACTCACGCCAGGAATGTTCGTTCATGATTTTTCTATGATGCGATTATCGATCTGAAATTTGTTAGGCCACGTTGTCGAAGACACTGCTCGGCGCCTGTCCCCCAACTTTTACGTCGAGACCGAGGCTCTGCATTTCTTTAATCAACACGTTAAAGGATTCCGGTGTGCCGGCCTCGAGTGAATTGTCGCCCTTGACGATGGACTCGTAGATGCGAGTGCGCCCTTGCACGTCGTCCGATTTGACCGTGAGCAATTCCTGTAGGGTGTAAGCCGCGCCGTAGGCTTCCAGAGCCCACACTTCCATTTCGCCGAAACGCTGGCCGCCGTATTGCGCCTTTCCGCCAAGCGGTTGCTGCGTCACCAGCGAATACGGGCCGACTGCACGCGCGTGAATTTTGTCAGCCACCAGGTGGCCAAGTTTCATCATGTAGATGTAACCAACCACCACCTCCTGATCGAACGGGTCGCCAGTCCGGCCATCGAATAGTCGCGCCTTGCCATTTTCCTGGACCCAGCCGAAACCCTCCTTCTTGCGGGCTTCGGTAAGGTATTCGCGGATTTTGTTTTCCTCGATGCCATCAAAAACTGGTGTGGCCACTCTAAACCCGAGCGCCTTGGCTGCGACGCCAAGATGCGTTTCCAGGACCTGGCCGACATTCATGCGGCTTGGCACGCCTAACGGATTCAAAACAATCTCAACCGGCGTTCCATCCGCCAAAAACGGCATGTCTTCTTCCGGGACAATACGAGCAACGACCCCTTTGTTGCCGTGGCGTCCGGCCATTTTGTCGCCGACGGAAAGTTTCCGCTTCGACGCAATGTAAACCTTGACCTGTTTGATTATTCCGGGATCGATATCGTCTCCGCTTTCCACCCGGTCCATCGAGCGTTCGCGCTCCAACTCGAGCTCAGCGAACTTGTGTTCGTAATGGGCAATGATTTCGCGGATCTTATTGCGGATCGGACTGGGATCGATCTCGATGTGATCGTAAACGTTCGCCAGCTTGCGGAGAAGTGTCTTGGTGATCTTGCGATTGGCTGGAATAATGATCTCACCCGTCTCGGCGTTCACCACGTCGAGAGGAATTTTTTCGCCGAGCAGAATGTTCGAAAGTGCATCTGTCAATTGCTCGGTCAATTCTTCTTTTTTGCGACGATGTTCTTCCGTAATCGCCTTGAGCTGTTTCTTCGTTTCCGCCGGCGTGAGTTTTTCGCGCGACACTTCTTTGCGCGATGAAACCTTCACGTCCATGACGATCCCGTAAGTTCCCGATGGAACTGTCAGCGATGTGTCTTTCACATCAGCCGCTTTTTCGCCGAAAATCGCGCGCAGCAATCTCTCTTCCGGCGCCAGTTCCGTCTCGCTCTTCGGCGTGATCTTGCCCACGAGAATATCGCCTGGTTTCACTTCCGCGCCGACGCGGACGACGCCGTCGGGCCCGAGATTGCGCAGCGCTTCTTCGCTCACATTCGGTATGTCGCGCGTGATTTCTTCCGGGCCGAGCTTTGTATCGCGCGCGCCGATCTCGAACTCGTCGATGTGAATCGAGGTGTAAATATCCTCCTTCACTACCTTCTCCGAAATCATGATCGCGTCTTCGAAGTTGTAACCATTCCAGGGCATGAACGCGACCAGGACATTGCGTCCCAGTGCGAGCTCGCCGTGGTCCGTGTTCGGCCCGTCGGCAATGATCTGGCCGCGCTTGACGTGCTGACCTTTCTTGACGATCGGCTTTTGGTTGACGCAGGTGCCGGCGTTTGACCGCATAAACTTGCGCAGTTCGTAAACGTGAACGCCCGCATCGGCATCGGTCTTGAGCTTTCTGCGGCCCTCCGGCATCTCGCCGTCCTTGGTCACGACAATCTGGTCCGCGGTGACGGAGGCTACTCTACCGCTCTCGACTGCGAGCATGACCGCATGCGAATCGCGTGCCACCTTCGCCTCCAAGCCCGTACCAACTAACGGCGTTTCGGAAACAATCAGCGGAACCCCCTGGCGTTGCATGTTCGATCCCATCAGCGCGCGGTTGGCGTCGTCATGCTCGAGAAATGGAATCAATCCCGCAGCCACCGAAACAAGCTGCTTCGGTGACACATCCATGTAATGGACCTTCGACGGTTCGACTTCGAGAAAATCGCCCCGATAGCGAACCGAGACTTTTTCGCCGGTGAAATGCCCCTTTCCATCGACAGGTGCGTTCGCCTGCGCCACGAGGTAATTTTCTTCGCGGTCCCCAGTGAGATATTCGATTTGGTCGGTCGCCCGGCCATTCACAACCTTGCGATACGGCGTCTCGATGAAACCAAATTCGTTGATGCGGGCGAAAGTCGACATCGAACTGATCAACCCGATGTTCGGGCCTTCCGGCGTCTCGATCGGGCAAATGCGGCCGTAATGGGAAGGATGGACATCGCGCACTTCGAAACCTGCGCGATCGCGTGATAACCCTCCCGGGCCGAGCGCAGACAAGCGCCGTTTGTGGGTCAGCTCGGCCAGCGGATTCGTTTGATCCATGAACTGCGAGAGCTGCGAGCGGCCAAAGAAATCGCGGATGACCGCACTCAGCGCCTTGGGATTAATGAGCTTTTGTGGCGTCATCCCGTCGACATTGATGTCGAACAGCGTCATGCGCTCTTTGACTAGGCGCTCGGTGCGGGCGAGACCTACTCGGCATTGGTTGGCGAGCAGTTCTCCAACCGTGCGCACACGACGGCTGCCGAGATGATCAATATCGTCGAGCGTGCCTTCGCCACGACGAAGGTTGATCAAGTATTTAATGGCAGCAATAAAGTCTTTGTCGGTTAAAATGCGCTCGGTCAGATCGACGTCGATCCCAAGTTTCTGATTGATTTTGTAGCGGCCAACGCGCCCAAGATCGTATTTTTTTGGATCGAAAAAGAGCCGTTTGAGCAGCGCGCGCGCGTTCGCAACCGTCGGCGGATCGCCTGGGCGTAAACGGCGGTATATATCCTTGAGCGCTTCTTCCTGATCGTGGGCCGGATCTTTTCGCAATGCTTTCACGACGGTGTCGTCGTTTGCAATATCAATCACCTTCACCTCTTTGATGCCCAGAGCGATGATCTGGCGCACGGTCGCCAGAGTGAGCGGCTCAAATGCGCGAGCGATCGTCACTTCGCCATCGCGCACTTCGGCGGTTAACACTTTGGTCGCAAGTTTTTCCTCGTCGAGCTTTTCGCTCAGTTTGAGGTTCTCAATGCTGTAAAACAGTTTGATGACTTCCTCGTCCGAGCCGTAGCCGAGCGCTCGCAGGAAAGTGGTAGCGAGAAATTTGCGGCGCCGTTTCCGACGATCGAGATAAATGTAGAGCAGGTCGGCGGTATCGAATTGCACTTCGATCCAGGAACCGCGGTCCGGAATGATGCGAAAGCTGTAAAGCACTTTCCCATTGAGATGCACGCTTGATTCGAATGCGATGCCAGGAGAGCGGTGCAATTGAGAAACAACTACTCGCTCCGCGCCGTTGATCACAAACGTGCCTTGCGGCGTCATGAGCGGGATCTCGCCCATGTAAACTTTCTCTTCCTTGGTGCCTTTTTCTTCGCGCAGTTGGAAAGTTACATGCAACGGCGCGCTGTAAGTCTGGCCTTCGCGCTGGGCCTCGAGCGCGGTCAGTTTCGGCTCGCCGATCTCGTAATAGCTAAAATCGAGAACCGCCTTTTCATCGTAGCTCTCGATCGGAAAAACTTCTTTGAAGACGGCTTGCAGTCCATGGTTTTTTCGCTTGGCGAAGGGAGCATCCTTTTGCAGAAAATCTACATAGGAATTTAGCTGGATCTCAATAAGGTTCGGAGGCTCGATAGCTTCCTTGATGGTTCCGAAGTGGATTCGTTCCGAATTTCGTTCTGACATAATTCACCAAGCCATGGAGTTAAAACTCACCCCCGGCCGACAATATAAAATTGCGGCCGCATGCAGTACAAGAGCTTACGGCATCAACCGGAGAGCGAGAGGCGCAAAAATTACCTCAAAACAGCGGTTTGTCAAATAACCCCCACTGTTTTGTCGCCTGTCTATTTTTTTCCGTCGACTGCAGGTTAAAAATAAGTCTCCCTTACTTCTAACAGAAATTGCATTTAATCGAAAATCAGCAGTCACGCAAGCTTTTTCGCGTGGCAACCGACTCCGAAAATCCGCTTAGTCCGGCCACGCATGACGGCCCTTTTTGAGCCGAGTCGGCCAGTTGAGAGCGCGGACATGTTCGCGCTCTCCAAACGCTGCCTCTACCATTGGCTTATTTGATCTCGACCTTAGCTCCAGCCGCTTCGACCTTTTTCTTAATCTCGTCCGCCTCCTGTTTGGTCACACCTTCCTTGATTGTCTTGGGAGCGCCTTCCACCAGCGCCTTGGCCTCGGCCAATCCCAGTCCAGGAACCGCGCCGCGGATTTCCTTGATCACGCCGATTTTGTTCGCGCCCATTTCTTTCAAGATGACGTCGAAGGTCGTTTTTTCCTCTGCGGCGGCGGGTGCACCAGCCGCCGCGCCGCCGGCAGCCGCCGGAGCGGCTGCCGCTGCGACCGGCATCGCAGCGCTCACGCCCCATTCTTCTTCAAGCTCTTTCACTAACTTAGCTATCTCGAGGACCGTGTAGCTATTCAGGTCCGCTTTCGTCTTCTTAATGTCTACTGCCATTTTCTTCCTCCCATCGCCGCGCGCGAAAGCTTTCGCGCAATTAAGTTCGACAGCCGCCGATCCGGACAAGTTTCTATTTGTAGCTCGCAAACGTCATCTCGACGTTGCGAAAAATTTTATCCAGCCACCTCCGTCGCTGGTGGCTCTTCTGTTTTTGTCTCTGCCGATGAAGTGGTCGCTTCGGATTCCGTAAGGGGCGGTTCCTGCCCTGCTGAGGCAGTCACTTCTCCTTGCCCAGAGCGCTCTTCCTTTTTGGCGGGCTCGCCTCTGCTCGCTTTTGCATTAAGAAGACGCGCGAATGACGACCCGGGCTCATTTAATATTCGCACCAATTTCGTCGGGGGAGACAGAAGCAATCCGAGTAAGTGCGCACGCAAAACATCACGTGACGGCAAATCGGCCAGCGCTTCAACTTCTGAAGTGGACACCAACGAGCGATCGATCAGGCCGATCTTGAGCATCGCCTTTTTGAATTCGGTAGCGAATGTCTTCAAAACTTTTGCCACCGGTGCGACATCTCTCTGGCCGGTGACGATGGCGGTCTGGCCGCCGAGTTTTTCATCCACGGTTGGAAGCCCGGCATCTGCCAAGGCGCGTTTAAGAAAACTGTTTTTGACAACGTGAACTTCGGCGCCAGCGCCTGCCAATCGATTTCGTAATTCGCTGAAATCGCCAACGCTCATATGCTGATAATCGGTCACGAGGACGAACGGTGAGCCCTTCAGCTGCGCGGAAAGATCGGAAACGATGTTGGCTTTCTCGGGTCTCATAAAAAGGTCTAGAGTTGAGAGTTGATGGTTGAGAGCCGCAGAATCGATTTCATCGTCTGCCTCGTTTCCATCCGTGTTTCATCTGTGTTCATCTGTGGCCAATAAAATCCGTTTTACGTACTCAAGTACGGCGCGGGATCGAGATGCAAACCGGGCGACATCGTCGCGCTTAACGTCATCGCGTCAAGATAACGGCCCTTCGCTGTCGCCGGGCGCGCCCGTACAACGGCCTCGATGACAGCCTTTCCATTTTCAACCAGCGCGTTTTCCTCAAATGAAAATTTTCCGACCGGTACTGCAACGTTGCCATTCTTATCCAGCTTGAACTCGATGCGGCCCGCTTTCACTTCGCGAACCGCCTTTGCCGTGTCGTCGGTCACAGTGCCGGCTTTTGGATTCGGCATGAGTCCACGCGGACCGAGCACTTTGCCAAGTTTGCGCACTTCGGACATCGCCGCCGGAGTGGCAATCGCAACATCGAAATCTTGAAATCCTTCCTGGCACTTTTGGATCATCTCTTTAAACCCAACAAACTCCGCGCCGGCATCGCGCGCGTCTTTCGCCGCCTCGCCTTCAGCAAAGACGAGCACGCGCACGTGTTTGCCACTACCGTGCGGCAGCGCACAGGTGCCACGCACCATTTGGTCGGATTGTTTTGGATCAACACCGAGCCGAAAAGAAACGGTTACGGTCTGATCAAACTTGGCCGGCGGAAATTTTTTTAGCGTCGCGATCGCATCGGTCAGACTGTAAGTCTTCCTTCGGTCCACCAGCTCGGCGGCGGCACGATAACGTTTGCTGCGATTTTGTGGCATGGTTTTGTGCAGTTCAAGCCCCAGCTACTTCATACCCGCGGCATCTTCGCGCGAAAAAATCAACAAACCTAACATCGAGATCAACAGCGCACGCCCACGTTTTCGAAGTAGCTGGGTCCTGCGGTTGAAAAATCGGAGCGGCACGGTAGCGCACACCTGCCGGCTGTCAATCAGGCAGATCAGTCATATTTGTCGCCTTCGGCTCATACTTCCCAACGCCTCGCGCGAGGTTCGCCAACATTATATTGCGCCTCCGGCGACTGGGTTTCGGCCCACGAAACACGCGAAAAGACACGAAAAATTTTTAGGTTATTTCGTTTGTTTAGTGGGCAATCTCTTTTGTCAAAACTGACATTTGCTCCCCCGAGCGATGTTCCTCAACGAGATCCTCGGCTACAGCCGCGCCTGGGCTGGGGTGGACAAGTCGGCAAAGCGATGCGAAGGCGGCTCAACGCGTTGGTCAAACCAATGCGGCGTTGCCGCCTGACTTTCCTGTAGCGGGACCATCGCAGTTTTTGGGTTGTCAAAACGAAGTTGCGTCTGGTACCATCGAGAGATTATGAGACGCCCCACTATTTATAGCTTATCCATTACCATCGCCGCGATGTTCATTTGTCCAATCCTTGCTCCAGCTCGCCCCATTGGTTTCAGCGAGATCTCACTGCTCGTTCGCGCGCATGAGAGCGAAGCCTCCATTAAAGAGGAGGTCGCACAACGCAAACTGTTCCACGCGCTGACCCAACCGCAGGAAAGCATTTTGAAATCGCAAGGGGCGAGTGATTCGCTGATTCAATCGCTTCGAGATTCTAATCTGGTTGCTCCGAAAGTGGAGCCTGCAGCCGTTCAATCGGCTGCGCGTGAGGCGAAAATACAACCGGCGGAACCGGAAGCAGCCGAACGGAGGCAGCTCGGCGTTCACGTCTTCAATGTTGCTTACGGTCATCCGATCAATTTAAGCCAGTGGGGCGGCCTGGATTACGAGATCGCCTTCTATTCGTACCGCTTCGCTGGCGAAGATCATGTCCAACCCGCATTAGTCGACAGTGTGCTGAGTCGAACCGTAGTGAGCCGGACTATTCCGCTTGCGAGCGAAGGTGAAACCTTCAGCCAGGATTGGTTTCCAACAAATGGGGTTCGGAACTGGCGATTTACGCCTTACGATGGCCGAGGATACGATGGGCGCGGTGATTTCAGAGACACCCGTTCTCTTAATTTCAGTGATTCAGTTGCAGTGACTTCCTACTCGGTATCGCGGCCGGTCGCGATTGACTGGCGCAATCCTGTTTTCATCCAGGGAGAGCCATACACATTTTATCCCGTGTTTGGCGCGGGCGGCGTTTCATTGTATTTCATTAACGCCTCAAGCGATTCGGTGCGGCTGGCAGTTAGTACGCGACCGCTATAGAGCTGGTGCGAAAACCCGCGAGTCTCGACCGCTGATGTAGCCACCGGCCTGTGGCCGGTCTGGACGAACGCGACGCATCAGACCGGACGGCCCGCAG
>Ga0070697_100001161_pt1 | contig 19956 bp, 19 predicted proteins | sample KBSK1501metaG_FD_65475 | JGI IMG/M metagenome (GOLD analysis project Ga0070697, IMG submission 65475) | Corn, switchgrass and miscanthus rhizosphere microbial communities from Kellogg Biological Station, Michigan, USA - KBS K1-50-1 metaG | ecosystem: Host-associated > Plants > Roots >... | reverse complement strand
ATGCGAACCAGATAGAAGACGCCAAGGCTGGACAGCGCCTTGGAATCAAGAAAATGGATTGGCATTCGAATTGGGTAGTTCGGGAAACCGAGCTCGACGCCCCAAGACCTTGTCCGGTTTGCCTGATAGATCGGACCAGGGTCCTGTTTCGGTTCTCCGAAAGTCAGCAAGCGTCGCTCCACCTCAGCACCGAGGCCGAGGCGGTTTTCAGAATGTTAAAACGGCCGAAGCGGGACGTCTTTGAGTTCTCGGACGGCAGGCAAATTACATTGGGCGATCTGCCCACCGGTCTGATCTTTGACGTCCTCGTTGTCCCAGGCTCAGAACAGCTCTCGGCCCTCCTAGACATGGAGCCGGCAGTGCAACACGAGGAGGAAGAGAGGGAGAAAGAGAGGGAGAAAGAACCATTCCTTGTTCGATTACTGACACGTTTCTAGACGGAATTCCTATTGACTGTGATTGTGAGGCGGACGTCGTTGTCGTCTCGTTCCGCGCAGCCAAGACGCGACCAAGTGGGTCATCGCCATGGGCGCCTGTTCCTCTGTGGAGGGCCGTTCAATACCGACGCTGCCCTGCGAGGCATGGACAAGATCGTGTCCACTGACAAAGTGCGTGATCAGCTGTCCGCCGTGTCTGGAAAATCTGTTTTATGCGCCTGCTCGAGCCGCAGGACAAGTCGACCCCAACGTCATTGGCAAGCACACCACCAATGTGCACCTGGGCGAGAGCATGGTGGAAAACTTCAAGCCGCAGGTCATGATTGCGCCGATGATGCCGACGGAGTGAGGACCTTTACGGGCGTTTGAGCCCTTGGCCATCATGCTGAGCGAAACGAGGGGCGGCCGGTTCAGGTCGCAGGAATTTCAAGGTGATGAACAGAGCACCTTCTTTCTCGACGCAGGGCGGCGCTGAAAAGGAATTCCACTTGGCCTTGACGACATTACGAAATTCATTGATGGCGGAAAAGAAGAAGGCCATCTCACCTACGACGAGGAGAATGACCTGATTCCGCGGGACATCCATTGACCGGAGGACCCAGACGACCTCTTCAGCGCCATCGGCACATAGGGCATTGACGTGCTTGAGGGCCGATTCAAGCTATCTCACTTGGTCCCGAAAAGAAGCTTGTGAAGGAAGTGGACGCCAGCGACGAAATCGAGCTCGACCTGACACCAGACGCTCTTGAAGAGACAAACGATCTGGTGCGCATCTACCTGCGCAGAATGGGCATGGTGCCGCTGCTCACTCGCGAAGGGGAAGTAGACATTGCTAAGTGCATCGAACGCGGACCGGTGCGCGCGCTGAAGGCGTTGTCACGCTCGCCCATTGCGATCCGCCAAATCATAGCCATTCGCGAAGATTTGAACCTCGGCGTCCGTTCCATCAAGGAAATCGTCGTCTTTGATGAGGACGAGGTCACCGAGGAGATGCTGCAAAACCGCGCAAAGGACGTCACGACCGGCATCCACGAGCTTCAGAAACATTACAGGAGAGCCAGCCAACTGGCTCGTCGGCTGCCGACTATCCCCTCAAGGCAGAAAGCCCGTGAATACTGTCGCTGCCGATTCGGCCTGGGCCGCGAGATCGTGCGGATTTCGCGCATCATCCGCAAACTTGGCCTTACCAACTGTGAGTGCAGACGACTGATCGATCGCGTGAACAAAACCGTGGACACCATGTGCTCTCTTGACCGCCAGGCCAGCGCCTTGGAGAAGAAGATTCAGAGCACGCTCAGCGAAACACTCCGAAAGGACTATAGCAGGATGCGCCGAAAACATCGCATCGACCTGGAGGATCTGGAAAGCCATGCCGGCGTCAGTTTCGAGGAGCTGCGGCTCACGCAGCGGGAAATCATCCAGGGTGAGATGGACGCGGAGCAGGGGCAAACACGAACTCATCGAAGCCAACCTCCGCCTCGTGGTTTCCATCGCCAAAAAGTATGGCAACCGCGGGCTTCAGTTCCTCGACCTGATCCAGGAGGGTAACGTCGGCCTAATGAAAGGAGTGGACAAGTTCGAGTATCGCCGCGGCTACAAGTTTTCCACCTATGCGACCTGGTGGATTCGCCAGTCAATCACCCGAGGCATTGCCGATCAGGCGCGCACCATCCGCCTCCCGGTGCACATGGTCGAGAGACGCGAATCAGCTTGTTGACGATCAGTGCTTCGCACAACAAGTCGGGAACGGAGAGCAAGCCAGACTCAGCGAAAAGAGTGGCCGACCTCACGGACACGCAGTTCAAGCAAATCCACGATCAGCTTGACAGCATACGAAAGGTGAACGAGAAGATGTCCGCGGTGAACGAGACAATGCTGATGCAGATTGACCGGAATCATCACAATATCGTCGCGCTTCAGTCCTTGAAGCAGGAATTGGATGATTTCAAGGAGGCGGCGTGCCCCGTGCTTCGATCAGCCCGCATAGACGAGGTCAAAAGGGTGAAACTCAGTTACGCTTGCAGCCTGCACTAAGAACCGGCCGCAAAAACTCACAAATGAAAAAGCCGGGGACTTCGCCTATCGGTGATTCGGTTTCTCGCAACTCGCCGCGTGGAGAACTAGCAGAAAGAATCACGCGCCGAGATCCTGCCTGCTGCAAGCGCGCTTCGTCGGATCTGGAGAAAGCTTAAGATCGCGCGAATTACCGATTCGTCCCCCGAGTCAGTATTAATCATGGCGTGGGTTTTGCCAGCATTATGGATGATGCTGATGGTTTTGCGATGTTTTCCAAAGTCAATGCAGCGATTGTCCATGCTCGTCGCCTTGGCCCCGCTACTCAAGGCCCCAAGGACCCCAACTTAAGACTCGACCTCCAAGTCGCCGACCAAATCCTACCTTTGTTTGGAGAATCCGACGAACAAAGGCAGGCGGTTCGTTTCCCGTTGGCGCAGTCGTTGGGCAAGGCACGTATTTCCGCGCAACACATTTTCCCGGAACTTGTAAAGAAGATAGACTTTGATCCACTGTCTGTTGAGATGGTGACACGCGAAACCGCATACAAAGGCACAACGAATCGCTGGAGTGGGATGCCCGGATGCTTTGAGAGACACCTGCAAGGGAAAGAAGGCAATCTTCTCTTTCCAGATTCAGAACGTCAACCTACACAAGAGGAAATCCGCGAGGCATTTGCCAAGGACAAAGCTGACTTGGAAAGACTTCAGAAGGATATTGCAGCATTTTTCCAGAAAGCTGAGCGGTTTCGCGATCAACCAACTGTAAAGGCTGGCGCGTTGATTGATTTCCTACAATATGAGGTGTCCCCGCTGATGACGAGGGCTGCCGAAATTGGTGGGCCAGCCCTCAGAGAGTATGGGGCGTTGGAGCACATTCTCGACTCGGTGATGAAGAATATCGGCGATTCTTCTCCCGGCGGGAAGTCTGAAAGCAAGGGGTTGAAGGAGGCTCTGCAACAAACCCTCAATCCGTTGTTGGCGCAAGTCTGGCGGAGCGATACACCCATCAAGGGCGAAGAAATCACGTCCACGCTTTTGGGCGAAAGTGTAGACACGATCACGAGCGCGCTGGAAGTGTTGGAGGAAAAAACTTCTGGCACTGCTGACGCGCTGTACGAAGGGTCGGTCAGGTTATTGCAAGACGCCACAAAGGAAGGCTTTGTTCTTCCCGGCGCAGATGAGAAATTGGCTTTGCTGAAGGCCTTTGCTGGAGGCGCAAAATCTCCAGTCACCGCCCGGCAATGAACCTTCGATATGCAGCGTGTCCGGACTCGCCGATCTCCCGATCCGGCGCCTCCGAGACCTTACTCCCGCTGCCTGGGCATCAGCACAACTCATACCAAAATCGGCGGTCAGCTGTTTGCAGTAGAATCATTCGTCTCGGGCCGAAGTCGCGGCTAACCAGTGCCCATCAAGCGCCCTATCTTCCGCTACGCAGTACTCGCACTCTTGTTTGCGATCACCGTCGCCTACGAGGTGCCCTATCTCCACGACATCCTGCTGGACGAAACGCGCGACTATCCCTTGTTTGTCATGGAGACCGCCAGCAACCGGGTGAATTTCGTGACCAAAGGCGCAGCTCAAGCGGGCGTGCGCAAGGGCGACGAGGTTCTCTTCATCGCTGGGCATCCGTACCACGGACTGGGCGACTGGGGCCAGGCCTTCGCCGATACGCCCGCCGGAGGAACCATAACGGTGGTCTTGCGCTCTTCTGATCCGTCCGGTCCCGGCGAGCGAACGGTCGTGCTCCCTGTCGGTGCCAACCGTGCCGACCTTTGGCAAATCGTCGGAGACGTCACGCTGTACTTTCTGCTCCCGGGGATCTGCATTCTGCTTGGCTTTTGGGTCGCAGTCCAGCGCCCGCGCGATCCGATGGCATGGTTGCTCCTGGCACTCATGCTGACCTTCCCGCACATCTTCGAGAGCTACAAGGTGCAAGCTTGGCCTCCCGGCTGGCGCGAGGACGCCATGCTCTACCACGCCTCGCTAGGAGCCATGTTGCCGGTCATGATGTTTTTGTTCGGCCGGTTCTTCCCGGAACCGTTTCCGTCTGGCAAGCCGCTCGACAAGGCCTGGAAGGTGCAGCAATGGGTTCTGGCCGTTCCTTTCGCCGTCTTCGCAATGGTCGGCGCGATCGAATCGGTGCTCGACCTGAGCAGTTACCGCTCCGCCGCTCCACTCGAACACGCGACCCATCCGCTGGATCGCGTCATGCAGTTCGTCGCTTACCTGCTGATTGGCAGTTTCTTCGCCGCCACCGGCACAAAGTATGGCATCAGCCGATCACCCGACGCCCGGCGGCGGCTGCGCATCTTGTACTGGGGCGCCACGGCCGCCTGGACTCCCGGGCTGCTGGTGACGCTCTATGGCCGATTCGTGGGGAAGTCCCTGGCCGATTTGTTTCCGCAGTGGGTGATCCTCCTCGTGCTGCTTCCGCTCATTCTTTTTCCCTTGACCCTGGCCTACGTCATCGTGGTGCAGAAAGCGATGGGCGTGGGCGTCGCGCTGCGGCAAGGACTGCAGTACGCGCTCGCCAAGGGCGGCATTCGCGTGCTGCAGGCGCTGGCAGTGACGGCGGTGATCGTCGCCGCCGTCACCATGGCAGGCGACACCAGCCGGAACCGTCCGCAAAAGATCGCAGTGATCGCAGTAGGACTCACTGCCGTCTTCACCATACGCCGGCTCGGCGACCGTCTGCGCACCTGGGTCGACCGCCGCTTCTTCCGCGAAGCTTACGACGCCGAGCAAGTACTGTCGGAACTGGGTGAACAGGTGCGCGCCATGGTGGAACCGAAGTCTCTGCTCGAGACGGTCGCGGCCCGCATCTCCGAGACACTCCACGTGCCTCAGGTGGCGGTCCTGCTCGGGGGAGGAGAGATGTATCGCCCGGCATTCGCCATGGGCTACGCCGATCTCTCCGACGTCTCCTTCTCGCGGAACACCGGGACGACGAAGGTGCTCCAGCAGCAAAAGGAACCGGCTCGGGTGTTCCTCAACGATCGCGATTCTTGGCCATATCGCGAAGAAAACATCAACGACGAGGAGCGCGCGAAGCTGGCCAGGCTCGGTTCCGAATTGCTGCTGCCCTTGGCGGTGCGTGAAAAACTGCTGGGCTTCATCAGTCTCGGTCCCAAGCGTTCCGAGGAACCGTATACCGGCTCGGACGTGCGCCTGCTGAAGTCGGTGGCAGCGCAGACCGGGCTTGCTCTCGAGAACGCGAATCTCATGCGCGAGATCGCTGACGAAGTGGCGCAGCGCGAGCGCCTGAATCGTGAGGTCGAGATCGCGCGTGAACTCCAAGAGCGGCTCTTCCCGCAAAAACTTCCCGTGATCGCCGGGCTCGACTACGCCGGCCACTGTCGACCCGCACTCGGAGTAGGTGGCGACTACTACGACTTTCTCGCGCTACCGCAAGGACACCTGGGTGTTGCCATCGGAGACGTTTCCGGCAAAGGCATCGCGGCTGCGCTGATGATGGCCAGCCTGCAGGCGTCGCTGCGCGGAGAGGCCACGCGCGCTCCTGATAACCTCGCCGTGGCGATCGCGAACATCAACCGGCTGGTCTACGAAGCGTCTTCTGCGGACCGGTACGCAACTTTCTTCTACGGCCAGTACGATCCCGCGTCGCGCAAGTTCGACTACGTCAACGCGGGACACAATCCGCCCATGCTGTTTCACTGTGCCGATGGACGGTGGACGGTGAGCCGTCTCGATGTTGGCGGCACCGTGGTGGGCCTGCTCGAGAGCTACGCTTATCAGCAGGGCTGTGTCTCACTCGCTGCCGACGACGTTCTGGTCGCCTACACGGACGGGATCAGCGAGGCGATGAACGCGGCGGACGAGGAATGGGGCGACGATCGCATGATGGAAACGGTCAAGCGGTGCAACGGTCTGCCGGCGCAAGAGGTTCTGCAACGCATCTTCACTGCCGCCGACACATTCGTCGCCGGCGCGAAGCAGCATGATGATATGACGCTGGTGATCCTGCGGGTGGTCTGAGCGCACAAGCTCCTAACAGCCGGTGTCTCAAGTTGCTCAGACCTCAGCGGCAACGGGGTCGTTGCAGAGATTGTTGTTGCAATGACGCGTTACCGGCGGAAAGGACACTCGTCAACCTGTACTTGCTCTGACGCTGAGTACAAGTTAACTTCGATGGAAATCCGAAAGATTTCCCGATGGCAGAGTGGAGCAGTGTGCCACCCGCATGTGTCCTTGCAGGGAGGGCCTTTGTCGCTGCACACGTTAAGAAAGTGGCGGTCAGCCCACAGCCCGGAGTCGGGAAAGACTGGGTAATGATTATCGTGGGACCAAACCCAGACAGCTAGGCTATATATGGCTGGGCCGCTCGGCCAAAACGCAGCATCAAATGCCGAGTTCGCACATTAGCGCGGCTGGCCACGACCACCTCATAGCTCGTCTCACCAGCCGGAAAAGCACAAGAAGACTTTCGCAGAATGCTACGTTCAAACGCAAAAATGGCACGCTACGAGAAAAACAAAGTCTTAGATGGTGTGGTGTTCATCCAGGTGGGGCGGTAAATCCGCGTTTATTCACCCACACCTCGACACTACATGGAATTTCAACAAAGTGATGAGATTTCTCAACGCAATATTCCAAGAGTGTTCCCAACTGCTACGTTGAACCAGAAGTGCAGACGCGAAGGTCCTGGCTCCGCTCGGCTAGGTGCGGTCCTTGGCCGGTGGGCCGAACAACCAAATCGCCGTCATGAAGCCGAGGAATAACTCAGCCACCAGGAATGGCAAATAGTAAAGAAATCCCAAGTAACCCAACACAAAAAGAAACACGCAAACGTGTATCACCAGCCAGGCAGCTGAGAACGCGGCGAAGCGTGCTGACTTGAGCTTTCTGACTCCGTAGGTCTTCCCGATGATCATGAGAAAGCCTACCCCTGCCCAGAAGGCCAGCAGCCATGCGGGACTGACGTGATAAGCCTCAGATACTAAAGCCGCACCGGTGCTCAGCCCTCCGACTAAAAGCGCCGTACCGAGCAGCAATAGCATATCGACCACTTTGCCGCGCTTCTTCACTTCGCTACCAGGTACATTGTCCATCGACTGCCCACAATTCCTTACCGAGGCCGACCGAAGTAATTCCGAGCGCTCCGGCTGACAGTGCATAAGGTGCTGCTGCACTCACAATTGGTGCAACCGTTGCGGCTGCCGCTCCGGCAGTCGTGACTACTGCGGCCACTTGAGGGTCTGCCTTGGCGGCCCCGCTCGCTACCATGGTTGTGACATGTACAAAGCTGCTCCACCGGGAGCTGCTTGCATGGCCCCAACTATCAGTGGAACGTAGTACTTCGTAGCATTCTGAATCTCTTTCACAGGAGTGAACACCGTGTCCGTAAATACTCCAACGCAAGAGCCGGGTCCAGTCGAAGGACCCTTCACGAACGCCTTTGTGAAATTCCAGGCCCAGCGACCGTTGTTTGCGGCTTAGAAGAATTGACGTCCGCACGAATGGCTCTTCAAGACCGTTGAAAAAGCTTGAGAAATCGAAGCGGATTGAATGCCGTTGGACACAAAATGGACACAGCTGATTCGCGCGAAAGCCTAGGGCCGAGCTTCGTGCCCGAAGCAAGCGCTATCGGTGCCGGACATTCTAGTCGACGAAACAACGTGAGAGATATTTCGGTGCGGCCATGCGGGCCAGTTCCCGCCACGTGATCAGCTTAATCTTCTGTTGAGCCAGAATGTCGCGAAACTGGTCGCTGGTAAAAAAATCGTAGTCGCGCTGCCTCCAGGCCGAACCCCAGGTGGAGCGTTCCCTGGTGGCCGCGCGCAGTTCTTCATCGTCGAAACCGGGGTGGATGACGAACTCGCTCACGCCGGGTTTCAAGTTTTTCAGCGCTGTAAGGTAAAACTCGGCCCATTTTTCCGGTGGAACTTCGGGTTCAATCGTGACCGTATGGTCTAGCACGATATCGCCCGGACCGAGGCTCTCCTGCAGATATGGGTGGTTAGCGAACCAATCTCTCGTAACGAAAACCGGCAACTTGTATTCGTGAGCCACTCGCAGCATCACGTCGAACAGTTCCTTGCCGCTCATGATCAGCCGGTACTGGTGCGAATCGAGATGTGTAGGGCGAACACCCAGCGCTAGCGCGCGCTCGATCTGGGCGCGCAGTTCGACTTCCACCTCCTTCGCGTTGACGTGTTCGTTGTGTTCCCAGTCATGATAGAGGTATCCGTTTTCATCGACCAGACTCGGCACCTTGTCTGCGGGCGCCACGGGACCCCAACGGTAATAAACTCGCTCGCTCGTCAACGTAAGGTGCAGTCCAAAGTCTGCGTCGGGGTGAGATTTGGCGTAGTCGGCGATCTCAGGGAACCAGGGGCAGGGCACCATCAGGCTCGCGGAATTGATCGTCCCACCCTGGAGAGCTTTGATGGCCGCGGCATTCACCGCGTGGGTTTCACCGAGGTCGTCCGCGTGAACAATAATCAGCTTTGTGCCGGGAGGGTATCCCAAACGATCCGCTAGAGTTTGCGCAGAGACTACAACCGGGAAAGTGGACAAAAGAAAGCCAAGCAGCAACCCATGCAGATTAAACGCAGGAATCATCGCCGACTAGTAAACCATAGTCCCAGGCATCAACGCGAGGGACATCAACCAATATTAGAAAATGCTGGAAGCTATAGTAACCGCAAGCACACTTCCAGCACCGAAGGGCGAAGGACTTCACCATGCTTCGTCGTGAATTGCGGCCTCAACTGGTCAGTCGGAATTCTGCGTTCCTGCAGACGTCGACTTAGAAGAAATCTGGAAACAATTGATCGCTAGTCGAACTCCGGCGACTACTGTTGCGCTGTTCCTTTTACAACCAGCGCAAAGGGAAGTTCCTCCCCAGAACTGAGTCTCATGCCGCCAGAAAAAGTCCAATGGTCCTGATCGTCCCTGGACACTGCTGGTGTGGACGGCTCAGCGCCCGCCTGAACCAGACTCAGCGGGCTAGGATGCTTCGTACCCGTCGTTCTTGCACTCATCGTCACCAATTCCTGAAACTTGAAAGTAGCACCTGGATCGCCATCGGAGGCGGCGGGAACGACAAGGAGAAAATCGCGGTTGGGAGCCGCCCCAAGATGATTGCCGTCGTTCGGCATGAGCCCGTAGCGGAGCGTATAGAAGCCAGCGGGGATTCGGTGCCCGCGAAAATCTGCGGCGGCTTGTGAGAAATGGATGACGCCGACCAGCGTGGACTCGGCGAGCTGTGGATAGGCCACGCTTTCTAAATCCTTCTTTGTCTGTGCCGGAACGCTCTTGCGCATCCACAGCTCACAAGTAGACGCCGTGTCATCGAGCTTCAGGCGATATCCCTTTGCGTCGAGTGCCTGCCGCACTGCTTCGGGAACTGCGCCGTCCGTTAACCTACCGATGTTCTCCACTTTGCCGGTTTGCGCCCTGCAGAACAGCGAAAGCAGGATGACGAAACCGACCGCAAACGATACCACCGAATGCTTACGCACCCTCTGCGCCTCTCTTCCTTCCGCATTCCACTTTCCCGGCCGGGTCTATCCCTAGCGGGCGAATGTGCCCACAAAGGCGCTGCGCTTTCCGTGCAGATCCCACGAGACACCCAGCCCCGGCCCACCGTACGCATCGGTCAGGGCCACTGCGGGCACGGAATGAGCTAGCTGGGTCAGCGGCGGGTAGAAGGTCTCTTCATTCCCGCAGAGATGGTCTTGACTGCCGATGGAACGCGTCTGCACCGTGGCGAAGCGTCCTGCCCGAAGCATCGCGGCGCCGTGGTGCTCCGTATCCACTACCAACTCTATCTGTATGGGAATCACCTGCTCGACGTTGTTCAGCAGCTCCCCGGCCATCTGTTTGGCAAAACTTAGCAGAGCCGCCTGTTGTTGCGCATTTGCCTGATCATCCACCAACAGCACGGCTTTCGCCGGATAGGGATTCTCGTAGGGATCGCCCAACGTACCTCTGGCACGGACTGCCGCGGCAACGGTCAGCCCTTGCAGCGGGACTCCACCCCAGCTTCCACTCTGGACGTGCCAGGCCAGGATCGCTTCATTGCCCACGAGATTAACCTCACCATTGGCAAAACATTGACCCGTGTAAACGTCGGCGCTGCGCGTCTCCAGATAATCGCCGCGAATTTCTTGCGCGGCCATCGAAATGGAAAGGCAAGCTACCAGAGAAATAAGAGCAGTCGAGAGCTTAAATCGCATACCAAACTCCTCAGGGTTTAATAGTTTAAGATGCGGCGCCGGGACAAAAGACCCGCAAACCTGCACCCCTAGCCTAGCCACACTTTCCCGTCCCATGACACGCGCGGCCTTTCGAACTGCAGTTTCCGGGCTCTGCCAACTCGCCATCCGGACCAATGCAGGTCTGAGTGTGCAGGCACCAGAACAGGCCGTCGTTACAAGGCGGCACCGTGGGGTCGGGCTCGGCGAGAATGAATTGGCCTTTCCAGCGCAGCGCCGAACACAAGTTCGGATGATTGGTGTTGAAGCGCTCCGATTCCCGAATCATGCGGCACCTCCTAATGCAGCTTTCATGATGGCCCTCGCCACGGCAACCCGTGCGAGTACCACCTTGTAAGCATTATGGCTGAGTGGCTTGGCGTTGGCCAGGGCGGCTTCAGCCGCCTTCTGCGCTGTATCTTTCGTAACAGGATTCCCAACCAAAGCCCGTACCGCTTCCGGCGAGGGCCAGGGCACGGGGGCAACGTATCCCAGCACGACGCGGGCGGATTCGACATTTGAGCCGCGCATCTTCAAAGCAACCCCGGCTACAGCGAGCGGCCAGTCGAACGCTTCTTTCTGGCGGACTTCGTAATGCGCGGCCTTCAGGTCCGAGGCGGATGGAATCGAGACTTCCGTGACGATCTCGTTCGGCCGCAGGTCATGTTCGCGCTCGTTTTCGCTCTTCGGGATCACGTAAAACTTTTCCAGCGGCAGCTCGCGCTTTCCCTTCGGTCCTTCCAGCCGGACCTTGGCCCCGTAGGCAACCAGAATAGGAACAATCGTCGAAGGACTGACAAACTTGGCGGGACCCTCATTGTCGAGAATGGCATGGTAGCGGTTCTCGCCGTCTGCAACCAACTCCTTGCCAGCCTCGTCTTTCGGCAAAAGTCCAAGTCCGTTGCGGAAGTACCAGCAACGCGGACGCTGGCACAGATTGCCGCCAAGCGTGGCCATATTACGAATCTGCGGGCTCGCGGCTTCCATCACAGCCTCAGCCAGTGCAGGATAATTCCTTTTCACATTTTCATCGTCGGCCAAGTCCCCGAGCGTGGTCAGCGCACCGATGCGCAACCCTTGCGCATTGAATGAAACTCCGTGGAGGTCCTTGATGTCTTTAATGTTGATCAGCCGTTTGGGCGCGAGCACACCGTCTTTCATCAACGCGAGCAAATCGGTTCCACCCGCGAGAATCTCGCTGTTACCCCAGGTTGCACCGAGCAGACTTATGGCCTGGGTTCGACGGTTGGGGCTGAGATATTCAAAGGGTCGCATCACGCACCTACCTTCTGTTCCAGCGCGGTCAGCACGCGGTCGGGTGTGAGCGGAAGAAAGGGCACGCGAACGCCGATGGCATTGGCCACGGCGTTCGAGATAGCTGCGCCGGGCGAGATCACGGGAGGCTCACCCAGGCCAATCACACCACGCTCGTCATAACCTTGGCCCGTCATCATATGGACGACCAGTTCGGGAATATCGTTCAAGCCAGCCAGCCGGTAGAACTGCATATCCGCATTCAGCATGCGGCCGGTTGCGGAGTCCATGACCTTCTCCTCAAAGAGCGCGTAGCTGATTCCCATGATCAAAGCGCCGTAGCATTGACTCTCGGCAGTCTTAAGATCGATGACCAAGCCGCAGTCCTGCACGGCGACCATCTTCTTAACTTTGACGACGCCGGTGTCGGCGTCCACTTCGACTTCCGCCATCTGCACGCCGCCAACACCGCTATTGGTAAGATCGAGAGCTTTGCTTCGGTCCGGATTCTTACCGCGTATCGTAAGCGGCATGGCTCCGAGCTTGGAGCAAGCTTCCTTCCAGCTGAATGACCGGCTGGAATCACCCTTCACGCTAACTTTGCCATTCACACATTCCAGTTGATCCGGCTGAACATTAAGCGCGGGCGCAACTTTGGCAAAAAGCGCGTCGCGCGCATCCACCGCCGCGCGACGGGTAGAAGAGCTTACGCCGCCAATGGTCGTTGAGCCGCCGGAGCCTCCCGACGGCGGGTAAGTTGTGTCGCCGATCTGAAGCTGGATGGCGTCCATGGGAATGCCCAGCGTGTCGGCTGCAACCATGAGGATGCAGGTGCGGGTTCCCGTCCCCAGGTCCTGAGTACCCATCTTCAGGTCTACCGATCCATCAGGGTGGATCGTCAGATCGCAGTCACTGGCATGGCCGCGTCCGCCCCAGGTGTGAAAAGAAACTCCGACGCCTCGTGCCATCCCGTCAGAAGCGCCCTCCCCGCGTGGATGCCATTTCTGTTTCCATCCCATCAGCTCTGACGCGATGCCGAGCTCTTCGCGGTAGGTATGCTCGCGCTGCTTGGTCAGGTTGAGGTTCTTGCCGAAAAATTCCACCGGGTCCAGGTTCAGCTTGGCCGCAAGGTCATCCAAAGCGCACATGGTGAGGACTGCCGCCTGCGGATGGTTCGGTGCGCGCCACGCGCGCGCGGGACCGATGTTGTTGCGAATCGCAGTGTGCTCCTGCCGCTGATTCGGAATATTGAAGACATAAGGAATCGGAGGCATACCGCCACCGCCGGGCCCGCCCGTACCCCAGGAGTTGGATTGCCACGCGACCACCGTGCCATCCTTTTTCGCCGCTACCTTCACGCGAGCGTAAGCGGAAGGCCGGGCGCCCGCGACCTTCAGTTCGGTATCACGCTCGAGCATGATGCGGACCGGCTTGCCGCCAGCCTTCTTGGAAACTTCCGCAGTAAACACTCCCCAACGATCAGGCGAGAACTTACTGCCGAAACCTCCGCCAATATGGTCTTGATGAACTCGAATGTTGGTGGCCGGTATCTTCAGCGGCTCGGCCAACTGGCCGGGGATGCCGGAAACATTCTGCGTGGAGATGTGGGTGAACAGGTGTTCCTGATCAATCCACTCGGAAATTGATCCGTGACTCTCGAGACAGCAATGTGTAATGACCGGAATGCCATACAGCCCCTCGGAGACGACCTCGGCCTCGGCCAACGCCTTGTCGGGATCACCCACTGTTTGTGCAGCAGCTTTTTGATAATTAGACGGCGGTTTGCTGCTGGCTTCGGGATGAATAGTTGCGACACGGATCGCCTCCAAAACCGCATCGCTTGCGCCATCCGCCTTGAGCATCTTCAGTTCGTCTTCGCTCCCCTGCTTAATGAGACCATCTCGCTGGATGATGCTGACCATCTGGTTGGCGGGCACCTGGTTATCGAGCATGTCGTCGATCGCATCGATGCTCAGCGGACCTTCTTCTTGCGCGCTGCCTTTGGGCGGCTCGGCGTCGCTCACCAGGTAAGGAAGTTGCTGAAATTTCACTGTGATGGCGCGGATGGCGTCTTCTGCCGTGGGCTCGTCGACCGCCGCGACGGCAACAATATCGTCTCCCGCCCAGTGAATGTTTGAGCCTGGCCCTTGCACGATGTGAACGGCTTTCACTCCGGGCATCTTCTCCGCGGCGCTGGTGTCGATGCTTACAACCTTGGCGTGCGCGTAGGGACAACGCAGCACCTTGCCATAAAGCATGCCAGCGCGATGGACATCGTAGGTGTACTTTGCCTGCCCAGAAACTTTGGCGGGAGAATCGACGCGCGTGACACGCGTGCCGATCAAGGTGCGGTGTTGAGCATCGGGCCATGCGTAATCCGGCATAGGTCAGGCCCCTTTCTGCGCGACCTGCGCGATGGCTTTGCGAATTGCGTCATAGGTTCCGCAGCGGCAGAGATTGCCGCTGAGACCGCGGCGAATGTCTTCGGGCGTAGGATGAGGATGCTTATCGAGAAATGCCTTGCAGGAGACGACAAATCCGGGCGTGCAGAAGCCACATTGCGAAGCGTCGTTTTCCACGAACGCCTGCTGCACAGGATGCAGATTGCCACCTTGCATCAACGATTCGATCGTAGTGATCGGCTTGTGCTGAGCCTCAATGGCAAGAACGGAGCAGGCGTAGACGGGCTTGTTGTCCACCAGCACCGTACAGGCGCCGCATTCCGCACGATCGCAGACGCGCTTGGCCCCGGTGAGTTCAAATTGATCGCGCAGAGCATCCAGCAGGGTGACCCGGGGCTCCAAATTCGCCTTATAGTTCTTGCCGTTGATGGCGAACTCCAACGGGACCTTACCGGGTCCATAGACCGGAACTTCCTCGCCCGCGGCCATGACCATTTTGGGGCCCGCGACCAGCGGCACCGCAACCGAGATTCCGGAAATCTTGAGGAAGTCTCGCCGGGAAACGCCCGCGCTTTCTAAATTGTCATCGGGAACTTTCGGATTCTCACCGTCATCGCGCATACCGCAACCTCCGTACCGTAGAGAAATCGGCCGAAGCCAGAGCTAAGGGCGCAATCCTCGACCCGATTTCCAGTATAGCGAACACGCCAGATGGAGTTCGAGCCGACCGACAGTGGCATCAAGGGGCTTTGTTTGTAATGTCGCTTCTTGCAGCAGAACAAACAGGTGGAAACCTGTTACCTATACCACTAATCCGCAACATCCTTCAAGAAGGAAATCGCTATTAAATCGTTTCTTGCGTGTACAAACGCCTAGCGTCGGGGGCCGAGTTTGTGTAGGATGGCCGCCAAGCCTCGCATGACGATCTCTGTTCCAGCATGCTAAAGGAGGGTCCGATGCACGCATCCCGTTCAATTCTTCGCAACTGCTCACGATCTCTGCTTTGTGCTCTGCTCCTTCGTCATAGTACTCATGCTGCCTGCCGCTGTTTTCGGACAAGCCTACTTCGGGACCGTGAGCGGAGAGCTCACCGACGCCACCGGAGCTGTGGTGCAGGGGGCCAAGGTCGTCCTCACCGATCAGCAAAAGGGATTCATGTTTAACACGACCTCGGACAGCAGCGGGCGCTATCTGTTCCGCTCCATCCCGCCGGGCCTGTACATGGTTTCGGTGGAAGCTCAGGGGTTCGGAAAAACTCTGAGCGCAAGATTCAAGGTCGACATCAACGAAAACGCCACGGCGAATCTGACTCTGAAGGTGGCCGGCGCCACCCAGATCGTTATGGTCGAGGCGCAGGCGCAGGCCATCCAGACGGAAGATGCGGAGACCGGCGAGGTCGTCAATCGCCGGTTCATCAATGACCTGCCGTTGATTGACCGCAACGTGATCGCATTGACCTCTCTGGCGCCTGGTGTCACCGAGATGGATGACCAATGTGACGCCACCTGCATCGGCACGAATTTTGTTTCCAACGGCAGCCGCGGATCGACGACCGATATTTTGACCGACGGAGCTTCGGTAACGAATTCCGAACCGAATGGCGGCATCACCGCGGCGACCTACGTGCCATCGCCTGAGGCGATCGAAGAGTTCAAAGTGGAGCAGACGAACTTCAGCGCGGAGTATGGGTTTTCCGGGGCGTCGGTGGTCAACATGATCACGCGCTCAGGTACGAACAAATTTCACGGCAGCGCGTACGACTTCCTCCGCGACGATAGCCTCGATGCGGAACAACTGGTTCGCTAATCGGGCCGGGCAACCCCTTCCGTCGTCACGCCGAAACAATTACGGTTTCACCATCGGCGGTCCGATCATCAAGAACAAGACTTTCTTCTTCTTCGACTACGACCGCTTACGCTCTTCGCGGCAAAGCACGGCGTCCGGGGCAGTTCCCACCGATCTCATGCGGGCGGGCGATTTTGGCGAGGTATGTGCGGCACAGGGAGGATCGTTCGATGGCACCGGCCGTTGCACCGTCGACGCAGGACAGATCTGGGATCCGTATCTCCGCCATCATGACCCCAATTCAGGGGTGCGGTAGCCAACACCCCGAATAACTTTATTCCGTTTAACAACGTCTCTAAGTACATCAGTCCGGGCTGTAATCCCTTGTTTCTCGCTACGGGCCATTCTTGTCCTCCTGCCAATCTTGAGCCGGCTCCCGGCGTCGCGGGCAATCTGATTGATTCAGTGGCACAGAAGATGATGAGCCTGTTTCCGGAGCCTAATTTTTCAGGAGGAGGCATCTACCAGAACTGGTTCGGTTCTGGTGCAAACCACGATTATAACGACCAATTCGATATCAAGGTCGACCATCGCTTCAGCGAAAAGAATCTCTGAGCGTGAAGTATTCGTATCAATACAGTCACGGCAAGGGGCTTGACTGTTTCAAGAACTTCACCGATCCCTGTCAGGGTGGTCCGGGCTGGACTAACGCACACCTGTTTGCCATCAACGATACCCACACCTTTATCCGACCTTATTGCTGAATACCACGCTCGGCTTTACTCACGGGGTATGGCACATCGACGCCTACAACCCTTAAGGAGTTTCGGACCCGCTGGGCGAATTGGGATTCCCGTCGTATTTGCAGAGCAACGGATTCAAGGGCGTTCCCGCGATCTTTATCGATCAGTACCCAGTGCTGGCTATACCAACATCGGCACCGATCCCTACGGAAACTACCGGCTTGGCCAGAACACAGGTCAACTTTCGGCCACGCTCGACAAGGTGCATGGCACGCACGAGATCAAGTTCGGGTTTGACGGTCGGATCCACCAGATCAATTACATACAGACCAACGCCCCCAATGGCTTTTTCACCTTCAATACAGACGGCTCCTATGCCTGCCCCTCGGGATTGGATGCCTGCGGCGGCGATTCCATGGCCAGTTTCCTAATGGGCCAGCTTACCCAGGGCTGTGGCGGGAATGGTTGTGGCTCGTCTTATGAAATTCAATTCCGGCCCGCCACCACAAACTACCAATACGGCTTCTTCGTGCAAGACAACTGGAAGGTCAATCCCAAACTGACCTTGAATCTGGGCTTGCGCTATGACGTTACCTTGCCTCGCACAGATCGCTACAACCGGCAGAACTGGTTTGATCCGAACGTGGCGAACCCCTTAAATGGCGGCAGCCTCACCTATACCGATCCTGTCACCAGCCAGCCGGTAACTGTCCAACTGAATGGCGGCGAGGTTGTTAGTCCCAATGAGCCTGCTGGCTTACAAGCTGGGCAACCTGTGGCGCCGTTTGGTGCTGCCGAAGAAAATTGACGCCTGGTCGCTGACCAGCTTCCAACAGCGGTTGGTGAAGACGGGAGGACGGCTGGTCAAGCATGCCCGCTATCATTGGCTGCTGCTTGCCGAGGGGCATCTGCACCGGCGTCTGTTTGGCCAGATGCTTCGGCGGATGGATGCACTGCCGGTGCCGAGCGGGTAACACTACGATTGCGGTTGCAAAATCTGGGGCCGAGGGAGGAGGGTCGGAGCAGTGTCTGAGAACTCGATTACGCGGCAGCAAGCGGGGCTCCTCAGAGGGGCAAAAACGAGCCGTCGGAGACTCCGCTGATCCCGCTGGGGCCTGCTCTGGTGGGAAATCCGTTGTGTCTAGGGCAGGAGGAGCATACAATGTGCGAGACAGAGGTCAAATCGGAAATTCCAGATTCAGGCCCGACCTGTATCCGTATCAATGAAGCGTGACGCAAATTGGGTCTAAATCCTGCCCGGTTAGCAATTTAAGGAGACTCTCGGTGATGAATTGCTTGACTCGCATCCTCTTTGCCGTGCTGTTCGTATTCGGTGTGATGAACCCTCTCGCCACGGCGCAAGAAACCAGCAATCTCCCCACCGCTCATGTTCAATTCAAGACCATCGTCCCACACCGCAACAGTGTGGCGGCCAAACCGACCATTGAGGTGCAACCGGAAGAAAGCGAATCCGCCTTGCCCTTCCTCGGTTTTGGTGGATTGCCGTACACCGTAGGTGCAACCATTACGCCGACCTCAAGCGTTCCCGAGGCCGAAGAACACATCGCGGTCGATCCCACAAACTTTAACCACCTGATCTCGATGATCAGCGACTTCTCGCTGAACGGCGGCTTCAACACCAGCAAGTTCGCATTCTCAACCAACAACGGCGCTAGCTGGATGCAGGGCTTTGTGCCGCGGGCGGCCAGCGGCTTCCCCCAGACTTCGGACGGACACATCTGGCAAGCCAACAGCGATCCCGTAGTGGCGGTGGACAAGCTGGGCAACGTCTTTCTTGCGAACCTCTACCTGCAGGTTGGCAGGGTGGGCAATGTAACCAATGACGGGTACTACGTCTGCGCGGCGAAGTTGTTTGCGGGCGGGAAGTTCACGCCTTCGACGTGTCATCCCGTGCGCACAACACTGACGTCGAGCCCCAACCTTGAGGACAAAGAATGGCTGGCCGTAGACAACAGCTCGTCGGCGTTCACCGGAAATGTCTACGCCTCATGGACGCACTTCACGGCTACTTCGAGCATGATTTTCTTCTCGCGTTCCACGAACCACGGAGTTACTTGGTCAAAGGCCATACAGATCAATCCCGCGTCACAAAACGGCGCGATTCAGGGCTCCCAAGTCGCGGTTGGTCCCGCCGGCGAGGTATATGTCGCGTATGAAGTTTTCCTGGGTACGGGTGCGCAGGGGAAACACTTCATTGCTAAGTCCACCAACGGCGGCGTGTCTTTTGGTGCGCCCGTCGCCATGACCCCAACGTTCAATAACCTCAGCTTCACCTCGAACTATCGCGACAACAGCTTCCCGGCTCTGGCAGTCGCACCCGTGGCCGGCAAGGCTTTCGTCTACGATGTCTACACCGACCAGCCAAGCGCCAACGCTCGCACCGCGTTTGTGCATTCCACGACTTCGGGAGGGCTCACATTTACCGCTCCCATCTCGGCCAACGATTCCACCAAGGGTCAACGTCTGATGCCGGCGGTGGCTGCGGATACCAACGGCGTCGTCCACATCAGCTGGTTCGACACGCGCAACCATACGACCAACAGCGATCTTTTGGACATCTACGCCACCTTCACCAAAAACAATGGAGGAACCTTCGCTCCTAACGCTAAGGTGACTTCGGCGACAATCAACAATGGCGGCTCAGGCTTTATCGGAGATTACTCCGGTATAGCCGCCGGGCCGAACGGCACCACTAGCATGGCCCATCCCGCATGGACGAACGGCGGCATCGGCGGTACGACCAACGGACGGTTGCAGACCGCCACTCTGACGGCCCATTAACATCAGACCATCCCGCTGGATAGGCGCCCCCTTCCAAGGGCCCTTTTTCCTGCTGCAACGGACTTGGTCCTCCCGAGCACTCTCTGGAGACGAACGCCTTAGAAGTAAGATTGAGACTGGCCACGAGACAGACGGCAGGAATACCTACTAAGATGAGACGTTTGTGCGTCGGTGGATTGGAGCGAGAGCGGAAGGCAAGCACAATCAGCGTCGCAAAAATCAGCATTAACTTTGCCACGGGGTAGAAAAACCTGCTGAACATGAAAAGCCTCCTGGCGGGGAGGCTCTGCTTTTGT
>Ga0070697_100001159_pt1 | contig 19967 bp, 15 predicted proteins | sample KBSK1501metaG_FD_65475 | JGI IMG/M metagenome (GOLD analysis project Ga0070697, IMG submission 65475) | Corn, switchgrass and miscanthus rhizosphere microbial communities from Kellogg Biological Station, Michigan, USA - KBS K1-50-1 metaG | ecosystem: Host-associated > Plants > Roots >... | reverse complement strand
CACCGGTGCTGCAGGTTCGATCGGCTCGGAGCTGTGCCGGCTTCTAGCCACCTTGCATCCGCGGCGTCTCGTGCTGCTGGACAACAACGAGAGCGGCCTGTTCGACCTCGCCGAGGAGCTGCGCGCCGACGCGAGCCTCGAGCTGCGCGAGGCTCTCGTGTCGATCCGAGAACGCCGGCAGCTGCTCGAGGTTTTCGCCGCCGAGCGACCGGACATCGTGTTTCACGCCGCCGCCTACAAGCACGTTCCGATGCTCGAGGCCCACCCGACGCAGGCGGTAATGACCAACATCGTCGGCACGCTGAACGCGCTCCGCTGCGCCGACGCGGCCGGAGTGGCCAGCTTCATCCTGATCTCGACCGACAAGGCCACGTCCAGCCACTCCGTGATGGGGTCGACGAAGAGGGTCTGCGAGCATCTGGTGCTCGCCTACCGCGGTCCGATGAAGTGCTGGGCGGTCCGATTCGGCAACGTCGTTGGGAGCCGGGGCAGCGTGGTACCGCTGTTCGAGCGCCAGATCGAGAACGGCGGCCCCGTCACCATCACGCATCGCGACGTGGCTCGCTTCATGATGACCATCCGCGAAGCGGCGTCTCTTGTCCTGAGCTCGCTCGCGATCAGCAAGCCGAGTCACGTGTACATGCTCGACATGGGCGAGCCCATCCGGATCTACGACCTCGCGAACGACCTCATCCGCGCGCGCGGCCTGCGGCCTGAGGTCGACATCAAGATCGTGTTCACGGGTCTGCGCGCCGGCGAGCGAATGACCGAAGAGCTCCTCGGCCCCGACGAGGGCTGGCGTCCGACGGACCACCCTTCGATCAGGGAGATCGTGTCCACGGCGCCCGCCCGGCAGGAGGACCTCGCCTGGATCGTGGAAAGGATGGAGCAGCTCGCCGTCGAGGGCCGCTCCGACGAACTGCTGAAGGTGCTCAGAAACACGGCGCTCGGTCACGTCGGACCGGGTGAGGAGCTGGACGTGACCCGCGCAGCGGAAGGCGAGCGGGAGGGGCTTGCCCAGGCGGAGCCTGAGGCCACCTGACGCCCGACAAGGCACACTGTTGGCGGAGATGAAGTCGTTCGTGCATCCCACGGCCGACGTGTCCGCCGAGGCGACGGTGGGCGAAGGGACGAAGATATGGCACCAGGCGCAGGTGCGCGAGGGCGCAGTCATCGGCCGCCAGTGCATCGTCGGCAAGGGCGCGTACATCGACAAGGACGTGCGAATCGGTGATTTCTGCAAGCTGCAGAACGGCGTGACCGTGTTCCACGGGTTCAGCCTGGAGGCGGGCGTTTTCCTCGGCCCCGGCGTGATGCTCCTGAACGACAAGCACCCCCGCGCGATCAACGCCGACGGCTCGCTCAAGTCCGAGGCGGACTGGGAGGTGAGCGAGGGGGTCCTCGGCTATGGCGCGTCGGTCGGCGGTGGCGCCGTCGTGCTCCCAGGCGTGAACGTCGGGCGGATGGCCCTGGTCGGCGCCGGCGCGGTCGTGACGCGCAACGTCCCGGAGCGCGGGATCGTCGCCGGCAACCCGGCGCGGCTGCGCGGCTTCGCGTGCGACTGCGGCCGGCCGCTGCAGCGCCGCGGTGACACCTACGTGTGCGCGCACGACGGCCGGACGTATGAGATCCCGGAAGCTGTTGAGGCGGCGTCGAGGCCTTGACCGAATCCGAGCGGATCGCCCGCTTCTACCAGGGGCTGGAGGAGCGAGCCGGATCGCGCTGGAGCCTGACCAATCCCGGCAACCGCTCGATCTTCAAAGAGCGCAAGCGCATGTTCCGGCGCCTCCTGGAGGATGCCGGCTGGGTGCCCTTCAACGACCGCCGGGCCCTCGAGATCGGATGCGGGAACGGCAATGAGCTGGCCTGGCTTCTGGAGGTCGGCGCCCATCACGCGAACCTGGTGGGCGTGGACCTGGTCGAGACCCGAGTGCAGAACGCGAGCAAGTCTTTTCCCGGGATGGCCTTTCGGGTCGGCAACGCCGAGCATCTCGAGGACGCGGATCAGACATATGACCTCGTTCTCGCGATCACGGTCTTCAGCTCCCTGGTCGAGCGTGAGATGGCCCGCAACGTTGCGGCGGAGATCGTGCGCGTTCTCAAACCCGGCGGCGGCCTGCTCTGGTATGACTTGCGCTACGACAGTGTCGCCAACCGCGACATCAAGGCGGTGTCGCGCTCCAGAATCGCCGAGCTCTTCCCGACTTTGCGCGGCAAGCTGAGCACGGTCACGGTCCTGCCACCGCTCGCCCGGCGGCTGGGCCCGGCGACGGCGGCGGCGTATCCGGCCCTGGCCCTGGTCCCGCCGCTGCGCAGCCACCTCGTGGGCCTGTTGCGCAAATCCGGGGCTTGATGCGCTCCGAGTTCCTGCATTTCGCGCCGCCGCTGATCGGCGACGAGGAGATCGAGGAGGTCGTGCGCACACTGCGCAGCGGCTGGATCACCACCGGCGAGCGCGCGCATCGTTTCGAGGGTGAGTTCCGCGAATACGTTGGCGCGCCGGCAGCGCTGGCCCTCAACTCGGCGACGTCGGCGATGCACGTCGCGCTCGCCGCGCTCGACATCGGAGAGGGCGACGCCGTGGTCAGCACCACCATGACCTTCGTGTCGACGATTCATGTCATCGAGCACCAGCGGGCGCGGCCGGTGCTCGTCGACGTGGAAGCCGACACGCTGAACATCGACCCCGAGCAGGTCGAGGCCGCCGTCCGGAGCACCAAGGGGGTGAAGGCGATCCTGCCGGTCCACCTTTACGGCCACCCCGCGGAGCTGGACGCCATCTACGACATCGCGCGCCGCCACGGCCTCGCGGTGGTCGAGGACGCGGCCCACGCCCTGCCCGCGCGCTACCGCGGGCGCATGATCGGCGCGCCCGCCGACGGCGCCGATTTCCCCAACCTCGTCGCTTTCTCCTTTTACGCGACCAAGAACGTCACCACCGGCGAAGGCGGCATGCTGACGGGGCCGGCGAGCCTGCTCGACGACGCACGCGCCTGGAGCCTCCATGGCATGAACCGGGACGCGTTCAAGCGCTACACGTCCGAGGGCTCGTGGCGCTATGACGTCGTCCTGCCGGGCTTCAAATACAACATGCCCGACATCCAGGCCGCAATCGGCATCCATCAGCTCAAGCGCCTGGAGGAGATGCAGAGGCGCAGGCGTGCGATCGCGGCCCAGTACGACGAGGCGCTTGGGCAGCTCGACGTGCTGGAGACGCCGGTCGTGCGCCCGCAGGTCGAGACCGCCTGGCACATCTACCTGGTGCGCCTGCGCCCCCAGGGCCTTCGCATCGGCCGCGATGAGTTCATCGAAGAGCTGCGGCGGCGAAACATCGGCGCGAGCGTGCACTTCATCCCGGTCCACATGCATCGCTACTACCGCGACCGCTACGGGTACCGGCCGGAGCAGTTCCCGATCGCGCAGGGCGCGTTCGAGCGCATGCTGTCGCTGCCGCTGAGCCCCGCGCACACCGACCAGGACGTCGCCGACGTGATCGAGGCAGTGACGGAGATCGTCAGCGAGAACCGCGCCTAGGCCCGCGCGAACGTCCTCCGCACGATCTGGGCCGCCGTCCTGAAAAGGATGGCGACGTCGGTGCCGAAGGTGGCCCGCTCGACGTAGCCGAGCTCGAGCGCCAGCTTGCGCGGCATCACCTCGTCCACGTAGCGCGCCTCTCCGCCTCCGCCCCTCAGGATCGTCTCCTCGTCGATGAAGGCCAGCGCCGCGGGGCCGGTGATGCCGGGCCGGAAGGCGAGCAGGCGTCGCTGCTCGGGCGTGTAGCGGGCGACGTAGGCGGGGTGCTCTGGCCGAGGGCCGACCAGGCTCATCTCTCCCCGGACCACGTTCCACAGTTGGGGCAGCTCGTCGATCTTGGTCCGGCGCAGGAAGCGGCCGACCCCCGTCACCCTGGGGTCGTCGCCGGCGGTCACCGCCGGCCCGGCCTTGTCGGCTCCCGCACGCATCGTCCGCAGCTTGTGCATGTGGAACACGGCGCCGTTGCGACCGACCCGCGGACCGCTGAAGAACGCGGGCCCTCTTGAGTCGATTTTCACCGCGATCGCGGCGGCGGCGATGATCGGCGAGGTCGCGGTCAGGCCGAGCAGCGCGACCACGAAGTCGAAGCCTCGTTTCATGGGCGCCGGCGCTCGACCTCCAGGAGAAGCTCGTGGAGCCTCACCGCGATCCTGGCCCGGTTGTAGTGCTCGTCGACGTATTCGCGGCCGCGCCGCCCCATCGTCCGCGCCCGCTCGGGGTCCCGGGCCAGAGACTCCACCGCGTCACGCAGCTCCTGGGCGTTGCCCGGCTCCGTGACGAGGCCGCAGCCCGCGGCCCTGACCAGGTCTGCGCCCTCGCCCCAGAGCGCGGCCACCAGCGGCTGCCCCACGGCCATCGACTCGAACATCTTGGACGGCAGCGCCGATCGAAACAGCTCGAGACGTTTCAGGGAGATGATGGCGGCGTATGTCGAGTTGAGGAGCGCAGGCATCGACGACTTCGGCTGGTTGGGCAGGAAGCGAACGTTGGCGATGCCCTCAGCCTTCGCTTTGGCGACCAGCGCCCCCTTGTCCGCGCCCTCTCCCGCCAGCACGTAGAGCACGTCGGGGTCGCGGGTCAGCTTGGCCGCCTCGAGGATCACGTCCAGGCCTTGGGAGAGGCCGTGCGTCCCGGCGTAGAGAAACACCTTGTGCCCGTCCAGGCCGAGTCGCGCGGCGAGGTCTCGGTCGGGCGGCTCGGGATGGTAGACGTCGGTGTCGACCCCGTTCGTGAGGAGCACGAGCTTCTCGCGCGGAACGCCCCGCGCAGCGAGTCGCTCCAGCATCCCGGGCGTTGGCACCGTCACCCGCGCCGCCCGTCGGTAGACGTGCATCTCCAGCATCTCGGCGAGCCGGATGGCGAACCTGTTGCGGAGCACGCCCAGTTCGACCGCGGACTGCGGCCAGATGTCGCTCACGTTGAAGACGAAGGGGGAGCGCTTGAGGCGCGCGTAAGCCAGCGTGGACAGGCCGATGGTCAGCGGCGGCGACTGGACGAAGATGACGTCCACCGGTCCGACCTGCCGCGTCGCCGTCAGCGACGTGACCGCGAAAGACAGCCAGTTCCCGATGCGCCTGAAGAAGCCTGCGTTCGGGGTCGCGAAGACCCAGCGTCGCAGCACCCGCACGCCGTCCATCCGCTCCTCCATCGCGAACCTGCCGCCGTAGCCCTCCTGTATCACACCGGTCGGATAGTTGGGGAAGGCGGTGAGGATGGTGACGGTGTCGCCGAGGTCGTTGAGCCGCTTTGCGAGCTCGTGCATCCTTGCCTGCGGCGCACCGATTTCGGGCGGGAAGTAGTGCGTCAGGAACATGATCCGCATGGCGCGGTCAGTCATGCAGTCCCGCCATGATAGTTGCCGCATGAAGGTCCTCACAGTCGTCGGCGCGCGGCCGCAATTCATCAAGGCCGCTCCGGTCTCGCGGGTCCTGCGCCAGGATCACGAGGAATTTCTTCTGCACACGGGTCAGCACTACGACGATGCCATGTCGGACCTCTTCTTTCGCCAGCTGCAGATCCCCCCGCCCGACCTCAACCTCGAGGTCGGATCCGGAGGCCACGGAGTGCAGACCGGCGCCATGCTTCCGGGCATCGAGGCCGTGGCAATTGAGCGGCGGCCCGACTGGATCCTGGTCTACGGCGATACCAACTCGACGCTCGCGGGCGCCCTCGTCGGAGCGAAGCTGCACGTCCCCGTCGCCCACGTCGAGGCCGGTCTGCGCAGCCACGACCGCCGCATGCCGGAGGAGATCAACCGCGTCGTCGCGGACCACGTGAGCGAACTGCTTCTGTGCCCAACCGCGACCGCGGTGTCCAACCTTGCGAAGGAGGGGATCACTCGCGGGGTGTTCATGGTGGGCGACGTCATGTACGACGCGTTCCACCAGCATCTCGAGGTGGCGCGCAAGTCGTGCGGCGTCGTGGCCGAGCTGGGGCTCCAGGCGAAGGGATACGTCCTGGCCACGGTGCACAGGGCGGAGAACACCGACGACCCGAAGCGATTGGACGCGATCGTCCGCGGCATCACCGACTCAGGTCTCCGCGTCGTGCTTCCGGTCCACCCGCGCACGCGCGCCGCTCTCGCCGCCGCGGGCGTCAAACCCGGTGCCAACGTCACGGTGATCGACCCGGTCGGTTACCTGGAGATGCTGGCGCTCGAGGACGGCGCGGTGGCCATCGCCACCGACTCGGGAGGCGTACAGAAGGAGGCGTACTTCGGCGGCACGCCTTGCATCACGCTGCGCGACAGGACCGAGTGGACCGAGACCGTCGAGGCCGGCTGGAACGTCCTGGTCGGCACCGACCGCGCAAAGATCGCCGCCTCGATCCGCGAATTCCGCCCGGCTGGCGACCGTCCGGCGCTGTTTGGAGACGGTCACGCTGCCGAGCGCGTGGTCGAGGCGCTGACTTCGGGCCCAGGTTCCAATCCATAACATGGAGCTGAGTTGGAAACGCTGAAGACCATCCCTGTCGCATCGCCTCAGATCGGCGACGACGAGAAGCGCGCGGTTCTGGCCGTGCTCGACAGCGGCCAGCTCGCGCAGGGTCCGGTGGCCGAGGCTTTCGAGCGGGAGTTTGCCGCCTGGTGCGGCGTGAAGCACGCCGTTGCCGTCAACTCCGGCACCGCCGCCCTGCACCTGGTGATGCTCGCTCACGGCCTCGGCGACGGCGACGAGCTGATCACGAGCCCGTTCACCTTCGTGGCCTCCGCGAACGCGGCCCTGTTCGTCGGCGCCAAGCCCGTTTTCGTCGACATCGAGCCGGACACGTACTGCATGGACCCGGCCCGGGTTGAGGCGGCGATCACGCCCAGGACGAAGGCGATCATGCCCGTCGACCTTTACGGCCACCCTGCGGCGCTGCACGAGCTGCGCGCGATCGCCGACAGGCACGGCGTCGTGCTGATCGAAGACGCATGCCAGGCGCACGGCGCAGCGATTGGAGGCGTCAAGGCCGGCGCGTTCGGCGTCAGCGCCACCTTCTCGTTCTACCCGACCAAGAACATCACCACCGGAGAAGGCGGGATGGTGACCACCGACGATGACGGCATCGCCGGGCGGGTGGCCGTGCTGCGCCAGCACGGGGCGCGGGAGCGGTATCACCACGACATCCTCGGCTACAACTTCCGCATGACCGACATCGCGGCCGCGATCGGTCGCGCGCAGCTGACGAAGCTCGACCACTGGAACGAGGTCCGCCGGCGCAACGCCTCTCTGCTCGACGAAGGCCTCGCCGGGACTGGGGGTGTCAGGACGCCCCGCGAGCGCGCGGGCCACCGGCACGTCTATCACCAGTACACGGTCTTCATCGAGGGTGACCGGGATCGGTTCCAGGCGCGTCTGCGCGAGCTCGGCATCGGATCCGCGGTGCACTACGCCGTGCCGGTACACCGGCAGCCGCTCTACCAGGACCTCGGTTTCGGCGACGTGTCCATGCCGGTGGCCGAGCGCGCCGCCGAGCACGTTCTCTCCCTGCCCGTACATCCGGCCCTCAGCGAGTCGGACCTCGAACGCATCGTCGAGGCCGTGCGCAAGGTCGCGGCCACGGCGTGACGCGCGTCGCCCTGGTCGGCCTGGGCGCAATGGGCCGCAACCACCTGCGCGTCCTGAGCGACCTGGACGGCGTCCAGCTCGTCGCGGTATGCGATCAGGCGCGCGCGGTCGTGGAGGCGGCCGCGCGCAAGCTCTCGATCCCCGCCTACACCTCCTGGAATGACATGCTTGCGCGCGAGCAGCTCGACGCCGCCGTGATCGCGGTGCCCACCCGCTTTCACGTCGAGGCAGGGCTGACGGCCCTGGAGAACGGCCTCCACGTACTGGTCGAAAAGCCGATCGCCTCCACGATGGAAGAGGGGCGGCGCCTGGTCACGACCGCGCGCGACAGCGGCCGTGTCTTTGCCGTCGGCCACATCGAGCGCTTCAATCCGGCGGTGCGCGAGCTGCAGCGCCGGGTCGCCGCCGGCGAGATCGGGCGCATCTTCCAGATCCAGGCCCGCAGGCAAGGTCCTTTCCCCGCCCGCATCCGCGACGTTGGTGTCGTCATCGACCTCGCGACGCACGACCTCGACGTCATGTACAACCTCGCCGGCTCCGAGGTGCAGCGGCTCTACGCCGAGACCGAGCAGCGCATCCACACCGAGCACGAAGACATCCTCAACGCGCTGTTGAAGTTCGAGAGCGGGATGCTCGGCGTGCTCCAGGTCAACTGGTTGACGCCGACCAAGATCCGCGAGGTTAGCGTGCTCGGGGAGAAAGGCATGTTCGTCTGCAACTACCTCACCCAGGAGCTGACCTACTTCAAGAACGCCGACTCGCATGCGGAGGCTGTCATCGAGGGAGAGGCGGTGACGTATCCGATCACCCAGGCTGAACCCCTGCGACTGGAGCTGCAGGCGTTCATGCGCGCCGTCCGGGGCGAAGGCCCTCTCGAGGTGGACGGCGAGGCGGGGCTGCGCGCGCTCCACCTGGCCCTGGCGTTGGTGAAGTCCGCCTCCGAAACCAGGGTCATCAGCCGGCCTGAGCTGGAGCTCGAGTGGCATGGCGAACCACGATCACCTGCAGGGCGGCCACCAGCCAGAACTCGACACTGAGGTCGTTGTTCTTCCAGTACGGCGAGTCGAGCAGGGCCAGGAGCGAGGTGGACTCTCGATCAGGCTCCGTGCGCTTCGACTTGTCCAGACCGTGCGGGCCCAGGAGCGGACCTCTCGTGGGTCGCCTCACTCTGGCCGAAAACCGCCCGCAGGACGCGGAGGTGCGCGTCCGCGGTGTGATGCCGCGCGATCCAGGCCTGGCCCTCGCTCTGCAATCGCGTCAACTCCTCAGGGTCATGCTGCAGCCGGCGTATCGCGGCCACCAGCTCCGCCGCGTTTTCCACATGGATCACAGGCGGAGGGTCGTCCGGATACAGGGAGAGGTCGAGGCGCATGAACACCACACGACCCCTGGCCATCCCCTCGAGCTCTGACAGGGAGAGGATGCCGAGTTTCATCTGACCGATTACCGCGTCGAAGCGGTCGACCAGGGCGGGGGCCTCGTCGTGTGGCACCCGCTCCATGAACTCGACGTAACCGCCGTATCTCTCGCGCAGCGTGGGAGCGAGCGGTCCCCAATCGATCGCGGCCAGCCTCACCGATTTCGACAGCTCCGGAGCGGCCTCGAAGACCTCCTCCGGCGCCTTGATCGGGTAGAGCCGCGTGAAGAGCAGCACCTTCTCGAGCCTGGTCGGTGAATGGACGCCTTCGAAGAACGCGGGCTCCAGCGGATTCGGAAGGAGGTGGGCCTTGTCGCCGAACCCCGCGAGGTATGGGGCGAGGTCAGGGGTGACAAAGAAGATCGCACGCGCGCCGCGCATGCCGGCGCGGCTGATCCAGCCTACGAGCGGATGCCCCAGGTTCGTATGGACGTCGTAACCATGACCATGGAGGTAGTAGGTCTTGCCGGACAGCAGGCCGATCCACCCGTAGGAGAGGAAGTGGATGTGCAGCCATGCGTACGGTGTCCGGCGCAGCCTCCAGACGACCGGCACGTAGAGCGCAAGCCGGACAGGTAGAACGAGAACCTTGGCGTAGAGAGGCCAGAGCGCCCCCGGCTTGGGGAGGTCGATGAAGTCCACGTCATAGCCAGCGTTGCGCAGGACGCTGGCCTGAAGCCTTCCGACTCCCGCCACGTCGTTGACCACCGCGAGGCGGTGAACCGCAATTTCAGGCTCGGGCCGCCGCACTCTCTGGCCGGCCAGCACTCGCAAGACGCCGAACTCGACCGCGGCTAGTAACCAGAACTCCGCGCTCATGTCGTTTTTCCAGTACGGCGAATCGACCAGTCCATGCACGAGCCAAAGCACCAGCCCTCCAAGCATCCCCCACAGGGCGACGCGATAGAAGCCAGAGGTCTGCGGCCACGCGCGCCACCCTCGCCACAGCAGGCCGAAGATGATGACGGCAAATGCAAGTACGCCGAAAAAGCCCGTCTCGACCCAGAAGGTCAGCCACATATCGTGTGGGTAAATCTCCGGCCATACTCCGCGGAAGAGGTAGTGGTAGTTGCCGAGGCCGACGCCGAACACCGGGTTGTCCCGGATCATCTGGAGCGTCGCGCTCCACATCTGCTGCCGTCCGTCGATCGAGCTCACGACTGTCGCCAGGCGCGCCATCAACAGCGGAACCTGCGTCGCCAGCACGAGAGCCGCGGCAAGCGAGATTCCGAGCGCCCATCGCCAGCGCGGCACCGTGAGGACGACTACAAGGGCGAGGACGAGCAGCGCCAGGTACGCGCCCTTCGAGAAAGAGGTGAGCAACGCGGCGCCGGTGAGCACAAGCCACGCTGCGCCCAACGCTCTCCAGCGCACCCCCTGCCCGAGCATCACGATCCCGGCCGCGAGGGCGAATGGAGGCTCGAGGTACATCGCCACGGGGTTCGCGTCCCCGTAGAGAGCGCTCGGAGCCATGCCCACGACCACCGTGTTGTGGATAAGCGCCTGGTAGAAGACGATGAGGTTCAAGACAGCGAAGGCGGACGATCCGGCGGCCAGGGCGACGACGAGTCGCTGCAGGTGCTCGCTTCGGCGCAAGACATCGATCGCGACATAGAACAGGGCCACCGGCTCTAGGAAGTAGGCGCGGTAGAGCCCCAGGGCGGCACGGTGGTCGCTTGCGACGACTACCGACGCCCCGGCCGCGGCCAGTAGCACGACGATGGCGATGTCATAGGGCGTTCGGACCGGTCGCAGCTCGCGCTGTCGGAGGCGCGCCACCACGTATAAACCGACGGTGACGATGATGAGCGTCTCGAGCAGCGTCGTCGGCAGTGGGCCGTAATGCCAGCGCACCACGTACAGCGGAAGGGACGCGCTGGTTGCGTAGACGCCCCATCTCGCCGCACGCAGAAGCGACGATTCGGGGACGCTTTCGGATGTCGCTGGCAACGTCGAAGCGATGCTACGGCTCGCTTCCGTCGCGGCCCTCATCGAGACGGTGAAGTCTTGTTTACGCCCCTTATCGAAACGACGGTCACGGCAGCCAGGACCCAGAATTCGAGGCTGAGGTCGTTCATCCAGTACGGGGTGTCGACGAGCCCATGCACCAACAGCATGGTAAACGCCGCGCCCTAGCCCAGAAAAGCGCCATCTAGGGAATCCCTGCGCCCAACGGACCGGGCTAACATTTCGCGCGGGTGCCAGCGCGAGAGCTGCCGAGTCGAACGCTCTATCAAGGCCGAGATCGTGCCGCCGCTCGGTCATTCCTTCACGCGATCGGGCTGACCGCGGAGGACATCGGCAAACCCTTCGTCGGCGTCTCGAACTGCTGGCTCGAGACCATGCCCTGCAACTTCGGCCTGCGGGACCTCGCGGCGCCGCTGAAGCGGGGCATCAAGGCCGCGGGCGCCAACCCGATGGAGTTCAACACCATCGCCATCTCCGACGGCATCACCATGGGCACCGAGGGGATGAAGACGTCGCTGGTGAGCCGCGAGGTGATCGCGGACTCGATCGAACTCGTGGCCCGCGGCCACATGTTCGACTCGCTGGTCACGCTGTGCGCGTGCGACAAGACGATCCCGGCTTCGGCCATCGCTTTGGCCCGCCTCGACCGGCCAGGCATCCTTCTCTACGGCGGCTCGATCATGGCCGGCACCTGGCGCGGGAAGCAGGTTGCCGTGGGGGATGTCTATGAGGCGATCGGCGCCGCCGCGGCGGGCAAAATCTCCGACGCCGACCTCGCCGAGCTCGAGGCGGTCGCCTGTCCCGGTCCCGGCGCGTGCGGCGGCCAGTACACCGCAAACACGATGTCGATGGTGATGGAGGTCATCGGCCTATCGCCGGTCGGCTTCAACTCCATCCCTCAGATGGACCCGGAGAAGCACCGCGCGGCCGAGCGCGTGGGGCCGTTGGCGCTCGACGTGCTCGAGGCGGATCGCAGGCCGTCCCAGATCCTGACCCGCCGCGCGTTCGACAACGCCATCGCCGCGGTCGCCGCCAGCGGCGGCTCGACCAACGCCGTGCTTCACCTGCTCGCGCTCGCGCGCGAGATCGGCGTCGAGCTGGCGATCGACGACATCGACCGCATCAGCCGGCGGACGCCGCTGCTGTGCGACCTGAAGCCCGGTGGACGCTTTGCCGCGGTGGAGCTGCACAAAGCTGGAGGCATCGCCCTGCTGACCCGGCGTTTGATCGAAGGCGGCTATATCGACGGCGACGCGATGACGGTGACGGGCCGGACGCTGGGCGAGGAGTGCGAGTCGGTGCGCGAGACGGCCGGCCAGGAGGTCGTGGCTCCGCTGTCGAAGCCGCTGCGTGGCGAGGGCGGGCTCGTCGTTCTCAAGGGCAACCTCGCTCCCGACGGCGCGGTGACGAAGATCACGCAGCACACGCCGACCACGCATCGCGGCCCGGCGCGCGTGTTCAACCGTGAGGAGGACGCGCTGACGGCTGTGCTCAATCGCCAGATCAAGCCGGGCGACACGGTCGTGATCCGCTACGAGGGCCCACGCGGAGGCCCGGGGATGCGCGAGATGCTGGTGGTCACCGCCGCGATTGTCGGCGAGGGGCTTGGCGACTCGGTGGCAATGGTCACCGACGGTCGGTTCTCGGGCGCGACGCGGGGGCTGATGCTCGGCCACGTGGCGCCTGAGGCTGCCGTGGGCGGTCCGCTCGCCGCTCTGCAGGAGGGCGACATCATCGAGATCGACGTCGACACGCGCAAGCTGGCGGTGGAAGGCGTCGACATCGCGGCGCGACTGAAAGACTGGTCGCCGCCCGAGCCGAACTATCGCCGAGGCGTGCTGGCACGCTATGCCGCCCTGGTTGGGTCGGCCAGCGAAGGAGCTGTGCTCCACCCGTAAACAGATTCGATCGCGGGCGTTGAAGTCGGGACCTCATCCCGAGGTCCGATGCCTAGTCCGGTATCGGCAGGATCCTGGCGACGATCTCCGGGCTACTCGCGTGAAGGCCCGTCAACGCCTTGAACTCGTAAATGCCGTCCTCTCCCAGATAGACGGTCACCGGCTTGCCGAAGCGCGTGGGAATGACTACGGAGTTTCCGATGGCTGAGTGATCCCACGAGAGCCGATTTACCTCCTGTGGAGGCAGCTGAGCTTGAATCCCGGCCAGCGTGCCACTCCGAGGGCCGTTTGTGCTGACGTAAGACCACTGGCCCGAATCGGCGCTGACCTGCAGATTGACGTGAAAGCCGTTGGGGCTCGCGCATGCTCTTTTCAGGAGGTCCATCTTGAGAAGGTCTTCGAGCAGAACGTCGACCTGCGCGCTCCGCCGCATCCGCCTGTCCACGACGTAGCGCAGGAACAGTGAGCGGTAGGGATGGTGTCTGGCGATCGTCCGCAAGGCGACGTACGACCGCGTCGAATACCAGATTGGGTGGCGCAGAAACCGGCCGGCGGGGCGCAACGTCCTGGGCAGACTGGGTCGCCAGACGGAACGGCTGCGGTGCCTGCGGGTCGCGCTCGCGACCACGACTGGCAATGCTTCGCTCGTGTCCAACGGAGGCCGGTCGACCGCATCGTCTAGCGCGTCTGCCGGCAGATCCAGCAATGGCCGCAGTAGATCGATCGCGAGTTCCCGATCGGTCGCGAGCAGCTCGCGAATCAGCGGAAACTCATGTCTCCCAGCGTTACCCACCCACAGCTTCACCCATCGCTTCCTGGTCAGCGCGTGCCAGACGGCCGACGCCAGCGCGGTGTGATCCCAGACGAGGTTTGTGACCTGACCGTTGCCGAGGGCATCGAAGACTTCGTCGGCCGTCGACGCATTCTGATCAGTTTGCTCGACCTCCAGGCTCCGCATCTCGAGCACGCCGTCTCCATCGAGATGCGGCCAGGCTTTGAAGACAACGCCTGCAGTAAGGCGTGACTCGTGAGCCTGGCGGAGGATGTCGAGCTTGAGCAGGTCTTCGAAGACGATGTCCAACGACGTGCGCCCGCTGCGGCGGCCAGGCCCCAGGTGCCGAAGAACTGTGGCCCTTCGCTGGGGCGATCGTGCCACCGCACGGAGGGCCAGGTAGCCCTTCAGGCTATAGCCGCCCGGATCGCGAAGCAGGCGCTCCACCGTAGCCGGACCCCGAAGCCGACTCGTGACCGGCTGGATCGCGCTTGACAGACGGGCCGGGAGGCGCATCTCCTTCACCCGTCGCTTCATCGCCACGAGGTTATAAGTCGGCTGCAACCGCAAGCGATGGTGGGCGCGATCTTCGATCGCGGCGTCGAACCCACGCGCGAACTCTCGATAGGAATACTTCCTGCCGAGGATCACGTCGGCGTATGCCCGCTCCGTCATCTCAGTCACAAGGCGATCGTCGCGAAGGCATCTCACCACCTCGTCCAGGTTCGAGAAATCCTTGGCCAGGGGGATGTAGTGATCCCACTCCTTGATCACGCCGGAATAAGGGCTGGGGAAGAGGATCAGGGCGGTGCGGAGGGCGATCCCCTCAAAGGAGACAGCCGGCCGCACCCTACACTCGGGTGCGAACAAATCCTGTTGTGAAGGAGCACGACCGTGAAGCTCTTGACCATCGTCGCGCTCGCGTGCTGTGCATTGACCGCGGTGGTTCTGGCGCAGGCCAGCCGCAGTCCGAGCCCGAGCCGTCCCATCGCGCCTGTTGCCGGCCAGGTCCAGGTTCCATGCTCCTCGGGCGACAGCACCGCGGCATGGAACGCGGCGATCGCCCATGCGATCGCCGGGAGCGACAAGATCGTGCACCTGTACGCCTGCACGTATCACTTCGGCTCCGCGCCGGCGCCGATCAGCCACGGCATCGAAGTGCAAGGCCAGGGTATGTACACGACCTACCTCGAGCGCGATTACTCACCCGGTCACGGATGCGCCGCATTGGCATGTGAGTTCATCTCGACGGTCGACGTCGGAGAGACCATCAAAGACCTGGCCATCTTCGCCGAGCGCGGAACCAGCGGAGGCTGGGGCCTACACGCGATCAGCACCGACGCCCGCAAGGGCAACGACGTGACGCTGGACAACGTGTACATCTCGGGCTACGGCACGTACAGCCTGCCGGTGTATCTCGACGGGCGCAACAGCCTGCAACCGCCGGAGGGGATTCGCAAGGTCAACTTCACCAACGTGGCCGTCTTCAACGGCACGTGGCGCGGCTTCGAGTGCTGGAACTGCGTCGGCATGAGCTGGCACGGGGGCGGCGTGTGGCAGGGATTCGGAACGACACAGGAGGTGCTCGTGGGCGGGCCGCTGAGCACGGTCAACATGATCGCGGCCTACGTCAACGGTACGGTTCAGTACTGGAAGGGCAGCGAGTTGAGCTAGCGGCAGAGCCTGCGCCGCCGAGGCGCAAGATGCGTGCAGCGGCGCGCGTTGGGCATAGAGTTGCCAGCCTTGCCCAGCCGGCCTTTCCGCCGGCTCGCACTCACCTTCTGCAGCGCCTTGGCTCTATGGGTGCTGCCTGCGCTGCCGGCCGGCTCTCCGGTCGAGGTGCCCGGCCACCTGGCCGCCTCGGGCCCGTGGCTCGACCGCTTCAACCAGTGGCGTTCCAACGCGGGCGTGGCCCCGCTCACGGAGAACACTCTGTGGAGCCAGGGCGACAATCTCCACTCGCAGTACATGGTGCTGAACGATCTGGTCACTCACTACGAGACGCCCGGCACGCCCTACTACACGACTGACGGCGACACCTCGGCGCGGAACGGCAACATCTACGTCAGCTCGACGACGAGCACGGCCGACACCCAGGCGATCGACTGGTGGATGGGCGCGCCGTTCCACGCGATGGGCATGATGGATCCGCGCCTGACGGCCACGGGATTCGGCGCCTATCGCGCCACCAAGTCGGGATGGCAGATGGGAGCCACGGTTGACGTGCTGCGCGGCAACTCGTTCAGCGGCGGAGCCTTCCCCGTGTACTTTCCAGGTAACGGCACGACGGAGCCGCTGACGACCTACAGCGGCAACGAGTTCCCAGACCCGCTCCAGGCGTGTCCGGGGTACAGCTCGCCGACGGGGCTTCCTCTCTTCATCGAACTGGGCGGCAACGTCAGAACGGTCGCAGGGCCGGCGCACACCCTGACCGGCAACGGCACGCCGCTCAACCACTGCGTGATCGACTCGACCAACTCCGCGCTGAGCGGCTACCTCGTCTCGCGGGGCGGCGTGATCGTGATTCCGCAGCAACCCCTGCAGACGGGCGTGAAGTACGTGGTCTCGCTGACGGTCAACGGCGCGCCCTACACGTGGTCGTTCACCGTCGGGCCGTTCGTCACCTGCACCAGCGTCAGCGCGGTCACCGACAAGACATCGCCACAGCCGCTGGGGACCAGCCTGACGTTGACGGCGAGCGCCGGCGGATGCCCGAATCCTCAGTACGAGATCTGGATCCGCAACCCGAACGCGGTGTGCTGCCAGTTGCTCCAGCCCTACGGCCCGAGCGCCACCTATATCTGGAACACGACCGGCCTGGCCGCGGGAACGTACACCTTCGCCATCTGGGCGAAGGACGCGAAGAGCACCGGGGCTTACTCCAACAGCCTCGGCAGCTACGACTCCTCGGTGGTAATCCAGTTCACGATCGGCTCCGCGTGCGCCTCGGTGACCGCCGCCGGCACTCCTGCGTCGCCGCAAGCGGCAGGGATGGCCGTGGCCGTCACCGGCACGGCGGTGGCCTGCCCCAATCCGCGCTATCAGTACGAGATGCTCCCGCCCGGATCGAATACGTGGCAGGTGGTTCAGCCGTATTCCACGGCCGCGACCTATAGCTGGAGCACCACGAGCGCGGTCGCCGGCATTTACAAGTTCATCGTCAAGGCGCGCGACGCCGCGAGCGCCGGCACGGCGGGAAGCTCGACCGGCACGTGGGACGCGTACACGTCGCTGGCCTACACCCTGACCGCGACCGCATGCAGATCGATAGGCGCGACCACCTCGCCCTCCGGTACTGCCACTCCGGGAACCTCGGTCGCCGTCACCGGGGCAGCCGCCGGCTGCGCGAACCCGCGGTATCAGTTCGAGATGCTGCCGCCCGGCTCGCAGACGTGGCAGGTCGTTCAGCCCTATTCGTCGAGCAACGTGTTCCACTGGACGACCACCGGCGCGGCGCTGGGCGGCTACAGGTTCATCGTCAAGGCACGCGACGCGAGCAGCGCAGGCACGTTGGGTAACTCGACGTCGACCTGGGACGCATATGTCTCGATCCCGTACACGTTGACGTCGTCGTGCACGTCGGTCACCGCGACATCTGCGCCATCGGGCACGGCCACCGCGGGCACCGCAGTGAGCGTCACCGGGGCCGCGGCCGGGTGTGCCAGCCCGACCTATCAGTTCGAGATACAGGCGCCGGGGTCTCAGACGTGGCAGGTGGTGCAGCCGTACTCGTCGAGCGCAGTGTTCAACTGGAACACGACAGGGGCGACGAAAGGCACCTATAAGCTCATCGTCAAGGCGCGCGACGCCAGCAGCAGCGGCACTGCCGGCATCAGCTCGACGGGCACTTGGGACAGCTACGTTCTGATCACCTACACGCTGACTTAACCTACTCACCGGACAACCGGTGATGACCCTCCTGAGCCGGTCGACGACACGCATCGTTGCGGTGGGCGCGGCGGCGATCCTGCTTGCGTGGTCGCCGTCGCCGACGCTACGTATGCCGGCAGTGCGTCTGGCGGCCTGCGTGGGCGCGCCCACTCTCACTGCCATCGCACCGACCTCCGGACGGGTCTACGGCGGCACGAGCGTCACCGTCACGGGCTGCGGCTTCAGCGGCGCGACCGCGGTGAAGTTCGGGATCTGGGAGGCCTACAGCTTCTCGGTTGACTCGGACACTCAGATCACCGCCACGAGCCCGGGTCAAGCCGGAGGTACCGTCGACGTGACGGTCACGACGCCGTCTGGGACCAGCGCCACCAGCCCCGCCGACCAGTTTTCGTATTACGGGCCGTGTCGCAACGTCCAGGCCTCGCTGGCGCCGCCGACGCCTCAGACCGTCGGCGCTCTGGTGACCGTCGCCGCCCAGGCTCCGAACTGTCGGAACCCGTTGTTCCGGTTCGAAATGCTGCCGCCGGGATCGCAGATCTGGCAGGTGACGCAGGACTACTCGACGAACGCCTCTTACAACTGGGACACCGCAAGCCTTCCTGCCGGCCAGTACATATGGGTGGTCAAGGCTCGCGACGCCAGCGCCCTGTCGGGTTACGACGGTTACGCGATGGCCTTCTACGATCTCAACCAGCCGGCGGCGATCACTCCGTGCGCCGATGTCAACAGCTCGTCTGCGCCGGCGTCGCCACAGCAGGCCGGAACACCTGTGACCGTCACTGACGTGCCCTCGGGGTGTGCGAACCCGAGGCATCAATTCGAGTTCCTTGCCGCGGGATCGCAGACCTGGGTCGTGGTGCAGACCTACTCGACGAGCGATACCTACAACTGGGATACGTCGAGCCTGCCGGCCGGGGTGCAGAAGTTGATCGTCAAAGTCCGGGACGCCACCAGCGAGGGCAGCACAGGCGTGGGCAACCCTAATGGAAGCTGGGATGCCTACACCGTGGTCAGCTTCACCATCACTGATGGCAGTGCGCCATGCGCGGGTGTCACCGCGTCGGCCGCCCCGGTGTCACCGCAAAACATGGGAACCGCCGTGAGGATCGCGGGCTCGGCCACCGGCTGCCCGACCGGGGCGCGGTACCAGTTCGAGATGCTGACTCCTGCCTCGCAGGTGTGGCAGGTCGTCCAGGCGTACTCGACCAACGCCAGCTTCAACTGGAGCACGACCCGTCACGTTCCGGGGGCATACCGCTTCATCATCAAAGCCAAAGACAAAGCGTTCCCTGGCGCTGCAGGCATGGGGAACCCCAATGGGAGCTGGGACGTGTACACGGCGCTCGTTTACACCTTGAGCTCGACGGCATGCACCGGCGTGTCGGCATCGTCCTCGCCGTCGAGCACAGTCAGCGAAGGAACGCTTGTGATCATCACCGCCAACGCCACCGGTTGCCCGAACCCGGAATACCAGTTCGAGCTCAACGAGATGACGAACTGGAGCGTGGATCAGACCTATGGGCCGGAAAAGGCGATGTACTGGGTCACGCGAGCCCCAAGCGGCACTTACGAGTTCATCATCAAGGCCCGCGACTCCAACAGCCCAGGCTTGTCGGGTACGGGCAATGACAACTGGAGTTGGGATGCCTACGTCAAGATCACGGCCACGATCACGTAGGCCACACATCTCTTAACCACGGGCCATTGACTCATCGGGGGGCCCGACCCCTAAGCTGAGGCGCTTTGGACCTGCGGGCGCCGGTGCGGGCCGCTTGCCTGCTGCCGATTCTGCTGCTTCTCGTTCCCACCCAGACGGCGCAAGCCGCGCCGTCGGCGCCCTCGCGCGCGGCGCAGGCGGCGACGCAGGCCGCACCGCCCGTGCAGGCGACCTACAACAACGCCGGCCTGACTCGCGACGTGTTCGGTTACGCATACGCGAGCAGCCTGGGCGATCCCAACGTCGGTTACCCGAGCTGGAACTTCGAGCTCCTCTCGACGGTCGCCTTCTTCGCCATCCACGTCAACGACCAGGGCATCCTGATCGCGGACTCGAGCTGGGACGTGTGGAACTCGAGCACGCTGACGGGGCTCGTCGCCACCGCGCACGCGCACGGCGTGAAGGTGGTTGTGACCATCAAGTCGAGCGGAGCCGCGCTCTGTGGCGCGCTGTATGGCTACGCGAGCACGGTCGCCCAGATCATGACCCAGGTCACGGCCAAGGGCGTCGACGGCGTGAACATCGACTACGAAGGGCAGCTCACGACCTGCACCAACCCCAACCTCGGGGGCACCAACTACACGAACCAGTTCCTGGTCACGAATCTCGCGAAAGCCTTTCGTGCTGCCCTGGACGCCACCCGTCCCGGCTACTACCTTTCCATCGCCACCTACTCCGGCTCGGCATCTGGACCTGACGGCTTCTTCAACATCCCGGA
>Ga0070697_100001158_pt1 | contig 19970 bp, 15 predicted proteins | sample KBSK1501metaG_FD_65475 | JGI IMG/M metagenome (GOLD analysis project Ga0070697, IMG submission 65475) | Corn, switchgrass and miscanthus rhizosphere microbial communities from Kellogg Biological Station, Michigan, USA - KBS K1-50-1 metaG | ecosystem: Host-associated > Plants > Roots >... | reverse complement strand
ATACGCTGTTTGAGCACGTGATCAGACGCCGCTAATGCCGCATCGATGTCGCCTTCGCCGGCAGTCAGCTTGTAAGCGATGTTGTCGCCAAAATCCTCGTAGATCACCGGGCCGCCTTTAGCAGCCGCTTCAACATCGACAACCGCGGGAAGATCGTCGTAGTCCACCATCACGAGATCCAGTGCATCGCGGGCCGCATAAGCATCGCGCGCCACCACCGCCGCGATAGGTTGGCCGACGAAGTAAACTTTGTCCTGCGCCAGTACGCGATAGTCCGGCACCTTCAAGCCTGGTAGCGCGCTCGCGCAGGGAACCGGACCCACCTTCGCAACGTCTTTGCCGGTATAGACCGCCACAACGCCCGGCGCCTTCAGGGCTTCGCTGGTATCAATGCCGGTGATGCGCGCGTGCGCGTATACTGAACGGACGAAAGCAACATGCAGCGTGTCAGGGAGGCGAATGTCGTCGACGTAGTGCGCCAGCCCCTTGATCAGCCGCGGATCTTCGGTTCGCTTTAATCGTTGTCCGACGTAGTTAACACTGGTCTTAGGTCTGGAGTCTGAAGTTTGGAGTCTGTGATCGTCATTCATAGCTGAGAACCTCGCAAGCGCTGAGCCAGCGCCAGAGTCATCCGCGAAATCTCCTCGAGTAGTTCGTAGATTTTGGTGAATGTCACTTGGTCTACGTAATGTAAGTCCAAGGCAACATACAAGTGAGATTGCGTTTCTGAAACAGAGCCATGAGCCATATTCAGGAAGTTCGCAAACTCTTTGTCAGAACGTCTGCCAAATACCTTCGGCAATATTTGCCATGATCGAAACGCTGGCTCTTTGGATCTGGCTTCGTAAACCAAAATCCTTTGCAAAGGATCCGTTCCCCGTCACGGCATAAATCATCTTCGTAACCTCGCGTGCTTTCTACCAAGCTTGAATATCTTCAATTCTTCTGAAGGTGGGCATGCTGACTTCAGACTCCAGACTTCAGACCCCAGACTTTTTTGCTGCGTGCTCGACTGCTTCGACAATGTGTTGGTAGCCGGTGCATCGGCAGAGATTGCCCTCAAGCCCGTGACGTATTTCTTCTCGCGAAGGGTTCGCATTGCGATCGATGATTTGCAAAGCTGCCATAATCATGCCGGGAGTGCAGTAGCCACACTGTAGTCCGTGACGTTCCCAGAACCCCTGCTGCATTGGATGGAGCTCGCCGTTTTTCATGAGGCCTTCGATAGTTGTGACCTCTGCACCGTCTGCCTGCACCGCGAGCATGGTGCACGACTTAACCGCCTGACCGTCCAGCATCGTTGTGCAGGCCCCGCAAAGCGAAGTCTCACAGCCGATGTGAGTGCCAGTTAGACCAAGCACGTCCCGGAGGTAGTGAACCAGCAACAGCCGCGGTTCCACCTCGTGCTGATGAGTGACGCCGTTGACATTCATGCTGATAGCTATTTTCATGGCTACCTCACTTTTTGGAGTGCGGTGACCTGTCACCGCTTTCGTTAGCCGCGACCTGTCGCGGCGATCAGGTTGGTTGAAACTCCGGAAGGACTTGGGCGTCAAGCCGCCCAATGCAAAAGCGGTGACAGGTCACCGCACTCCAGGGAGTTGCGCCTTGCTCTCAAACAGTCGCCTTGTGTATCTGCCGCTTGAGGCGATGAATTGTTCGCCGCGCCACTTTAAGTTGGGCGTGGTCGTGGGCGGCAATAGCTTCGTCACGCTTCTGCTTCATTTCACGAATGCGCGCCTTGATCGAAGCTTTGTCGACGCCGACAACCTCATGGTGCTCGTGCTTGATTCCGAGAGCGTTTGAAAGAGCGACCAGCAGATGCTCTTTGTTGAGTTGCGTGTAGCCTTGCAGAGCTGCGTGTTCGTTGCCCTTGGCAATTTCACGTAGCTCGGCGACGGTCTTGTGTTTGAGCTGTTCGTAGGTGTAGTCCATTGGGATGACGTCCTCTTTCGCCTCACGGGAAACTGAAAACTGCTTTGATGGAGGACCGTAGGATAAAACTTTCTCTGCTGGAGTGACAAGGCTTAGCACGGGTGTTCGAAGCCCCGGATGCCGCGCGTATTGTCGCCATACAACTCGTCACAAAATGAATACATCGCGCCGGATGGTCCGCGTCGTTTGAGTTGCCGGGCGTATTAATACATCTAAATATTGCGCTGGCATTGTGTTTGCAGTTTTGCGAGGCATGAAACACTTATCTATGTTATGGACAAACCTCGTCGGTATGCTTGTGATCGTCTTCTTCGCGTCAACCGTGGCGTTAAGCACGAGCGCCCAGGAGAGAAAGGTTGTAAAGCAAATTGCAGCTGCTGAGGAACCGGTGATTTCGCCCGCGGACAAAGAGACGATAAAGAGATTCGACGAACGTGTTAAGCAGTATGTAAGTTTGCGCTCGAGCCTGAAAGCAAAGGCGCCGAAACTTTCCAAAGACAGCACGCCCGAACAAATCCAGGCTGCGGAAACGTCATTGGCGGCAGCGTTGCGCACCAGCAGGGCGGGCGCCAAACCCGGCGATATATTTACTCCTGATATTGCCCAATACATTCGCGCGACGCTGAAGCGGGAATTCAAGCCCGATGAGAAAAAACAAATTCGAAAGGTCGTGCTGGATAAGGAAACGGATATTCCCGTCACCCTTCGGGTCAATTACCCTTATCCCGATCCGAAAGAGTTTGTGGAAATGCCCGCGACCTTGCTGTTGAAGCTGCCGCAGCTGCCTAAGGAGGTCAAGTATCGCTACGTTAATCGCAACCTGATCCTCATAGACACCGACAACAATTTAATAGTCGACTACATGATCGATGCCCTGCCGTAGGAACTCGGATTGGGGTAAGGAGGAAGAAATGAGACGCATTGCGCAATCAATTCTAACAGTCCTGGTTCTGGTTCTTTTCAGCTCTCTTAACCCGAGCTATTGCCAAAGTGTTTCCAAAGGCGCGGTGGGCAGCAAGGTCAGCCAACCGGCAAGCCGAAGTCTGTCGTTGAGTTTGCCTCTAAAGGAAGGATCGGTTCGCTTTGCCATCATCGGTGACACTGGAACCGGCAGCAAACAACAGCAGCAAGTGGCAGACATCATGAAGCAGTATCGAGCAGCATTTCCTTTCGATTTTGTCTTGATGATGGGCGACAACCTTTATGGCAGTGAAACGCCGGCGGACTATAAGAAAAAATTTCAAAACGTCTATCAAAGGCTGCTGGATGACAAGGTGAAGTTTTACGCCACTCTGGGGAACCACGACCAACCCAACGAGCGCTTCTATGAGTACTTCAACATGAACGGAAAGGAGTATTACCGGTTCTCAAAGGGCAACGTCGCCTTCTACTCGCTTAACAGCAACTACATGGACAAGAAGCAACTGCAATGGCTTGAGGGTGAATTGGCCAAGGACACTTCAGACTGGAAGATCGCTTTCTTCCACCATCCGCCATACTCTTCGGGCGGCAAGCACGGTTCTGATAAGCAACTGCGCGAAGTAGTTGAACCGATTTTTGTTAAGTATAGGGTGAACGTCGTACTCGCCGGCCACGAACATTTTTACGAACGGATCAAGCCGCAGAAGGGCATTTACTATTTCATCTCTGGCGCGGGTGGCAAGTTAAGAGAGGGCGACGTCAATGAGCGATCGCCTCTGACCGAAAAGTATTTTGATAGCGACATGTCTTTCATGCTCGTTGAAATTGTGAAGAGCGAAATGCACTTTCAGGTCATCTCGCGCGCCGGCGGGACGGTGGACTCCGGGGTATTGGCGAATCAGAGGAAGAAGGCTTGATGTCGGGTGGAGACGAAGTTATCCGCAGATTACGCAGATTTCACAGATTACCCATACGGTAAGTGGAACGTGTTAGACCGCTTCGCTATTTGCTTAGACCTTTCCTACTCTTATTGAATCTGTGTAATCTGCGTAATCTGCGGAAGTTTCTATCAGTTGGCTAACTCATCTCAAACTGAACCGCTACCAAGTCGCTTAGGACGAACTCCAGTCTGTGCCTAAGATTTGGCGTAGATGCTTCTTCATGTGGTCGACATAGTCGCGCATGAACCAATCCAGCGTTACGGGCTCATTCTCGCTAAGACTGTCAGAGGCGATCTGGTGAAGATTGTGTTTGTGACGCAACTTCATCCGCGACTCCTCCGGTATACGTGCCATCAGGTGCAGGATGTGCTGATTGTATAATTTCCAGAGTTGCACCAGGTCCGCCCAGTTTTCACCCTGATAGTTCTGAGCGCGAACCCAACCTTCCTGCTCATAGCCGGCGAAGACCAGATCGTCGGTAAACTGCGCCCGCACAAATCGCTGATGATTGTTTGAAGCGGAATCGATCAGGTGTCCAACGATCTCCTTCGGCGACCATTTGCCTGCAGCTCTCGGGGTCTTATTCTGTTCAGTTGGAATTCGGAGAAGCGCTTTTGAGGCAGCGTCGATAGTCTGGCGAAAATCATCTAGAAAGTCTTGCATGTCATTCCTCGTAGTAAAGTCGGCTCGGGAAAGCACCCGACCGAATTGTGAAATGCGGATCGCTATGATAATAACGCATTCGAGATATGAACCTCCAAGCCGGAGTCTTTGGATATGGGAGCTAAAAGGAGATCGCGCAAGAAACGTGTGCTATTGCTCTGCGTCCTGGTACTGTTCGCGATATCAGCCTGGGTGCTCTACGATCTTTACGCTCCTCGCACGGCTCATCTTCGAGAATTCGATGCAGACGAGGTAGCGCGCCTGGAAACAGCGATGTGGCGTTCTTACTATGAGAAAGAGCGGGTGCAACTGTTCAATCAACTATCTAAATTACTACGCACTCAATACGATATGCCGCTCATTAGGTCAAACCAGGTTGCCTACTACGCCGCCAATGCGGCTTTCGTCTTCAAGGAGGGTAAGCAGCGTGCCGACTATGAAGAAGCGCTGCCGGACCTCGTCAAGTTTTATCAGTCTTTGCGTAACATTAGCGACATTCCCTTCGACGCCGATCGGGCAGCGCGTCTGGAACTTGAGTGGTGGATCATCCATCGTGAGCGGGCGAAGCATCCACCCGGAGATCTTGGACACGCGCTGGCGGAATTGCAGGCGGAGATTTATAGGATTCCTATCGAGCGTTTGCAGGAGCACGGCCGTTTGCGCGCCGAAGCGATGACTATTCGGGACACTAAGGCTGACACAGGCGGCGTCACCGAAGCTGACTGGGCAAAGATCGACGAGCTGCTTCATCAGTCGTGGCGATCTTTGGCGGTTGCGGTGAAGTCGTAACTACGGTCAAGTGATTTGCTGGGACCGCGGGCGCCCCCGCCCGCAATGAGCGCGAAGCGCGAACAAATTGATTTCAAGACTGCGCGCCTGACGGCGCGTTTGCGGGCGGGACGCCCGCGGTCCCAGAAGATCACTTGAGTGGGCTACAACGATTTAGTCATTCTAAAGGCCGGTAGCGACTCTCCATCCGGCGTCTCCAGTTGCATCGCTTCACCCTTTTTATAACCACGAGCGGTGTACAGCGGTTCACCTGGCAGCGTTGCTACGAGCTCGATCTTGCTGAAGCCGGCTGCGCGTGCAGCGTCTTCACACGCCGTCAATATTCTGCTGCCCACGCCTCTTCGCGACCATCGTGGGTGAACATAAAAAGCGCGAATGCGTGCGGCTTCGGCGGCGGGGTTAAGTAGCGTATCGAGACGATCAGCCTTCGATTGGTCGCCGCCAAACAAAGTCGTTCTCTTGCTCCATCCGCCGCTGCCGGCTAGTTGGCCCTCGATCTCAGCGACAAAGTAGGTTCCATCAGCGATCAGTTGAGTGTCGACTCCAAAAACGTGTAACAGGGCGCTTTGGATCTGCTCGGACGTGTAATGTTCGGCGCTCAACGCAGTAACCGATAGTCGTATCAGTTCCTCGAGCGCCGGAATGTCCGTCGTCGTTGCCTGCCGCAGTTCTATGTTCATGAAAACTCCATCGCTCGACGAGGAACTAATGAAGGCGGTATAAAGTAGTGCGGAAACCAGATCAGAGGCAACAGCGCAAGTTTGAGGGTTGAGGTAAATCACGTGGGCGATGACCAGGCTGAGGATCGAATTGTTAGGCTGGCATTTGACGGAGACGCGCTTAGGTATCGCGAGTTTTGTGTGAAGCTAAAAGCCGGACTGCCCGAAGGCACGGCGGTGGCGCTGCGGGGCAGTGTGGTCACCAACAAGCGCTGGAAAGACGGGAAGCCTTTTGACGCCGGTGGCCGCGGTACCAGTGATCTTGACGTGACCCTCATCGGTGACAAGGTGATGGAGTTTTGGAATGAAGATGCCTTCTATATTCCCGCTCTGCACACCAAGCCGCTTTGCGACGAGGACGCGGGAATTGCACCGGGGCTGAACACCTTGCGTGAGGAACTGCAGAGCCTGGCCGGCAGGCCGGTAAACTTTCAAGCCACTTCAAACCTGATTCTCTTTGCGCGCGACGTCTTGTTTGATGAGCCTTACTGCATCGTGATAGAGGCGCCTGCCTCGTGATTGTTAAGCTACTTAGTTACAACATCCGCTTCGGCGGTCGCCGGCGCGAAAGCGAAATAACCGAAGTGATCCGTGCCGCCGCGCCGGATATTGTCGTCTTTCAGGAAGCCACTGACCCGGATGTTATCAAGCACCTCTCTACCGCAACTGGCCTACCCTTCTGGGCCGCGCGTCGCGAACACTCCATCGGTTACATCAGCCGCTTAGAGACGAGCCATCATGAATGGCATTATCCCGGCGGCGCCAAACACTCCTTTCTGGAAATTGTGATTAAGGGCAGCGAGGCGCGCATCTTTGGGCTGCATCTGAGTTCGATGTTTTCAAAGTGGGGCGAACGCAGACGAGTAAAAGAAATTCGCGCCCTTTTGCAGGGCATTGAACGGCACCAGCATGGCTTTCACGTTCTGGTCGGAGACTTCAACACTCTTGCCGTCGGCGAAACCCTCGACGTTCGGCGTATGCCTGCGTGGATTCGCGGGCTGGTCTGGTTAAGCGGCCGCGACATTCAACGTGAGACCTTTCAGATTCTTCGAGACGCCAATTACCTGGACGCCTACCGTTCTCTGCACCCAAACGATAAGGGCTATACGTTTCCAGTGTGGGATCCGCACTTGCGCCTCGACTACGTATTCGTTCTCGAAGTATTCGCTGAGCGATTGGTTGAGTGTGAGGTGTTCGCCGGTTTGCCGATAGCCACTACGGCATCGGATCACTTTCCGTTATTGGCTAAGCTCGACTTTGGGTGACCGTAACTGAGCACTGGAGCCTTAGGCTTTGTCATACTTCGGCAGTCCTTCCACCAGGTAGTCGAAGCCCAGCCAGAAACTCCAACTGTGGTGATAGAAGGCAACGGGAAATACCAGCCCAACAACAATGAGACCTGCCAGCACTAATTCATAGCTGGAGCCAATTAAGACCAACCAAACAAAGCAGACGGCTAAAATAACGAACTCGGTTGTGAGAACGTTTGCGAGAATAGCTCCGACAAAAAAGCCTTCCTCGCGCTTGAACAGGGAGCGGCAGTTGGGACAGTGGTGTCGTAGCCGGAAGGGACTGAGGGCGATGGACGCCTGGCCGCAAGCGGGACAGCGCAAACGCAAGGAGCGCGATAACACCTTCCGGATCGATCTTTCACGGACGTTTGCGTTTGGCACCGTGTGCGACTCCTCGCTCCTATGAGGAGCAGTATACGGGAAGTATGAGGCAAATCGTTCAGTCCCGGAGGGCGGAGCGAAATGTATGGTTCGATGTATTCATCTACTAGTAGATGGCGCTCCCGCTGGAGCGCCCAACAGCGATTACCGCGAAGTCTATAAACATTAGGCTCCTCTGGAGCCGGGACATCGATTCGTTGAGGCCTTCTGCTTTGTAAACAACTGTGTTGACTCAACTCGAACAGATATAATACTGTGCGACTACCTCGTCAGGCTTTTGATCGTCAGGCGGCTCTGAGCTCGTGTCTCACATGAACAAAGAATGTGGCGTTTCCGCACAGGGAATATTCTCAAAACAGGGCTCAGAATTCAGGACTCAGAATTCTGACTAGTTTGACTGATTCTAACTTCTGTATTCTGGCTCCTGAATTCTGAGTCCTGAGTCCTGAATTCCTCGACCGAGTCGGCGCCTTTTTCTCTCAGGAGGCCTAACATGAGCGCCAAGCTCAACTACAAAAACGACCTTTTCATAAGCTACGCCCACATCGACAACGCCCGTTTCACCGAAATCGAAAAGGGCTGGATCGATCTACTGCACGAAGCTTTGGACTGGCGTCTGCCACAACTGATGGGCGGCCCGGTAAAGATCTGGCGCGATCTCAAACTGGGTGGTAACGATGTCTTCAACGAAACAATCGTAATCGAGGTTGCGAACTCAGCCATCCTCATTTCTGTAATTTCACCGCGCTACCTGTCGTCGTCATCCTGCCGGGAAGAGCTCGATAGGTTCTTCAGTGCGGCTGCCCAAAGCGGCGGCATTCGAGTTGACGATAAGCACCGCGTCTTTAAGGTTGCCAAGACTTATGTTCCGCTTCAAGAGCACCCTCCGGAATTGCGGGAGATGCTCGGTTATGAATTCTATGCGGTCGACAAGGCGTCGGGACGCTTCCGTGAATACGATAATGAGATTGGTCCCAAAGGCGAAAAGGACAAAAGGTATTGGGAGAAATTCGAGGACCTGGCACAGGACATCTGCCTTTTGCTGAAGCGAATGGGCTGTGAGACAAACACTCAGAGTGACGTTGTTAGCGACGGAGCAACTATCTACCTGGCCGAAACCACCCTGGACCTCCAGGAGGAACGCGACAAGGTCAAACGAGAACTATTACAGCATGGTCACCTTGTATTGCCGGACAAAGCCTTGCCTCAGGATGGGCCTTCATTGAAGCAAGTAGTTCGCGACTACCTCAAGCGCAGCCGACTATCGGTGCACTTTATAGGTGATTATTACGGCACCATCCCTGAAATGGAGACGGAATGCTCCGTTGTTCGTCTGCAGGAGGAACTTGCCGTTGAGCGTGGCGACGATGCCCAGTTTTCAAGGTTGATCTGGATGCCTCCGGGTTTGCAGGCGAAGGAGCCGCGGCAGGAGAAGTTTATCCTCGATCTCCAGAATAGCTTCTCATCTCACAACGGCTCGGAGTTGCTGCAAGTTAAGCTCGAGGATCTGAAAACGATCATTCAAACCAAGCTTACGCAAAAGCCTAAGCCTCCCGTACCCGTGAGCGAAGAGGGCGAGGCGAGCCGAGTCTACCTGATTTGCGATCAGTCTGACGTCGATGCGGTGGGACCGCTGCAAGACTATCTCTTCGCCCAGGGCTATGAAGTGATTTTACCGCTGGTTGAAGGAACCGAAGCGGAAGTTTTCCAGGACCACAAGGACAACCTGTTGTTATGCGACGCTGTGTTGATCTTCCAGGGTCATGCCAGTGAAGGTTGGCTGCGAATGAAGCTGCGCGAGCTACTCAAGCTGCCCGGCTATGGACGAACTACACCGCTACTCGGCAAGGCAGTTTATGTGGCTGGGCCCGCGTCTCCCCCGAAAGAGCGTTTCAAGACACTGGAAGCATTGGTCATCAAGAACTATTCAAATTTCGATCCCGCGCCATTCGCACCGTTCATCGCGCGCATCAGTAAGACAAAGGGAGGGACGCTGTGAGCATGCAAACCTCTGACAGCCTCGCCGAAATTCAAGTGGCAAATAATCCTTTTCCTGGCCTGCGTCCTTTTGAGTTTGATGAGAGCCACCTCTTCTTCGGGCGCGACGGGCAAAGCGAACAGTTGATTGCCAAACTTAGCCGTACACATTTTCTGGCCGTGGTAGGCACGTCTGGCAGCGGCAAATCGTCGCTGGTGCGGGCCGGGTTTTTGCCGGCGTTATGGGGCGGGTTTATGACCAGTGCCGGCTCGGCCTGGCGCGTTGCGATCTTGCGTCCTGGTAATGATCCCATTGGGAATCTGGCGAGGGCCTTGAACGCGCCTGACGTGTTCGGTTCAGAAGTAGAAGAAAATGTAGCCATCCAAACTGCGATCGCGGAATCAACTCTGCGCCGCGGTAGTCTCGGGTTGGTAGATACCTTGCGGCACGCCGTGGTGGTTGAGGGCGAGAACCTGCTAATAGTCGTAGACCAGTTTGAGGAAATCTTTCGTTTTGCCAGAGTCGCTGAAGGCGAGCAGTATGGAAACGACGCTGCCGCTTTCATCAAGTTGCTGCTCGAGGCGGCGCGGCAGCGTGAGGTCCCGATCTACGTCGTGTTGACAATGCGTTCCGACTACCTCGGCGATTGCTCGCAGTTCTGGGGCCTGCCCGAAGCAATCAATGAAAGCCAATACCTGATCCCGCGCCTGACGCGTGATCAACTGCGCGAAGCCATCACCGGACCGGTGGCGGTGGGCGGTGGAAAGATTACCCCGCGGCTGGTTAACCGGCTCTTGAACGACGTTGGCGATAATCAGGATCAACTGCCGGTTTTGCAACACTTATTGATGCGTAGCTGGCATGAATGGAGAGAGAAGCGGCTTGAAATAGAAGTAAAGAATGAAGGCCAGGTAGTTCGCCGGCCGCATAAAGATGTGCACCAGGGGGACGCAATCGATCTCTGTTGCGCCGAGGCCGTGGGCGGAATGGCCGAGGCCCTTTCGCGTCACGCCGACGAAGCATATTTCGAGTTGCCAAACGATCATCATCGCGAAGTCGCTGCGAATCTTTTTAAGGCGCTCACCGAAAAGGGAACTGACAATCGCGAGATTCGGCGTCCGATAACGCTAGGTGAGCTGACTTCGATCACCGGTGCCCGCCAGAGTGAAGTCATTACTGTCATAGAAGCCTTTCGGCAACCGGGCCGCTCCTTTCTAATGCCGCCTGCGCCGCTCGCTTTGAATTCCGAATCTCTGGTGGATATCTCTCATGAAAGTTTGATACGAGGTTGGTCCCGTCTGAAAGACTGGGTGGACGAAGAAGCACGCTCGGCGCGCATCTATCGTCGCGTGGCCGAAACGGCAGTACTTTACAAGGAAGGCGGCGCCGGTCTCTGGCGTGATCCGGATCTGCAGATCGCTTTGACGTGGCGCGAGCAGAGTAAACCGAATGAAGTCTGGGCACGGCGTTACCATCCGGAGTTTGCGTTGGCTGAGCGGTTTTTGGACGAGAGCGTTGCCGCCCGCGATGCTCAGGTTGTTAAAGACGAAAAGCAACGCCGGAAAGAGATTAACCGCAGCCGGTTAACTGCTTTGATTTTTGGGGTGGCCTTCCTCTTCTCGCTGGCGATGGGCGTTTACGCTTATGGCGCCAAGAACAAAGCCGAGGCGGCTAGCGGCGCCCTTCTCAAGCAGAACAAAATCATCGACGATCAGAAGAATAAAGCGGTCGCTTTGCAGGTAGCCGCGGATAATGCGAAAGACGTTGCGATTGCTCTCAATGCACAGCTGACCGCGGCAATCGAAGCTGCCGACAAAGCGAAAGAGAGTGCGCTAATTCAGAAGACAGCAGCAGAAAAGGCGACGAAGGAAGCGCTCGCTCAGAAGAAGGCTGCTGACGACGCGAAGAATGACGCGCTCGCTCAAAAGGATTTGGCTACGGCCGAAGCGTTAAAAGGCCAGGCCCTGGGCGCGCTTAAAGAACAGGATCCGGAAGGAGCAATTAAGCTCTTCGGGGATTTAGAGAAACTTTACCGCGAGAAGAAAAACGCCAGTGGAGTGACTTACGCGCTGTCCAGTATAGCCGACATCCACAGAGACCGGGCTCCCGTAGGCATTTTTGCAATGATGAGCGGGGGCGGATCAAATCCACTGGGTGACAGCGAAGAAGACGAATCCCAATATCTGAAGCAGTACTATCAAGCAATCTTCAGCATGCAATCATTTACAACTGATGCAGGCGACGACGACGCCAAGAAAGAATTATTGGTAGAGGCTACAAACGCCATTGATCTCTATAAGCTTGCCCTCGAGACCAACAAAGCTAATAAAGGCGACGACCACTCGTCAAAAGAAGCAAATATTCTGCGGAACCTTGGCGACCTGCAAGTCGGCATAGCTGAAATGAACCGCGAGATGGCTGAACCCCTGACGGAGACAGTCATACTACAAGCCGAGGTAGATACTCAGAAAGGCGTTCAATACTACCGTGATGCGCGAGTGGCGTATAAGACTGCCGGACTCCATGAGAAAGAAGGAGACGTCCTAAAGAAAATTGGCGACGTTCTTCTAAAGAATCTCTTTAAGAAGGAGAAGTCGAAGCCGACCGAGCCGGGCGAGGCGCCCCCACTCGACGAGTCGAAGATTTTCGCGGAGCTAGCCTCCATTGCGGAGTACTACGATGAGGCAAGCGATGCTTTCAGATTAGCCGAGAAGCCGCTGCTTCAGGCTGCCGTGTTGAACCGCGCAGGCGATCTTTACCTGGCCGAGGATAAGCCAGAAAAAGGGTATGACGCCGTGCGTTATTACGAGAAAGCGCGCCAGTTATATCGGAGTGCGGGAGGCTTTCGGCAACAAGCAATTGTTGATAACAAGCTGGCCAAATTCTATGAAAAGATCAAGGACGAAGACAGGGCCCTTCTTTTCTACAAGGAAGCATTTACTGCGTATCAAAGGGCTTCTCTCGATCCGAAAAAGAAGGCGGAGAACCTTCGAGCCGCAAGCGACATGTTTAAGAAGGTTGGTGAACTCCTGGTTAAGTCTGGCGAGAAAACGGAGGCTAACCAATTCTTTGAACAAGGGCTTAGTCTGACCAGTGATGCCGAGGGAAAAGCGGTTTTGCTGACGACGATTGCCGAGTTTTATAAGGGAAAGGACGACGCAGAGGCAATCAAATACTACCGGCAAGAACGGGACTCATGGCGTTTCTTCGGCGACTTCCTGGAGGAAGGCAATACACTAATGGTTATCGGCAACATGCAGAAAGAGGCTCACGACGACGCGGCGGCGATGAGTTCGTTCGAGGACGCCCGCGAGGCGTACCGCCGTATCGATCAGAGAGGTGAGAAAGAAGGTAAAGGGAACAGGCGATACACTCTAACTTCAAATCTGATGGCCATAGCATCATTCTATGGAGAGCGGGACAAACAAAAAGCCGTTTCGACTTATGAAGAAGCGCTCGCGGTGGAAATGTTGCAAACGAGTTCGTATACTATCCAGCAAATACTGCAGGCGGAAGGCGGTATCCTCCTCGGATTGAAGACGCCCGAGGGCAACTCCAAAGCTAAGCAGTTGTTCGAAAAAGTAGCTGCTTTCTACCAAAGCAAGAAGAACAAAGACTCTGAAGCGTCAAGCCTGTCTGCTGCCGCCGACCTGTATGCGGATGCAGGTCAACTGGAAGAGGCCCGCAACTACTACGATCGTGTGGCGAACATTTACTACGCTGCTACAAGCACTTACCAGTTAAGCACCGTGCTCAAGAAGATGGGTGAGCTTGAGGTTCGGAAGAACCCGCAAGCCACACTTCTGGATTTTTATCAGAGTACTGCTGTAGAAGCTGCTCAGAACAAAGATCCGTTCACGCAAGGAGTCGCTCTCGAAGCAGCCGCCGCTTTCTATAGAGACAAGAAAGAGAATCAAAAGGCAATCGATTACTATGAACGGGCTCTCGCGGCCTACCACGAGTTCCGCTTAACGTCGCAGGAGATAGCCGTTATCAGAGCTATTGGATTCATCTACGCGGATATGGGCAACAAGACAAAAGCAGAGGAGTTACGCAAACGGGCGGATGAACTTGCCAAGTTGCCGCGTTGATTGCCTGTTGCACAGCGGACGATGGCCGATGAACGATGGCATCTGGAATTCTGATGCGCGACTACTCGTAGCTGAGCGCGTCCACTGCATCCTGGCGTGCGGCGCGCAGAGCCGGATACAGGGCGCCGATGCTGCCGCCAACGATTCCCACCAGCAACGCGACCAGAATCCAGCGCGCCTCTACGTCGACTACCAGAGTCGTCATGCGCATCACGCCCAGCCGCGCTGCGAAAGTTAAACCTATCCCAACTGAAACGCCGAGCAAGCTTACAAGTATCGCCTCTTGTTCGATGACCCAGGCGATGCCGGTCTTCGACATTCCCAACGCCTTCAGAATTCCAATCTGGCGCGTGCGTTCAGTCACGGTGGTGTACATTGCCAAGAGAATCACCAGCATGCTAATCGCCGTGGCCACACCCACTACAACTTTTATGAACACGTTTAATGCCGGCACGCCGGAAGCATAGATTTCCGGCAAGTCGCGCGTGAAGATGATCTGATCGTCGGGAAACTGTTGCCGAATCAGGGCGGCAACGTCCTCTTGTTTGAGAGGATCGTTTACCGCAACAAGAACCGCGGAGGCGCGCCCTTCGGCGCCCTCCTGATCCTGCCAGGTTGCAAGCGGAATCTTGATACGTCCGCCGCCCGGCGGCTCGTAAGTGCCGACAATGGTGAAGGGCCGTTCAAACAATTGAACCGTGGAACCGATCGCGGCGTTTCGCTGTTGCTGCCAGACCGGATCGACAATGGCTTGATCGCCGCCGGTCAATTTGTTGCCCTCTCTAATTGCAATCCCGGTGACATGGGCGTAATTGTCAAACTCAATTCCGTCGATCAATCGTGTTCCAAAACCAGCGTCACTGCGATCGAGCGCCTGGCCAATCGGCGTAGCGGCGCGGACACCAGCAATCCGGCTAACCTCGCTCGCTCGCGAAACGGGCAAGAGTAAAGAGCTGGTTCCGGTAAAGCCGATGGAGCCGGACGGTCGCACCATTATCTCCGCGCCGATGTTTGACTCGCGGCGGCCGCGCTCGCGTAATACCCCATGGGCCAGCCCGACAGTGAATACGATAAGGACAACTCCAATTGCCGTCCCCATGATGCTGACGGCAGTGCGCGCCGGTCGATGCGTAATGTTTGAAAGTACAAGGCTATCCATAAGTCTCTGTAGATGTGGACTACGATCCAAAAGGCGACGCCACGCATTTGGCAGCGTCCGCCAGGTTAAGATTAACAAGCCGATGGACGTCCAGAAGACAGTACCGGCCTTACGCACGAGTGCGAGCGCCACGCCGGTGGCGGCGGCAAAGCCGAGAGTTTGCAACACCACCTCGGTACCACCTTCGTATACGCCGATAGTGCCGGGGACAAACGCGAACAGGAAATTGATTACTTTGGTCAGCGACTCGATGATGTAGGCCTGGGCGACGCTCGGTCGGTAACCCAGCATGTTCAAGGTTACATACACTTCAAGCACGCTTAACGCATGTCCCAGAAGGTCGCAGGCGATCATGCCGAAGAAAACGCCGGCATGATGTTTGTAAAAATCATAGACCTTCGATTCGATGTGATAAATGTGCTGGCGGCGTTTAAGAATTACCTTGGGACTTAAACGCAGCCTGGCCGTCTGATCGAGTGCCCAGGTGACCAGCATGATGCGGCGCTTAGCCGCCAGACCCGCGCCGGCGATACCCAACGCCGCAATCACCGCAATTGCGACCAGGGAGTAATAAACGAGTGGCGGTAGGCTGTAAGTAAACAGCATTACGCAGGCGCCGCTCAGAATGAAGAAGACGACTGAAAAGTTGTAGAGAAGATTATCGACCACTAAGGCCGGCACGCCATAAGTCAGTGGTACGCGCTTGCGGAGTAGCGCAACCTTGGTTGCTTCTCCCAAGAGTGGTCCAGTGAAAGTGAGAAAACTTATCGCTTCGCCGCCAAGTCGTGCAGCAAAGGCTTGAAAGAAATTGAACCGGCGATGTTCCTTGGGAACCGCCGCGGACATCGCAATGGTGCGGAAGACATGTCTCGATCCGCTGATTACCAGCAAGATCAGAAACCCAAAGAAACCGATCCGGAGCAGCGCGTCGAAGATCGGCTGCAAGCCGACGAGATTGATGACGTAGATTAGTAAGCCCAGGCCGAGCAGAAAGGCGATCGCCTGTAGCCAGATAAGGTTGCGGCGTGAATTACTGGGACCCGTAGGCTCGCCTTCATCGACGAGTTCGTCCAGTTCTCGGACTTCTTCTCCTTGCCACTGTTCAGGTAACTGATTGTCGGAGGTGGTCAATGACTTGCAGCTGCTCCAGTAACGGCGATCTTTTTCGTAACCCAAACTGTTAGTTTGCGATGATTGAATAACATCCAACGCGCACGCAAACTAACAGTTTGCGTTACAAAATCAAATTCGGTTTTACCGCGGCGCCGACAGTTCTTTTATCGGGCGGCCCGGAAAGCGTCGAAAACCTTTATCCCACAGACTCGGAATTGGGTTGTTATCATCGCGTAAATTTCCGGTTAAAGCCAGCACAGTTGGTACAAAGCTCAGGCTGTCGTATGGCTCTTCAATAACCGCACCGCGCGGAACGCGAGTCCGGTCGCCGCCCGCCAACATGAGAGTTGAGTGGGTGGAGATACGGAAGAAGGAACCGTGATTACCGCCCGGGTTAAAGCCGCGCACATCAAAATTCCAATGATCATTTGCTACAACGAGGATGTCGGACTCGATATTCTCGCGTTGTCGCCGCAACAAGCGTCGCAGTAATCGTTCATCTGTGGAGATTCCCGGTTCATCCGCTAGCAGCCTACCCACCCGGTGGCGCGCAAGTTGTTCGTGTAGACCAATCAGACCGTTGGAATATCTGGTCCGGTGCAGAGCTTCGAGCCACTCCAGATCGGTGTGCCAGCGGCTGAGCCACGCTTCTCGACTTTGCCCCTGCGCCGCAGCCGGCAATTTCAACTGTGGGTCTTCGAGGATTTGCAAGGGAAACCCGGGTTGCCATGTTGAGGACTCAAAGTGTAAATGGCCGGTTTCGTCCTCGGTGAGGTTCTTTATTGGCAGGTAACGAAAACTCAACTGCCCCTCCGGGTCTTCACGCGCGAGGATGAGGGCTTGTTGCTCCCGCCCCGCGCTTACCCAGACCACGTCCGGTGCGATTTCGCTGTCAGTAATCAATGGCTTAACCAGCTCAGCAGGAATTCTGAGGGCCAGCAAATCAACCGGATGATTCGAAACTCCAGCCTGAACGTTATTGCGTACTGTAAGGTTGTGCAATAGCGAGAAGTAGTCGACATGCACGAAGCTCTTGTCCATATCGAGAGTGCCATCCGGCTTCACGACGAGGCCACCGGGAGCGATGCCGGCTACATAATTTTGAAGTTGATGAATAGTGTTGTGGGCGCCCATGGAACGGCGCGCAATCAGATCGTCAAGTTTCACGGCTGCGGCATTGAAGTTTTCCTTCCGCAATGCGAGCAGGTTAGTAACCGTCCGTGTGTACTCGGAGTAGCTTCTCTCCCGCGCAAGCCAAATATCTTCCCAAACGCAAATGCGTTTCGCTTCGTCGTCCAGTCCGGCTGCGGATTGTTCCTTTGTAAACTTCTTGGGCTGGGCGGCGCATAGGCCTCGCTGCCGCTCAATCGCGCGATGCAGCGCAGCCAGTTCTTCATTTATCTCGGTAACGTTTTGCTGCCAGCCGGTCCGTCTCGCATCAAGCGTCCTGAACAACTGATCGGTCAGGGCCTTCCTGAGTGGAGGGGAAAGGTCTGCACGCTGAAGTTGCTGCAGGATGATGTGAAGCAGATTGACGTCCGAATCTCTCAGCTGTACGGACGCACGCTCGTTGCCGTCAAAATCGAGCATCGCAGTTGGATACTCGTTGCTCTGTTTCCTGAGGTAATAGGAATCGCTTGTCGTCGTAGTGATATCCGGGACGAAGGGGTTGATGCCTTTTATGGCGTAATCGAGCAACAGCCGTCGCTTGGTGACCACGTGGTGGCCGCCACCTGCCGGACTCCCGAGCAACTTAACGAGATTAAAGCCCTGGCTGTAGACGCGTTCGTCTGTGTTGAACCCATGATCGGAAACAATAATCAGCGTCGTCTCCGAAGCAAGGGGACTCTTTTGAATCGCAGTCCAGATTTGTCCCAACATTGCATCGAGTTCTTTCAAGGCAAAGAGGTGTGTATCGCGATCGTTGTTGTGGTGGGCAGCGTGATCAAATTCCGTAGTCACAACTTCGAGATATCGAAAGCGCGGATCGGCAATACTTTCAACGAGCTCGCGAGTTAACTGGTCCGGCACGGAGCCCTTCAGAGCAAGCCCACCCATTGTCCACTCATCAAACAATTCCTTCGGCCCCTTCTTGAACCTGTTTTCCAGCGCCTTCTGAAAGGTCACGTATCTGGGACCACGCTGAAAGAGGGAGAAGGTTGCGTGACGTTCGCTGTGCGGAAATGCGTCGGTCAGCAGAGGTACGCCAAGCGAATCGAGCACCTCCACACCCGGCATGTCGACTCGTCTGCCGACGGTGGCGTTTACGTAGAAGGGTACAAAATTAAGGTAGTCGTAGGTTTGCAGGGTGTAGCGATCAAACTCCACGTTGCCTTTGATCTGCAGATGTTGACCCGTATCGAGGAGAGACCACGAAGGCGCTGAAAGGCTCATGCCGCGAACATAAAAATTCGCGAGGCGTGTGCCGCGCTGGTAGAAGATGTAGTCAAACCATGGCAGCTGACTCTTACCGGTGCGTGGGTCGCGCTCCTTTACAAAGCGGTCGACGAGATCATAAGGCAAACCATCGCATTGGACAGCGACGAGACGCGTAGTTTGGCCAAAGGAAAGCGCCGGCGCCAAAAGAAAAAACAATACGCCAAGCGGAATTACTTTCCTGGCGCAAATTGCCTCACGCAGTTTTGCGAGTAACGTATTCGTGCCGAGTCGGAACATGCTATTGATCGACTCTGGTGCTGCCGCTGGTGGATTTCTCGCCGGAGACTGCAATGGGCCCGGTTGGCTGGTGCGGCGCCTTTTGGTACGAAAGGAGCAAGTCTCGCCCGGCCTGGTCGAGATCCTTCTTCTGCGAAAGGCGCAGTAATTCAGTTTTCGCTTTTGGGTTGGTCATATGCGTCAGACTCTCCAGGCAAAAGCGACGCGTTTCGTCGTCCTGTGTGCGGAGGAAGATTGTCGCCGCAGCGCCGGCGCTCTTTGAATCGGCTTCCGACGCATGATCTACGATGAACTCGAGCGATCGCTTTACCTCAGAAAGATCCCAGGTAACGTCAACCTGGTGACTTGAATTCGCTACCTGACATAGGAACTGGGTGTGATAAGCAAAGCGACGGGCGAGGTCGAGCTTTGATTCCAATTCGGGATTCGCTTTCTCGCGATGAGTGTACTTGCCAAAACTCAAAATGTTTGCGAGGCGAAACAGAGTTTGCTGTGCTCCGCCGTGAACGAGCTTAGTCATTTCTGCGCGACGATCTCGGTCAAGCTTCTTCTGTAGCCCGTCTGGTCGCTTTGCATAGGCCAGCAATGCTGCGTATTGCTCTGTTGCCAATTTGGCTTCTGCTTCCAGATCGTTTTCCATCGGATTTAGAGAAACCCGCTCGAGTCGGTTGCCGAGCTGTTCACGCAATTCCGGGTTTAGCGACTGATTGAGAGAGAGAAGCAACTTCAGCTGCGAATAAGTGCGGAGTCGCGATGGTTGATTAATGTCCATCCCGCGGCGGCCGGTCACGAAGTCGAAAACACTTCTGCCGAGGAAGTAGGGCAAATCGCCATAGCGGGAAATCGAGAGAACGTTACGCGCAACGTCCTGCAAAACTCGTCCCGACAGTTCGCGCTTCTTAGGATTGAAGGTGTCGCGAAAGTCGACCAGAAGGGTCGGGATTTTGGGGCTGTCCAGACCATAAAGCGCGAGCGGGACCAGCTCGACAGCGCGCGCGCCTGGAGTGTCTGGCGATACAGATCGGTTCTCTGAATCCACGTAGCGCGTTTCGCTGTAGCCTGGCCAGTCAAGCAGACGTTTGTCAGTCCAGGGATTCGCGATGTTCAGGAAGCGGCCGTCATAACGTTTACCCTGATTTTCCACCAGGTCTGATTTTGCGACCCATAGCAGAGCGTGAGTCGTGGTGCCGTCCGGCATTTGCAACGGCTCAAAAAGAAGCGACTCACTTTCCGCGCGTTGGCGTAACAATTCCCAGTTATGTCCGCGCGTATCGCGCAGGTTAGTTATCTGCCGCTCGTTGTAACGCTGCAG
>Ga0070697_100001156_pt1 | contig 19991 bp, 15 predicted proteins | sample KBSK1501metaG_FD_65475 | JGI IMG/M metagenome (GOLD analysis project Ga0070697, IMG submission 65475) | Corn, switchgrass and miscanthus rhizosphere microbial communities from Kellogg Biological Station, Michigan, USA - KBS K1-50-1 metaG | ecosystem: Host-associated > Plants > Roots >... | reverse complement strand
TTGATCCACGAGTACTTCCAGGACAAGCGCGGGATTTCCAATTGCCCTCCCAGGCTCCTGGCTACTTCATCGGCCTGCCGAAAGAGGTCGAGGCGCTCCGGATAGAAGTAAACCATCCAGTTCTGCAAGAAGGTCCTGCACGCCGCCCGTACCCTTGCACTGTCCCCCAGAGACCGGAGATAACCAATGTGCAACTGCATAGAAAGCCATTGCGCATCGCGTTTTCTGTCGGAGCCGCCGATATAGCTCAGACTGCCAGAACCCGCCATACGGTAAAACACTCTCGCTTCGGGCACAAACCGGACGCCGTCGCTGGCAAGAAGGACACGGCAGAAGTACTCGCCGTCATCGTCTCCCAGCAGCCTCGTATCCCACGGACCGGCGGCTTCGGTCAGTTCGCGACTGACGAGCCAACAGGCAGTCTGCATGTAGACATTCTGTTCCATCTTGCGGGTCAGCCACTCGACTTTCGATAGGTTTTCCCATAACTCGCTTGGAACGAATTTCGCCCGATCACGCCGGTACATGAATCTTCCCCAACTCCCGGACAACAGTGTCGATTTGCTGGGAGATTGGCTCCATGCTTCCAGCTGTTTTGCGACCTTGTCAGAAGCAAGAAGATCATCCGCATCCAGCCACTGAATGAAATCTCCCTGGCTTAGAGAAAAAGCCTTATTTCTGGCTGCAGCAGCTCCCTGGTTCTTCTGGGTAACAACGCGCGCACCCCAGGATTCAAACTGCCGTGCAATGGCCAGAGTGTCATCCTTCGACCCATCATCGACGACGATGATCTCTTTTCGGTCCCATGTCTGCGAAATCGCTGACTGGAGTGTCTCGCCAATCCACGATTGCGCATTGTAGGCAGGTATTAGAATTGATACTAAGGGTTTCACGTCCGGTGTTTCCTCACAGTCCTACGTATGCCCTCCGGGTCAACTCGGCGACGGTGTCCCACGAATGCTGAGCGTAAGCGTATTCCCGAATCTCCTGGCGCCGGGTCTTCAGGTTCTTGTACAGATCACTTTCGAAATAAGTCTCGAGGGTTTTGGCCAGGTCGCCCGGGTCCGCTGGCCTGCATAGAAACCCTGTCTTGCCTTCGATGATTTCTTCCCGGAAAGATCCCACGTCGGTGGCGACCACAGGGAGTCCGAAAGTGTACCCTAAGAAAAGCACGCCACTCTGAAAGATTTCCTTATAAGGAAGTACCAGGACATCTGCCGCTTTGAGGTATAACTCCATCTCTTCATCGGGAATGAATTGGACCCTCAGGATGATCCGCGCTGGATCAAACTCTCGGCTGATCGTCTGGCGAATCCTGTCCAAATACTCCTCGCTCCCCTTCTTTGGTTCCCCCGCCACGATCAGTCGATAATTCCCGGGGCGGTCCACAAGCCGTCGAAACGCATCCAGGAGATATTCGAGACCCTTATATGGCTTGAGTCTGCCGAAAAAGAGGATCGCCCTTTCCTTGTCGGCAATGTCCAGCCGTCGCTTGGCTTCGGCAGGAGTGAGATTCGTATCCGGAAACGCGTTGTTGATAGGATGGCGAATTACCGTGACCGCTCGCTCGCGAACGCCAAAGTCCGCGAGGAGTTCATCCTTCATTTTCTGAGTGTGCACGAAGATGTGATCGACGACTCGGTACTGAATTCGCAAGGTCAGGCGATTGAGCATCGAATCGTTAGAATCCCTTTTACCGCGATTGACGTTGTGCGCCGTAAGAGCGACCTTCTTTCCTTGCGACTTGTAGTAGAGCATCAGGAGCGTTCTATCAAACTGCTCGAATTTGTTATTCCAAAGAATATGGAAGACCTTCGATTCAGTACGGTTTGTATATCGAATAAGTCGCAGATAATAATCAAGAATACCTCGCAGTTTCTCTGCGAAACTGTTGTTCTGCAGTTGGGGTCCTCGCAAGTTCAGAAACGTTATATTCTGCGTTGCATGAAACTCGGGACTGTCGACTTCGTCGCTGCCAATGACATCCACCCCCAATCCCTTTGAGGCGAGAGCCATTGCGAGACCGAATGCGTATGGCCTGTCCTGGCAGCCCGTTAGCAATGCGACCTTCAATCCGTCGGACTCTGCGGCCACGGTTTCCAGAGGCGCGACGTCGTTAGCAAGGCTAGACACAGCACTTTCCATTGGGTTCAATCAACCAGTTCCGCGCCAAGGCCGTCTGCCAAAACATTTCGGCGAATTCGATAAGGTGATTCAGAGAGTTGGAGCGGAGGGGATGGACTCGAACCGCCACCTGACAGTTGGATTGCCTGCTCTACCAATTGAGCTACCTCCGCAGATCAGTACAGATTGTCGTGAGGGACGGGATGACATCTCACTTGCTGACCGATTTTCCCGAACCACGAAGAAATAGGGGACGTTCAGACAGTCACAGGATGAGCGTTCAACCGCAGGCATTCTTCCGCCGCGGCCCAAACACGAGGATGAATGGCATCCCACGTCCAGTTGTCCAGAAATCGTATCCATGCGCGTTCCGCCATTTGGGCGGCCTCTTTCGGCTCGCGAATCGCCTTGATGCAGGCTCCGGAAAACGCGTCGGGAGAGTCGGCAAGATACATTTCCCGTCCGTCCACGGCTCCGTAACCGAATGCTCCGAATGAGGTCGAAATGATCGGGCATTTCTGGCTAAAACCTTGAGCGATTTTGACGCGAGTTCCTGCCCCGAGGCGTATCGGAACGACCATCGCCGACCATGTCTTGATCTCATCCGATGGATCGGGAAGCCAACCGAGGTGATCAACATCCGGACCACCAAGGTCACCGTAGTTGTCAGTACCGCGACCGATCAATCGCAACCGCGTCTCCGGCGCCACGAGCTTCACCTTCGGCCAGCACTGCTTTATAAACCACGTCATACCATCGCGATTCGGCAAGTGATCAAAACCTCCGATGAAACCGATCCTGGCCGGAGTTGCAGGACACCGGACCGGTTCGCCGGTGACTCTTTCAAATCCGTTCGGGACGACATAGACGGGACCACTTACCCCCATGCTCCGCAGGTAGTCTCTATCTTCTTCGCTGCACACCGTGAGGACACTGAATCGGTCTGCCAGCAGTCTTTCCCTGCGTCGCCAGATGAACATGCCGCGAAGCGCTTGGAGACGATCGAGCGGGTCGCCCACCCGCAATGCAGCGCGCTCATAGGTACTCTGCAGGTCGTCGATATCTATTACCGAACGCGGCCACACTGCGTTGGGAAACAAGTCCGCGGCACGCTGCTTGAAAAACCAGAGCAGATCGAAGTCCTTGAGGCAACGATTTAGCCGCTCGCGTCCTTCGCCAACGACGGCCCAACCATAAGGATAGTCCACCCGCGGATCGAATGTGAATTTGAGCCTTGAAAGCAGCCCGGTATTCGGTCGAGAACTCGTTTGAAAAGAACAGGCAATCTTCGTCTCAACGCCAGCCGCAAGCTCACAGTCGGTGTCGCTGGAACCATCGCCCAGCATCGCGACCTCGACAGTACCGATCTGCTGCAAGGCGCGAAGCACATTCATGTAACGCACTTGTGCGCCGTGAGTCCACGGTTCAGAGATGTATAGGATCCGTAACGAATGCTTGCCTGAAGTCAGGCCGGAGAATGTACTGCCACTCTCCCGGTCCGTTCTGGTTGTATCGCAAGACATTTGTTGTGGCTGCAGAGCCGATTCAGGCTTACATCGGATGAGACGGTTTCGAACGGCATCGTTCGCTAAACGGTCGCGACCTTGGCCTCGAGGTCGGCCTCGTTTCCAATCCGTTTCGTGATAGCGGCCCGGAATCGTTCGCGCTCGCTGCTGTTGAATACCAGCCGCCAAGATCCGATTGCATAGATCACTGTGGCGCAAACAGTCGAACTGGTTAATGAAAGGTAATTCGGATGCAGACCCCATGCGGAAATTCCCACCGCTGTGCCCATCAGTAACCCGCAGTACAAAAGATTCTTCCCGAGAAACCGCATGTAGTCCGCGTAGTCGAACCCGCTTACTTTACAAACGTACCAAGGCTGTACCAGGACTCGAATGACAACCGCTCCCAGCAGGGTGCCCATCGCTACACCAACAATTCCCAGCGGCCGGGCAAGCAGGAGGCTGAGCGCCAAATTGAGAATGCCCTCTCCCCAATTGGTGTATGTATAAAGTTTGTGCTTAAAGGTCGCGTATAACAAGTCGATGGAAGGCTTCTGCGATACGTCAAGAAACACGGCCAGCGAAAGCAGCACCAGCGGGAGATATGCGTCATCATATCGTGGCCCCATCCAACGTGAGATGAATGGTTTCCCCCAACCGATGAGCGCAAGACAGATAAAAACAGAGATACAAGATGAGATCTTTGTGCCAAAGAAGACTAGCCTTTCGAGAGCAGCATGATCGCCTGCTCCGTAAAATCGGCTCAAAATCGGCTGCAGCATCCCCACAGAAACAATCAGAATCTGCAAATAGTATTGCGCAAATACCCCTGCAACCCTGTAATGCGTCACGGCCTCCAATCCAATCAGACCTGAGATGATAAGAATATCCACCTGGAATCGTAAGATGTCGGCAAGGAAGGCCAAGAAAGTGAAGATGCTATAGGAGAAGAGGCTCTTCGCTCTTTGCACTTCCATCGCTCTGCTTTCAATTCGGGCCCATAGGGCCTCGCGTCGCGCAAACCAGACCTGGAGCCCCGTCACCGGCAATGTTGCAGCTAAGGTTACCAATGCTAGTGCCAGCAGCCCTCCACCCGATACGATCACCCAGACGACGAGTCCCGTGCGCAATGCCAGCCCAAGGATCGACAGCCAAGCCTGAGTATCGAATCGAAGCTCCGCGGCCAGGACACCTCCGTACACCCTTGCCGGGAAGGCAATGGCTGCGTTGATCCCCAGGACGACGATAACCCTCCAGAAGAGATGCGCATCTGCAGGGTTGTGGCAGAACCATGGAGTGGCAGCTGCTATCACCGCCGTGAGGAGCAGAGCAATCCCGCCCAGGAGCGACTGAATTCGCAACGCCACATTGAACACGGAGCGGCATTCGTCATGGTTGCGGCTCCCGATGGCGAGGGATAAATACTGAGAAACCGCGCTGGAGATTCCAAAGTCGAGTAGATCGTAATACCCGATTAGTGCGGCCGCCAGAGACCAGAACCCATATACTCGGTCGCCGAGGTGACGCACAATGAAGGGCATCAACAAGAGCGACGCAATGGCTGCCGCAATAAGGTTGCAGACCCGTAGGACCGAACCTGAAAGCAGCTTGCGACCTATTGACGCGGACTCTTCAATCATTCTTGACACTGTAGCGGGGCATGACTGGCCGACGAGATGGCGATGCGTTTGCCGCTTGACCGGAAAGAACGTCGTGCCCGGAGAGGTTGGTCCACACTTTTTCCAATCGTGGTGGCAGCCAGAGGCTTTCGAACCTGGCGCCAACAGCCGGGTTTGGAACCAGGGGAAGCACCGCCGCCCAGATTTCGGTGCGTCCGGTTAGGTTCGATTCCCTGCCCAATGTAGACAAAGGGCACTCCATTGCGGCTCTAATTACTGCCCCGCGCCAGAGGAGTTTGCCAGAACACCTCGACTGTTCTCTCGGAGCAACGATCGAGCACACTCGAGAAGTTCTGAGCGCCAAGCCATTCTTCCAGCGCCATACCACGCCGAAAGTCGGCTGTATAGTTGAACTTCCCATCGGCGGCTAGGCGATACAGCAACTTCACACACTCCAGTCCTTCCTGTGTGAACTCAGGCAGATTGACCTCAAATGAGAGAAATGGGATGGGACGTTTCAAGCCTCGTATTACGCTTGCCTCATAACCCTCAACATCAATTTTCACAAAGAAGGGCAAACCATGAGTGAGAATTAGCTCTTCGAGCGTGGTTGTTTTCACAGCTTTGCGTCGCGCAAACTCCAAGCCAAAATGTGCGTGCTCAAACTTGTCCTTATTGGTTTTTAAGGTATCAACCCATTTTTGACTGAGGGTGTTCACGGCCGATCCGGGCCCATCGATCCACATTGTTTCAATTGTGCTTTTGTCACTGACTGCCTTGCCAATGATGACGACGGGTTTCGGAGCCAACCTGTAGCGCAGGAACTTACCTCGCAAAACCTCTTGGTTTGCCTCATCTGGCTCGATGCCCACCACGCGTGCACCCAGTCTTAGAAAAACATCGGTCTTGGTCCCGTCGTTTGCTCCGACATCAAAGATTAAGTCGCCGTGCTGGTACCCAGTTAGGAGTTTGCGGTAGAACTCAACCTCGAGACGTCGAGCATCGATCCACCGTCTATCAGCCACCCGCCAGTAGAAATCCTGGATCCACGAAGCTTTCAGCCGCTGATAGATGCCAGCTCGCTTTAGCATTGACGGAATGTGCTGTCTAATTGCGTGCATGGTTGCTCGTTTCTGTCGCAGTCATTCGGCGCTTCCCAAGGCGTTTGCATAACTAGCGGACGGCGTGGTTACTCCGCGAGCGCGCGCACGACGAGCCTGCCCCGTTCCGCCGCCGGCACCGGAGGCGATGCTGTGGGAACCGACAACGGCGAGGAGCAAGAAGATCCATATCGGAAGCAGCGGCCTGAAGCCAGCCTCGGTGATGGCGTACATCGCGGCAGCGGCGACATACGCTAGCATTAAACCGCCGAACCTAGGATCCCGTCGAAAAGCGGCGATCGCGCCCCTATAACCGGTGATCAAAATGATTGCAATCAAACCCACGCCGATCCACCCGAGGTTGAGGTAAACCTCAATGTAACCGTTGTGTGCTTCGTTGACATGCATGTACTGAGAAAGGTTGCTCCACACCTTCTCCAAGCGTGGTGGGAGCCAGAAGCTTTCGAACCCGGCGCCAACAATCGGGTTTGAAACCACGGGAAGTACAGCCGCCCAAATCTCCGTGCGCCCGGTCAGGTTTGATTCCCTGCCCAATGCATGAACAACGCCCGCCTGGCTGCCAAACAGCATCGCAAGGCCTCCAGCAAGCAGAATCACCGCAACGAGTGCATGCACTGCGCCAGGGCGGCGCCTGACCAAGGGCAAATATGTCGCAAGGATCAGCACGGTGCCGAGTGCAAAGCAGGCACTTGAGGTCGCTGAGTCAGCCAAAGCCAGCAGTGCCACACCGAACGCGAGCAGGGTACCCCGGGCCAACAGGTGTTGGGCGCGGTTGACTTGGCCCTTGGTACGAAGCAAATTGAGAAAACTCCATAACGCACCTAGCGAGATAACCAATGTGATGACGCCGAGCGTATTCTTGTTTGTGGTCACACCCGTGTTCATGGGCCTCCCGTCGGGGTCATATCCACGGCCGAGATCGCCGTAATACCTGATCAAGAGGACGGAGATAGGAAATAGGACAAAGCCTACACGGGAAAAAAGACGCTTAAGCGCGGCCACCGGCTCGGCATCTGTTACGACGATGAGAACGATCACTAAGTCGCCGATGGCCTTGATCCAACGCTTGAAAGCTACGCCGGGGTAATCCGACCACATGATGCTTAGGAGGCAATAGGCGAAATAGACAATGACGGGCCAGCTCGCTTTGAGACAAGCACTCATGGGACGTCTCCGGCTGATGAGGACGATGATTCCGGCGGCCAGCAGAACTCCGAAGACCGCGCCGTCAATTGGGCTGCCCTCGACAAGTTGGACGGCATCACTCCCCTGACTGATGCCAAACCAGGCGGAAACGGGCCTTGATCCAACGATGCAGATCCAAATGACCGGCAGCCAGAGCCCTTTGGATGTCCTGCCGGACTTATCCCGATCGAGGTAAAAGAGGCCCGCGATCCCAACGACACAGACAAAAAGGGCAAGCGAAGCGCCCATTTATATTCCCTCTCGTGCGCCTTGACGCTGATCGGATGTATTCGGTTGGTTGTCCACAAAGAGTCTGTGAAGCAATTCCAGGGAGAGAAGTTTGTGAATCTCAGTTGTGTAGTTGCGATTGCCCTTCAGATGGCCGTTGACCACGGCCTCAACACCGCTCCGGTCCAAATATGGGCGTGCAAGGGTGCGCGAGTCGAGCAACATCTCTTTGACGTAGCCTGCCAGAGAATCGCGGTACCAGACCCGGTAATGGTACAACTTGTGCCTGCCGAGAAAGATACGCTCCAACCGGAATGGCGAGAGGAAATGATCCAGGCCGGCTAGCCACTGTGGCATCCCGTAGTCATAGGCATATTCGGCCTTGAATGTGAACTGTTGGGAATTCTGCGAGGCCCAGGCGCGAAAGGGTCCGGAGTTTCCGGCGAAGCCACGATCCGTCCGGATCCTTTGGAGAGCTGAGTTGCCGTCGCCAATCAGACGCACGCGGAGATCGTTGTTCGCGGTCGCCGACTGTGGCGCGCGGAAGACCGTCTGTAAAAAGTCGTTGTCGAGGAACGGTGTGCGCACGGCCACCTGTGTCTGTTCCAGCGACAAAATCCCATAGTGGTGCCAAGGTGCCTGTCGAAACGCAGAGAAGGAGGTTGGATGACACTTAACGATTTCCGCGTAAGTCTCGCAGGCTGCGCCGATCTGTGAAAGCATACTCGGACGAAAAGGTTCCGGCATGGGCTTCACAGGTTTGAATGCTCGAATTTGGGGGCGCAGCACTTCGTCTCCGTAGAGTCCCGTCATCCTCACCGGCGCCATCTCGCGAGCCCTCTCGCTGAGGTACAAATCTGGGGCCCGGGTTACTTCAACGCAGGCATCCGTCAGGTACATGCTGCGTTCGGCGTAGTAGGGAAAACGTGAAAGAAATTCGTTTCCCATGAAAATCACGTTGTGGGGTTGTTGGCACGCCTTGGCAACCTGACGTGCCACTACCACGTCGCGACATTCTCGATCCGAAGCCCCATACGTATAGCAAGGAAGCGATCCTGGCGGGAACCTTTGCCAAGCCATCACCATGCGGGTGTCCAGTCCCCCGGTCAGAGACACCCCAATCCTCTCCCGCCCGTTGAGGTAGCGGGGCAGATTCCGCGCGAAAACGTCGCGGATATCCCGGTGATACGACTCTGAGTCCAAAGGATCTTGTTGTTCCCATTCTCGTGGCTCAAAGTATGTTCCCTTGCTCACAACCGAGCCTCCCCGGAAAGTCCAAGCGGACGCAGGGGGCAGCACGTGAATCCCCTCAAAGAGGGTCCGGTTCTCTAAAACACAAGCACAAGCAACAAATTCCGCGAGGCCACGCGGATCCACACTGCGAAGTTCAGGACGAACTGCCAAGATAGCTTTGGCCTCTACAGCAAAGTAAAAGGCCTCTCTGGACTCATGGTAGTAAAGACGGTGCATCCCGTAGCGGTCGTTGAAGAGCGTTGTTGTGCCTGACACGGTCTTCCACAGTAGACCTTGAAATCGTCCATTCAGGCATTTTGGGAACGAGGGGTCCTCCTCAGCAAGATGGACAAGGTAGTCGGGCCCCTCGGCTCTAAACTCATGGCCCCGCTCTTTTAGCTGACGCGTCGTGGCAGGTTCCGGATATTCTTCCCCGGAAAAAACCAGAACAACGTCTCCCCTTTCGTTTTGGAGAGGCATGCCATCGGAGAACGAATTCTCGCGGGCCGTCCAGCCGACATAAACCCCAGACGACGAATCACTCCACGTTCCCGTCGTGTAGAAGGCCTCGTGGCGAATTGCCGCAACCATTCGCCGAAGTTCCCCTTCCGCTCGCTCGCGCGGCATCTTGGTGATGAGACCGACGATTCCCGGCATGCTTCCCTAGGAAACCTCTCTTGACACGTGGAGCTTGCGGTTGTGCCAGGCGGTGCGAGCCTCGCGGAGTCTGCTCACCAACGGTTCCGGAAAGTGGTCACTGAACTTGCGGTGCAATCCGAGGCTGAAGGCAGCGCGGCCGATTCCAGTGAAAGGGACGTAATACCGAGGCAGGTTGACACGCTGGAAGCCGTTGATTTCTTTGAAGTGGCTGAGGCTGTCTCCTCGCTTTTTGCCATAGGTGAAGTTCTGGTACACCAGGTATCGGAGACTCCGCTCAGAACAGACTCGCACCGCTCGCGCTATCAGCGCATTCGTCGGAGCCTTGTCCTTATGTTTGACCATAGAAACGATATGCATCGTGCATGCCTGTGTGCGGGCTTGGTCCGTTACCAACTTAACGAAACCAATCAGGCTATCGCCCAGAAAGGCGCCGATAAAGATGCTCCGGTCGAGGAATGTCGCCGACATCCGATGAATGGTCTCAATGTCTTTTCCATAGTGAATGAACGGCTTCCCCTGACGGATCGGGCACTCGTTGTAGATCTCCCAGATTCCCTTGACAAGGGCGTCGTCAAATGGCACCTCCCGTAACAACACGCCCTTCTTTTCGGCTTGCCGGGCCCTATTCCGGGTATCGGAGCGGATCTGCTTACCCCACCAGTGGTCAAAGGTGGATACGGGAAGGACTGCCAGATTGTCCCACTCCATCGGGAAATCATATTTCGGTGACGCCTCAAATGAGTTCTGCAAGGTCTCCGGTAGTTTCTGCAGGAATGTGAACAGATCGATCCGGACCCCGGACATCGGCAAGGCATCGAGCACTGCAACCGGATCTTCGAGGAACTCGTACTTGTCTAATTCAAGACGAGAGATACGGATGAACCGGCCTTCGACCCTGATTTCATGGTCGCAAACCTTCAGAGTTTCCAAAATGAGTTGACCCCCCTACACGGACGCGCGAACCGAGATGACAGGCCAAGAGGAATTAAGGCTTATCGTGGAACGTTTCACATCCGGACCGACATCGAGTCTGTTGAAGCCTGTCAATTTGGTCTCGGCTGAAAGACAATTACTGTTGGCCCGGACTCGCCGTATTGACGCTTTTCGAGGACATTGAAGTCGGCCTCCATGACTTCAACCATCGACGTCAGCCTGTGATTGTGACCGCCCTTGCCATCCGAAGTATTCATCCTTACTACGAAGACGCCGCCATCTTTGAGAAATGGTGAGTAGTGGTCGAAGGTCTCTTTGACCTTGCCGCTGGGAATATGGTACATAGACTCCCGAAAGAGGATCACATCGAACTGCTGGTTCGGCACGTACCTGAGAAAGTCGCCACAGACAAAGTGATTCTTTTCCGCTCGGCCGTTCTCCTCTGACCGGCGTGTCCCCTTGCGTAAGGCCGCCTCGGAGATGTCCACGCCCACATAGGTTTTGTATGCAGTATTCCGCACTTCGTTCGCAGTGTTGCCTGGACCACATCCAAGATCCAAGATGCTGCCGTTGTTGAGGTGCTTTTCCAGATGTGGGTACACGCAGTCGCCGGCCGTGTTATCGATGAAATCCCAATGGGTGCCAGAAAATTCCTGGTCCCAAAGCACCATCTTGATCCTTGACGGGGCATACCTCTTGAGAAGCCCCCTCATAACAGATAAAGTGCGCTGCGCAATGTACATACCCTTCATCTCCTCTAACGTTCACCAGCCCAAAAGATTGGGCTGGTCACTGTTTTAATCTTTCCTCACGGTCCGTAGCCTGAGGTCGAGCCTTCCGGGAAACCATTCGCGAAGCTGCCGCGTCACCCTCGATTCTCAGAGTAGTCGTGCGACCGACTCACGGCCGAACTCTGACTTTATTGCCTCGTGACAAACTTCCACAGCCTGCGCATCTGCTCTTTTCGTCTAAATTGAATGAAGTCGGCGGGCACCTGTTTCTCCTCTAGACTCAACATCGCCCAGAGGAACCCTGCAAAGCGGAGTGCCCCTCCCACTAGAATCGGCGGCCGGGTCGTCTGATAAATACTCCGAGCAAACTCCCACAGCGGGTGGCTACCCAGTATGTAGTCAGACCGGCCCACCTTGAACGGGGCTTTCCAGAAACTGGCTGTGGCAGTGCCCATCTGGCGCTGGTGGATGTATGGCTTCTCAACAAATGTTCTTGTTTCCCAGCCTTTCATTCGAGCAGTAGTCACCGCTACCAAATCGACACCGCCGATTTTTCGCGGTACATATCCACCGATTTCCTCGAAGCACGCTCGCCGGAACAACTGGCATTGTCCGGACACATGCTCGATGCTGGTAAAGCGGTAGTCATATTGAAAGGACCCCTCTCGGAAAGGTGTTCCAGCGACGCCCAGCCGCGGATTCTCCGCGAACTTCCGGAGCAGAAAATCGAAGTATTGCTCGTCGAACGAGACATCGCCATCCAGGTTGCCGATCACTTCGTATTTCAGTTCTGCTACCCTGGCGTAGCCGGCATTGAAGGCGTGAACCTTTCCCGCAAAATGCCGTTCCTCCCGTTCTGACATCCGGATCAACTCAATCCACGGGCGCCCAGCCGAGTATTTCTTGACGATGTCGTCGGTGCCATCCGTCGACCCGTCGCTCACAATGACCCACTTCAGCGGAAGGACCGTCTGCGCCACCACAGACTTCAGGGTCAGATCGATGTACTCAGCTTCGTTTCGCGCCGGAGTAATGAGAACATAGGCAGGAAGCGTCATACCGTGACCACGCCCCTTGAATCATCTGCAGGGGAATGCGCCGACGGTGTGTCTGTTTCGTGCATGAGCTGAGACAGTGCCAGAAACATCCAGGCCTGTGACCATCTCATATAGGAGGTTCTGATAGTTCCAAGCCGGAGGACCCGGTAGTAAAAGAACCCTCTTTCGTCCCACATGTGATTCATTGCCCACTGGAATACCGAACGGGCTAGTTGCAGATTGTCTGGATCGAACTCTTTGAATGCCAAGAGCGTGATTATGCTTTGCGCGACACAGTGAATGTCGACAGGATAGGTGCGATCGTGAAAGTACTTGACCGCACCTTCAGGGCGAAAAAAGTGGGCGCGATAGAAGTCGAACCCGCGGCGAATGCACGATTCGAACTCCTCGGTCCCTGCATACCGACCGATGGACTGCAGCGCGCAAAGGTTATAGCCGGTGTGGAAATTATCAATCCAGCGTTGCGCGGGTGCCTCGCCGTAATCCCATGAACCATTTGGGTGTTGCTTTGCGACGGAGTAGCGGGCAGCGCTAAGAGCAGGATTAAGCAATTGTCTCTCGCCCGTATGCTTGTAGACCCGGCACAACAAGGCTGCGCCAAGGAAGTTTGCATTGTGAATCTGGGCACGAAGGGATCTCAGGGGATAACTGAACCCGGCGATGGAGTCTCCCTCGGCCCAATACAGCTCGTTCAAGAGATACTCTGCTGCGCTCTGAGCGATTACCAGACACCGTGGGTCGTGGCGTTGCTCATAAAGATCCAGAAACGCATTAGCGACAAACGTAGTGCAGACCAGATTGGGCGCCGCCCGCGGGACAATGATGGTGCGGGTCTGCCAAGGAAAGCTGTAGCCCCAACACCAGTAGGCGCTGTCCGACCGAAGCGTCACCAGCGTTTCTTCCAGCGAACTCACGACGTCTGCCGTTCCGCGCGCTGCGAGCTCAGGAGCTTTCAGCAATCCTGCCAAGAAAAGAGCGATCCCTTTCGCATTCTGAGTTTTGGGGATCTGCAACAACCGGCGCATGTCGACCGGGCTCCGCTTCAAGACCTGAGTGAGGACGAGACGCGGTATTCGAGAGTCAAGCACTGGCAAAATGCTCAAGAGCCGGCTGTTTAAGGCGTCGTAGGGATCGTGCCCGGCCCAGTTATTTTGTTGACAGTAGGCCAACAGCTTCCGCGCAGCCGTTGCGACATCCGCTGCTTGAGCTCGATCATTCATTGGGGTAAAGCCGGGTTCATTGCGCTATTACTGTTGTACTTTCGGTTGGTGATGTCTCCGGCGCCGGCGGTCCAGGAATCCCCGTCATCTCCTCGATCAACGTCAGATATCGCTGCTTCATCAGGCTCCAACGGATTGGCGCGTATTCCAGTTTCGCCTGGGAAGCCAGTCGCGTTCGCAATTGGGGATCGCGGTAAACATGTACCATCTGCCGAGACAGGTCCTGAGGATTGTTCGGCTCAAAATATGCCAGGGCGTTCTCACTGAAGTAATGCCGGATTGCCTTCAGGCGCGAAATGATGACCGTTTTGCCCGCGATGATGAACTCGGGCAGTTTATTCGGGAAGGCAAAATCAAGGAAGACATCGCGGCGGATGGGCAGGATGCCGGCATCGCACTGATCCAACCATCGAGGTATGTCGGTAGCCGGAACCTGTCCTACCAGCCGAACCTTCGCGCTCAACCCGCGCGCTTCCGCGAACTCCGCTAATGCATCTTTTTCCGATCCCGAGCCCAAGATCCACAGCTCAGCGCCAGGCATCTCCGTGTGCGCCAGCGCAAAAGCTTCAATCGCGATATCCAGGCCGTAGATGCTGGTCAGAGTACCGTGATACATCATCACGAACTTTTCCGGATCCCGCGGTGCCAGAGGGGCGGACGAATTCGCACTGGCAGCAAAGCGCGCCTCGTCTACCGCGTTCATGACTACGGTTGATTTCGAGCGATCCAAGCCGCGACCGGCGAGAAGATTCTCGATCGGCTCGTTAATCGTAATCACACGGTCAGCGAATCTCACGCTGATTGTTTCCATGTAAGTTAGCAGTCGGATCGTCCATGAGTTCTCTGCAATACCGTACTTCGACATGTAGAACTCCGGCGTAATCTCGTGTAAATCCAGAATCAGCCTGGCACCCATCCAGCGCGCGACAACCGGCGCAAAAATCAGGAAGTCGGGAAGTGAGTTGACGTCGATCACCGAGTACCGCTTGCTCATCATCTGCAGCGGTACCCGGAAGGACGTCCACAGAAAGAACGCCGCGTACTCACAGAAGTACCGTGCAAGCGAGCCGCGCTTCTTGCGCAATCCGAGCGTTCGTACATTGACTCCATTGAGACAGTAGGTCTTCTGGCCGCCGTCGGCTCGAAGAGCCAGTACGTCGACCGTATATCCGGCAGCAATCAAGGCCTCGGCCTTCCGACGTACGCGCGGGTCAATGTCGTAGACGTTTTGGACGACCTGGCAAACCGATCTCATGAGCGCTGGGAAAGTACGGGATTCGCAACTGCGGCCGTGAACTGCCCGGACATCTGTTGTTCGGGTTTGTCGGATGCCATTCCGTCCCAAGCGATGTCAACGAAGTTCGCGTAGGTCTTGTCACCGGCAACCTGGCCAGGGGAATAAACCCGCACACGAAGCGCTGGCTGAACTTCTCCGGCGTTGTCACACACCCGCGCGCGCACACCATCCGGCGACTCAACGCGCTCGAAGCGTATCTCGCGCCGCTTTCGGAACCAGCCGACGACATCCGCGGCCGAGCCGAACCAGACGTTGAGTGATTTCAGCTGTTGCAAGAGATTGAGGTAAAAATCTCCCCAGAAGCGCTCCGGCCCATGGCTCCGGTCGTGCCAGAGCAAGGTCAGCACTCCACCATAGTGGTTGGCATTGTCGATGAGCGGCTGGCAGCGCTCCTGCGCCTGCGATTCGGAGAGGTCGAGCCGGTTATGAAAGAACAGCGCTCCGTCCTGAATATGCATCGGGAGTTCCAGCAGCGTGCGGGCGCCCAGCGGCCGGAAAACCTGGGTCGTCCCGTTGCGATAACCGACAGTCTCGTTGTATCCAGCCGTCGAGTCGTAGGCAAAACCGGCCTCTTCCAAAGCAGCGACTGTTCCAGAGTCCTGCAGAAGCCAGTGCATCCGAATTCCTGTACCTGTTCGGGCGGTGAGTTCTCTAATCCTTTGTATCTCCGCCCGACCTCTATCGGCACTGTGCCAGGCATCAATGCCATGTACACCCAACTCGCAACCCTGCTTCAAGAGACTTGCAACCCGGTCCCGGAGATCCGTAACATCGTAGGCGGTGGCCCGTCGTGAGGCGTGAGAGCCCGCAACGTGCTCGCCGGCGAGACGTTTGAACGGAATCAGGAAGTAAGTTGCAGGAAGATTCTCTTCCGCGTTCAGGTACCACTCAAAAGGATCCCAGAAATCTTTGGCCCACCCCATGTAAACGAACGGGAGTGAAGCAAGGGCGCCCCAGGTCTCGAGCAAGTGCTGGACGGTGATTCGGCCGCGAAGCAGATTCCTTAGGGCCCCGACGGTTGACCGGTATAGAAACCCCAGCATGGTGTGATCGAACTTGTGCTGCCGGATCCCGATGAAATCGATATCGTGGGTCAGGCAGGCCAAGAATCGGTACCCGGCTGGAATCGGAGGAATCTCCACCAGGGAAATCTGTTCTTCCAGGATCCAGTTCCGCAACATGCTGATGTGTGCATCGAGTGTGGGAATGTGCGCCTGCTCGATAGGCTGGGAGCCGGCGAGAAGGAGTCTAACCTCCTCGAACAAATCGTAGCCGAGCCGGATGACGGTCTCGTCAGTGCGCGTGACCTTCACGCCGGCAGCTTCTAGACCGGCCATCATAACGGCATCTCCGCGGCTGGTGTCCGCGAAAGCGCGCGCCTCGCCGTAGATCGGAATCGACATGCCCTGATAACGCAAGCATGAAGACTGGATGCGCTCACCCATGGTGAGGCCCATCTGAGAGTCAAGGCTTTTCGCGTCCGGACCATACAGCAGAAGGAGCCTGGCATTGACGCCAGAGACATCAGCGGAAGTGGCAATCACAACTGAGTATGTCTCCCCGGGACGATAGTGTTCCCATGGAGTCTTGAAGAGTTGGAAAAACTCCTCGACCGCGTCCAACTGTTCGGGTTTTGCAATGACTCCGATCAAGTACTCAGACTCCACCACTAGGCGCGGCTGAGTTCCGCCGGAACGTGCGTAGTCTGCGCCACAAACCCGCTTATGCAGTCGACGACGTATTGTGCCTGCGCATCATTGAGCTCCGGATAAACCGGAATGGCCAGCGATTCTTTGGCCGCTCGCTCGCTCTCCGGAAAAGCACCCGCCTTGACTCCGAGGTACGCAAAGCAGCCCTGCAGGTGCATCGGAACCGGGTAGTAGACTTCGCTGCCCACGCCCTTGGCTTTCAAAAACCCCTGCAATTCGTCGCGAGACGTGCTGCGAATCACATACTGGTTGAAAATGTGGCGATCAGTCGTGACCGCCGGCAAGCCAATCGACAAACCCGCCTTGCGGAAGAGTTGATCGTATCTCTTGGCGTTGCGCTGGCGGCCGGCGGTCCAGCTATCAAGGTGAGGCAGTTTGGCGGAGACCACGGCGGCATGAACAGCATCCAGGCGGAAATTGCCGCCCACCACGCGGTGATAATACTTCGGCTTGGCGCCATGCCCGCGCAGCACTTTCAGCTTCTCAGCACGCGGGGCGTCGTTGGTCACGATCATGCCGGCGTCGCCAACCGCGCCTAGGTTTTTCGACGGGAAGAACGAGAAGCAGCCGTACTGTCCGATCGAACCCGCCCGCCTTGCTTTGTATTCCGCGCCGATGGCCTGGGCGGCATCTTCAATCACCACCAAGCAGTGCTTCTCGGCCAGGTTCATGATCGTATCCATGTCGGCCATCTGCCCGAACAAGTGCACCGGGATAATAGCGCGTGTCTTCTTGGTGATTTTGGCCGCAATCTGGGTCGCGTCAATGTTGTAGGTTGCCGGATCGATGTCGATAAACACCGGCGTAGCGCCGATCCGGGAAATTGCGCCTACGGTTGCGAAGAACGTGTACGGCGTCGTGATGACTTCGTCGCCCGGACCGATGTTTTCGGCCATAAGGCAGGCGAGCAGCGCGTCGCTGCCCGACGAGACTCCGATCCCGTATGAGCATTGCGAGTAGGCGGCAATCGCCTTCTCGCACTCGTCCACTTTTGGCCCTAGAATGAACTCCTGTGATTCGAGCACTTCCCCGATGGCCTTGCTGATTTCGTCCTTGATGGTTGCGTACTGCGCCTTAAGATCGAGCAGTGGAATATTCATAATTTGCGTTTGATTCCTCTTTAATTTGCCGGTAGGACTTGCTGCCCACGCTGAGTTCGGAGGGCAACGGACTTTCTTCATCCAGGTCGAGACAGCGCAGCACGCCGGGAGTAACTTCGTGGTAGCGATAGCCACTCTCCGGACACCGCATGATCCCGTCGGCGTCCGGCACATCAAGACGATGACCGTGCCGGCTCATCCATCCCATGTGACGAGCCGGATTCCCGACAACTAGCGCGAAGTCAGGGACGTTCTTGGTGACGACTGACCCCGCTCCGACGAAGGCATAGCGGCCGACCGTGACGCCGCACACGATGGTCGCGTTCGCGCCAATCGTGCATCCGCGCTTCAAATTCGTCGTTTCGTAAAGCGAGTGCCGATTGACCTGCGAACGGGGATTGCTGACGTTGGTCAGCACACATGAGGGTCCCAGGAAAACATCGTCCTCAATCACCGCACCCGTATAGACCGAGACGTTGTTCTGAATCTTGACGTTGTTGCCGATTACGGTCCCGCCGTCGATGTTCACGTTTTGCCCAATGACGCAGCGCTCGCCGATTTTGGCGCGCTTCATGACGTGGGAGAAATGCCAGATCTTCGTGCGGGCGCCAATTTCGGCGCCCTCATCGGCGTAAGCCGATTCGTGCACGAAGTAGGGCAGTGCCTTCTTTGCTGTGGCGGGGAGTTGTTCCAGCGCGACTCCGCCGTCGTTCAGCGCGTGCTGGCATGCATCCAGCACCCGCAACACACGCAGCCCTTCCGCCCCGTCGCTGATTGGAGAAGTTCTGGTCTCCACACAGTCGAGAAAGTGCTGGCATTCCGCGCGCAGCGGCTCTCGATCATCCAGGGCCACAACCTCCGCGTTCGCTTTAACCGCCGTGGGAATCCGGTTTTTCCATTCCACCTTGTGGGGATATAGAACAAGCTTGTGCTCGGCGGTATCGTCGAACACCGCCATCTTTTCCGATCCCACCACGACCAACCGCTGTTCCTTGATCGGGTGCAGCCAACTGACAAAAATGTGCGCCTGCACTCCGCTCGGGAACTCGAAATGGCTTAGCGTAACGTCGGTGACATTCTGACTCAGATACGCGCTGCCCTGGCAGGTGACCCGGGCTGGCATTTCGTCAAGCAGGGACAGCATGACCGAGATGTCGTGTGGAGCAAAACTCCAGAGAATATTCTCCTCGGTGCGAATCTTTCCGATGTTCAGGCGGTTGGAGTAGAGGTAGTTGATCTTTCCCAGGACACCATCCTTAATAAGTTGTTTCAGCTTGAGGATCGCGGGGTGGTACCGCAGGATATGGCCGACCATCAGGATCCGGCCCTTCGCCTCGGCGATTTTCACGAGTTCCTCGCCGTGCTTAACGTCAATCGCCAGCGGCTTTTCGACTAGAACGTCTTTACCCGCTTCCAGTGCCGCCTTCGCCATTTCATAGTGGGCGACTGCCGGCGTGGCTAGAGCCACGGCGGTGACCGACGGATCGCGAAGCAGAGCGGCGTAATCGGACCCGAACTTAACGTTCGGGAAGCGGCCTTTGTAGGTCGCCTCGACCGCGGGATCTGCGTCACACAAGGCCTCAAGCACCTCCAGTTCCTGGAAGTTGCGCACGAGGTTCTTACCCCAATAGCCGACCCCTGCTACCGCTACTCTCACACGGGATTTCCTGGATGGTGAGGTTTCCATTATTAAGCCTTTCCAGCGAGAGCCATGGGCTCCGATTTGAGTCGATCAGATCAACACATCGTTCTGCTGCCGCTCCGTCACCGTAGAGGGCCGGATGCACTTTCGGTGGAGCGAAAAACCTCGCCGCGCGGACGATCTTTTCAGGGTCGGGCCCTACGAGCACATTCCAGCCGGCCTCAACCGTCTCCACCCACTCCGTTTCGTGCCGCATCGTGAGGCAAGGAACGCCCAGCCAGTACGCTTCCTTTTGCAGGCCACCCGAATCCGTAAGGGCCAGACGCGCGGAACCCACCAGGGCAACCATCTCCAGATATCCAACCGGGTCAATAAGGTGGAGGCCTGGTCTTGGCTGAAAACCAATCTCGTCGATGATTTTCCGCGCTCGTGGATGCACCGGGAAAATCATGGGTTCATCGAGCGAGTTGAATGCCTTGAGGATTCCGGTGAAGCGCGGTGGGTCGTCGGTATTTTCGCTGCGGTGAAGAGTGGCCACCAGGTACTGCTCTTTCTTGAGCCCAAAGCGATCCATGAGAGCGGCCTCAGCGCCGGCACTCCGTTGTTTCGCCCAGTTCAGGGCATCG
>Ga0070697_100001153_pt1 | contig 20035 bp, 20 predicted proteins | sample KBSK1501metaG_FD_65475 | JGI IMG/M metagenome (GOLD analysis project Ga0070697, IMG submission 65475) | Corn, switchgrass and miscanthus rhizosphere microbial communities from Kellogg Biological Station, Michigan, USA - KBS K1-50-1 metaG | ecosystem: Host-associated > Plants > Roots >... | reverse complement strand
GCGTAGATCGCGCCCTGGGTCAGGCCGTTCAGGGTCAGGACGAAAAAGCGGCTCATGACCTAGAAACCCAGGTAGGCATGTCGAAGTCCCTCCTCGCTCAGGAGCTGATGGGCTCGGCCCTGGGCCACCACCTTCCCCAGGTGAAGCACCATGGCCTGATCGGCCACTGACAGAGCGCTCTTGGCGTTCTGCTCGATCAGCAGGACGGTCAGCTCCCGCTCCGTCACCAGCGCTTTGATGCGAGCCATGATCTGGACCAGGACCAGCCGGGCCAGCCCGAGCGACGGCTCATCGAGGAGCAGCACGCGCGCGCGCGCGACCAGGGCGCGGCCAACCGAAAGCATCTGTCGTTCGCCGCCCGAAAGGCTGAAGGCGGCGACGTGGCGCCGGGCGGCCAGCGGCGGGAACAGCTCGTAGGCCTCGGCCAGCGCCCTCCGCCGGCCCCCGGGATCGGTTCGCCACAGGCCTCCGAGCCGAAGGTTTTCGTCCACCGTCAACTCGGCGAGAACGCCCTGGCCCTGGGGGACGTGGGCGATCCCCAGGCGCGCAATCTCCTCGGGGGCCAATCGGGTGATGTCGCGACCGTCCAAGCGTATCGATCCAGCCCGCGGCCGCACCAGTCCCGAGATGGACCGGACAAGTGTTGTCTTGCCGGCACCGTTGGCCCCGAGGACGGCGGTGACCGACGAGTCGGCGACCGTGAGCGAAACGCCCTGGAGCGCCATCACGGGACCGTAGGCCACGGTGAGGTCGACGATCTCAAGCATCGGACGACGCCTCCGGCGCGACCTCCTCGCCGAGGTAAGCCGTCGCGACCTGGGGATCGTCCTGAATCTCCTTCGGTGTCCCGGACGCGATCACCCGACCCAGGTTCAGCACGATCACGCGGTCACAAATTGCCATCACGAAATCCAGATGATGCTCGACCACGGCGACGCTCATCCGGCTGCGGAGCTGCTTGATCAGCCCGGCGAGCTCGTCGATATCCCGCGCAGAGAGTCCGCTGACCGGCTCATCCAGCAGCAGCAGCGACGGCGCCGCCATGAGGGCCCGAGCAATGATGACCCGTTTTTGCACGCCGTAGGGCAGCGTTCCCGGGTACGCACCCGCGTAGCTCGCGATGCCGAGCCGCTCGAGGATGTCGTGGGCCCTGGCGGCCAGTTCGGACTCGAGGCGATCCGCCTGCGGCAGGGCCAGCACCGACGAAAGCAAGCCGGGACGCCGAGTCGACCCGGCGACGACATTCTCCATGACCGTCAGGCCCGGCCAGAGTCCGAGGCCCTGCAGCGTCCGGGCAATGCCCAACCGCGCCAGGCGGTGGGGTGCCGTACCGAGCAGCGGGTCACCACGGTAATCGATCCGGCCGGCGTGTGGACGGACGAACCCGCAGACGGCGTTGAAGAGTGTCGTCTTCCCGGCCCCATTGGGCCCGATGATGCCGACGACCTCACCGGGCTCGATGCGCATCGTCACGTCGTCGAGCGCGACAATGCCACCAAAGCGCACAACCAGGCCGGCCACATCCAGGGTCGGGGCTCCTTGCTGCGTCACGTCCAGCCCCGCAGTAGCACGACCGCGGCCTGCGCATAATCGTTGGCGAGCCGCTCCAGGTCGGCTCGATCGCGCGGCTTGAACCACAGCGCCTGGCCATTCGCCATATCGAGAATCGCCATCGCCGCGAGCCGCGGCTGTGGGACATGGAACACGCCTTGGCGGCGTCCCTCCTCGATGACGGCGGCGACGGCGTCACGGTACTCGCGACGCAGCGCATTGACGCGCGCCCGCAGCCTCGGCGGCAGGCTCCGCCGCTCTCGGATGTTGACCAGGACTTCGCCATTGCGTCGCTGGCTGAACAGGACGTGCTCGCGGATCGTGCGGCGGATCGCCTCCTCGGGCGTTCCGGAGGAGAGCGCCGGCAGCACCTGGGCGTTGAAGTCCCGCTGCATCTCGAAGCAGATCGTGAACAGGATGTCCTGCTTCCCGGGAAAGTGGTGGTAGAGGGATGACGGGCGGATGGCCAACTTGGCTGCGAGGTCGCGAATGCTGGCCGCCTCGTATCCCCGCTCGGTGAAGAGGCGCGTCGCCGTTTCCAGCACCTGCCCGACCCGGACGCGGTTGACCGCCGGGTCTTTGCGCTCGAGGTTCTCCACGAGTTTCCCTTCTGTCAGATAATAGCGAGAGCGGCGACCGAACGATCGTTAGGGAAAGGGGCCCCGCCCCGGTGTGGAAAGGCGGGGAGATATTTAGAAGGGACGGGACGATGGACTTCGGGCTGGACAACGAGCAGCGCATGATCCTGGCGACGGTCCGCGAGTTCGTGACTCGAGAGTTGTTGCCAATGGAGGCGCCGGCACAACGAGCCGAACTCGAGAGCCGGACCTTGCTCGAGCCCGCCGACGTCCGCCGCCTTCAGCAAAAGGCTAAAGCGGCTGGGATCTGGGGCCTGTTGACGCCGGAAGAATATGGAGGTGCCAACCTCGGCATGCTGATGACCGCGCTGATCAGCATGGAAACGTCCAGGGCGCTGATCCCCTTCTCCTACGGAGGATACGCGGACAACATTCTTTATATGGGCAACGCCGAGCAAAAACAGCGCTATCTCATCCCCACGATCGAGGGCGATCGAACCAGTTGCTTTGCGCTCACCGAGCCCGACACCGGCTCGGACGCGACGAACATCCAGATGCCGGCCGTCCGGGACGGCCCGTGCTGGGTGCTCAACGGCCGGAAGGTCTTCATCACCAACGGTCACGAGGCGGACTTCGCGATCGTCTTTGCGGTCACGGACAAGGCCAAGGGTCACCAGGGCGGCGTCACTGCCTTCCTGGTCGACCGGACGATGGGATGGACGAGCGATCCCATCCAAACGATGGGCGCGTGGCGGCCGGCGGAGATCATCTTCGACAACGTCCGCGTCCCTGACGAAAACGTCCTGGGCGAAGTCGGAAAGGGCTTCCAGCTTGCCATGTCCTGGATTGGGCAGGGACGGATCATCATCCCGGCCCGGGCCGTGGGCCAGGCCCAGCGGCTGCTCGAGATGGCGCTCGAGTATTCGCGGCAGCGGATCGCCTTTGGCAAGCCGATCGCCGAGTACCAGGCGATCCAATGGATGATCGCTGATAGCGCGGTCGAGATCGAGCAGGTGAAGTGGCTCGTGCTGCAAGCCGCCTGGAAGGTGGACCAGGGCGGGGACGCTCGGCACGAGGCGTCGATCGCGAAACTGGCGGGCGCCGGCATGATATGGCGGGTCGTCGATCGGGTCATGCAGATCCACGGTGGGATGGGCTACACGAAAGAGATGCCGATCGAGCGCGTCATGCGCGACGTTCGCGTCTACCGGATCTACGAGGGAACGGACGAGATCCAGCGCCGATCGATCGCGCGTAACCTGCTGAAGGGACACGCGAAGCTCGGATCATGGGGCTGACAATGGTGCGCACGTGATCTTCCGCAGCCCGTACCCGGACGTCGCCATTCCGGATATCTCGTTGCCGGCCTTCGTGCTCAACGGCGCCGCGGCGCTCGGGAACAAAAAGGCGCTGATCGATGGGCCGAGCGGGCGCACGCTCACGTACGCGGAACTCGCCACGGCCGTCCGCCAGGCGGCCGCCAACCTGGCGCGGCGCGGATTCCGAAAAGGCGACGTCTTCGCGATCTACAGCCCGAACGTGGTCGAATACGCGGTGGCGCTGCACGCGGTCGCCACCCTGGGCGGGATCGCGAGCACGGCGAATCCACTGTCGACCCCGCGGGAGCTCGCCCTGCAGCTCAAGGACGCGGGCGCGACGTTCCTTGTCACCATCCCCGAGCTCTTCGGCCATGCCCTCGAGGCGACACAAAAATCACCCGTGAAGGAGGTCTTCGTCTTCGGCGAGGCCGCCGGGGCCACGCCCTTCGCGTCGCTGCTCGAAGGCAATGATGCCGTTCCCGCCGTGGCGATCGATCCGCGGAAGGACCTGGTGGCGCTGCCCTACTCGAGTGGGACGACCGGGCTGCCCAAGGGCGTCATGCTCACCCATCGAAACCTCGTGGCGAACATTTTGCAAGCCTCCGCGGTCATCCGTGCTCCCGAGGGAGAAGTCTCGATCGCGGTCCTGCCCTTCTACCACATCTATGGCTTCACCGTGCTGCTCAATATCAGCCTTTACCAGGGCGTGACGATCGTAACCATGCCCCGCTTCGACCTCGAACTCTTCCTCCGACTCTTGCAGGACTACAAGGTCACGCGCGCCAACGTCGTCCCACCGATCGTCCTGGCGTTGGCCAAGCACCCGCTGGTGGCGAAATACGACCTGCATGCGTTGCTGTCGATCAACTCAGGAGCGGCGCCCCTCGACGCCAGTGTCGAGCAGGCTTGCAGCGACCGGCTCCACTGCTTCGTGGCCCAGGGATACGGGCTCACCGAAACCAGCCCGGTGGTTTCGACCACACCCATCGATCCCGCCAGGCGGCGCGGCGGCTCGGCCGGACTCCTCATCCCGAACACGGAGTGCAAAGTAATGGATCCCGCCAGTGGAGCCGAGCTGGGAGCGGGAGACCTCGGGGAAGTATGGATCCGCGGACCGCAGGTGATGACGGGATACCTCAACAAGCCGGAGGCGACCGCGGCCATGCTCGATCGAGATGGCTGGCTTCACTCTGGCGATATCGGATCGGTCGATGCGGATGGTTACCTGCGCGTCGTGGACCGGCTCAAGGAGCTGATCAAATACAAGGGCTACCAGGTGGCGCCCGCCGAGCTCGAGGGCCTGCTGCTCACCCACCCGGCGGTGGCCGACGCCGCGGTGATCCCCTGCCCCGATGTCGAGTCGGGCGAAGTCCCGAAAGCGCTGGTCGTGCTCAAGGGCGTAGTGACCCCGGACGAGCTGATGGCATTTGTCAACCAGCAGGTGGCCCCGTACAAGAAGATCCGGCAGCTCGAGGTCGTGAGTCAGATCCCGAAGAGCCCGTCGGGGAAGATCCTTCGCCGGGTCCTGGTCGAACAGGAACGGGCCCGTACCGCGACATGACCTCCGCCGGCACGGCCTTTCGCCCCGGCGAGCGGTTCGCCGAGATGGACGCGTGGCAACGGCCGGCTCCAGGGGAGCCCGGCATCTGGAACGCGCTCGGCTGGCGGCGGGCCGAGCTCGAAGCCGGACGCGCCGTCCTCGAGTGGGAGCCAAACACCGATCACGCGTTCCCGGCCGGCGACGGCTGGATCGTCCACGGCGGCATGGTGACCGCCATCCTCGATAGCGCCATGGGCAGCGCGACCTGGAGCCTGCTCGACCACGACGAGGTCTACCTCACCGCCGACTTGAGGACGGAGTTCTACCGCCCGACCCGCCTGGGGCGCATCCGCGCGACCGGCTGGGTCGTCCGCAAGACGCGACGCGTGACCTTTGCCGCATCCGAGCTCCATGACGAGGACGGCGCGCTGCTGGCCAGCTGCCGCGCCACCAACATCACCATCGATCTGCGAGACGAGCCTCACCGCGCACGCCGCGGTCCAGCCAAGCCGGTCTCCGACTGATCGATGCCCGAGATGTCGTTTCCGTTTGGGCCGGCGACGCAGGCCGAGATCTACGTCGGTGGCGCGGATGACCTCCCGCTCGACCCGGATGAGTGGGAAGCCCGCGCCAGGGCGGTCCTCGAGCCCGGCCCCTTCGACTACATCGCCGGTGGGGCCGGCGGCGAGTCGACGATGCAGGCCAACCGGGACGCGTTCGCACGCTGGCGTCTTCGTCCCGCTATGCTCGCCGGCCACCTGCAGCGGGACTTGCATGTCACGGTACTGGGCACAGCTTCGCCGGTGCCGTTCATGCTCGCGCCGGTCGGCGTGCTCTCCGCCGCCCGTCCCGACGGCGATCTCGCGGTCGCCCGGGCGGCTGCGGCTTCGGGCGTGCCCTGGGTGGTCAGCACCGCCGCCTCGACATCGATGGAGACGATCGCCGAGTCAATGGGCTCGACCCCACACTGGTATCAGCTCTACTGGGTCAACGACCGCGAGGTGGTGGCCAGCCTGGTGCGACGGGCGGAGGCGGCGGGCTACGCGGCGATCGTCCTGACGCTGGACACGCTGCAACTGGGCTGGCGCGTTCGCGATCTGAGAAACCGGTGTCTGCCATTCATTCTCGGCGAGGGGATCGGCCAGTTCACCAGCGACCCGGTGTTCCGTTCGCGACTGTCGGTCTCGCCAGAAGCGGATCCGCGGGGCGCCGGCGCGACGATGGTCGGGATGTTCTCCAATCTCGGCCTGCGCTGGGACGACCTTAAGTGGCTGCGCGAGCGAACCCGGCTGCCGCTGCTGGCCAAGGGCGTCCTGCGTGCCGACGACGCGCGACGCGTGCTCGATGCGGGCTTTCAGGGCGTGGTCGTCTCCAACCATGGCGGCCGGCAGGTCGATGGGTCGGTGGCGGCACTCGATGCGCTGGTGGAGGTACGAGATGCGCTTGGGGACGACGCGGTCGTCCTGATGGACGGTGGCATCCGGCGCGGTGCCGACGTCATCACGGCGCTCGCGCTGGGAGCCAACACGGTCCTGCTGGGCCGGCCCTACGTCTATGGGCTGGCGGTCGCGGGACAGGCGGGCGTGGAACGCGTCATCCGCAACCTGACGGCCGAGATCGATCTGACGCTCGCCCTGATTGGCGCCCGTGACATCAAAGCCCTGGACCGGTCATGGATCAGCCTCCGGCCCTGAGCCGCGACCTGATCGGGCGCGAGTCCGAGGTCGTCCTCTTCGAGGTGGAGCGAGGCGCCATCCGAAAATTCGCCGAGGCGGTGCAGGACCAGACGCCGCAATCCCTTCGCGGCGATATCGCGCCCCCAACCTTCCCCACCACCTTTCGGATGACGATCCCTGGACTCACTTTCGACCTGGCCCGCGTCCTGCACGGCGCCCAGGAATATCGATACGAGCGGCCACTGCGGGCAGGCGACCGCGTGCGCTGCCGCGTGCGCGTCGCCGACGTCTATCGGCGCACGGGCCGCCTTGGCGAGATGACCTTTCTGATCCTGGCCATGGAGGGTACGGATGAGTCGGGAAGCCCCATCTTCACCGGCACGACCACGGCGATCTTGCGATGATCGGCCCCGTGCTCGCGGCGCGACCGGACGAGGAGCTCGACCGCGGGAGCGCCCTGCCGGATCTTCGCAAGCCGCCGATTACCAAGGTCCAGCTCGTCAAGTATGCCGGCGCTTCCGGCGACTACAACCTGATCCACACGGATGACGAGACGGCGCGATCGGTCGGCCTCGAGGGCGTGATCGCGCACGGCATGCTGAGCATGGCGTTCCTGGGCGAGTACCTTTGCTGGCTGGCCGGGCCGGAGTCGGTACGACGGCTTTCGGTGCGCTTCAACGAGATGGTGCGGCCGGGTGACATCCTGACCTGCCGGGGACGAGTGAAGGAGCGCACCAAGCGCGATGCGGTGGTGCAATTGCAGCTCGAGGTGTGGGCGGAAAATCAGCGAGCCGAACGGGTCACCATCGGAGAAGCGGAGGTTGAGATCACATGACCGGACGATTCGACGGGCGGGTTGCGTTGGTTACGGGCGGCGGACGAGGGATCGGGGCGGCCACGGCCGCACGCTTCGCCGCCGATGGCGCCAGGGTCGTGATCTCCGACCTCGACCTGGAACCGGCAGAGGCGGTCGCCGCCGAAATCCGGCATCAGGGCGGGCAGGCGTTGGCGGTCGCTTGTGACGTGACGGATCGCACATCGGTGGAAGCCCTCGTGGCGCGCGCCGTGAAGGAGTACGGAGGCCTGGACATCCTCGTCACCTGCGCCGGCATCCTCCGCGACAACCTGATCCACAAGATGACCGACAGCGACTGGGACCTCGTCGTCGACACCCACCTGAAGGGGACGTTCCTCTGCGCGCAGGCGGCGCAGCGGGTGATGGTCCCGGCGCGCCGCGGCAGGATGGTCTTCCTATCATCTAATTCCGCGCTGGGCAATCGCGGGCAGGTCAACTATTCGGCGGCCAAGGCGGGCATCCAGGGGATGGCGCGGACGCTGGCGATCGAGCTCGGCCCGTTCAACATCAATGTCAACGCGGTCGCGCCCGGGTTCATCGAGACGCGCATGACACGGGCGGTCGCCGAGCGCACCGGGATCGACTACGAGGATTTGAAACGGGCCGCCGCCGAGCGGACGCCGTTACGGCGGATCGGCCGGCCCGAGGACATCGCCGGCCTCATCAGCTTTCTCTGCAGCGACGACGCCAGCTTCGTGACCGGGCAAACGATTTATGCGACCGGCGGACCTACCGTATGAAGGAGTGGTCATGAGTATCGCGGCCAGCCATCCGGTGGTCACCACCCGGCAAGGACAACTTCGCGGTGAGGTCCGCGACGGCGTCGCGGTCTTCAAGGGAATTCCGTACGCCGCGCCACCGTTCGGATCCAACCGGTTCCAACCGCCACAATCCCCGCAGAAGTGGGACGGCATCCGCGACGCGATCGAGTACGGCCTCGTTCCTCCCCAACCGCCCTACGCCCCGCCCTTCGACCAGCTCCTGGGTGATCAAGGCCGTCCGGGAGAGGATTGCCTGAACCTCAACGCCTGGACACCAGACCCGGGCGGTCGCGGTCTTCCGGTCATGCTGTGGATCCACGGAGGCGCATTCATGCGAGGCTCGGGCGCACTCCCAACCTATGACGGCAGCCGGTTCGCTCGAGACGGTGTCGTCTGCGTCACGATCAACTACCGGCTCGGCGCGGACGGCTTTCTTTACGTGGGTGACGGGATCGCGAATCGAGGGCTGCTCGACCAGATCGCCGCGCTGGAGTGGGTCCAGGAGAACATCCGGGGCTTCGGCGGCGATCCGGCGAAGGTAACGATCTTCGGCGAGTCGGCCGGCGCGTTCAGCGTCGCCACGCTGCTCTCGATGCCTCGCGCGAAAGGCCTGTTTCAGCGAGCGATCTCGCAAAGTGGGGCGGCCCAGCACACGAGCTCGGTTAAAACCGCCCAGATGATCGGGCGCAATCTGGCCGACAAGGTCGGGGTGGCGCCAACGATGACCTCGATCGCGGCTGTTCCTCTCGAGCGACTCGTGGCGGCGCAGGCCGAGTTATCCGTCGAGCTCGCCCTTCGGCCGGACCCGGCGCGCTGGGGAGAGGTGGCGGCCAATGGAATGCTTTTCGAACCAGTCGTCGACGGGGAGGTGGTGCCGGCGCGGCCCATCGAGCGGATCGTCGCCGGCGGAGGTGCAGGCGTCGATCTCATGGTTGGCACGACCACGGAAGAGTGGCGTTTCTTCCTCGTGCCCGGTGGCGCCATCGACCGCGTCGCCGATGACCGCCTGGTGACCACCGCCCGGGTCATGGGCCTCGATGTCGAGCACGCGTTGCCGGTGTACCGCACGTCCCGACCCCACGCAACACCCGGCGACCTGCTCGGCGCGCTGATCACCGACTGGTTCTTCCGCATTCCAGCGATCCGGCTTGCCGAGGCGCACGCGAGGAACGGCGGATCGCCCCATGTTTACGAGTTCGCCTGGCGCTCTCCGCTCTTTAACGGTCGCTTCGGAGCGGCTCACGCGGTGGAGATCGGATTCGTCTTCGACAATCTCGGACGCGATGGCGCGATGACGCTCGCCGGTAACGAGCCGCCGCAGGCGTTGGCGGATGCCATGCACCACGCCTGGGTCACCTTCGCCACCAGCGGGGCGCCGGGATGGTCGCCCTATGACGCAGAAGAGCGGTCGGTGATGCGCTTCGACGGAACGGGCGGGACCGTCGTGATGGACCCGGCGGCCAAGGAGCGCCAGCTCTGGGACGGCATTCGCTGAGTCGCTAGGGGATCGTCACATCCTGCAGGGTGACCGGATTGTGGAGTGTGTAATCGAGCTCGTCTGACTGCAGCACGCCCGCCGGCGTGATCACGTCGACCGCCTTCGGCACCTGGTTGGGATCGAAGGTACAGTGCGGGTCGGCACTCGCGGTGGCGCAGACGCCGAACTGGAATTGCTGAGGCGTGGGCGCGAAGCTGCGCGCCTGGTCAGGGCTGAAGCCGTCCTGGCCGGTTAGGACCACGGTGAACCCCCAGCCAGAGGCCGGCGTCCCACCAAGACTGGACGTCGGGACGCTGAAGGTGATGAACCGCGAGATGGCGTTGGCGCTGATGTTCACGGTCCCCAGCGTGTTGCCCTGCGCATCGATGTAGCGCTGGCCAAACCCCTGGACCTCGACCAGCCGGCTCCAGGCCGCCGCCGACGCGATCACGTAATTACGTTGTGGGAATGACGCCGCCGTCGACGTGGTCGCCGCAGCCGGATCGCGCACGTAAACATCGACGAGCTGCGCACCGAGTGGGCTGCCGAACGTGGGCGAGAGATCGCGGACCTTGAGCTTGAAGGTGGTGGTCGCTCCGTCCGGACTCTCGATGACGCGAAACTCCTGGATGTCGAAGGCACCGGCGTGGAAGTTGTCGGACGTCGGATACGCATAGTTGCCGGGGCCATTGTCATCGTTACTCGGGTCGGTAACGTCCATCAGCAGGGTGCCGGGGGTGAAGTCGTAGACAACGCTGACCTGCGCATGCGCGGTGGCGCCCGTCGCGCTGGTCGCGACCACGTTCAGGACGGTTGTCCCGCCGCTGACCTGCATCTGGACACTGAAGCTGCCATCCGGCTGCGTCGTCGCGGTGGCGGTCGTGGTCTGACTATTCATATCGGTGTTGGTGGCCGCGACGTCGATCGTGTTCCCCGCGACCGAGGTGCCGCTGACCGTCACCGTCGCGGTCGCGGTCGTGCCGGCGACCGCCGAATTGTTCGCGGGAGCGGTCACGGTCAGCGAGGTCTGCCCCTGCTGGTGGGCGACGTAGCGATTGGCGGTGTCGGCGGGCTGCTCGAGGATCGTGCCGGACGCGAGGTCGCGCATCAGGCGCACGTACTGTGCGGCCGACCAGGTGAGGGGCGAGGCCGAGCCGGCGGCGCCGCCGTTGCGGAACCCGATCGATGCCGTCGTCGGATCCGAACCGAAGGGGGATGCGCTGAGGTCAGGACCTTCCCAGTCCTGCTCCGGGATGAGGCCGACACCGGACGCGCCACCCTGCATTGCCTGCAGGCGCGGAAGCGCTGATCGAGCGGAACCGGTCGCGATCTCATACTCGCCACGCTCGCCGCCGAGCACGGGCCACAGGTGCCCCGTGCCCTGACCGGTCGGCGCCCACGGCCGTCCGTCACTCGCGCGATCGCCGTAGCCGTCGCCGTTGTAGCGGTGGAAGCCGGCGCCGGTCGACGTGTCGGCCTTGATGGTGGCGTCGACGACCGGGAGCGACTCCGCGATGGTCGGATCCGAGGCCGGCATCAGGCCAAGCCGGACCATCTCGAGGAATCCCTGGTCGATCACGGAACGCTGATCGAGTGTCGGGCCGCCGTTGCCGAGGTTGTACGAGATCGCCGCGTTCGGATCGCCGGTCTTCGACAGCCGGATGTAATACGGATGCGACGTGAGCGGCCCGTTGCTCGTGACCGCCCAGCCCGGCAGACTCCGCTGCCAGTCGTCGGCGACGCCGCGCGCGATGCGCGCCGTCCGGGTATCGCCGTTGGCGTCCGCGAGGCCGGCACCGGCGATCAGGCCGGCGACTTCCGCCGCGATCGTCGACGGCGAGAATCCGCTTTGTTCTTCCCATCGCTCCACGCCAAAGGCCGGGCCGTGCGCGATCACGAAGTCGATCGCGGGCCGCACGTGGTTCTGGTACAGCACGGCGTCCGTCATCCCCAGCTGGCTGGCCATGATGAGCGGGTAGGCCGCTTCATCGAGCTGGCTCCCGAACGAGTCGGGCGCGACCTTGCCATTGAGCAGGCTGTTGCGCGGCATCGACCCATCAGCCAGCTGTTGCCGATTGAAGAGGAAGGTAAGGGCGTCGCGCGCCGTCTGCAGGTCGCCGTCTACCATCAGGCTGGTCCAGGCCTCGTAGAGGTCGCGGGCGAAGACTTCGCGATACGACCCGAAGAAGAGATTGTTGGGATCGCCGGCAGAGATCGCCTGACCCCAGGGAGATGCGAGGCTGGCGACGATCGCGCCTGGGAAGGTCTTGTCCTCGCTGGCTTTGACCACGTTGGCGCTCATGTAGTACTCGTCCACCAGCTGGCGCCACTCCGGACGTGTCGTCCCGGCGAAACTGCCGGGCGGTGCGGTCAAGCCGGCATCGTACGTGTGCCAATCGGCGCTGAACGCCTTGCGGAGCTGGCCGAACGGTGCCCCGAGGGTGCCCTCAGCGGCGATGACCGCGTCCCCTTGGGTCGTGCCAAAGCCGAGCGCGAGCGAGAAATCGCCGCCGCTTGACAGATCGACCTGGGTCGTCTGCACCAGGTTGCCGTTACTGGCCGAGTCATAGGTCACGCCCAGCGCGTGGGTGGCATCGAGTTGCACCTGGCCATCACTGCCGGCACCGGCGAAGCCATTGCTGACTTGCGTGAACGGGGTCGAAGCGTCGAGCGCGCTGTAGACCGGAACGGCGTACGTGCGGTTGGCGGCCTGGCTCGTCGTGGTGGTGTCGAACGCGACCGGGACGTCGTGTCCGGTCGTGGTGTCGATCGCGCCCGAGTCACCCCCGCCGTTTCCGGACCCGCCGCCGCCGTTGCCGTTGATGCTGGGGTCGTAGCGGACGTAGAGGTGATAGTTGAGGAGCGTCCCGCTGAGCGGAACGAAGCTGCTGTGCATCAGAACCGTGTTGCGGGAAGGATCGGTCAGATAATCGGTCGTGATCTGGTAGCGGCCGCTCTTCGCGGTGCTCGTGACTCGACAAACGAGCGATCGTGAATCGGGCGCGCTGACGGTGTAGGTCATGTCACGAGCCTGGAGGTCGGTGAAGGTCAGGCCATCCGTGACGATGAACTGCAAGGTCTCGACGTTCGTGTTATCAGCTGTGGGGTAATAGACATCGCTGAGCACACCGTTGGCGACGGTGAACCAGACCTTCGACGTGGTGTTCCGCGCGGTGCCCAGGCAGTCTTTGCGGGCAAGGTCGAAATGCGAGAGGCTGCCCGGCCCATCCGACGCCGCGTGGGCGGCCCATCCGCGGATCGGCGAGAGCCCGGCCGGCAACAATGCCATGGCCAGAACAATTGCGAGGCTGGCCGTCCGAAGTCGTCGTCCTCCCATTGAAATCACGGCGCGCTCCCTCCCTTAGTTGGCAGCCCGAAGGCTGGTCGGCCCCTTGCCATCGCTGAGGATATACCGGCACTCGGTTTTCGCCTCACCCAACAGCTTTTGCAGGCGCCGTCGTGTGGCCTCGGATAGCTCCGAGAGATCGACGGCGTTGAGCTCGTCCTGCAGCTCGGCGGCCTCGCGCCGTAGATCGGCGTGCGGCCGAGATCCGGTTCGGTCAGCCTGGATGAGTCGCCAGGCACGTTGGTTCAAGTCCATGACCCGCGTCGCGAGCGCATCTTCAGTCATTTCACGGCTCACTTGAGGCAGGCGATGGCTTCCGCAAACCGGCCATGGTCGTAGTGGCCCTGGAACACGGCCCAGGTCTTGCCCGCCTTTAGCCCGGCGGCCACGTCCGCCTTGTACTTGGTGACGTCGGCGCCACCCTTGAAGAGGGCTTTCTTCATCTGCTCGAAGCTCGACTGTCGATTCATCGCCTCTACCAGAGAATCCTGGTCAGCGTATGAGGTGCTGGGCGTAAATCCGTGCGCGCTCACAGCGTCATGGGTCAGCAACTCCGTCGCGCCCTCATTCACGTGGGTGGAGTTCTCTTTGGCGAAGGCCTTCCAATCGGCGTGCGCCTGCGCATGGAGCATCTCGTGGACTTCGGTGTCGACTGACTGGCTTTCGATGTTGAGATAGTTCACGCCATCCTTGTTGAACCCTTCCAGCGGGCCATCGGTCGCATAGGAACCGGCGCCGTAAAAGCCGTCGTATTTTTTGGCCATCTCGCTGGCGGTGAGGACTTCCATTTTAGGGAGGGTGATTTTCGTGTACCCGCCGAACTGCGAATCCAGGATCGACCGCGCGTGGAGCGATCCAATCCATCCCGCCGGCAGGACCGACTTGCCGGCCTTCTTTCCGGCTTTCTTCTTGGCCCGAGCCTCTTCCTCGGCATACGCCGCGGCCGCATTCGCGGCCGTGACATCGCGTCGTGCGTCCCAGCTTGCCGGTGTGTAGCCGAGGCGAACGGCCGCCGCTCGTTCGGCATCGGTCAGCGCGCGGAACCGCTTGCTGGAGGCGGTGGGAGGGGTCTTCGACCTCCAGGTGGCCGCGTTCCAGCCCAAGGTGGTCCAGTCCTGCCGCTGCTGACGGCTCAAGCCGGCCCATGGAATCCAGGTCTTCCAGCGTTTTTGCCGGCCCAACCCCACCGCGGCCAGCGATCCTGCCTTCGCCGTCGTGATCGCTGTCCAGGTGTCGGCGTCGACCGTGCCACTGACCTTGACGCCGACATCACTCTGCAGGCTCGTCACGGCCGCTTTCGTACGCCAGCCGAAGTTCCCATCCTCGGTGAGGGCGGCGCCGAGCTCGTTCAACTTCTTCTGCAAGCTCGCCACCTCGGGTCCGGTATCGCCCGGCTTGAGCGTCGGCGGCGCCACGGGGGCCGCGGCAGGAGCGGCGACCGGTGGCGCGATCGCTCCCCAGCGCTGAACCTGGAGCCGCTCTTCAATGAGCGCGGTGACGGCCGCGTTTCCGGCCAGCCGTTGCAGATCGTGCAGGGTATGAGGCTTGCCCTCGCGGGCCTGGCGAGGGTGCCCAGGTTTACGCGCCCGGGGCTGCTCCGAGTGGACTCGCGGCATTATGGCGCGCCTCCGGCTTCATCGGATCCTGGGTCGAGGTCGATAGACATCGATCCGTCGACATGCATCTTGTCACCAACCGCCACCCCTGCGGGAGCGGCCCCGGTTCGAGGTTCGCTGTTCATAAACGATGCTATGGCTGCTGTTGAATTCGGAAAACGACCTTTGGGGCGTCTCAGCGGACGGATCTCTTGGCACTTTCGGGCAGGTTCACGATTTGACACGCGAGGCGCCCATGTGCAACTGTCTAGTTGCACATGAATGACGCGGTGTTCCTTGCGCTGGCGGATCCAACGCGGCGACGGCTGCTCGAACGCCTGGCAACGGGCCCGAGGTCCGCGACCGGGCTCGCGGCGAGGTTTCCCCTGACCCGCCAGGCCGTGGTGAAGCACCTCGGCGCGCTCACCGACGCGGGGATGGTCGCCAAGCACCGCCACGGACGCGAAGTCCGGTACCAGCTGGAAACCGCCCCGCTCGGCGAGGCGAGCGACTGGCTCACAACGCTCGCGGCACGCTGGGAACAGCGTTTGCTGCAGCTCAAGCGCTACGTGGAGGAGGAAGAATGAGCGAACCAGCCCCCGAGATCCGTCATAGCGTGTTCATCCGCGCGCCACGCGCAAAGGTGTGGGCGGCGCTGACGACGGCCCAGGCGATGGACGCCTGGTGGGGAACGCGCGGCAGCGAGATCGAGCTCCGACCGGGCGGTAAGCTCACGCTCCGCTGGCGCGGTTGGGGACCCGAACAGGACATCAACGCCGATCGGGAATGCGTCGTGGTCGAGGTGCTGCCGCCAAAACGCTTCGCGTTTCGGTGGGGCGAGACGGCCGACGCGATGACCACGGTCGAGTTCGATCTCGAGGAGCGCACGGATGGCACGCTGTTGCGGCTTCGGGAGCATGGTTTCGCGCCCACCGCCAAGGGTCGGAAATCTTTCGAAGGGAATTCGCTCGGCTGGGGCGAGGTGTCGATCCTCATCAAGTTCTACGTCGAACACGGCGTCCGCTACTGACGAGGGGTCCAAATTGCTCACCACGAAAAGGAGTTAGGAAGATGTCAACCGAGGTCAAGAAATCGCTGCACGAGGTGCGCTTTCCCGGCGAGTCGGTCGAGTATCGGCGCGCGCGCGACGAGCTGCTGCAAGCGGAGATCGACCTGCGCCGGCAGATCGAGGCGGTGGCCGCCCACCGGCGGAAGCTGCCGCTCGGTGGCGTGGTGCCGCGCGACTACACCTTCGAGGAGTGGGACGCTGGCAAAAACGCTGCCCGACCCGTCCGGCTCTCGGAGCTGTTCGAAGCCGGCAAGGACACCCTGTTCCTCTACAGCCACATGTTTATTCCGGGCAAGGCGGGACTGCCGCTCGAGCAAGGCTGCCCCTCGTGCACGTCGATCATCGATGCGATCGACGGCGCCGCGCCCCATGTGAGCCAGCCGATTAATTTCGCAGTCGTCGCCAGGGTGCCCATCGAGCAATTCCGGGCGCACGCACGAGTGCGCGGTTGGAGCCACGCGCGCCTGCTCTCCTCCGCCAACAACACGTACAACCGTGACTACCACGCCGAGACTCCGGATGGGGAGCAGCTCCCGATGGCGACCGTCTTCGCGCGTCGCGACGGCAACATCCACCACTTCTGGAGCAGCGAGCTGTTCCTGGTCCCGCCCGATCCTGGCCAGGACATGCGACACGTCGACTTTATGTGGCCGCTGTGGTCGATCCTCGACCGCACCCCTGAGGGTCGAGGTACCGACTGGAGGCCCGAGCTCGAGTACAAGTCGCCCTGATAGAGGCGAGAGCGGAAAGCGAGCACCCCGGCGCCGCCTGGCGCCTGCTGGACACGCGGTCGACGGCGACGGTCGCCATCCGCTGGTCGGCCTCGGTCTGCTGGGCTGGTACATCACCGTCCGCGAGGCGCGCGACATGGCCGCGATGGTTACCGGTCTCGGTCAAGTCGGCACGCACATGCCGAACACAGCGAGCTCGGCTAGGCGGGATCCGGTGTTTTCCGGAGCGCTGGCGGTTTGAGGCAATTTCGAATAGATTTCACCTCGCTGCAGGGTCTTCACGCCGCGGTCCGTCATGTCCACTTCGAAATATTCGCGGACCCTAGCGATCCCGTACCTTTCGTCAACAACCACGTCCTATTCGTTGATTAGAGTGAACAACGTTATGGACATAAGAGTTGGCGTCCCAGGGCTGATCAAGAACGGGCGCTGGGCGGGCCAGACAATCCGGATCGAAGATCAGAGAGCAGACACAGGCGGGTACCTGATCCTCGTCGGACCGGATGCCGCCGGCGAGCAAACCGGCGACATCTGGGTGGAGGCGTCCCAACTCTCGAAGGCATTTGACCAGACGGGCTGGAATGTGGATTGGCGGGATGATGACAAGCCGGGCGGAAAGCAGAACGAAACTTAGTGTGCGCCGAAGTTCCTGGCAGCTGTCGCAACGAAATGGGGGAGGCACTTGGCCCAGAGCCTCCCCCACCGCGACGCCTCACTCATCCAGGATGGGCCGGTACCGGCGGCACAACTGACGAGATTTACCTCCCTAACCCGCCCGAGTATGAATGGTCCTTTCACAGCAAGGACAGTCGCCAGGCACAGCGCCACGGGTTCGATAACTACAAGGCCCCGCCAAGGAAGAGCTCACAGTATTCGGTCAACGCTTTTGGAGAGTTGCTTTTCGCAGGGAGTAGCTCGAAGCGGAAGGTGGTTCTCTTTGAAAACAACCTCGGAGAGCAGATTCAATCGAGGTGGCGGAGGATGCAAGAATCATTAATCAAGTATTACCTGGACGAGTTTGGGAATGTTGTAGACCCCTCTCTCACGCATGGCATCTCCGTGACGGTGCCTACAATGAAGCTTCCCTGAGTCGCGTGTCAGCCTCGGTTTTTAGGGCCGCTGCATGAACATCCAGCGATGGCCTTCGAGGTCCTCGACGCGGTAGCGCTTCCCGTACCGATCGGCTTCGACTTCGGTGATGATGGCGGCGCCTCGTTGCTTCGCCTGCGCGTAGTGGGCATCGACGTCGTCGACATAGACCAGTACGCCGTCGACGATGTAAGGCACCGCCGACCACTTTTGCGCCGCCTCGCAGGCCTCTCGGTGGCGCTTCGGAGCCTGATACTCCGGCGCCGGCGTGGCCAGCATGATGACGCCCTGACCCGCCTGCATCTCGCCGTGGCTGAGGCGGCCGTCCTTGCCCAGCATTCGCGTGCGCTCCTTGAAGCCGAAGGCTGACGCCAGCCAGTCCATCGCTTTGGTGCCGTCCTCGTAGGCGATCATCGGAATCACGTCCGGATAGTTGGTGGCCATCTCCTCCTCCTACAGGTAGGGCTGCTCCTTCTTTTTCGATTTCTCATAGTCACGACGGGCCGCGTTGACGGCGTCGACGGTCGACACTTCGGCGACCGGGACGTCCCACCAGCTCTCGTTGTCGGGCACTGCCTCGTAGCGATCGGCCTCGATACAGATCACCGAGGTTCGAGTCGCCCGCTTGGCGTTCTCCAAGGCCTCGCGCAACTCATCGATGCCAGTAACCCGCAGCGCCTCCGCGCCGAGGCTGGCCGCGTTCGCCGTGAGGTCGATCGGTAGCACCGCGCCAGGGGCTTTGTCGCTGTCGAGACCGAGTGATCCGTTCTTGCGGAAGCGGTACTGGGTGCCAAAGCCGTCCGTGCCCAGCGAGCGCGAGAGACCACCGATGGACTTGAAGCCATGGTTGTCGACGAGGACGATGATCAGCTTGATCCCTTCCTGCACGGCGGTGACGATCTCGCTGCTCATCATCAGATAGGACCCGTCGCCGACCATCGAGAAGACCTCGCGGTCGGGCGCCGCCATCTTGACGCCGAGCGCGCCGGCGATCTCGTAGCCCATGCAGGAATAGCCGTACTCAACGTGGTATTGTTTCGGGTCGCGCGTGCGCCACAGCTTGTGCAGGTCGCCGGGCATGGAGCCGGCGGCACAGACAACGACGTCGCGTGGGCCCGCCGCGTCATTGACCGCCCCGATGACCTCGCTTTGCGCCGGGACCGGTTGATGGCTAAGGTGGTACAGGCGCTCGACCTCGCGGTCCCACTCCTTGTTCAGTCGAGCCGCGAGGTCGCGGTACGAGGCGTCAACTACATGGCCGCCCATGCTGCTGCGCAGTGCATCGATGCCGGCGCGGGCGTCCCCGACCAGTGCGTGGCCGGCGTTTTTGTGGGCGTCGAAGTCGAGCACGTTGAGGTTGATGAAGTGGGAGTGTGCGTTACCGAACGCGGTATGCGAGGCCGTGGTGAAGTCGGTCCAGCGCGTGCCGATGCCGATCACGGCGTCGGCCTCGCGTGCCAGGCGGTTCGCGGCGAAGGTGCCGGTGGCGCCGATCGCACCCAGGTTCGAGGGGTGGTCATAGGGCAGCGATCCCTTACCCGCCTGGGTCTCCCCCACCGGGATGCCGGTCGCCTCGACCAGCTTGCGCAGGGCGTCGGTGGCCTCGGCGTAGATCACGCCGCCGCCGGCCACGATGATGGGGCGGTCCGCGGCACGAATCAGCGCCGCCGCGCGGTCCAGCTCGCGCGAGCCGGGCTCAACTCTCGGGATGCTCCAGGTCCGCTTCTCGAAGAATGCGTCCGGATAGTCGAACGCCTCCGCCTGCACGTCCTGCGGCAGCGCCAGCGTGACCGCGCCCGTTTCCGCCGGGTTTGCCAGGATGCGGATCGCCTCGAGGGCGGCGGGAATCAACTGCTCGGGACGGGTGATCCGGTCCCAGTATCGGGAGACCGGTTGAAAGCAATCGTTGACCGAGGCATCACCACGCCACGGGACCTCGAGCTGCTGTAGCACGGGATCCACCGGCCGCGAGGCAAAGACGTCGCCTGGAAGCAAGAGCACCGGTAGCCGGTTGATGGTGGCGAGCGCGGCGCCGGTGACCATGTTGGTCGCTCCCGGCCCGATCGAGCTGGTGCAGGCCATCATGCCCAGCCGGTTCTTCATCCGCGCGTAGCCCACCGCCGCGTGGACCATCGCCTGCTCATTGCGCGCCTGGTAATACGTCAGGAGGTCCGGCCGCTCGAAGAGCGCCTCACCGATACCGGCGACGTTGCCGTGGCCGAAGATGCCAAAGCAACCGTTGACGAAGCGGTGCTCGACGCCATCGCGCTCGACGAACTGCGCCGCGAGGAATCGGACCAGCGCCTGCGCCACGGTCAGGCGGGTCAAGAGCCCCCACCCTGCCCTCCCCGGCGAGCGGGGGAGGGAGATTTTGGACCTCCCCCGCGAGCGGGGGAGGGGAACTTCCGTTTCTCGGCGACGATGGCGGCGGCCTGGTCGACTGCCCG
>Ga0070697_100001152_pt1 | contig 20042 bp, 21 predicted proteins | sample KBSK1501metaG_FD_65475 | JGI IMG/M metagenome (GOLD analysis project Ga0070697, IMG submission 65475) | Corn, switchgrass and miscanthus rhizosphere microbial communities from Kellogg Biological Station, Michigan, USA - KBS K1-50-1 metaG | ecosystem: Host-associated > Plants > Roots >... | reverse complement strand
ACGTCGCCCGGCTTCAGGGGCAGCGCGCGCGCCGCGAGGTTCAGCCCATAGCCCGTGTTGGTGGCCAGTGCGACTTCGGACGGGTCGCAGTTGATGAGCTGCGCGATTCCTAGGCGTGCGTTCGCGAGGCCGGTGAACAGATCGCGATCGGGCAGGAGGTGCGGCGCGGTGCGTTTGGCGGTGAACTCGTCGAGCGCGCGGCGCGTCCGTTCGGGGATCGGCCCGATCGAGGCGTTGTTCAGATAGATCGTGTCGGCCGTCCACGGGAACTCCGCGGTGCGGAGCGCCTTGAACGTCTCGCGCAATGCGCGCACGTGCGTCGGGTGGTAGGCGATCTCCGTCATGCGAAGCGGCTCCTGCTCCCGCGGCCCAATCCGTGCACATCGAGCGCGTCCCGGAGCCCGTCGCCGAGGAGGTTGAGTCCTAACACCGCGAGTCCGATCGCCACACCGGGTGCAATCGACACCCACGGGGCGACACGTAGGAGATCGCGACCCTCGGCAACCATCGCCCCCCACGACGGGGTGGGCGGCTGCGCGCCGAGCCCGATGAACGACAGCGCCGCCTCGGCCATGATCGCGCCGCCGATGCCCAGCGTCGCCGCAACAATCACGGGGGCGATCACGTTGGGCAGCAGGTGGCGGGCGATGATGCGCGCATCGGAAGCGCCCAGCGCGCGCGCCGCCTGCACGTACTCGAGCCCGCGGGCGAGCAGCACCTGGCCGCGGACGATTCGGGCCATGCCGGCCCAGCCGACGATGCCGATCACGACGAACACGACGGGCAGCGACGGCTTCACGGCCGCGGCAATCGCGATCAACAAGAGCAGCGACGGAAAGGCGAGCGTCACGTCCGCGACGCGCATGATGACGCCGTCGATCCAGCGACCGTAAAAGCCGGCCACCAGGCCGAGCGTGACGCCGAGCGCTAGCGCGATGCTCTGGCTGATGAGCCCGACGGCAAGGGACAGGCGGGCGCCGTACAGGACGCGGGACAGCACGTCCCGCCCCTGGGCGTCACTGCCGAACAGAAAGGTGTGAGATGGGGGACGCAGGCTGGCGGCGAGATCGCCGCGAAATGGATCGCCGGGCGCGAGCCAGGGCGCGAGCAGCGCCAAAACGACGAGACTCGCGACCACGCCCAGGCCGAACCGGGCCCAGGGATCGCGCGCGAGTCGTGACCAAAGTCGTGGCGCCGCCATGGGGGTCTCAACTACTTTACTCGGAACTCAACTCCCCGGGCAAGCGGATAGTACCGTGAAGCGCGATACACCGTTCACCCTCGTGCTGGGCGGCGGCGGGATGAAGGGGCTCGCCCATATCGGCGTGATTCAGGCGCTGGTCGAGCGCGGCCACCGCCCGACCCGCATTATCGGGTCGAGCGTGGGCGCGCTGGTGGGCGCCGCCTGGGCGGGGGGCATGGGGATCGCCAAGCTGCGCGAAATCGCGCTCGAGCTGCGGCGCAAGGACGTGTTCGCGGTTGCCCACGCCGATATGGCCTTCAAGCGCATGCGCTCGCCGGCCCTGTTCAAGCGCGAGCCCCTCGAGCAGCTCATCGCCCACACCGTCGGTGACCTGACCTTCCCGCAGCTCGACCCCCCGGTCATCGTCAATACCGTAGACCTGAACTCGGGAATGCAGGTGTTTTGGGGCCTGCCGGGGCTCGACGACATCCGCGTCGCCGATGCCGTCTTCGCCTCGTGCGCGCTGCCGGGATACTTCCCGCCCCACGAAATCGGCGGACGCTTCTACGTCGACGGCGCCGTCGTCGCCAACGTGCCGTACGATGCGGCGCGCGCCCTCGGCCCAGAGCTGATCGTGGCGGTGGACGTGTCGGCATCCAGCGTGCTCACGGCGGATGCCCAGGACGAGGGTTTCGCCGGCGTATTCGCCCGTGCGACCGAAATCCTGATGCAGACGCTGCTGGAGCAGCGCGTGCGCACCTGGACGACGCCGCCGGTCTTCTATATCCAGCCGCGCGTCGAGCACGTCACGATGTTCTCCTTCGATCATCTGCGCGAGGAAGTCGAGGAAGGCTATCGCGCGACGAGCGCGGCGCTCGACCGGGCCGATGAATGGCCCGAGCCCGGCGATGTCGGCATTTATCCCAAACGGCGGGTCATAGTTCGGGTCGAGCGTGAGCGCTGCATCGGCTGCGGCACATGTCTGGTGCATGGTCCCCAGGGGATGTTCGTGCTGGACTCGGAGCGCAAAGCCGTCGTGACACAGCCGGACCAGGAATGGTCACCCATGGACGGCGCGTACATCCGGCACTGCCCGACCTATGCGATCATCGCGCGGCCGGCGAAACAGGAGAAGGAGCTGCTGCGGTCAGGGTGATCGGTAGCGACGGTCGATCTCCATGAGATCTTTCACAACCCGGTCCCAGTTGTAGTACTCCTCGACAGCCTTCCTTCCCGCGACGCCGAACTGCTTGCGCCGTTCCGGATTCCCGAGCAGCTCGTTGATCCCAGCCGCCACCGCCGCCGGATCGTCCGGATCGACGAGGATCCCCGTCTCCCCGTCGTTCAGGGCTTCGGGCACGCCGCCCGAGCGGCCGCCGACGACGGCGAGCCCGGAGGCCGCGGCTTCGACGAGCGAGATCCCGAATCCTTCTACTAGCCCCTCGACGCGGCGCGACGCGCCCACATACAGATCGGCCGCGTTGTAGAGCGCGGGAAGCTCTGCCTCGGCAACGGTACCGAGGAAACGCACGGCGTCACCCAATCCGAGCTCATCGCGCAGGCGCTCGAAGTCGGAGAGTCGCTGGCCGGTGCCGGCGACGGCGTAGCGCGCGGTGGGATGCTTGGCGCGCACGCGGGTCATGGCTTTGATCACCGTGTCGATGCCTTTGTGCGATTCGACGCGCGCGACCGTCAGCAGCCACGGCCCCTTGCCGTCTGTCAGCCCGTACTTCGCTCGCACCGCGTTGGAATCGACGCCCGGTCGAAACTGCGACGGTGTCGTGCCGAGCGGCACCGTTTCGACGGGCACGACCAGATCGAGCGCCGTCAGGACGTCGAGCGCGAGATTGGCGGTCCAGTTGCTGATCGCCACGATCACCGCGGCGTTGCCGATGATGCTGCCGGCGGTACCCCGCTTGAACCTGCTGCGGCGGATTTTTTCCTGGATCAACAGCAGCTCGGTGCCATACACGATGAGGCCATACGGCACGCGGTGGCGCGCCGCGAGCCAGCGCGCCGGATATCCCGCGGGTTTCAGCTCCGCGCACCACGCAAATCCCGGCCGCCACCTCTTAGCGAGTGCGCCGGCACGCCAGGTCCAGCGCGCGAGCCCCTGCACCGTGCGCAGCCGCGTGGCGCGGGTCCCGACCCGGTCGATGACTTGCGGAAAACGTGCGTCGCTCTCCGCGCTGCCCTCGTAACTCCCCGTCGAGACGACGAGCGAGCGGTGCGGATATCGAAGCGCCATTTCGCCCATCATGCGGGCGATGCCGCCGCCGTGCGGCGGAAAGTTGAACGCTAGGAGGAGACTTGTGATTCGATGTCCCGCAGGTCGCGGATGACCCGATCCCAGTTGTAGTAGGACTCGATCGCCTTGCGGCCGGCCTGGCCGAGGCGGCGCGCGAGCAGCTGATCGCCGAAGAGGCGCTTGAGCGCCGTGGCGACCGCCTCGGGATCATCGGGATTCACGACCAGTCCCGTCTCGCCGTCGTGCACCGCTTCGGCCAATCCACCCGACTGCCCCGCGATCACCGGCAGCCCGCAGGCGCTGGCCTCGGCCAGTGCGACGCCGAAACCCTCCACGCGCGAGCCGTCGGCCCGCCGCGACACGCCGACGTAGACGTTCGCGATGTTGAAGACCGCGGGCAGCTCGGCTTCCGGCACGTTGCCGACGAAGCGCACGTGGTCGGCGATGCGCAGCTCCGCGGCGAGCCGCTGGTATTCTTTGCGCTTCTTCCCGCTGCCCACCACCAGGTAATTCAAGTCCATTCCATCCTTGCGGCACTGCGCTACGGCGTGCAACGCCGTATCGACGCCCTTGTACGGCTCGAGCCGCGCGACCGTGAGCGCCCAGTCCCCACCGTTCACACCGTAGCGCGTGCGCACCGCGCGGGTGTCGATTCCCGGCCGGAACTCCTCCGGATCGGTCCCCAGCGGCACGAGCCGCACCTGCTCGGCGAGCGGATCGAGTCCGAGCTCACGCAAGACTTTTTGCGCCTGCTCGCGCGTCCACTGGCTGTTCGCCACGACCGCGACGGCGGAGCCGAGCAATGCCTTGGCCGTCTTCCGCGCAAAGCGCGAGTGGTGAATCGCGTGCAGCTCCTTGAGCAGATCGCCGCCGTGCACGAACACGCCGTACTTCGTGCCGACGCGCTCGTGCATCCATTTCGCCGGATACGTGCAGGGCCGGATCGAGTCGCACCAGGCGAAGCGCGGCTTGTGCTGGCGCGCGAGCGAAGCCGCGCGACGCGCCCAGAACAGCAGGCCCGCGAGATTGCGCAGCGCCTTACTCGGCACCGGCAGCCGATCTACCACGGCGCCGCTGAAACGCACGTCGGAGTCCTGCGAGTCGCGATGGCCTCCCGTGGAGACGAGGAGCTCGCCGCGCGGGTAGCGCCGCGTGACCTCACCCATCATGCGCGCGATGCCGGTTTGCATCGGGGGGAACTCGCCCGTCAACAGGAATGTCTTAGCCATCGGCTTTGTGTTGGAGCTCCCACAAACGGATGTATTTGAGGAACACGCTTATCGCGCCGAGTCCCGAGAGCACGGCTCCGCGCCAGCCGTCGAGAAGCCCGAGTCGCAAAACGTACATGCTGAAAAAGCGGGCCGGTGGACGGAGGACGATATCCGCCAGATGCGCACGCCGACCGCGGTCGGCCAGCTCTTCGGCGCCCCACTTGGCGTAGCGGTCCATTTTTTCGAGGTAGTGGGAGAGATCGCGATACGGCGTATGGACCAGCGGGGCACGCAGCCGGCCGACGTCGGTGCCGCGTTCGAGATGCTCGTGCACGCGTATTTCCACGTAGCGCTTGTCCCGCTGGAATAAGCGCACGACCCAGTCATCGCCCCAGCCGCCGAAACGGATCGTGCGGCCGGCGTAGCGATTGGCGCGACGCACCGCATACGCGCGATGCGCCGGCGCGTGCACGGTCGCGTTGATCTCCTGGGCGAGATCGGTGCCGACGCGTTCGTCCGCATCGACCGCCAGCACCCACTGATTGCGCGCGGCCGCAATGGCGGCGTTGCGCTGGGCCGCGATAGTGGTCCACCTGCCCCGCAGCACCTTCGCGCCGGCAGCTTCCGCGGCGCGGGGCGTCTCGTCGCTCGAGCCTCCGTCGGCGACGATGACCTCGTCCGCCCAGGTGACGGTGCGGACGCAGTCCGCGATCTGGCCGGCTTCGTTCAGTGTGGGAATCACCGCCGTCACCGGCGTCGCTGCGGACATGTTGCAATGTTAACGGAACCGTTCCCCCAGGAGCAATCGCCGCCGCTCGAGTGCCTCGCGGTAGACGGCCTCGGTGCGCGCCGCCGTCCGCTCTACGGTGAACTGCCCCCGGGCCAGCTCCCGGCCGGCGCGCGCGAGGCGCTGCCGCAACGCGTCGTCCCCCAGCACGCGATCGAGGGCCCGGGTCCAGGCGCCGGGATCGAGCGGCGGGACGAGCAGTCCCGTCTCCCCCGGATTGACGAGCTCGGCGTTCCCGCCCGCGGCTGACGCGACCACCGGGACGCCGAGGGACATCGCCTCCAGCAGGGCCTGGGACAGTCCCTCGATCCGCGACGGCAGCGCCGCAACCGTCGCAAACCGGTAGAACGCGAGCGGCCGTTCCGTGAACGGCACGAACACGATGAGATGGCGTGGTGGCACGGCGGCCTGGGCGCGCTTCAGCTCGGCGTCGGGACCAATACCGACGAACGCAACCGTGACCGGCCGTTCGAGCGCGGGCAGGGCGCGCAGCAGGATGTGCTGATCCTTGCGGCGCGCGACGACCAGCACCACCGGACGACCCCCGCCGCTATTTCCGACCGCCGACTCCACCGCCGCCAGCTCCGCCCGCGTCGGCTCGGCATCCACGCGCTCGAGGTCGATGCCGTTGGGCACAATGCGCAGACGACCGCCCGGATGCAGCCGCCGCCGCAAGGACCGCGCGACCGCGGCACTGACGGCGATCGTGCGGTCAGCCGTGAGTCCGACGGCGATCAGCTCGGGCGGAGACGTCAGCGGCATCGTCCGGCGTGTGACTACGAAGGCTTGCGGTAGGCGACCGCGCCAGCGGAGCCACGTAAGCGCGCGCCGGTCGCCCGTCGCATGACTGTTCACGACGTCGACGCGCTGCTCCGCGATCGTCGCCGCGATCGCGTTCGCGACGTCACGGGTGCTGGAGAAGTCGAGGGGGACATGCGTGAGCGGTGGTGCGGCGGCAATCATGCGGGCGAGCAACGTATCAGGCGGACAGCCGACGATGACGCGTTGACCTTGGCGTGCCAGCTCGCGACTGAGACTGAAAATCGATTGTGTGGACCCGGCGCCCTGTCCTTGATACGTGAGTTGGAGCGTGGTGAGCGGCCGAGGCGCCATCATGCGAAGCTAGTTATACTGGGACTCCGATGCACGTCGTGGTCGCATCCCATCACCGGTTACCGGTCGAAGGCTACGGCGGACCGCAACGCGTCGTCGTTGCGCTGGTCCAGGCGCTGGCGACCCTCGGGCACCGCGTGACCGTCCTCGCGCAGCCTGGGACCAAGCTCGCGGCGGCGTCACGCATCGTCGACGTGCCGCCGCGGGCGCTGAAGAACAGCGTCGACCTCACGCCCTTTCTTCCCGACAACGCCGACATTCTACACGCGCATTTTCCCCTGAAGCAGGGCCCGAAAAACCTCCCCTTCGTCCAGACGTTGCACAGCAATTGGAAACCGGGAACGCCGCTGCCGCCGCACACGATTTTTCTGTCGCGCGATCACGCGCGCCGGCACGGCAGCGAGGCGTTCGTCTACAACGGCCTCGACCCGTCAGACCTCATCTTCCGGCCCCGCAAGGAGCAGTGGGATCTGTTCCTCGGCAGGTTGCACAGCGATCGGGGCTATCACTGGGCGATCGAAGCGGCGAAGCGCACGGGCCGCAGGCTGATCGTCGCCGGCGGCTGGCGACCCAGCTTCACCGGCGACATCAAGTACGTCGGCGAGGTGGACGGCAAGCGGAAGGCGGTGTTGCTCGCGCGCGCGCGGTGTCTCTGGATGCCGGCGCAGTGGGACGAGCCGTTTGGGCTCCCGACGATCGAGGCGCTGTTCTCGGGGACTCCGGTGCTCGGCACGAAGCGGGGTGCGTTGCCCGAGATTCTCACGCCGGAGGTCGGGGCGGTTTGCGGGACGCTCGACGAAATGATCGCGGCCGCGGCGCAGATCGGCACGCGTGATCCGCGGGCGTGCCGGGCGCACGCCGAGCGCTGGTTCACGAATCTCGAGATGGCCTCCGAGTATGTGCGGATGTACCAGGCTTTCATTAATACCGGCTCGTTACCGAGTGGCCGGGTGACGAAAGCAGCGCGAGGCCGCTAGCCCTGCACGTCGCCGTGTTGTCTCACCACGCGCTGCCGGTGCGCGGGTATGGCGGGACTCAACGGGTTGTCGCGGCGCTCGTGCAGGGACTCGTCGAGCTGGGTCATCGGGTAAGTCTGATCGCCCCAGCAAACACGCGCCTCCCGGGCGCGACCTGCATTCCCGTTCCGCGCGATGTCCTCCTCGGCCCGGTCGCCACACTGATATCGCAGCTACCTCCGAACGTCGAAATCGTGCACGCGCATTATCCCATTCAACATCCGCCGAACGATTTGCCGTTCGTGCAGACGCTGCATGGAAACTTGCGCGCCGGCGACTCAGCGCCTCCCAACACGGTGTTTCTTTCGCTCGATCACGCGCGACGACACGGCGGCACCAGCTTTGTGTACAACGGGCTCGATCCGGCCGGCTTCACCTTTCAGCCGCGGAAAGCGGATTACGATCTCTTCCTTGGCCGGCTCCATGGAGCGAAGGGTTATCGGTGGGCAATCGAAGGAGCCAAGCGAACCGGACGCCGGTTGCTTATCGCCGGCGGCTGGCGCCCGAGCTTTCGCCGCAGGATTCGCTTCCTGGGCGAGGTGGACGGAGCGAGGAAGCGCGAGCTGCTGGCCGGCGCTCGTTGCCTGTGGATGCCGGCGATGTGGGACGAACCGTTCGGTCTGACGCTGATCGAGGCGCTGCTGTCTGGGACGCCGGTCCTGGGCACGCATCGTGGCGCATTGCCGGAGATCGTCACGCCCGAGGTGGGCGCATTGCACGACACGCTCGACGACCTGATCGAGGCGTCCCGCACGATCCAGACGCGTTCGAGCGAAGCGTGTCGTGCTCATGCGACGCGTTACTTCACGCACCTGACGATGGCGGAGGAGTATGTGCGGATCTACCGGCATCTCAGCGGCACGGGCGCGCTCCCACCGGGCAGACCTACGCCTTACACGACCTGATAATTCCGGAACTCGAACACGCGCGCGCCGGTGAGGCGCTCGATCCAATCAGAGATGTAGAAGCGCAGATGCTCGAGCTTGAAGTGGCGCGGCCCGATCACGCGCTCGGGATCGTGGGACCGTTGCGCGATCCATGCCTGCGCCGCCGCCGGATGCTCGCCGCGAAACGGCTGCAGCAGCGGAATCCAGTCGAGGCCGCCGCCGCGCTCCCGGAGCTCGCGCTCGAGACGATCCTTGCCCCAAGGGTAGATCGTCTTGGAGATCTCGAGCTTCTCCTTGAGGGCGCGCGCGGGCCGCGCCCACCCGTAATGAAACATCTCCGCGTCGGTAGGGCGGGCGCGAATCTTTCGGTACTCTGGGCCGACGCGAAAGCCCTGCGCGCCCTGATAGGGCCGGATATCGCGGCCGAGCCGGATGCAGCGCACCTCGCGGCGATACCAGCGACGGCTCGTCGCGATGCGATCGAAGCCGCCGTAGAAGTGGAGATACTTCACCAGCAGGCCTTCCACGCGCCCGTCGCGGTCCCACTCGGCGATCTTCTCCTTGAGGATGTGCGCGCCACGCTCGTGCAAGACTTCGTCCGCCTGGATGTAGATGCCCCACGAGCCGCGGCACGCATCCATCGCGCGCTGCGTCTCCATGGACAGCATCAGGTTTTTCTTGGTGAAGTCCCACTCGGTATCGAGGATGCGGACGCGCGGGTCCGTGACCGACGCGACGAGATCGCGCGTGTCGTCCTCCGATTTGCCGACGTTCACCACGACTTCATCGCACACCTCGAGCGCCGACCGGATCGCCGGGACGATCGGGAAGTCGAGTTTGACGGCATTGCGAACGAGGGTAAAGCCGGAGAGCACGCCCTATACTAATGTGTAATTGCGGAATTCAAACATGCGCGCGCCGGTCAACCGCTCGATCCAGTCGGAGATGTAATAGCGCGCGTGTGATGCTCTGATGTGTTGCGGCTCGATTGGCATCGGCGGCCGCCGCGTGCAGTCGGCGATCCATGGCCGGGCCACGGCGGGGTGATCGCCGGCGAAGGGCCGCAGCAGCGGAATCCATTCCAGCGTGCCCCGTTGGCGTTCGCGTTCCAGGCGGTCGGCGGCCCAGGGGTACATCAGCTTGTTCACTTCGAGCTTCTCGCTGATTGCGCATGCAGGCCGCGCCCAGCCGTAGTGAAACATCTGCGCCTGGGTGAGGCGCGCCCGGATTTTCCGGCACTCCGGGGGCGGGCCCACCCGGAATCCCTGAGCGCCTTGATACGGGTGGATGTCCGCTCCGAGACGGATACAGCGGACCTCGCGTCGATACCACCGGCGATTGGTCGCCACCCGATCAAACCCGCCGTAGAAATGCAGGTAGTTGACGAGCAAACCTTCGACTCGCTCGTCACCATCCCACTCGGCGACTTTCTCCTTCAGGATCCGCGCGCCGTTCTCGTGCAGCACTTCGTCGGCCTGGATATAGATCCCCCACGAGCCGCGGCAGGCGTCCATGGCCCGCTGCGTCTCGACCGCCAGGGTGTCGTCACCATAGCGCAAGTCCCATTCGCTCTCGATCAGGCGAATACGTGAATCGCGGATCCCCGCCAGGACCTCTCGCGTCTCATCGTCGGATCTGCCGACGTTCACGACTACTTCGTCGCATACGCCCAGCACCGAAAAGATCGTCGCCACGATCGGATAGTTGAGCTTCACGGCGTTGCGCACGATGGTGAACGCGGAGAGCATCTCAGGTACGGAATTGCAGGTTGTACAGCCGGCGATACAAACCGTCGGCGGTCAGGAGATCGCCGTGCGTGCCGCGCTCCACGATCCGCCCCTCGGCAATGACGACGATGAAATCCGCGTGTTGCACCGTCGCGAGCCGGTGCGCGATGACGAACACCGTGCGGTGCGCCATCAGTCGCTCGATCGCCTCCTGGACCAACCGCTCGGACTCGGTGTCGAGCGCGCTGGTCGCCTCGTCGAGGATCAGGATCGGTGGGTCGCGCAGCAGCGCGCGCGCGATCGCGATCCGCTGGCGCTGGCCGCCGGACAGCCGTGTGCCGCGCTCGCCCAGCATCGTGCCGTAGCCTTCGGGCAGGCGCATGATGAAGTCGTCGGCATTCGCCGCGCGCGCCGCGGCGCGCACCTGCTCCAGCGGGACGTCCTTCAAGCCGTACGCGATGTTGGCGAGCACGGAGTCGTTGAGCAGCACCGTCTCCTGCGACACGATTCCCATCAACTTCCGTAACGACGTACGCGTGAAATGCGTCAAGGGAATACCGTCGAGCAAAATCTCGCCGCGCGTCGGCTCGTAGAAGCGCGGCAACAGATCGACGAGCGTGGTTTTCCCCGCCCCCGACGGCCCGACGATCGCGACGACCTGCCCGCGCTTCACCTCGAGATCGACGTCGCGGAGCACCGCCTCGGCGGGCTCGTACTCGAACGAGATACCGCGGAATTCGATACGCTCGCTGAACTCCGCCGTCGTCTCGCCGGGCCGGTCGCCTTCGGCGGACGGCAGGTCGAGGACCTCGAACACGCGCTCCCCCGAGGCGACCGCCGCCGCCATAACGGTCGGGTAGTTGGAGACCGACTTGATCGGCGACATCAGTCGCAGGCTCACCGCGAGAAACGTGATGAGCACCGCCGGATCGAGGGTCGCGCCCAGCGCGAGCCGCGTGCCCACGACGAGAATCAGCACGATCATGAAGCCGCCGAAGACCTCGCTCACGGGACTGGTGAGACTCGAATAGCGCTGCGCGCGTAACACGTGCTTGCGGTACCGCTCGGCGAGGTTCGTGAAGCGCTCGAGCTCGAACGCCTCGGCCACGTAGGCGCGCACGAGCTTCGCCGACGCGATCATCTCACCCACATGGCTGGTCACTTCGCCGCGCTCCGCCGCCAGCTCGCGCGAGCGGCGCCGGAGGCGGTTGATCATCGGCCGAATGATGAGCAGCAACACGGGCGCGAGCAGCAGCGACAACAGTGTGAGCTTGACCGAGAGGCCGAACAGAATGATGACGTAGACGACGATCACGACGACGTTCTGCAAGAGCGACGCGAGCGCCGCGCTCACCGCCGTTTTCACCTGATCGGTATCGCTGATGACGCGGGCGATCGTCTGGCCGGCGCGCGTGCGCTGGAAATAGCCGAGCGGCAGCGTCTGGAGGTGATCGACCAGGCGCACCCGCAGATCACGCACCACGCCTTCCTGAATCGCTACGCTGCCCATTGCGGCGAAATAGCCGGCGACATTCTTGAGCAGCAATGCGACGAGCAGGATGATGACCACGTTGCGCAGCGCGATTTCCGGCGCCCCGGCCTGCAGGAACGGACCCGCGATCTTGTTGAGGACGGCCTCGACTTGCGTGCCTCCCTCAGTGGGCAGGGCGGCGTTGCCGAACAGCGTGCGCAGGAACGGGATCAACAACACGAAGGTGAAGCCGTCGAGCACCGACGAAATCACCGTCATCACGATCGTCGCCGCGAACTGCAGCGAGTAGGGTCGCAGCAGTCCGAACAGCCTCCCGGAGCGATTCATCAGCGCGAGCGGCGGGGCGTCAGCAGCGCGACCGGCAGGATCATCTCCTCCGGTGTGGCGCCGCCATGCAGGAACGCGCCCCGATAGCGAGCCTGATACTCGCGGAGCTTGGTGGGATAGACGAAGAACCGGTCGCCGGTCGCGAGCAGCAGCCGCACGCCCAGGCCCTTCGCAGGAAGACCGTAGGACTTGAGGTCCTCGACCATGATCGCCGCTTCGGGATCCTCGGCGCGGAGATCCTCGCCGAATTTGTAGCGCAGGTTCGCGGTTGCGTCGCGCTTGGCGAACACGGTCGCGGGCGTGTCACAGTGAATCGCACCGTGATCGGTCGTCAGCAGCACCGGCACATTGCGCCGCTCGGCCTCCTGGAGCGCGGCGAGCACCGGCGAGCGCTCGAACCACGTTTTCGTCAGGCCGCGCAGCGCGTCGGCATCTCGCGCCACCTCGTAGAGGATCGCGTTTTCGGAGCGGCCATGGGTGAGCTGGTCGATGAAGTTGAAGACGAGGGCGGTGACGCCGTCCTGCGCGAGGTGGGCCGGCAGGCGGCGCAAGAGATCCACTCCGTCCGCCGCGGTGAACAGCTTCTCATAGCGGACCGGCACGTCCTGGCCCACGAGCTCGCGCAGCTGCTCGATGAGCAGGTCCGCTTCATGGGCGTTGAGACTCTCCTCGTCGGTCGGCGCGCCCCACCACTCCGGATGTCGCGCCGCGATCTCCATCGGAAAGAGGCCGCTGAAGATCGCGTTCCGGGAGAACGGCGTGGCAGTCGGGAGAATGCTGTAGTAGTGCGACTCCTCGACATCGAACAGTGGCGTGATCAGATCGCGCAGCACTTCCCACTGATCGAGCCGCAGGCAGTCGATCAGGATGAATACCACGCGGCCCGTGCGCTTCAGCGCCGGGACCAGGAACTCGGCGCCGACGTCGACCGACAACGGCGGCCGGTCGCGCTCCGGATCGGCGAGCCAACGCGGGTAGTTCTTGGTGATGAAGACCTGGAAGTCCTTCCGCAGGCTCTCCTGCAACGTGCGCAACGCTTCCTGCAGCCCGGGCTCATCGGCCGCGGCCAACCGTACCTCCCAGCGCGCCAGCTCCGCGATCAGCTCGCTCCACTCGCGCCACGCGAGCAAGCCGCCGCGGCGGCCTTCCAGCTCCCGGAAGCGCGTGACGAAGTCGCGTGCCAGCCGCTGCTGGCGGATGCGGTCGCCCTCGAGGAGCCGCGTGACGACCGAGAGCACCTGGCGCGGGTGGACCGGCTTCACGAGGTAGTCGTCGATCTCGATGCCGATCGCGTCGCGCATCAAGCTGTCATCCTCGCTCTGCGTCACCATCACGACGGCCATGGCGGGATCGATCGAGCGGATTTCGGGAATCAGCTCGAGGCCCCGCCGCCCCGGCATCTGCTGGTCGAGCAGGACAACGCTGTAGGGCTGGCGGCGCAGCATCGCGAGCGCGTCGTCGCCGTGCGCGGCCTGCGCGACGGCGAATCCCTGCTGCTCGAGAAAGCGGCGGTGGGCGGCCAGGCCGTCGACTTCGTCGTCGACCCAGAGAATACTTTTGGGACGCGGCATCGTGTCGAGACAAGCTAGTCCCGCTGGCGAAGCCGGGCAACGCGCGACTACATTGGCCGCGTGTTGCGCATTCTGTGCGTCCGGTTCAGCTCCATCGGCGACGTCCTCCTCACCACTCCTCTCGTGCGCGCGTTGCACCGGCGTCATCCCGACGCCGAGCTGTACTTCGTGACGAAACAGGCGATGGCACCGCTGCTCGTCGAGAACCCGCATCTCGATCGGGTGATAGAGCTTGAGCCGAACGAGCGGATCACCGACCTCGCGCGCCGGCTGCGCGTGCTGCGGGCGACGCACGGGCTCGATCTGCATGGCAGCCTGCGGAGCACCGCGCTGCGCTGGCTCGTCCCGTGCCAATGGTCCGGCTATTCCAAGCGCAAAGTCGCGCGGACCGCTTTGATCACGACGAAGATCAACATCTACGGCAAGCACGTTCCCGTCCCGGAGCGCTACTTCGAAGCGGCGCGCGCACTCGATGTCCAGCCCGACGGGGGACCCCCGGACTTCTTTCTCGCGCCGGCCGCGCGCACCCACATGTCCCATTGGCTCGCCGAAGTTGGGCTCGACCAAAAACCCGTTGCCGTGGTTGCGCCCGGCGCCGCACATGCCACGAAGCGCTGGCCGCTCCGGCACTGGCAGGCCCTCACCGACCGGCTGCACCAGCTGGGCTACGGTGTCGTGGCGGTCGGCGGCCCGGGAGACCGCGCGCTCGCCGCTCAGCTCGGCGTGAACGTCGTCAATGTGGCCGGCGAATTCTCGCTGCAGGAAACCGGGGCGTGTCTCGCGCGCGCGGCGGTCGCCGTGTCCGGCGACACCGGCGTGATGCACATGGCGACGGGGGTCGGCACACCCGTCGTCTCGCTCTTCGGACCGACGGTGGAGCCGTTCGGATTCTTTCCGTACACCAAGCGCGCGGCCGTCCTCGAGCGCGATCTCGACTGCCGTCCCTGCTCCGCGATGGGAACGGAGCGCTGTCCCCTCGGCCACCACCGCTGTCTCGCTGAGGTCCTCCCCGACCAGGTTGCGGCGGCGGTGCAGCGCCTCGTGGCATGACCACGCCCGCCGAGGAGCAGCTGGTCACGCTGATCGCCGAATCAGCGCGCGGGCCGCAGCGGGAAGGCCTGTTCGCCCTCTGGCTGGTGGTACGGGCCGCCGAGGCACTGCTGCCACCGGCGCCGCTGAGCGCAAAGAATCATCGCCGTCGCCTCCAGGCGCTCGAGACGCGGCTCGGCAGCCTGGCTATGCCGGCGCCGCTCAAGCGGGCGCTCGCCGCAGCGCGGCAACATCTCGAGACCGCCACCCCCAACGCCGCCGCCCTCGTGCTCAGCCAATTGACCGCGCCTGCGCGCGAAGTGCTGGGCGCGGAAGCCGCCGAGGCGGTCACCGTTGCCGCGCGTAGCGCCAGATTGCATTTATAGGACATGCCATCACCGGCGCGGCGCCTGGAAAAGCGTGCTTCCCTCGACAACCTGGTCGAGCGCGTGGACGCGCAACGGCCCGGGGAGATCACGGGCGACACGATTCCCACCGGTTTTGGCTCGCTCGACAAGCTCCTCGGTGGCGGCTTCCGGCGGCGCGATCTGATCCTCCTGGGTGGCGACATCGGCAGCGGGAAGTCGGCGCTCGCCCTCGGCATCGCGCTGCGGGTGGCGCAGCAGTCGCTCGGCGTCGCGTACCTCTCCGGAGAGATGAATGAAGAGCGCCTGATGGAGCGCGCGCTCGCAATCGAAGGCAAGGTCGCGGTGGACGAGCTGCGCGCGGCCAAGCTGAGCGATCAGACGCGCGCCGGCGTGGGCGGCGCCGCGGTACGCCTGCGCGGCCTTCCTTTATCTCTGCTGCCGCTCGCGGGAGAAGACTTCGAGTCCGTCTTCGAGCGGCTCGATCCGCTCCGCCAGATCGGGCTGGTGGTCGTCGATTACCTGCAGCTCGTCCCGCCTCCGAAGGCCCGGACCACACAGGACGAGGACACCGCGCTCGTGCTGCGCCATCTCAAGGCGCTCGCGCTGGCTCGTGAGGTGGCGTTGCTCGTCGTCGCGCAGCTGCCGGGGTTTCAAACCGGACGCGACGCCAAGCGGCCCACGCTCGACGACTACGGCGTCATGGGGGCGCCGAAGCAGCACGCCGACGTGATCCTCTCGATTTTCCGCGAGGAGATGTACAACCCCGGCGGCGGAGTCGATGGCGCGACCGAGCTGATCGTCGCGAAGAATCGCAACGGCCCGACGGGGTTCGCCGACCTGTACTTCTACCGGCGCTGGATGCGGTTTGAGGATATGCTCGACCCAGATAGATAAGTGTTAGTTTGAGATGGGTAAGACGCACAGACGCAGCAGACGCCGCAGCTAGACAATCCTGGAGCAGGTATGGCCGGTCACAGTAAATGGAAACAGATCAAGCGGAAGAAAGCGGTCACCGATCAGAAGCGCGGTGCCATGTTCACGCGTCTGATTCGTGAAATCACGATCGCCGCCAAGGCGGGCGGCGGCGATCCCGGCGGCAACGCCCGGCTGCGCACGGCGATCGATGCCGCCAAGGCCGAGAACATGCCGGCCGACAACATCGATCGCGCGATCAAGAAGGGCACAGGCGAACTGGAAGGCGTGACCTACGAAGAAGTCACGTACGAGGGCTACGGCCCCGGCGGCGCGGCGCTCCTGATTCAGGCCACGACGGACAATCCCAACCGCACCGTCGCAGAGATCCGCAACGTTTTCCAACGCCATGGCGCGAACCTCGCGGCCAGCAACGCCGTCGCGTGGATGTTCGACCGCAAGGGCCAGATCGTGGTGGACGGCAAAGCGAGCGAGGACGCGACGATGGAAGTGGCGCTCGATGCCGGCGCCGACGACATGGAGAAAGAGGGCGACATCTATCTGATCACGACACCGCCCATGCAGCTGCACGCGATCGATCAGGCGTTGCGGGCCAAGAAACTGCCGGTCCAGAGCGCCGAGATCGCGATGGTTCCGAAGAACACCGTGAAAGTCGAGGGCAGCGACGCCAAGAAGCTGCTGAACCTCATGGAAGGCCTCGAGGAAATGGACGACGTCGCGAAGGTCTTTTCCAACTTCGACATCGACGCCGAGGCAATGGCGGCGGTGACGGGATGACGTGAGGGTCCTGGGCGTCGACCCCGGCACTCAGATCACAGGCTACGGCGTGATCGAAACTGGGGGGGGGAATGGCAACGGAATCCCCGGGCTGGGCCGACTCATCGAATGCGGTGTCTTTCGCTTCGGACGCAACAACTCCCTGCCCCATCGCCTCGCCGAGCTCCACCACGCCATCGCGCAGCTCATCAAACGCCATCAACCCTCCGTGCTCGCGCTCGAGGACGCCTTCTATCATAAGAACGTGCGTACCACGCTCGTGCTCGGACATGCCCGCGGTGTCATCCTGCTGGCCGCGCAGCAGGCCGACCTCGATATCGCCCAGTACGCGCCGGCGATGATCAAGAAGACGGTCGTCGGAGCCGGGGGTGCGCAAAAGGCGCAGGTGGGAGCAATGGTGGCGCACCTGCTGCGACTCAAGCACGCACCGAAACCGGCTGACGCGGCCGACGGGGTGGCGGCGGCGCTGACGTTTATCCTGCGCATGCGGGTGAACGCATGATCGCACACGTTCGTGGGAGATTAGCCGCCAAGTCCGCCGACCGAGTGGTCGTCGAGACGCCGGGCGGCGTCGGCTACGAGGTCGTGGTGCCGCTCGGCGTCATGGAGCAGTTGCCGGCAACCGGCGCGGAGATCACGCTGGCGACGGAGCTGGTGATCCGCGAGGACGGTTGGTCGCTCTACGGTTTTCTCGACGAATCCGCTCGACGTTTTTTTCAACGCCTCATCAGTGTTTCCGGCGTCGGCCCCAAGATTGGCATCGCGCTGCTCTCGTCGCTCGGCGTGGAGCGCGGCGCCCGCGCGTTGCGCGAGAAAAACATCGCGCTGCTGTCGTCCGTCAACGGCATCGGCAAGAAAACCGCCGAGCGGCTCGCGCTCGAGCTCGGAGAAAAGGTCGAAGACTTCGCGGAGACACCGGCGGTGACGGTTCCCGCGGGCGCCGAAGCCGCGCTCAAGGCGCTGGAACGATTGGGCTACGGCACCGCGGAAGCGGATCGCGCCGTCCGGCAGGTCCTCGCCGGCAACGGCAACGACGAAACCGAGGCGCTCGTGCGACGGGCGCTCCACATCCTCACGACTCGATGACCTCGATACCTGCCGAAGTCACCGCGGAGTGGATCTGCACGCGCTGCGGATCGACCAACCGCCGTCTCGTACCCGCAGGCGTGACCCGCGCCGAGGATGAGTGCCTCCGCTGTCACACGCGGCACGAGATCGAGGCTGACAAGCGCCCGGTACGCTGGATCGCCCGCGCGCAATCGCGCGGAACGGATTCATGGCTCGCGCGGAAATAACGACGCCCGAGGCGCTCGAGAGCGAGCGCCTGACCGACGCCGCGCTCCGGCCCTCGCGGCTCGATGAGTTCGTCGGGCAGGCGAAGGTCAAGGAGTCGCTGCAGATCGCGATCGATGCGGCAAAGCAGCGCAAAGAGCCGCTCGATCACGCGCTGTTCTTCGGCCCGCCGGGCCTGGGCAAGACGACGCTCGCGCTGCTGATGGCCAAGGAGCTGGACGTGAACATCCGCACCACGTCCGGCCCCGTGCTCGAGCGCCCCGGCGACCTCGTCGGCATGCTCACGACGCTCAAAGCGGGCGACATCCTCTTTATAGATGAAGTGCACCGCCTGCGGCCGGCGCTCGAGGAGTTCCTCTATCCGGCGATGGAAGAGTTCCGGGTCGACGTGCGAATCGCGGACGGGCCGCACGCTCAGACGCTGCCGATGCAGCTCGAGCGCTTCACTCTGATCGGAGCGACGACGCGGTTCGGACTGCTCACGCCGCCGCTGCGCGCGCGTTTTGGCCTGGTCGAACGCCTGCACTACTATCCGCCCGACGACCTCGTGCAGATCATCACCCGCTCGGCCGGCATCCTGGGCGTCGCCGCCGACGCGGCCGGCGTCGCGGAGATCGCGCGCCGGAGCCGCGGCACGCCGCGCGTCGCCAACCGGCTACTCAAGCGCGTGCGCGATTACGCGCAGGTGCGCGCGGGCGGGAAAATCACCGCAACCGTGGCGAAAGAGGCGCTGAAGCGTCTCGACGTGGACGAGTTCGGCCTCGACGACATGGACGCGCGTATTCTCAAGGCGATCATCGAGATGTTCGACGGGGGACCCGTGGGCGTGCAGACGGTCGCGGCGGCGGTCGGCGAGGACCCGGGCACGCTCGAAGAGGTCTACGAGCCGTTTCTAATGCAGCAGGGATTTCTCGCGCGCACGCCAAGGGGGCGAGTCGCGACACCGGCAGCGTACCGGCACTTCGGATTCGTCCCTCCAAAATCCGCGGAGCAAGCAAGTATCTTCGACGGCTAGTGCACCGCCTCTCCGATTTCGACTACAGTCTTCCAGCGGAACAGATCGCGCAACATCCGCTTCCCGATCGTTCGGCGAGTCGCCTGCTCGTGCTGGAGCGCGCGACCGGGGCGATTCGACATGCGCATTTCCGCGATCTCCCGGAGCTGATCCCGCCGCGCGACGTGCTGGTCATCAACACCTCGCGCGTGATCCCCGCACGGCTGCACGGAAAACGCGACTCCGGTACGGACGCCGAGCTACTGCTGGTCCGCGAGCAACCCGACGCGACGTGGCTCGCGCTGGGACATCCCGGCGGAAAACTGAAGCCCGGGCGTCGCGTGACTCTTGGCAACGATAGCGCCGTCGAAATCCTGGAGGTGTTGGGTGGCGGCCTGCGCCGTATTCGCTTCGTCGGCGCACTCGACGCGCGTAGCACACTGAGGAAGTACGGCGAGGTGCCCTTGCCGCCCTATATCAAACGGGCGCCAGAGACGGCGGATGCCGAACGCTATCAGACCGTGTACGCCGCGCACGACGGCAGCGTGGCCGCACCTACCGCCGGCTTGCATTTCACGCCCGAGCTGTTGGCCGACATTTACACTCGGCAGGTTCGCGTCGCGTCGCTCGACCTGCACGTGGGGCCGGGCACGTTCAAGCCGGTCGAGACGGAAGATCTGTCACACCATCCGATGCATGCCGAGGCGTTCGATATCACACCGGGCGCGGCGGAGTGGATCAATCGGGCGAGGGCCAAGGGATTCGGGATTTGGGCCGTCGGAACAACAGTCGTGCGTGCGTTGGAGTCGTCCGTGGACGCGAACGGGTCGATCCGGAGTGGCTCCGGTGAGACGAGTCTGTTCATTCGCCCGCCTTATGAGTTCAAGATCGTCAGTCACCTCATCACGAATTTCCACCTGCCGCGTTCGACCTTGCTGATGCTCGTGTGTGCGTTCGGTGGATACGAGCAGGTGATGAAGGCTTACCGCGAAGCGGTGAAACAGGGCTACCGCTTCTATTCTTATGGCGACGCCATGGTGATCATCTAGTGTTCGATTTCTGGATCGACGGCCAGTCGGGACTCGC
>Ga0070697_100001151_pt1 | contig 20042 bp, 20 predicted proteins | sample KBSK1501metaG_FD_65475 | JGI IMG/M metagenome (GOLD analysis project Ga0070697, IMG submission 65475) | Corn, switchgrass and miscanthus rhizosphere microbial communities from Kellogg Biological Station, Michigan, USA - KBS K1-50-1 metaG | ecosystem: Host-associated > Plants > Roots >... | reverse complement strand
GATCGCCCGATGCGCCGTGTCCTCCACCCGGTCGAGATCGACGCCGAACACTTCGATGCGGCCCTCTCGCTTGGGCAACAGGCCGATGATCGTGCGGGTCAAGACCGACTTGCCGGCGCCCGAGGCGCCGACGAAACCGAGAATCTCGCCGCGAAAGACGTCGAGCGTCACGCCGTCGAGGATCCGATGCCCTTTGAGATCGACGACCAGATCCTTCACCCGGATGACGGCCTCTGGTGATGCGGTTGCCATCGCTACATTCCGATCGAGGCGAAGAACATGGCGAAAACGCCATCAAGCACGATGACGAGAAAGATCGACTTGACCACCGAATTGGTGGTCTTCTCGCCGAGCGATTCGGCGCTGCCTTCGACGCGCAGTCCCTCGACGCAGGCGACGAGGCCGATGACCAGCGCCATGAACGGCGCCTTGATCATTCCCACCTCGAACGTCTCGACCGAGATCGCCTCGCGCAGGCGCGACAGAAAAACCTCCGGCGCAATGCCGCCATAGAGCCAGGACACGAAGCCGCCGCCATAGAGCGCGGCCATCGAGCCGAACAAGGTCAGGATCGGCACCGCGATCACCAGCGCGATGATGCGCGGAAGGATCAAGACCTCGACGGGATCGAATCCCATCGTGCGCAGCGCGTCGATTTCTTCGCGCATCTTCATCGCGCCGAGCTCGGCGGTATACGAGCTCCCCGAACGGCCGGCCACCATGATGCACACGATCAAGACGCCCAATTCGCGCAGCACCAGGACGCCGACCATATCGACGACGTAGATGTCGGCGCCGAACTTGCGGAAATGAAAGATACCCTGCTGGGCGAGGATGGCGCCGATCAGAACGGTGATCAGCAGAATGATCGGCACGGCTTGCCATCCCACGCGCTCGAGATGGTTCACCATGGGGGTGAGCCGGAAGGTCAACGGCCGCAATAGCACCCGCTTCAACGCGACGATCAGCGCTCCCACCAAGTCCGCGAGCAGCAGAAGGTCGTCGCCGAACGTTGCCATGGTCATGCCGACGCTTTCCAACGTGGCGATGATGGAGTTCCGTCGCGGCGGCTCGGGCGTCAATTTCTGCGTGCCGGAATGGATCTTGTCGAACAGGCCGCGGTAATCCTCGCGGAGGCCGACAAGCTTGGCTTCGCACCCTTGGCTGTTCCAGGCTCGGAGCGCGCGTTCCAACAGCCAGGCGCCGAATGAATCGAGCCGGTCGATCTGCGCCGTGTCGATCGCGATGCTGCGCACGGGCGATTTAGAGCGGGTGGCGGCGTCGACCAGCGGCTCGAGCGCTCCGGCGTGCTCGGCCGTCCACGATCCCGCTGCGGCAAGCGCAAGACGGTCGCCGCCCGATTGGCCGCTGAGTACAGTCAAAGTCCCTGCCGTCACGAAGCCGCACCTCCGTCGTCGCACAAGCGCGAGAAGCGCTTTGGCGAGACCCTTCGGGCCGATAAGCAAGGACGACGAAATTGGTGCAAGCGTTGCGGAGGGACCCTGCGGTTGCGCCGCTCATCGACGGGCAAGCGAAGGCCCCCTCTCAGGGGCCGAATCTCGCGCAAATTGTTGTCCGCACCACGTCGTCCGTCCTTCGAGGGCCTCAGAAACGAGATTAACAAATTGGTAAGAATTCTTAAATGCCATTTACCTTATTAGGTTAATGCAGCGGTTAATATCGGTCCGCGAGCGCTGCCCCGCAAGCCCGATCGCGGCGCTTGCGTCCTCGGCCGGACCGGCCAATGCAAGTAGCGGCCACGACACCAGCAGCGTCATTTGGGTTCCTCGTCAGGTCTGAAGGTGTTGCAGTGCTTTGGCGCTTGCTCGACGACAATCCATACCTCTCTCCTTGGCCACCAAGATTACAGGCCGCTCTCATTGAACCACTGAAGGATCGATTTCGCCGCTTGTTTCCAAGACACATCAAGCATCAGGGCGTGGCCGCTGGGCTCGACCTTTCGATACGTCGCGCCATGATAATGCGTGGTGCGTCGCGCCATCGCATGGTCGATAATGCGGTCTCTGTCCGCCGCGATCACGAGCGCGGGGACTTTTGCTCTCCATGCGGATACGACGACGCCAGGAACTTGCGCCTCCGACAACGCGCGCGGGCTCTCAGGCCCCATGAGGGCGGCATAATGGGCGACTCGTCTTGCTGAAAGGTTGTCGGAAAAGAGCATTCGCCGCCAACTATCGGTTTGCAAACGGGCTCTGCGGGGAATTGTCCTGTGCAGGTGGTCAAAGAGCGCGGCCGGACCGATCAGGCTGTTACCAACGAGCAGGATTCCTTCCGGCGGTGCGGAAGCCATCAAGACGATGCCACGCAGCGGCACGTGACCAATGAGTCTTTGCACGATGAGACCGCCAAGCGAGTGCCCGACAAGAATGGGCGGCGTGCCGACCCGGGCGAGAACGTGCTTTACGTCATCGATGTAGTCCGAGAAACTTGTCGTACCGAGTTTGTCGCGCCCCTCACTCCTTCCGTGTCCGCGCAGGCTGAATGCGTAAACGCGACGACCCGCCGCGGCAAAATAAGAAAGAAAATGTTCGTCCCACATCCACGCCGCTCCAAAGGCGCCGTGGACGAAAATAATTGGCGCGCCTTGGTGGTTCCAGCGCGATCCAGCGCTGATCACTTCAAGTTTCGGCTCGAAGCCAATGCGATACTTGCCTTGAACGAGCGGTTGCAAAACCCTGCTTTTGATAATCGAACCCGCCTTGGACAAGAGCCGGACCAAAGAAAGTCCTCGGGGCTGAATATTTTTCAAGATCTGCATCGCGGCCCAAGCCTATTCCTTGCTGTCTTGAGTTTCCAAATGATTTGGGGCGTTTTCGTTGCCGCGCTAATGTCCGCTCTTTGGAATGAAATCGATTCAATGCGGACATGCGGCCATTGCCGAGTCTGGCCAAAGACCTTTTCCTGAATTTGAAAGCCACGATCCATCTGCAATGAAAAGCCGCCAGCCCCGGCCCTTGGCCGGCAACCCTCTACCGCACGTCGTGCCCTCGGTGTAACATTTCACGAAAGCGCGGTTGAACGCGCAATCGAGATATCGTGGGGAGCCATCATGAAGATTTTCAAAACGATCAGCGTACTCGCGTTGGTGTTGCCGTCCATCGGCGCCGCGGCGGCCGATTATCCCGCACCGAAGCAGGGCGAGTGGATCGCGCGCGACTTCAAGTTCCATACCGGCGAGGTGATGCCGGAGCTGCGCCTCCACTACACCACCGTCGGCGAACCGAGCGGAACACCCGTCGTCATTTTACACGGCAGCGGCGGGTCGGCGGCGAGCATGCTCACGCCGGCTTTCGCGGGCGAATTATTTGGCCCTGGCCAGCCGCTCGATGCGACCAAATATTACATCATCATTCCGGATGCGCTCGGTCACGGCAAAAGCGCCAAGCCTTCCGACGGCCTCAAAACGAAATTCCCCGCATACGATTACGCCGACATGGTTGACGCACAATACCGGCTGGTATCCGAAGGCCTCGGCGTTCGCCATGCGCGCCTCATCCTCGGCAACTCGATGGGCGGGATGAATGCTTGGCTGTGGGGGGAGAAATACCCCGACTACATGGACTCACTGGTGCCGATGGCCTCGCAACCGACGGCGATGGCGAGTCGGAACTGGATGCTGCGACGGGTGATGCTGGAAACCGTTCGCAACGATCCCGATTACAATAACGGCAACTACACCAGCCAGCCGCGCTTCATGAAGATTGCCAGCGTGGTATTCGGCATCGCCACCGCCGGCGGCACGCTCAATTATCAGAAGCAGGCGCCGACGCGTGAACTGGCTGACAAGCTTGTCGATGCGCGCCTGGCCGCGCCCATGACCGCCGACGCCAACGACTTCCTGTGGCAATGGGGCTCATCCGCGGATTACGACGCCGCGCCCGCACTCGAGAAAATTCAAGCGTTGGTGCTCGCGATCAACTCCGCGGATGACGAGCGCAATCCACCCGAAACCGGTCTCATGGAGCGGGCGATGAAGCAGGTGAAGAAAGGCAAACTTTACCTCATCCCGGCGAGCGAACAGACCAGCGGCCACCTCACGACCGGCAACGCAAAGTTTTATAAGCAACAGCTCGAGGAATTGCTGCAAATGGCGCCGAAGCGGGCGATGTAGATCGAGAGGCTGGATGGACGATTGACCAAGGAGGATTCCCATGTCGCGTTCCGATCTCATCCCCTACGGCGCGCTTTTGTTGCGCATGGCGCTCGGCGCGTTGTTCCTCGCACATGGACTGCTCAAGTTGCTGGTGTTCAAACCGGCGGGCACCGCCGCTTCCTTCCGCTCGCTCGGCCTGCCGGGTTTCGTCGGATACTTGACGATGGCCGCCGAAATCGGCGGCGGCACGCTGCTCATTCTTGGCGTCGCCACGAGCCTCGTGGCGCTTGCGCTCGTGCCGTTGATCCTCGGCACGATCTACATGGTGCACGGCTCGAAGGGCTGGGTTTTTGCCAATGAAGGCGGCGGCTGGGAATTTCCCGCTTTCTGGGCGGTGGCCTTGGTCGTGCAAGCGTTGCTCGGCAGCGGCGCTTATTCCTTTGGCCATGCGCTCGGCATCGCATGGCGATGAGCGCGAGACCTTGGCGGTATGCGCGGAAGAGGACGTAGTGCCTAGCGTGTTTCGGAGTTCACGCCGCGGCGAAAATCAGCGCACGGACAACGGCGACGCGATCGCCGCGGTCGGCGCCGTGTCCGGCGACAACGGCTTGTCGGGGAAGCGCGCGCGGTAAAGCTTGATGAAGAGATCGAGGCTGTCGATCACGGACAGCGTCTTCGCCACCTCGCCGACCATTTTCGGATTTTGCCGCTCGCCGGAGACGACGATGTCGAAGGCGTTGCGCTCGGGGCCGTCCATCTTCGAAGCGTAGCGCTCGCGCAGGCGAGCAAGCCCGATCGTCTCGTTGCCGAGCGCGAACGCGATGCCGGCGCGCAACACGTCGCCGCGCTCGATCTCGTCGAGCGCCGTCGCGCCCTTCCAGCGCTCGCCCAATAGTTTCTCGATCGCCTCGCCCGCCTCGCGCCAGCGCTTGGCGCTCCACAGCACGTCGGCGCGCATGCGCGCGGCCTCGTCGCCGGCGAGATTAGCGATCATCTCAAGCGCGGCGTCGTGGCGGCCGGTCTCGGAGATGGCGCGGGCTTCGAGCAAAATGCGCTGCTCGCGCAAATCCTGCGGCAGCTCGCGCGAGCGCGAGCTGGCGAGCACGCGGATCGCCTCGGCGGGCTTGCGGTTCATCAGGTGAATCATCGCGAGCTTGGTCGCCACCTGCGCCTTGGCGGCGCCGGCGAGCCGGAATTCGACCTGATGGTCCAACAGCTCCGCCGCCTGGTCGAGGAGATCCACCGCCACCAGCCGGTCGGCGAGCCGCCGGATCAACTCGTCGCCGCGGCGTCCGATCGGCGTCAGCTTCGAGAAATCGTAATAGATCGCCAGCGCGTCGATCGGCTCGATCGACGCGCCCTTGTCGGAGAGAAACAGGTCCTCGAACACCGTCGCCATTTCGGCCTGGAAGGCGCGCGTGATCTCGCTGCCGGGGCGGCTCAAGAGGGCGGCGTCGAGCCCGCGGAACGCCTCGCGATAGCGCGCTTCGAGAACGTAAAGCCGCGCCAACAGGCGCAGTGTCTCGAGTTCGGTGGCGTTTCCGCGCCAGGCATAGGACAACACCTCCAGCGCCTCGATCGCTTTAGCGCGGTCGAGATCGCCGCGCGCATAACGCATCTCGATCAGCCGCAGCCGCGCCTCGGCCGACGCCGGGCCGTTGTCGGCGAGCGCGACATTGGCGAACTCGCTCACCGCCTGATCGCTCTTGCCGATGGCCTGCGCGAGGCGCGCGGAGAGCATCGTCAGCGTCGCCTCCTGCTCCGTCGCGACGCCGATGGTCTCGAACTCGTTGCGAATGCGGCTCGCCTCGGCGAAGTCGCTCACCTCGATCGCGGCGCGCAACGCCTCGACCAGCGCCGCGCGTTGCAACTCGATCGGAAGCGCGATCAGCCCGACCTGACCCGCCCCGAACTGCTCGCGCGCTTCCGCGAAGCGCGCCGTTTGCGTGAGCGCGCTCGCGCGGAGCAGGGCCGCCTCCGCCACCGCCGCGAGCGAAGGCTTGGCGAGATCGCGCAACGCGTCGTCGGGCCGGGCGAGCTCGAGCTCGGCGAGTCCGTGCAGGAGGGCGAAGGCCGCCTCGTCCCCCGATTGCGTCTCTTCCGTGCTCGCCGCCTCCAGCGTGCCCGCCGCGTCGGCCGGGAAATCATGCGCCAGATAAAAACGCGCGAGCGCCGTGCGTTGTTCGGCGCGGCGCGCGAGCGGCGCCTCGGCGACCGCGCGCGCCAGCTCCATCTCACGGGCGTAGAAGGGTGAATCGCGCTCCGCGTTCCAGATTTCCGCATCGAGCGGGGTGAGCGCACGGGTCATGCGCTTCTTCGCGTCCGGCAACGGCGGCAGCGCCGTGCCCATTTCCGAAACGACGAGGCCGCCGGGTCGCGTGATGGTGACGCCTTCCGCCGCGAGCTCGATCACGAGGTCGTCGGCCTTGGGCGAAAGTACGAGGCCGTGGGTGGTGGCAAGCGCGCGAAAGTCGACGAAATCCTGCGCCCGCGCGAGCCCCCGCGCCGGCGGCTCCGCCGTCACCACGACGAGGCCGTCGCCGCTGTCGGGATCGTCGAGGGTGTGCACGCGCGAAGGCGCGGCCAGCGGCACGAACAAGCCGGCGCGGTTTTCCGCCGCGTAGACCCGCCGCACCGGCAGCGGCCGGCTCGCGGCGCTCGTCATGTCGCCGATATTGACGATCCACGACCCGCCGTCGGATTCAAGACTGGTGAGCCGACGCTTGTCGAGCTTCAATTTGATCAGGCGGCCCTGCGGCAATTCGATCTGCTCGATTGCGCGCAGGAAGCGCGGTGCCGCGCTCGCGATCTCATCGACCTGGATCGGGCGCGCGGTATCGAACACAAGAAAGATCGTCTCACCGCGGCGGAACAGCGCGCCCGCGGTCGGCTCGCCGAAGGCGAATACGATCGCGCTCCTGCCCGCCTGCCGCGACAGCGTGGCGAGCACCGGCTCGCTCGACGAACTCGCGACGGCGATCGCGGGTGCCGCTTCCTTCGCGGCCGGAGCGGTATCAAGCAAGGCGATGGCGGAATTCGCGTCTTTCCCCGGGATCGCCGCCGGTGCCGCGACTTCGACCGCCGCCAGCTCGTTCTTCGCCGGATCGGTGTTCGGCTCCGCCGCGGCCTTTTCCTCCGCGGGGTCGTCCTCGCCCGCTTTGCCCTCCACGGCCTGCGGCTTCGCACCCGGCGGCGGCGGCGTGACGTCGACGGCGAAGGCGGTGTCGTCGCGGAAGGTGCGCGCCCCCGCCTCCGGCGCCAGCACCAGCTTCACGATCGTTTCGTCGCGATCGTACTGCGCTTCCAGCCCGACCACGCTCGCGGGCAATTTTGCCTTGGTCTCGCCGAACTCGACCTTCACCGGCGCGCCGAAGGTGATGCGCAGCTCCTGTCCCTCGCGCGCGGTCGCGGTCGCGATCGGCTCCGGCATCTCGAATGCGAAGCGCGCGAAATTCGGCGCCGCGGCGTAGCGCAGCCTGACCGGCGCCCAGACCTTGCGCGGGAGCGTCTCGTGCATCCGCTCGCGCTTCTCGGCGTCGCGCGCGCGCTTGGCGAGTTCGTCGACGACTTCTTGCGGCAGGCCGGGCGGCAATCCGATCCAGCCGTCCGGCAGGAGATCGATGAACAGCTTCTCGCCCGCCTCCATCACGTTGACGCTCACCGGGCGCGAGAGCGAAAGCCGGATCGCGGCATTGTCGGGGTCGCGGCGCACCGCCTGCACGTAGCCGGCAAGCCGATCCTTCAGGCGATCGACTGCGATGTCGACCGGGCGGCGAAACGACACCACCAGAATGCCGTTCGACACTTGAACGTCGGCCTTGGTCTCTTGCGAAAAGGTGAGGAGCAGGCGGCCATGGCCGTTGTCGGTGAAGCCGCTCGCCTGCGCCCGCACCGGCTCGGCGCCGTCCTCGGCGCGCGCGCCGGCGATGAACAGCACGCTCAACAGCGCGACGAATAGGGGATTGATCAGGGCCCGGCGGGCGCCGCGAAAGACGGTTTCGAAGGCTCGGATCGCCTCGGGAACGCTACGCATGAGGCCGCGACTCTCGGGAACACGGGATCGGATGACCGTGGCGGAGAACCTAGCGCCGCGACCTTAATGCCGGCTTACGCCGCCGAGCCTGTCTAAGTGCCTGGACGCCTTTCGATTTTCGGCAAATCGCTGGCCGGCAGCCCGCGCTCGCCGCTGGCGTTGTGCCGCGCCAGCTCGACGGTGAGCCGTTGCGCCGTCTCCGCGGTCATCAGCGCCAGGATATCGGCGAGCTTGCGCGGGTTCATCACGTTAGCGACGTCGACGAGCACGCTCGGATCGAGCCGGTCGAAAATGCGGGCGGCGTCCTTCGCCTTCATGCCCTCGTACATGACCACGAGCATCTTGAACTTCCCCGCTTGCTCGCCGCCCTTGCCGTTAATGCGGTTCTCGACGTCCTTTAATTCGTCGATGCGGTTCTCCAGCCGCTTCTCCGCGTCCTTGATCAGATTCTCGCGCAATTCGAGATCGCGGTTGCGCGCGTCGAGTTCCTGGCGGCGCTCCTGCAGGCGCTCCAACAGCGCGCGCTCGGCCGGCGACAAGCCGCCCGGCGCGCCGGCGGCGATTCCCGCCGGCGTGCGGGGCAGCGCCGCCGGTTCCTTGGAGACGGGCGCCGCCTGCCCGCCCTGCGTATCCTTTTGCGCTTGCGCGGAGCCCGTGATTTCCACCTCGTCGCCGCTCGCGGCCGCAAGCTCGCGGCCCGTCTCGCCGGTGAACACCGTTTCGAACGGCAGGTGCCCGTCGAAATGGGCCAGCGAAACGACCTTGACGGCGAGCAGGCTCGCCGCCGCCAAGGTCACGACCGGAATGAGACGCAGCTCCATGCTTGACCTTCGCTCAGGCCGCCTCTCCCGCGCGCAGGCGCGCGCGGCTCGCCAGCGCTTGCGCCGCGGCCTTGGTTTCGGCGGCGCGCCGCCGGATCAGCATTTCGCTGCTCGCCGGTTGCGAGGCTTGCGTGTTTTCGTTCGCCTGCGGCTCGACCTGCGGACGGCGCGCTTCCTGCGCCGCCGCGACGATGCGCGCGATGCGCGAGAGCAGCTGTTCGCCGCGCGAAAGTTCGTCGCCGAGACCCTGGCGCACCGCCTCCGAGGCGCGCAGCCGTTCGCCGAGCGTGTCGTCGCAATCGCGTACGGTCAGCTTCAGGCCCGCGATCGCCCGCTCGGCGCCGTCGGTCGCCGAAACAAGCTCGGCGATCGTCGCTTTGAAGGAGCCCGCGTCGGCCCGCAGGCGGGCGAGCCGCCGGTTCAGGATCAGGCAATAGCCGATGGTCAACAGCAACAGGACGGCGACCAGGCACTCGATCACGAGTCCATAGAAGTTCGCGTTCACGTTGCCTCCAGTCGTTTCGGGTTGGTCCCGGAATTTTCGAAGATGGCGAGCGTCGTGCGCGGGCGCCGCAAGGGTCTTGCGACGCTGACCGCGATCCTTTCGCCGACGCGGCCCATGCGGCCTTCGGTGAGCACCACCTCGCCGCAGCGGATCTTCACCAGCGCATCCGACTTGATGTCGAGCATCAGCGTCTCGCCGACTTCGAGCTTCATCAATCGCTTGAGCGGGAGCAGTCCCTCGTAGAGCACCGCGTCGACCTCGGCGCCGGCCTGCCAGATTTCGGTGGCGAGATGTCCTTCCCAGATCGGATCGCGGCCGAACTTGTCACCCATGAACGCCTGCAGAAGCGTCTCGCGGATCGGCTCGATCGTGGCGTAGGGCACGAGCATCTCGATGTTGCCGCCGCGATCCTCCATGTCGATCCTGAGCCGCACCAAAATCGCGGCGTTGGTCGGCCGCGAGATGGCGGCGAAGCGCGGGTTGGTCTCCAGCCGGTCGATGGTGAAGCGCACCGGCGAAACCGGCCGGAAGGCGATTTCGGCGTCGGCGAGCACAACCTCGATCATGCGCTTGACGAGGCCGGTCTCGATCGTGGTGTAGGGCCGGCCGTCGACGCGCGCGCTGCTCTGGCCGCGCCGCCCGCCGAGCAGCACGTCGATCATCGCGTAGATCAGGCTCGAATCGACGCTGAACAGGCCGAAGTTCTCCCATTCCTCCGCCTTGAACACGGCGAGGATGGTGGGCAGCGGAATCGAGTTGAGATATTCGCCGAACCGCACCGAGGTGATGCGGTCGAGCGAGACTTCGACGTTGTCGGAGGTGAGATTGCGCAGGCTCGTGGTCATAAGCCGCACCAGGCGGTCGAACACGATCTCCAACATCGGCAGCCGCTCGTAGGACACCATCGCCGAATCGATCAGCGCGCGAATGCCGGAGTGATCCGCGTGCGCGAGATCCGCCAGGCTGAACCCGAGGAAGCCGTCGATTTCTTCCTGATTGAGGGCGCGGTCGGCGCCGCCGCTCTTCGCCGGCACGTTCTCCTCGAGCATCGCCGCCCATTGCGCCGCGGCTTCGTCCTGCGGCGCGAGGCCCGTGTTCAGGAGCCCGTCGATCTCTTTCTGATTGAGCGTGCGCTCGGTGGCGCCGCTCTTCGCCCGCGCGGTGTCGTCGAGCGTCGCCGCCCCTTGCGTGGCGGCATCCTTCGGTGCGGCTGTGTCCTGTCCGGCCATCGATCCGCCCGTCACTGCACCACGATTTCCTTGAACAGCACGGCCCGGATGCGGTTCGGCGCGATCGCGAGATTGACGCGCCGCGTCAGCTCCTCGCGCAGCCGGTAGAGCCCTGCCGAGCCTTCGAGATCGGTCACCCGCAACTCGCGCAGGTGCACTTGAAACGCGTCGACGACGCGCGGCATCACCGGCTTCACCGCGTCGATGATGTCTTTGTTCTCGGCCTCGAGCGTGATCTTCACGCGCAGATATTGCGGCCGCTCCGGCGAGGCGGCGAGGTTCACGGTCATGTCCGGCAGATCGTAAAAAACGGACTTGGGCGCGGCCTTGGCGCCGTCGTCGTGACCGAGGAAGACAATATATCCGCCGCCGCCGGCGACGAGGACGAGTGCGGCGCAAGCGCCGATCAGCAGGTATTTGTTGAGGCCGAGAAGGCGGCCGAAGAGGCCCTTGATGCGGCCGATGACGGAGGCTTTCGCCTCGGGCTCGCCGCCTTCCGCCTCATCGACTTCCGCCTTGCTCAGCGCTGCCTTGGCGTCCGCCATGTCCGCGACCCTTCCTGCTCTTTCGCAAATCGCAAAACCCGCGCGGCCCGCGGGCAAAACCGATTCAGTCGCGTAAACGCTAGGTAAGGATGGTTAATGATTGTTTATCGGCGGCAATTTTTGCCGGGCTTTTCCTGCCGCGGCGGCCGATCCTGCCCGCCCCGCGGGCCCGGGCTTTTCAGCTAAGCGGCTGAAATAGAAACGAAATCCGAGTTGGCACGTCTCCTGCCAAGGACTTGGCGAGGCCGAGCTGGGGAGCTTGCGGCTTCAAAGGGGAGATGGGCATGGACAACGCCCTTTTAGTCGGACTGTCGCGCCAGGTCGCGCTTCAGCGCGAACTCGACGTCATCGCCAACAATCTCGCCAACATCAATACCAACGGGTTCAAGGGCGAGAGCGTTCAATTCGAGGAATATCTTTCCTCGTCGGCGCGCGCCGACGACTTTCCGCTCACCGACCGCCGCGTGGCCTTCGTGCAGGACCGCGCGACGATCGCCGACTTCTCGCAAGGACCGTTGGCGCAGACCGGAAACACGCTCGACGTCGCGATCAGCGGCGAGGGCTTTCTCGTCGTCGATACGCCCGCGGGCGAGCGCTACACGCGGAACGGCGCGCTCGCGCGCAGCGCCGGCGGGGAGCTGGTGACGAGCGAAGGCTACCGCGTTCGCGGTGCCCAGGGTGCGATCCAGCTCGACCAGAACGACAGCGATATTCTGATTGCGCACGACGGCACGATCTCGGCGCAGAACGGCAACCAGATCGCCGACCGCGGAAAAATTCGCCTCGTGCGTTTCGCCGATCCGCAACGGCTCGCGAAGGAAGGCCTGAGCCTTTATTCCGCGCCGGGCCAGCAGCCGCAGCCCGCCACGCCCGCCACCGGCCTCGTGCAGGGCATGGTCGAAAAGTCGAACGTGCAGCCGGTCCTTGAAATGGGCCGCATGATCGAGGTCACCCGCGCCTACACCTCGCTCGCCAATCTCATGTCTCGCACCGACGAGCTTCGCCGCACGGCGATCAACAAGCTCGCGGACGTTCCCGCTTCTTAACGCATCGGTAGGGGAGAACAACCATGCGCGCACTCTACACCGCCGCCACCGGAATGGCGGCACAAGAACTCAACGTTCAGGTCATCTCGAACAACATCGCCAACATGCGGACCACGGGATTCAAGCGCCAGCGCGCCGAATTCCAGGACCTCATGTACCAAAACCTCCGCCGCGTCGGCTCCAACACTTCCGATCAGGGCACGAAGCTGCCGATCGGCCTCGATATCGGCGCCGGCGTGAAGACCACCGGCACGCCGCGCATCATGAGCCAGGGCAGCCTGCTGCCGACCGACCGCGAACTCGACGTCGCGATCCGCGGCGAGGGCTTCTTCCGTGTGCTCATGCCCGACAACCGCACGGCCTATTCGCGTGCCGGCTCCTTCGAGATGGACGACCAGGGCCGCCTCGTCACGCCCGAGGGCTATCTGGTCGATCCCGCCATCACCTTCCCGCAGAACGCGAGCAACATCTCGATCAACCAGCAGGGCGAGGTCTCGGCGCTCCTGCCGGGCCAGACCGCCTCGACCGTGCTCGGCCAGATTCAGCTCGCGCGTTTCGTCAACAAGTCGGGATTGGAAGCGATCGGCGACAACCTCTATCTCGAGACCGCCTCGAGCGGCGCGCCGCAGACAGGCAATCCCGGCGCCGACGGCATGGGCAACCTGCTGCAAAGCCAGCTCGAGCAGGCCAACGTCAATGCCGTCACCGAAATGTCCGACCTGATTACGGCGCAGCGCGCCTACGCCATGAACGCCAAGGTGGTGACGGCCGCCGACGACATGCTGCAGCAGACCGCCAACATGATGCGCTGAGGAGAACCGGATCATGCGCTTCGTACGCTCGCTTACCGCCGCGCTCCTCGCGCTCGCGCTCTTCGCCGGCGCCGCCGCCGCGCAGAAGGCGGCCATGCCTTCGCTCAAGGCCGAGGTCACCGTCAGCGGCGATTTCGTCCGGCTCGGCGACCTGATCGACAACGCCGGCGAGAACGCCGCCACCGCGCTCTTCCGCGCGCCCGAGCTCGGCGCCAGCGGCACCATCCAGGTCTATCGCGTGATCGAGGCCGCGCGCGGCCAGGGTGTTTCGGTGTTCGATACGCATGGGCTTTCGGAGGTCATCGTGCTGCGCGCGAGCCGCACCATCGCGATCCCCGAACTCGAGCGCGCCGTCGCCGAGGCCGCCGCCCGTCAGTACGGTTTCGGCGAGGCGAAGGATTTGGCCGTCAATTTCGACGCCTATGTGCGCGTGCTCGCGATCGAGCCTAACGCCGCCGACGCGCCGCGGCTCGCGCAATTCTCCTTCGATCCGCGCTCGCAGCGTTTCGAGGCGAATGTCGAGGTTCCCGGCAGCGCCGCGCTTCGCAAGAAGCCCGTGCGCGTCTCCGGCACGGTGTTTGAGACCGCCGAGGTGGTGACGCTCGCCCGCGCGCTCGTGCGCGGCGACGCGATCCGCGACAATGACATTACGATCGAGCGCCGCCCGAAGGCGGAGGCCGGCGACGCGATCCGGCGCGCCGACGCCGTCCTCGGCCAGGCCGCGCGCCGCGAATTGCGCGCCGGCCAGTTCCTGCGCGCCGCCGATTTGATGAAGCCCGAGCTCGTCGGCCGCGGCGATCCGGTCACGCTCGTGTTCGAGACCCCGGGCGTCAAGCTCACGGTGCAGGCGAAGGCGCTCGAGTCCGGCACGCAAGGCGATCTGGTGCAGGTCCTCAATCCGCAATCGAAGCGCATCGTGCAGGCGACGGTCGACGGTCCCGGCCGCGTCGTCATTGCGCGCGCGCCAGCCGCGCGCGCCGCCAATCTGGAGGCCACCGGCTCCGTGAAATGAGTACGTTCCCATCATCAAACGCCGTGAGGTAGTCATGTCGCTTCGTTCCCGTCTTTCCTCCGCCGCGCTCGCCGCGCTCGCGGTCTCGGCGCTCGGCGGCTGCGCCTATCTCGATCGTCTGGCGACGGTCGGCGAGGCGCCGAAGCTCGCGGCCGTCGACAATCCGACCGCGGCCAAGGGCTACAGGCCCGTCAACATGCCGATGCCGGAGCCGATGCCCGCCGCCTACAATCCGAACTCACTGTGGCGCAACGGCTCGCGCGCCTTCTTCAAGGACCAGCGCGCCCACCAGGTCGGCGACATCCTCACCATCAAGGTAAACATCACCGACAAGGCGAACTTCGACAACGAGACCAAGCGCAGCCGCGACACCAAGGAGGATTCGGGCATCGATAATTTGTTCGGCCTGAAGAAGGTGCCGCTGGTCAAGACGCCGGTCCCCGGCCGCCTGCTCACCGCCGACTCGACGACCTCGACCGACGGCAAGGGCTCGGTCAACCGCTCGGAGGCGTTGAAGACCAGCGTCGCCGCCGTCGTCACCCAGCTTTTGCCGAACGGCAATCTGGTGATCGAGGGCAAGCAGGAAGTTCGCGTCAATTTCGAGCTGCGCGAATTGATCGTCGCCGGCATCGTGCGGCCGGAGGACATCGAGAACGACAATACGCTCGATTCCACCAAGATCGCGCAGGCCCGCATCGCCTATGGCGGCCGCGGGCAGATCACCGACATGCAGCAGCCGCGTTGGGGGCAGCAGATCAGCGACGTGATCTTGCCGTTCTGAACCGAGTTTGGCGCGAGACCCGGCACCCGGGTCCGGCTCGCGTCAGTGCCGTTTCCGCTCCCCGGAACGGCATCGCGCGGTCCCCGACGCTCCCCGCGGGGACCGCGCACCTTTTTCGAAGAGGCTGTCGACACGGCGCGGAAATGCCTGCCTCGGTTGACATGAATCAATGCCGCGCATGCGTTGGCGGTTGATACGTCGACTTGCGGTGAACCCTTTCAACGAGAGCCTGCCCATGCGGTATTTCTTTCACTTCGATAGCGAGAACAAGGTCGACGACCACGAAGGCGAAGAATTTGAAAGCTTCGAAGAAGCGCGCACATACGCCCGCCAAGTCGCCTTCGAGCTGGGCGCAGACAAGCCCGCGGAGCTCAATCGCTCGTCGTGGATCCGGGTCATGGACGAAGCCGGCAAGGAAATCTTCAGCACCACCTTGCTGCCGGCCACGCCGCCGTCCAACAACGCCTCCAACTCCTGTTAATGCCCTGATCGGGCTCACGAATCGTCCGTTTGACGAATCCGTGCAGACTTTCGACCCGAAATGGCGCAGCCTATTTTCGATTCCCGCAAGACGCTAGTCGGAGCGCCTCCTGCATCCCTGCGGCCATCAGCCCCGCCGAGAGGGCGAAGGAAGCAGCCGTGCAAGAAAGGGAGAAGGCGGGCTCGCCCCGCGAAAACCTGTTGCTCGGATCGCTCTCCAACTCCGACTTCGCGATGATTGCGCCGTGGCTGACCTCGACGGTGCTGAAACAAGGCGCGCTCCTGCAAGAAGCCGGCGAGCCGGTCGACAGCGTTTATTTCCCCCACTCCGGCATGCTGTCGTTGCTCGCGGTCATGACCGACGGCACCGCCATCGAACTCGCCACGGTGGGCCGCGAGAGCGCGGCCGGCGCGATGGCAGGCCTCGGATTGAACGAGGCGATCGCCCGAACCGTCGTTCAAATGCCCGGGCATGGCTCGCGCATATCCGCGCAGCATTTTTCCAACGCCGTCGGTGGCAGCGAATCCCTGCGGGACCTGGTCATCCGTCACAACGAAGGACTGATGGCGCAGGTGCAATATACGGCGGCCTGCAATTCGCTTCACAAGTTGGAGGCGCGGCTGTGCCGCTGGATTTTGCAGACGAGAGATCGCGCCGACAGCGACGAACTTCCTTTGACGCAGGAATTTCTGGCGGAGATGCTGGGGGTGCGAAGAACCACGGTCACGATCGTCGCGCAGCTGCTACAACAGAGCGGACTCATTCGTTAGCATCGCGGCCATATCAAAATCGTCGATCGCGCCGGGCTCGAAAAATCCTCTTGCGAATGCTATCGATCCATCCGCGCGAAAACGGCGCAAATCTTACCGAAGGGAAGCGGGGGGTAGCCGGCCGCTCGCGCTAGCGGCTATCGCCTTGCGGTTCCTTATCTCATCATCAGCTAATTATTTCGCAACCCCGGCTCACTTGCCGGGCTACTTTTTGCTGCCGGCCGCCTCAGTTGAATTTCAGCCCTAGCTTTGGCCGCGTCGCTGCTTCGCGCTTGGCGAGTTCAAGATGTTTCTTCTGGATCTGGAGCAGCTGCTCGCGGTCGCCTTGCGACTTCACTTCGGCGGCGGCCTTCGCGCACTCCTCTGCGATCTTTCGATGATCGAGATGTTTTGACATGGCGGCCCTCCCGTGTGGCAGGCCAAAGCATGGGACCGTTTTTTCGCGGAAGCCCGCGCGGTCTGAATTACGTCTTTGACCCGATTAGCCGGCCTGTCGGTCGGCTTTCATACACAGTGAATCGACTGTGGATTATGGGCATTTCAGCCATGGGGTGCCCCGGTTGACGCCGGTGCAACCATTTTCCTCCGGCGGCATTAATTCCCTGATCGCGCGAACGCGGCCGGTAACAGGCGCGGGAAGCAATCCGGGAGTTCCCCCGTGTTGAGATGCCGTGGTCGGAAGATAAGCTTTCGTGCAGCCGTAACCCTGCTCGGGTTCGTCAGTGGAATTGTGCTGACTACAACGGCCGAGGTGCATGCGCAGGGGCTGTTCGACGCGCTCTTTAGGATTTTTGGCGGCTGGGCCGCCCCGCGTCAATCGCCGAGCGATAACAAGATGGACGCCGGCGGTTCTGTGGCTTACTGCGTTCGACTCTGCGACGGGCGCTATTTTCCCATGCCTGCCAATGCCGGCGCGCCGCATTCCTCTCCGGACAAGATCTGCAGTGCACTCTGCCCGGCCAGCGCGACCAAAGTTTACACGGGCAACGAGATCGATCAGGCGAGTGCGGCGGACGGCACCAGCTATTCCAAACTGGGAAATGCATTCGTATATCGCGAGCGCATGGTTCCCGATTGCACATGCACCGGCAAGGAAATCGGAGGGACCGTCGCGATGGACATTCGTTCCGATCCAACCTTGCAGCCGGGTGACATCGTCGCCACCAAGGACGGGCTGAGGGTGTTTAAGGGCTCGAAACAACCGCCCTATCAAACCAGCGATTTTATCCCGGCGGAAAATTACAAAGGGCTGCCGGCCGGCGTTCGCAGAACTTTGGCGGAGCTCAGGGTGGCGCCCGAACTCAACGGCGCTGTCGAAGATGTTGCGATGTCCCCGACTCCCGCCGCGGAGCCGCGCCGCGCACTCGCTCCGCGCGACACGCCCGTCGCCGAGGCTTTTCCAATATTTTCCATTCCAATATTGTAATAGCGAAACTCCGAATTCACCCGCTGCCGGCGCGAATGAAACGCCGCCAGACGAATTTTCATCCGGCGGCGTCTTCTTCAGCATTGTGTGTCAGCGGGTTCGGCTTCTGACGCAGCCTTACCACCACCACCTGTTGGTATTGAACCTACGCTCGGTCCGGAACCTGCGCTCGGTGCGGAACCGGAACCTGCGGCTGCGGAATCGCTGGGTGCGGAATCTGCGACTCCGTTCCCACGCCGACGCCGGCGACGCCGAGACCATCAGAGCTGCCGGCACGCTGTAGCCGATGGCGGCCGTCAACCCGAGCAGCCGCAGCGCTTTACGCCGCGATAACTTGTCGGGTTTTGACTTCACATGATTTGCGTTCATTTCCATCCTCCTTCTTTCCGCTCTCCATTTTATTTTTTTCTTGAGAGGGACGGCGCTGCGCCTCCACAGCGACCGTCAAACTTTCATTACTGATCCACGCCTGGTTCAAAGCGCGGGGGGCGTAGATTTAACTCGCGATGGAACGGCTTGTTCCGTTGCCACGACCGATCGAGATTTTATCTTTCTCAACCGCGCCGTCCCATTCCTGCCACGCCGATGAACCGCCGATGAACGCGGCGTTGACGCTCGTTCATCTCCCGCAAAATCGAGAAGCACCTCCGATTTGAAATCGGTCATCTCCGGCAGAAAAACTTTGAGCGCGGTGTCGGGGAAATCGTGCCAAGCTCATCGGGGGATTCGTTCGTGGCAAGATGGGAAATGCTGGTCGCGGACGAACGCGCCGAACGGAAGGTCGCGGCCATCGACTTTAGATGCATCTTGATGGCTCGCCGATCGCGGGGGCATTGATGAAAATCACCTGGAAAACACTGGCCCCGCTGGGCGTTTGGCTCGCGATCTATCTCTCGCCGATTCCAGCCGGGCTCAACGCCAATCAGTGGCATTATTTTGCGGTCTTCGCGGCGGTGATTGCCGGCCTCGTGCTCGAGTCGATGCCGGTCGGCGCGGTCGGCCTCATCGGCCTCACCTTCGCCGGCGTCATGGGTTACGTCGAGCCCGACCCCGCCAAATCGCTGCGCTGGATGTTGAGCGGATTCTCCGAAAGCACCGTGTGGCTGGTCGTCGGCGCGTTCGTCTTTTCGATCGGCTATCGCAAAAGCGGGCTCGGCAACCGCATCGCCCTTTTGCTCGTGCGCGGCCTCGGCCGCCATACGCTCGGCTTGGGTTATGCCATCGCCCTCTCCGACCTCGTTCTCGCGCCGGCGACGCCCTCGAACACCGCGCGCAGCGGCGGCACCATCTATCCGATCATCAGCAACATCCCGCGGATCTACGGCTCCGAACCCGGACCCACCGCCGGCAAGATCGGCACCTATGTGATGTGGACCGCGTTCGCGGCAACGGCGGTCACCAGCTCGCTGTTTCTCACCGCGCTCGCGCCCAATGCCGCGGCGCTCGCCATCGCCAAGAAAACAGCGGGCGTCGACGTCGGCTGGGCGCAATGGTTCATCGGCTTCGCCCCGCTCGGGGTTCTCCTGCTCCTGCTGGTGCCGGCGCTGAGCTATTTGGTCTGCCGGCCGGAGGTGAAGGAGAGCCCGGAGATCGCGGCCTGGGCCGCGGGCGAGCTCAAGACGCTCGGTCCGCTGTCGCGCAACGAGTGGATCATGGCGGCGCTCGTGATCCTGGCGATGTTTCTGTGGATCACGGGCTCGAGTCCGAACATCGCGCTGCCGTGGCTCGGCTCCAATTACATCAACGCGACAACGGTGGTGTTTGTCGTGATCTCGCTGATGCTCGTCACCGGCGTCGTCGCCTTCAACGACATCGTCGCCGAGAAGAACGCCTGGGAAGTCTTTTTCTACTTCACTTCGCTGCTGACGCTGGCTTCGGGCCTGAACGACATCGGCTTCATCAATTGGGTGGCGACGGGATACGCCAGGCCGCTGGCGGCACTGTCGCCGACGGCGGCGATGATCCTCCTGGTCTCGCTCTTCTTCTGGATCCACTATTTCTTTTCCAGCATTACCTCGCATACGGCCGCGGTGCTGCCGGTGGTGCTCGCCGCCGGCATGGGCATTCCGGGCGTGGCGCTGCCGACGCTGACGCTGCTTTGCATCTATTCGCTCGGGCTGATGGGAGTGATTTCGCCCTATGCGACCGGGCCGGCGCCGATGTATTTCGGCAGCGGCTACATCGGCAAAGGCGATTTCTGGAAATTCGGCCTGATCTTCGGCCTCGTCTACTTTGCCGGGCTTCTTTTGATCGAGCTGCCCTGGCTGCAGATGATCGGCTGAGCCGTCCATGAGCTTGCTCCTGCTCTCATTCGGCCTTGCGGCGCTTCTCGGCTTTGCCGCCCATCGCGCGAGCATCTGCACGGTCAAGGCCGTCGCCGAAGTGACCGGCACGGGCAGAGCGTATTTATTCGCCAGCATCGGAAAGTCGGTGCTGTGGGTGATCTTGATCACCATTCCTTTCCTTT
>Ga0070697_100001148_pt1 | contig 20063 bp, 17 predicted proteins | sample KBSK1501metaG_FD_65475 | JGI IMG/M metagenome (GOLD analysis project Ga0070697, IMG submission 65475) | Corn, switchgrass and miscanthus rhizosphere microbial communities from Kellogg Biological Station, Michigan, USA - KBS K1-50-1 metaG | ecosystem: Host-associated > Plants > Roots >... | reverse complement strand
CGGGACGCTTTTCTTTCAATGTTAAGGGCGGACGTTGCGAAGGTTGTGAAGGCGACGGCATGAAGCGCATCGAAATGAACTTCCTGCCGGACGTTTATGTGCTTTGCGATGTGTGTCGCGGCGCTCGCTATAATCGCGAAACGCTGTCAGTAAAGTTCAAAGGAAAGTCGATCGCCGAGTTGCTTGATACAACAGTTGAAGAGGCGTTACCGCTGCTCGAGAATGTTCCCCAGATTCAGCAGAAACTTCAAACTCTACTCGACGTAGGACTGGGCTATCTCAAGCTGGGACAGTCGGCCACAACGTTATCGGGCGGCGAAGCACAGCGAATCAAGTTGGCCAAGGAGTTGTCAAAGCGCGCGACTGGTCGGACGGTTTACATGCTGGACGAGCCGACCACCGGTCTTCATTTTGCAGATGTTCATAAGCTGCTCGATGTACTCCAGCGGCTTGTATCTTTAGGCAATACGATCATCGTCATCGAACACAATCTCGACGTCATTAAGTCGGCCGACTACATTATCGACCTCGGTCCGGAAGGTGGCGAACATGGTGGCCGCGTCGTTGTTTCCGGTACGCCCGAAGATGTTGCTCGCTCCCGCCGTTCGCATACGGGCCAGGTGCTGCGTCCTCTCCTCAATGGCCGCCTGGCGAAAAATGGGAACGGCAATTCCCATCGCGAAGATAAGAAGATCGCGTGATATACTCCGCCGCGCTACTGCCGACGCTCATACATGTCAATCTACGACGACAACTTGCGCCCGCTGAAGTTGGCTGATGTAAAGACCTATCCGCTTGCCTCGCGTCCCAGCAAAGTTTCCCTGGACGACTTTGCGAATCCGATTCAACCAGACTCATCGTTAAAGGATTTTCTCGCCGGTCTTCCCAACATTCTCGGTGTCCAAAGCTTGCGAGAGATCGCGGCACGTATGCGCCGGGCCCGCGAGTTACAGAAACCTATCATCTGGGGCGTCGGCGGCCACGTGATCAAAACCGGCCTGGCGCCATTAGTCATCGATCTGATGAAACGAGGATTCGTTACGGCGATTGCTGCCAACGGATCTGTGCTGGTACACGACGCGGAAATTGCACTGGTAGGTTCAACATCTGAAGACGTCGATGCAACGTTAGGCGAAGGAGCATTTGGCGGCGCAGATGAGACTGGCAAGCTTTTGAATCGTGCCGCCCTGGAAGGAGCGAAGGAAGATATTGGCCTGGGCGAAGCAACCGGTCGCGCCTTGCTGGCGCTAAATCCAAAGCACGCCGGCTACTCTTTGCTATGCGCGACCTATCTGGCGCGAGTCCCCTTTACTGCCCATCTCACGATCGGCGGCGACATCGGACACTTTCATCCGCAAGCTGACGGCGCCGCGCTCGGCGCTACGACACATACAGATTTTCGCCTGCTGTCGGAACTCGTTCGCCGAATGGATGGCGGCGGCGTTTACTTGAACATCGGATCAGCAGTGACCCTGCCCGAAGTCTTCTTAAAAGCGGTTACGCTGGTGCGCAACCTCGGCAACCAGCTGGCTGACATCACCACCGCAAACTTCGACTTCATACAATCCTACCGCCCGCTCACGAACGTGGTTCGCCGCCCTACTGCAAACGGCGCCGGCCGGGGCTACTCCATAACTGGCCATCACGAACTCACACTTCCCCTGCTGGCCGCGGAACTGATTTGCGGTAGCGAAAAGTAAACCATTTATCGATACCGTCTATTGACAGTCGCTTATTTCTGGACTATTCTTGGTTCGAATTGAAAATGGTTTTCAATTTCATCCATTCTTTAATATCAGGAACAAGCAATGTTCGACACCGCGGGTCCAGTAACGATGTCAGCGAAGCGCGCCTTCAATTTGGTTTTTAGACTCCTTTGCCTGCTCTTATTTGTCACGGCTCTTCACGGCCCTGCTCAGGCAGGCGACGCATTTACTCAGTCTCAACTTCGTGGCCGAGTACTCGACCCTGATCGAGCCGCGGTTGCCGGAGTGAAGATCACTGCCTCGCGGAACGGCCAGCCTGACGCTACGACTTTCACGAATGCTAGTGGCGAGTTTTCGTTCCTACTGGAACCCGGCGAGTATTCTCTGAGATTTTTTGCGGAAGGCTTTGCGGAAGCATCTTTGATCGTCCGCTCAAAACCTACCACCTTCGAACCGTTGGAGATCGTTCTCCAACTGGCCGGGTATAGCGCCACCGTCACAATTACAGATATGGCGGGCTACGACACCTTCGCTTCCAGTAGCGCCACCAAAACACTAACGGCGTTGCGCGATGTGCCGCAATCAATAAGCGTCGTATCCAGGGAAGTGATTAAGGACCAGGGGATGCAGAGCATCGCTGACGTGGTGCGCTATGTTCCCGGCATCACCGCCATTCAGGGAGAGAACAACCGCGATCAGGTTGTAATCAGGGGCAACAGCTCCTCGGCTGACTTTTTCGTCAATGGCGTGCGCGACGATGTTCAGTATTATCGTGACTTGTATAACCTCGATCGAGTTGAAGCTTTGAAAGGTCCCAACGCCATGATCTTCGGCCGCGGCGGCGGCGGTGGGGTGATCAATCGAGTAACCAAACAGGCGGGGTTCGCATCGCTTGGCGAGTTGACGTTTCAGGGCGGCTCTTTCGGCAACAAACGGATCCTCGGCGATTTTGACCGGGCCTTGAGCAATCGAGTTGCCTTCCGCGTTAACGGCATGTACGAGAATTCAGGCAGCTTTCGCGACCGAGTCGATCTCAATCGCTTCGGCCTCAATCCAACCTTGACTCTCGTCGCCGGCAAACAAACCCAGATTCGGTTCGCCTACGAACATTTCCGCGATAACCGGGTTGCGGACCGCGGCATTCCTTCTTTTCATGGCCGCCCTTCGGACACTGACATCTCCACGTTCTTCGGTAATCCCGAACTGAGCTTTGTACACGCTCGCGTTAATCTTGTGTCCGCCCTGATCGATCATCAGGTAGGCAATCTCAACATTCGCAACCATACCCTGTTTGGTGATTACAAGCGGAAGTATCAGAACTTTGTTCCCGGAACTGTCAACGCTGACGAAACGCGCGTCAACCTTTCCTCCTATAACAACGCCACGCGTCGCCATAACATCTTCAATCAAACTGATCTTACCTATGCGGCGAAAACCGGTTCGGTGCGGCACACACTGCTGGCCGGTACAGAATTCGGGCGCCAGGCGTCAGACAACTTCCGTAACACAGGCTTTTTCAATAACACATCAACCTCGATTTCTGTTCCGTTTGCTAACCCGACGATCGACACCCCGGTAACCTTTCGTCAAAACGCGACGGATGCTGACAATCATGTTCAAGCCACGGTGGCGGCGACTTACGCCCAGGATCAGATTGAACTCTCCTCAAAAGTTCAGGTGCTGGCGGGTGTGCGCTTCGATCACTTCAATCTGAAGTTTCACAACAACAGAAACGCTGAAGATCTTAGCCGCGTCGACAATCTTTGGTCGCCGCGCCTGGGCGTTGTTTTCAAGCCGGTTACGCCTCTGTCGCTCTACGCAAGTTACAGCGTTTCTTATCTGCCGAGCTCCGGCGATCAGTTCTCCTCGCTTACGACCGTCACGCAATCGCTGAAACCGGAGAAGTTCACCAACTACGAATTCGGCGCCAAGTGGGACCTGCGTCAGTCACTTTCGCTCACGACGGCGGTTTATAGTCTGGCGCGCACAAATACCAGGGCTACGAACCCAAACGACCCGACGAAGATCGTGCAGACCGGTAGCCAGCGCACAAATGGTCTCGAAGTGGGACTGAACGGCCGTCCTACGCGGGATTGGCAGGTCACGGGTGGGTATGCGTATCAGGATGCGCGTGTTACCAGTGCAACAACCGCGGCGATCAAAGGAGCGCGCGTAGGCCAGGTTCCACGTCATACGTTTTCGTTGTGGAACAATTACCACTTCGCCAGGAAGTTGGGGGCGGGTCTCGGGCTGATCCATCGCTCTGACATGTTTGCGGCGATTGATAACAAGGTAGTCCTGCCGGGTTACCTGCGCGCAGACGCAGGCGTTTTCTATACCATTACTGAAAAGGTTGGGCTGCAGGCGAACCTGGAGAATCTGTTCGACAAAAAATACTTCATCTACGCTGATGGTAACGACAATATCTCACCTGGCAGTCCTCGCGCCGTTCGCGTCTCATTGACCTGGAAATTTTGAGTTGGGCGTCGATCGTTGCGAGCGCTTTACACTAATCAAACTTCGTAAGTTATAATCCCAGCCCTGCAAAAGAATCGCCTGGAAGGACCGGACCGCGAAGCAAGAACAAATGCAACCAGAGAAACTAGCTCACTTCAAACAAATACTTCTCTCTCAATTGCAGGGGCACACTGATCATGTTCGCGCCGATCAGGCTGCGGCGCTCGAGCTGTCGGATGACGGCGTGAAAGATACCGTCGACATGTCGCTGATGGATGTGAACAAGGAGCTTGCCTTACGTCTGGGTGAGCGCGAATCTCAGATGATTGCCGACATTGATCAGGCACTGCTACGAATCCAGGAGGGTTCCTACGGTGTCTGCGCTCGCTGCGGAAAACTTATCGATGAACGCCGCCTCGAGGCTGTACCCACCGCCCGCTACGATGCTGCTTGTCAGGCCTTGATTGAAAGCGCCAACGGCGACGATGAGCACTCAACCCTGTGAATAGTGAAGAGTAAGCAGCGATTGTTGTACTGTTACTTATTCTCTTAAGACTCCGTAATCCTACTTCTGACTTTTCACTCTTCACTTTTTACTCTTCACTGCTTTTCTACGCTTTGGGGTGCGCCTTGTCGTAAACCTGGATCAACTTTTCCATTGAGACGTGCGTGTAGACTTGTGTAGTTGAGAGGCGCGCGTGGCCGAGCAGCTCCTGAATATCGCGCAGGTCGGCGCCGCTGTCGAGAAGGTGCGTTGCAAAGGAATGGCGCAGCGCGTGCGGGCTAATGTCGTATCTTCCGGCACAGATGCGAATGTATTTTTCCACCATCCGGCCGACTGAGCGTGTGGTTATTCGTGTTCCCTGGTAGTTGAGAAACAGCGCTTCAGGTTCGCGTTCTGAAACTGGCGCCGCTTCCAAAAATCCTTCCCGGACGTCGAGGTAAACTTTCAAAGCGTCCAATGCCGGCTCGCCAAAGGGCACGATGCGCTCTTTGCGACGCTTTCCAGTTACCCGAATCAGTCTGTTTTTGAAATCGATGTGACCAAGATTCAGCTTGGTCAACTCCGCCACGCGCACACCCGTCGCATACATCAGTTCCAGCATGGCGCGATCGCGCTTACCCAGATCAGTTTCCAAGTTCGGAGTCTCAACAAACTTGACGGCTTCTTCGATGGAAAGATGTTTGGGAAGTTTCTTTTCGAGTCGCGGCGTTGAGACTAGTTTGGCCGGGTTCATCTCCAGCAGGCCTTCGCGCACCAGGAACTGAAAAAACGTGCGCAAGGCTGCTAGCTTGCGCGCGATGGATGCTTTCTGTTTGTGCGCCGCATGGAGCGTCGCCAGCCATTCACGGACTGTGATGTGATCTATCGAGGCCGGTGCGGGTTCAGTTCTCTTCCCCGTCTTGGGATGGGCCGGGGCAAGGTAATCGAAAAACTGCTGCACGTCGCTCTGGTAATTGCGCAGGGTATGCTCGCTGAGATTTCGCTCGTAGCGCAGGTGCTCGAGAAACTGGGTTAACAGTTGCTCCATAGGGGTTGCAGAAGCGCTCTCTGCCGTCAACTACTGAAGATAAGGCTTCGGATTAAGGTAACGCATCGTCACGAAATCGGTGTCCTCATATTTTTCGTGACACCCGTTGCACCGTGACAACTTTCCCCGCTCCGAAATCTTAGTAGCCGGGCCATCAAGCACCAGGTACTCCCAATCACGACTCTCCGGATTGTAGCCCTTCTCGCGTTTAATCATCACCGTGAGCACGACAGGGTCCTTACTGTCTTCGCTGTAAAGCTTCTCCTTAACAATGATCGATCCTTCGGGAAAAGCAGGATGACTTTCTGCCATCATGGCTGAAGCGCCTTTCGGGTTCACATAGACGGACGCCCAGGCGGTCTCATGAGGATTTACCGGGAAAGCTATGGCGCAGGCGGCGGCAGCCCTCGGATTCATCATGACCGGCGTAGGATTAACGAGCTTCCATTTACGATATTTCCCAATTTCCGCCAACAAGGCTTTTGACTGTTCTGCCTCAGCCTTGTTTGTAGCCGAACTTCCAAACACGCCAAAGAGTTGACCCACAATCACGAAACCGGCCAAGGTCAAGGCGCTTATTATCAGGGGCCGTAGAGAACGTGTTGTTCGCATTACCTTCTAAACCTGACACTCAAGATGAATGATTACCAGCCGTTGGCGACCAAGTTCGAGGCCTTCGGAGAATAATATCCCCTGCGCGCACGTATGCGCACGTCTTTCCGCGCTTTAACACGGAGATCGATATTGTGGAATTGACCATCGCGACGCTCATCTCCAGGGTAATAGCTCAGCACATATTGGTGCGCGAGGTCGGCGGCAATCTGCAGGAACGCATCGTTTAGCTCGGTCGTCGTTTTCGGCACGTAGACGGCGCCGCCGGTCTGACCCGAGAGTTGTTCCATTCTGCGTTCAGCCGCAAGAGCCCGCAGGTTAGCGCCGTCGTAGAGTCCTGTTTGCACAATGAAGATCTGACAGTCGGCGGCGAGCACTCGTTGCATAGTTGTCTCAAAGTCATTCCGGCTCGTAGTCTCCACGCCATCCGAAACGATAACCAGCACCAGCCTGCCCTTGTAAGGGTGAAGATAAGCGGAGGCGTCTATGATTGCATCGAAGAGCGAAGTCGCGCCTTCCGGTTTGCCAAAGCTTTCGATCGTTCGTTCGAGCAACTGGATATCGCTGGTGAGCGGTTGCGCCAGGTAGCTTTCGGTCTCAATTGAATAAATCGCCGCTTCGTCCGCCGGTCGCATTACCTGACGAAAGAAGTGTCTGGCTGCCTGCTTCTCAAAATCGCGTGCGAAATCCAAACTGCCGCTGTTGTCGAAAAGCATTGCTAATTTCACACTGGTTTCCGAGCGGGACAACTCACTAATCGTTTTCAACTGACCATCAACCCTCAACTCAAAATCTTCCAACTTAAGTCCGGTGACTGCAATGCCCTTCGAGTCCACCACTGAGGCAGGAATGGGCACAAGATTGGAAACGACGCGCACTGTATCCGAATCGTCGACCTCGTCGCTCGAGTTGTCTTTTGTAGAATCTTTTGTAGGCGATTGGGTAGCGGAACGCGGCGTCTGAGAACCAGGGCGAGGCGTGGGTCCCGCAACTGAGCCATTGGATTTTGTTTTCGTTGTCGAGGTTTTGGGCGCTTTTCCCTGGTTGCGGCCTGACTGCGCAAAGACGACTGTCGCCAGGCTGATTCCAAGCATGACGACTACCAGCCAGGGCGTTACCGTCAAGCGTTTGCGCAAGGAGACTTGCCTCCTCATGCGTTGGCCTGCAGCGCCGGTTGCTCGTCTTGTATGCTCTGAAGCCAATTGTCCCACTCTTTCAATGCCAGTTCGACCTGAAGGTTATGACGGTCACGTTTTCTACGCACGCGCCTGCGATCTTGTTCCGGAAGCGGCTCCAGCAAAGCGAAAGTTATGTTCACCGGCTGGAAATTCTTCGTCTGCGCGCTGGAAACGTACCGCGCCAGTGCGCCCATGGCACTCAATCGTGGCGCCGAGATCGGGGCACGACCCAAAGCAAGCCTTGCAGAGTTTTGTCCCGCGAGCCATCCCATGGAAACCGACTCAACGTAACCTTCTACGCCCGTGATTTGTCCGGCGAAAAAGATTTTCGAGTGTTCGCGCATCTGCATTGTTTCAGAAAGCACGCGCGGCGAGCAGATATAAGTGTTGCGATGAATCTGACCAAACTGAAGAAACTCCGCCTGCTCCATTCCGGGGATGAGGCGCAGCACTCTCGCCTGTTCGCCGTAACGTAGATGATTCTGAAAGCCTACGAGGCTGTATGCGTCCGCCATTAAATTTTCCTGGCGCAACTGCACTGCAGCATAAGGCTCGCGACCGGTGCGCGGATCAAACAGTCCGACTGGTTTCATCGGACCGAAGCGCAACGTATCAACACCGCGACGCGCGATCTCCTCGATTGGCAAACAAGACTCAAACCAGCGCGTCTCCTCGAAGCGCTGTAACGGCACACTTTTAGCATCGATTAACGCGGCGTAAAACGTCGCATACTGATCTTCATCAAACGGGCAATTCAAATAGTCGTCGCCGCCTTTGCCATAGCGAGCTGCGGGAAAGGCAATCGCCCGATCGATGGATTCGGCGGCAATGATCGGAGCGATAGCGTCATAGAAGTACAGCTGGTCGCTGCCGGTGAGTTTCATGATTTCCGCGGTCAGGGCCTCAGAGGAAAGCGGGCCGGTGGCGATGATCGCTATCTCGTCAGCGGGAATGTTCTTTACCTCGTCCCGAACCAGCTCGATGTTTGGATTTTTCTCGACCCGCTCCGTAATGAGCTCGGCAAATTTCTCGCGATCTACGGCTAGCGCCGCACCAGCGGGCACGCGGGTAGCGGTCGCGCATTCCATCACTAGCGAGCCGGCCCGGCGTAGTTCCTCCTTTAGCAGGTAGGGCGCGCTACCGGGTTCGTCCGATTTTAGTGAATTTGAACAAACGATCTCAGCAAGCTTGTCCGTGCGATGAGCAGGTGTTTGGGTTACCGGCCGCATTTCGAAGAGACGCACCTGTGCGCCTGCGCGCGCCGCCTGCCATGCGGCTTCAACGCCCGCCAAACCACCACCGATAACATTGATCGTTTTCATAAGAGACTTGCTGATGACATCCGGGAGCGGGGGCAAGCCCCACCTTCCTCACCTCGAGCTTAAATACGCTGAGTCTTTTAGCCAGCTTGATAGGCTTTCAAGGAAGCCCAAATACTCAAACAGGAAACCTCTTAGGTAAGGAAGGCGGGCTTGCCCCCGCTCTTACCGTTGATGTGACAGTGGGCGACGTGTCTCTACGGTTTTTTTTCAGCCTCACCTATCGCCGGTTTCGGTGCATCCAGTTTGTAGTCGCCGACGTCGCCCGAGAAGTGTTTGTAGTCACTCCATTCGTAAGTCTGGTTATAGTCCCCGCCGCCAAACAACAGCACCTTTACCGAAAGATTGATCTGAGCCAGCCGCGGCAACCAAACGCCTTCCACCATGCGCGTCTGTTCCATCACCATCGCAGCGCCAGGCTTCAGGTTGACCAGCAGGCCGCCTCCCATCTTGAATCCCTCAGCCAGTCGCGCTTCGAGCCGCATCACCTGCTTGTCGGCCGGATCGATCCAAACAACGCCGACAAGTTTTGAAATCAACTCCTCCTGGCGATTGCTCGATTTGAAGCCGGGACGGGGACGAAAGTCGAAAACCACGGCATCACGATCACGAAAGTGTTCACGACGCGGCGAGACAAACTCGCAAACTCTCAAGAACTGGGAAATTCCTATGTCGTCGTCATCGCCTTCTTTGGCTTTCGCCTCTCTTTTTCGCTGGCGTTCGGCCCGACGCTTTTCGACTTTTTGTTCATTTTTATCCTTGTCGCGTTCTGCCTTAGCAAATTCTTCCTCCACTCGCTTCTGTTCTTTAGCGGCGCGTTCGCCAGTAAGCGGAACCCCGTTTTCACTTATCAACTTCATTACCGGCTCACGATGCGAAATTGGAAAGACTTCAAACACCTTCATGGTTTCCTTTTTGACTTCGCCCTTGCCGTTTATCTCGCGGGAAGTTTCCTTCTGGATGAAGGAATATTCAGTGAAGCGCTGCTCCAGTTGGTCCTGATTTAACGAAACTTCACGGAGTAGCGCCGTCACGTCCAGCGCCTCTGCAGCTCCGGGCGGATCGAAGGCGGAATCTGCAATGCCGGTGTTGTAGCTTGCGCGTTGCAGCAAAAACGTCAGCTCACCGGTGCCGCCGTGGTCTATGCTCATCCGATGAGGCTCGAGAATGGATCCTTGAGAACGATAGTCTTCGAAGCGGGTAGTAGTTTTCCGCGCTTCATCCTCGATACCGACGAGTAACCTGGTGGTCGGGCTGAACAGGTAACGCAACCGCGCGCCAGTGCGCAAAGAGAACTCCACCACGTAAACGGGCATAGCTTCAGCCGCTCTCAAGGAGACAGCGCGGGATAGGACGTTGCTCTTTTTGAGGTCGAGCAAATGGCCGGCATCGAGCACCGCCTGGAGCCGGGCCGCGGCCGCTTCTGCGTCCGTCAGCGTGTGCGGCTTCCCGTCAAGACCATGCGTCCAGGCCGATCGTGGATTTGCGGCCGAGACGATTTGACCATTGCCAAAAATTAACTCGGAGCGAACCGATGCAGGAGTTTTGGTCTGCGTCTTCGCAATCCCCATCGGCTGATCTTTGAGTTGAATCCGCCACTCATAAGTAGCGTCTCGGATAGTTGCGACGCGCTTCTTGCCGCCAATTGCTTTCAGGTAGCCATCTACAATCTTCTCCGCTGACGGTAACTTCTTCTGCGGTGCGGTTTCCTGTTGCGCGTGCAGCAATTGCTGGTTACCGGCAAGCAAGCCGATTAACAACAGCGCGCACAACGCCCGACTGCCAAACCAACTCAACTTAGAGCGACCGATTCTCAATGCCTAACCTACTTCTTTTTCGCAGCGGTTTTTCGTTTCGTTGACCCTGCCTCTTTTTTTCGTTTCTTTTCGACTTTCTTGTGCGCCGCCGCCATAACCTGGGCTATGCGCTCAGCCTGGGTAAGCCGCTTGCCGCCGCCGCCACCCTGCTTACCGGCGTGTTCCTGTTCAGTCATTTCACCCTGATGCTTGTGGAACTCAAACTCGTTTACCTGGGTGGCGCCAATCTTCGATATCTCAAGATTTCTCATCTGCTCTCTGCCCATGTTCCTTCATGTCCTCCCGTTTGTTATTCGTCTGCTTGACACTGCAAACTTCGCATTCGTATAGTGCAATCTCGCGCGCGCAGACACGATTCGAGTGACTGCATTCGAGGCCGGCTTAGCTCAGTTGGTAGAGCGTCTGATTCGTAATTAGAAGGTCGCCGGTTCAACTCCGGCAGCCGGCTCCAGCAAACTCCGCATACGACCAAACAGTATAGGTATCAAAAGGAAAGGCAGCAAAGTCCGCTGATCTTTCTAAGTGAGGCTCTGGCTTCAGAGGAGCCAAACACTCGGGCCTCCGGGCCTCAGTAATCGAGTCAGAAACTTTTGTCAGAAGAACCAAGACATGATTGCGGCACAGAGGGCGATGATACTAAGCGAAGAACAGCACGGCCAATATGAACGCGATGGCTTTCTGGTGCTAAGCGACTTCGCTCCGGTTGCTTCCTGTGACGCGCTACGAACCAGAGCCGGCGAGTTGGTTCATGACTTCGAACCGAATGATATCGTTTCGATCTTCTCGACCCGAGAGCAGAATCGCCGTAGTGATGAGTACTTCCTCAACTCCGGCGACAAGATTCGTTTCTTCTTTGAGGAAGATGCCTTTCACCCTGATGGCACGCTCAAGCAAAGCAAGGAACAATCGATTAACAAGATCGGACACGCACTTCACGATCTCGATCCCGTCTTCAACGAATTCTCGCGCAGTCCGGCGGTCGCGCAGCTAGTCGGTGAACTTGGAATCAACCACCCATTGCTCTTGCAGGGAATGTACATCTTCAAGCAACCGAGAATCGGCGGCGAAGTCACCTGCCATCAGGACAGCACCTTTCTCTACACTGAACCGCAGGCAATTGCCGGCCTATGGTTTGCGCTCGAAGACGCGACGATCGAAAACGGTTGTCTCTGGGCAATCCCAGGCGGGCACACACTAGGATTGAAATCGCGCTGGTTGCGAAGCGAGATCGGGATGAAGTTTGATGTCTTTGATGCCACTCCCTGGCCGGAAGAGAAACTGGTTCCGCTCGAGGTGAGCAAAGGTAGTTTGATAATTCTGAGTGGTCTGCTGCCGCACAAGAGTCTGGCCAACCGCTCACTCAAATCACGTCACGCCTACACGCTGCATGTCATCAGCGCTGATTGTCAGTATCCGGAAACGAACTGGCTGCAACGTTCACCTGAACTGCCATGGCGCGGATTCTAAATTTGGAGTGCGGCGGCAAGCGCAGCGCGACGCCGCTTTGGATTGGGAAGAGTTGAAGATGCCAGGAATACAAAGCGGCGTCGCGCTGCGCTTTGCCGCCGCACTCCAAGGAAAACCTTAGTAAAAACGGGCTCTTTTATTTGGATTGACGGAGGAGGCCGCGGAAGATTCCCTGAATCCTGACGTTGCCGGCGGGAACTCTAATCGACTCCATTTCGGGATTTGAGGGGCGCAGTTCGACTTCCGCGCCGTGTCGGTAGAGTCGTTTCAAAGTAGCGTAGGTTTCATCAACCAGGGCCATAACAATCTCACCGTTGTGAGCTTCCGGACGATTCTCGATCAGGGCAATGTCCCCATCGCAGATGTGTTCGTCGATCATGGAGTCGCCCTTGATGCGCGCCGCATAAACTTGCTCCGGTCGGACGCGGCCCAGCATGAAGCGCGGCACAGAGATCGTCTCACCACCATTCACGAGCTCTATTGGATGACCCGCCGCGATATAGCCTGCTACCGGAATCTCACAAAGTAAATCGGAAGCCGGAAGCTCTTGCTGGTTAATTATGATTTGCGAAGAGCTGCCCTGGCGAATGATTGTCACCAGGCCAAGACGGACCAGGGCCTGAATGTGTTTCGCCACGGTCGCGCGAGACTTTACTCCAAGGTGTTTGGCGATTTGCGTGTAAGTAGGAATGTAACCGCGCCGCTCGAGAAAACTGACAAGATAGTCGAAGACTTCTTTCTGTCGCTGGGTGCGTGGGAGTCTCGAAAGCATATCTTCCTAACCAATCGCGTGCGAGCAAGCTGATGTGAGCAGTGCAACCCCTGGAAGTCAGCGGGCATTCTATGGCGCGCAATCCAAAGCGTCAAGTCTCTTCTTTGCGCGCCATAGACCATTGAGTGGAATTTAACGCAGCGAGTAGCGCGCGAGAGTCCGCGGAAAGATGCGAACACCGGCAGGCATCTGACTCAACGTCATCGAGTTGTTCGTCAAAACGTCTTTCGCCTTCTTGTCCTCGTAGACTGCTTCATTGAGATCATTGTCGGGACTGATCACCGCGCCCTTCAACGCCGCGCCAATGAAAGCACCCTTGCTACGAGAGTATGAAAGGATTCCTGCATCCAGCCTCGGGTTTGTGGAAGCAGCAGCTTCGCGGCCCACTGGCCCAGCGGCCACACCCACTTCGCCGCCAATCTCAAACTTATCTTTCAGCAAACCATTCAACCCGTCCTGGTTCATTATCAACAAGACGTAGTCAGTCTTGGTGGCGCCGATCTGCGCGCCAAAGCTGCCACCGCTGAGATTGAAGAAAGCCGGCGCCGTCCAGCCTTTGCGGGTGCGTCTGCTGATAACACCCTGACCGCCCTTGCCGCCGAAGATAAAGGCCGCCTTGATTACACTGGGAAAGACCGCAATTGCTTCAGCTTTATCCAGTAATTCCTTGGGAATTGCCCTTTCCCGCACGTTCATAATTTCCGTAAAAACTTTCGCCGCGTCGCTGGAATGTCGCGTCGCATCCTTTTGTCTATCTTTCTTTGCGGAGACCAGCGGTGCGGAAAACGCCAGCAACAGCACTACTGTCAAGGCGCTAATCGCCACTTGTCCTATCGAAAATTTCATAGTCACTCTCCTCGCCAGGTTGTGGAACAAAAGCAAAACGATTGTTTGGGGGCTGCTGCTCAATCTAAATCTTCAGTCGATATTACACCCACTGTCTGCTGAGGGGTAGTTCACATTGAGGACTGCCCGGGAACGACCGACTAAGCAAAAAATCTTTCTCCAAGCGAAAGTTGGAGCAATCACGCGGATAGTTTCAGTCCACTCTCGCCAACTTATGATTTGCCGCGTATGAAAGTTCGTGAGATCCTTAAGTTGCTAAGAGACGATGGCTGGTATGTGATTATCACCGAAGGTAGCCACCGACAATTGAAGCATCCGGTCAAACCAGGACGTACTACTGTGTCGGGTCATCCGAATGATGATTTACACCCAAAGACTTTGAAAAGCATTTTGACTCAGGCCGGATTACTTAAGAGGTAGGAGAGACTCTATGCAATACGCGATGATTGTCGAAAAGGGTGAAAGGAATTATTCAGCTTACTTCCCCGATCTACCCGGGTGCGTCGCCACCGGCCAGACTCTGGAAGAACTCAAGCAGGCTATGCGTGAAGCGCTCGAATTGCATTTGCGCGGCATGCGTGAAGATGGACTGCCCATCCCGGAGCCAAGCCTGGTGGAGTATGTCGAAGCTGCGTAGTGGTTTGCAGGACCACTCAGTCCAGCAATTCAAGAAATCGTTAGAAACCGGAGCTCGCCACTCACTCGTTAGGCGTAGACGCTCCAAACCGAGCGATTGACAAACGTCGCAGTCGCAGTGAGTTTGCAATCACCGAGACCGAACTGAAACCCTCATCATCGCGTACGTCGCGGTATCTCGCAATTCAGCTTGAGTGAAATCAGTCAGCCATAAACGGGCACAAGTGATTTGCTGGGACCGCGGGCGCCCCGCCCGCCATGAGCGCGGAGCGCGAAAGAAGGATTGCGCTCGTCGCACATTTTGTCGAACTACAGCAAATAAGTTGCGTACAACTTTTCGCGCTGCGCGCTCATGGCGGGCGGGGCGCCCGCGGTCCCAGCCATCACTTGACCGTAAGCTATCGTGCGTAGGTATACGATGCGCGCGCCCTGACAGCCACCTGCTTGCGATTCACTTTCACTTTTATCTTTCTCACTCCGATTCGCTCAGGTTCGTTCGGCTCATAGCCGAGCACATACTGCCGGCGTAGTTCTGCGGCAACCTCAACGAACGACCGCTTGATCGTATTCATATCGCCGCCCTTGAAGTAACGCCCACCCGTTTTCTCCGCCAACTGTTGAAGATATACCTGTGGTGACACTTGATGTCTTAAAGGCTTCAGGTCGCCATACTGAACTGTATAGACAACAACGTCTGACTCTTCGGCCTCTCGCAGCGTGCTCTTCATCGAAGCCTTGCCCCAGGTATTCTCGCCGTCGGTAATCAGCACGACCGCCCTGCGCGTGGCGGCTGGCGCTGATGAGTTGAGGCCGAAATGAACGGCGTCATACAGCCTCGTCCCCATATTGGTCGGGCCCGGCTCAATCCGATCAATTGCTGCGTCAAATACTTTGGGATCGTGGATGCCTTCAGCGCTGAGCGGTTTTATCTCACCGTGAAAATAGATTGGCCGGATCGTGTCCACAGGTCGAATTTGATCGACAAAAGCCTTTGCGGCGCCCTTGATTTGATCTATGAACGGTGCTGTCGAACCGCTCGTGTCGATCAAGAGCACGACGGAAAACGGTTGGTCAACATTGCTGAAGTGAACAATCGGCTGCTCCTTGCCATCCTCGAAGACGCGGAAATCCTGCCTCAGCAGATCGACAACGTATTGACCCTGACGATTGATAACACTGACAGGCACAGAAACAAGATTCGATGAGATGCGCAGCACGTCACCCTCGCCTACTTCCTCGCCGCTTTGGCCGGCTGTGTTTGCAGCTGCTGGTGACGGCGATGGTAAGGGCGCTTGTTGAGCCTGCACAAAAGCGCTGAAGCTTAGCAGGATCAGGAAAGGGTGAACGTGTATCTTCATCTTACAGTTTCGCTATGTGGCCGCAACCAATTGATCGGTTGGAAGAAACCATTCAACCAGCCTGCGAAGCAGGCGGCCAGAGGGCTAGCCCCAGGCGATGGCGAAGCGAGCCTGGGGAACGGCCACCACCTAAGGAAGAGCCTGCGAAGCGGGCGATAGATCCTGGTTGAGCTATTTTGCACGTTTCATCTGTCGCCCACTTCGCGGGCTGGGATGTTTTGGGTTCGGTTTCCCCAGGCTCGGCTTCGCCATCGCCTGGGGCTAGCACTCTCCTCGCCAGCTTCGCAGGCTGGTTGGATATTACCTTAAACAGAAAGTGTACGGGGAGGACGCCAAGGCGGCGCAGAGAAGAGTTGAACTTGAGACACTTTCAACTCAAACTAATCTATAACCGACCATTCTATGAAAGGTTTGGAAATCTTAACTGAGTAGCATGAGTAATCATATTCGATTCCTGGCCGAGCAGATTTGGCGTTACCACCTGATGAATCATCGCCTTGAAAAGGCCGATGCGATTCTTGTCCTTTGCAGCCACGACAAGAGAGTTGCTGAGAGAGGTGCGGAGTTATTCCTTGAGGGTTGGGCGCCGCTGCTTATCTTTTCCGGAGGTCTGGGAACCATCACCAGCGAAATGTGGACTGAACCCGAGGCCGATCAGTTTGCTGCCATTGCCATTAAGCTTGGCGTGCCGAAGTCGAAGATACTGATAGAGAACCGATCGACGAACACTGGCGAGAATGTTTTATTTACCAAGCTTCTCCTTGCCGAGAAACAACTCAATCCCGAAAAGTTTATCCTCGTGCAGAAGCCTTACATGGAGCGCAGAGCTTACGCCACCTTCAGAAAGTTGTGGCCAGAGAAAAAAGTATGCGTCACTTCGCCGCAGGTATCCTTTGAACAGTATCTGAGTGAGTACAAAAACGAGGACCTATCAAGCGACGACGTCATCAGCATCATGGTTGGTGATTTGCAGCGGATCAAACTCTATCCCGAGAGAGGATTTCAAATTCCTCAGGAGATCCCGAGGGAGATATGGGCGGCGTATGAAGAGCTGGTAAGAACCGGATATGATAAGTATCTGGTACCGATTTGATTCGTTGCGACATTCGGAGCCCTCCATGACTGTCGGGCTACTGCACCGGAGTTGGGAATGAGTAGAACACAGGTAGTGTTGGCGACGGTCCTTATCTTAGGCGGCCTGGGAGTTGTGTTTTGGCTCGTCACGCGACCAAACCCAAATGATGATCCAAGTTTTATCTGTGGTTACCCGAGTCTGAAACAGATACATGAGGGTCTTTCGAAGGATGACGTGGTCAGGATACTGGGCAACGCCACCGAGGAGATCGACAAGTCAAAAACTCCGCACAATTTCTTCCAGGGAACATCCGAAAACAAGATCAGAGAAGGCTGGATCTACGAAGTGAAAGGGTGGCACGGCAAGATAGAAGTCTATTTTGATCAGGACGGCAAGGTGCTCTTGAGTAACTGCGGATCAGGATGACGTTTAACCTGCGAAGCAGGCTGGGTTGCCCGTTTCCCGATCGCTTCGCTCAGACATTCTGGACAGAGACAATCCTGGTCCACCTCGGCAACCACGCCGACGTGTGGTAGCTCCGTACACCAACACGACAAAGCTTCGGTTCCGTCTGCAGCTCCGCACGTTGCCCCGCAGTGAAAATCTTTGCCGCAGTTGGAACAATTCTTTTGCATGGTTCTGCCTATCTCAAGCTCAAGACGCTACCCGGGACCGTGAACGCTGTTCAATCCGTGCAAAGGCCGCGGCTGAACCTTGCCAGGCAAACAAATCCGGGTGAATGAGATGCGCGAGCAGTTCCGTTCCCTCTACAACTCTCAGGCTGGGGCGCGCAAAGTAAGAGTTTGCGTCAACCGCATAAACACGATCGTTGCGAACCGCGGGCAGTTCGGACCAGCCAGGATAGTCGAAGAGTGCCGGCGTCTGCTCAGTGACCTTGTCCAGATTGAAGCCGCACGGAGTAATGATCAAAACATCCGGCGCCCATTCCAGCACGTCGGTCCAGGGAATACGAACTGAATCAGCGCCGGCCCGCCCAAGTCCATCAACACCACCTGCTATCGCAACCATCTCCGGCATCCAGTGGCCGCTGCAATAAACGGGATCGAGCCATTCCATGCAAAACACGCGCGGGCGCTCGGTTAACGCGCCGGTCAGCGCGGTGATCCGCTCAAGTCTTTCGCGACCGGCCGCAATCAACTGCTCAGCCTCTTTGACTCGTTCCGCTGCCGCACCCAACTCGCGCATGTTAGCGAAGATTTCATCAAGTGATTTTGGCGTCAACCAAAGAATCTCGGGTTGCTGCGGCAGGACTTTCAAGACCTCCGCTACTTCGTTGCCCGACGGCGCGCAAACCTGACACAAGTTTTGCGTCAGGATCAGGTCTGGCGCGAGTTTTCGGAGAAGTGCTTCGTCAACCTGGTAAAGACTAAGGCCATCTCGCATTCGTTGGGTAACTGCGACGTCAATTTCCGATTGGCTCATGTTCTCGATCGGAAGAGCGTTGCGAACGACGATTGTCTTCCCGCGTACTTCAGGCGGGTAATCACACTCGTGTGTGATACCCACGAGCTGATCGATGAGTCCCAGCGCACACGCCATCTCGGTGGCAGACGGTAGAAACGAAACTATGCGCGGTAGGGTCGTCATGGTTTGGTTGGCCATTGTAAGAGTCCAAAGTCCAATGTCCAACGTCCAAAGTCTGTCGTAGGTAACGATCAGCTCCGATGCGCGGCTCTAGTCTCGCCGCACAGACGTTGGACTTTGGACGTTGGACTTTGGACTGCGTTTCAATGCCCGCCGTGCATAGTCTTCATGTCCATCTTGCCGGGGCGCAGTCGTAGAAACAGTTTCCAGGAAACGGGATGATCGCCATAGAGCTGATCGAGCACGTCAGGCTTGGAATAGAACGTCAGGTCGCTACCAATGGCGACTGATACTTTCTGGTTGGCGAGCACATCGCGCGCGCCGCCGAACGTGTAGGCGCCAATCCGAAACGATGGATGATCGTCGCTGATTCCCAATTGCGCGCGAGCCGCCGCACGCAACAACTCATTCTTGTCCACCAGCTCCAGACGTGTGTAGAGATAATTCTTATCCAGGAAGTTAACCGTAGACTCAAATGTGTAGCCATTCAGGTTGTGCGTTTCGCCGGGACTGCTGGTGTGATTGCGGCCCCAGATGAACGCTGAAGCCCAATTGCCACGATCAAGCGGCTTGTTGTATTGGACCGAAGCGGTAGCGCGTCGAATATCGGTGTCCGGTTCTGACGCCTCCGGGCGGCGCAGGAAGCCGTAGCTCACCTGCATCGTCCAGTTAGCATTTGGCATGAGCGAAAGCCGCGCCGAGCGTGAGTTCCACTTGTGCGCGTCGAAGTTGTAACGATTCTCATCGGGCTCGCGGCCATTGAAGATCGAGCCTTCAAGTTTCAACCAACGATACGTGAATCCGGTGGTCAGGACGCCAAAAGTGATGTGCGATGAATCCTGTAAGTGATGTGACAACGTCGCCGCAGGATTCTCCGAAGCCGACGCTCGATGCATGAAGGCCACCGGTCCCAACGCCGGTTCTCCGGGATAACCAAAGTAAGTAAACCAGGTCCCGCGTTCGCCCAACGGCAGCGTGTACTGCGCGGACAATTCCATAAAGAGATCGTGCGGATGTTGACGGTCGATCAGTGGCTGGCCTTTGTAAGTTTCACCCGTTTGAAAAAGTAGTGGCGACCCACCGCGTGGGAAAGTGAACGGCTCGAAACTAAACATGCCGCGCAGCTGTACAGTTCCCTTCCCGAGCTTGTGATACGCCATCGGCATAAACCAGTTCGCGGATTCAAACTTCGTAACTCCGCGCGGCCCGCCTTGCGAATTCACCCCGACGACAGCGTTGTAGTGAAACATCAACAGCCAGTCGCCGGATTGCTTGTGGCTCATGTACATCGGCGCTGATGACGGCTGCCAGGACGTGCCGGAACCCATTGCACCCATCGACGTCACGTTGGTGCCGCTCGAGCCAACGCGAATCGACATGTCGTTGCCCGATATCACGAGCAGAGGCCCCATATCCATCACGCCATTTTTCGTCATGTCCATGCCCGGCATCTTGTCTTCTACCGGCTTTGCATTAGGACTTTGAGACGGCATCGGCATGTTCATGTCCATTTTCTCGGGAGATGCTGTGGGGGCAGCAGGCGTGGTGGGCGGCATCTTCACACCCGGCGTGTGGGTATGCGGTGCCGCGTTGGGAGTGGCCGAGGGCATGGGCATATTCATGTCCATCTTTTCCGGAGACGCTGGCGGATTCGGCGATGGTGAACTCGTGGGCATCTGCATC
>Ga0070697_100001147_pt1 | contig 20063 bp, 17 predicted proteins | sample KBSK1501metaG_FD_65475 | JGI IMG/M metagenome (GOLD analysis project Ga0070697, IMG submission 65475) | Corn, switchgrass and miscanthus rhizosphere microbial communities from Kellogg Biological Station, Michigan, USA - KBS K1-50-1 metaG | ecosystem: Host-associated > Plants > Roots >... | reverse complement strand
GACGACTTCCTTGTCCGCGTTCGGGATCTCCACCCCGATCGCGGACTTGCCCGGGATCGGCGAGATGATCCGCACGTCGGCGCTCTTGACCGCGTAGGAGATGTTCTTGCTCAGCGCGGTCACCCGCTCCACCTTGACCGCCGGGCCGAGCTCGATCTCGTACCTGGTCACCGTCGGGCCCCGGCTGAACCCGGTGACCTGCGCGTCCACCAGGAACTGCTCGAGCACCTCGGACAGCGCGGCCACCACGATGTCGTTCGCCCTGGTCCGCTGCTTCGGCGCGGTCCCCGGCCGGAGCAGCGCGGTCGGCGGCAGCGTGTACGCGATCGCGTCACCCGAGGACAGCGTGAGCTGCTCGGGGTTGCGCAGCGGCGCCGAGGGCTTCGGCACGGCGATCACGGGTTCGGGCGCGGGTTCGGCGCCGTGCGGTCCGGCCGGGGCCGAGGAGGCCGAAGGGTCCGGCTCCTCGCGGGTGCCGAAGCCGAGCGCCTCGATCAGGCCGTCGCCGCCGTCCGGGCGGGGCTTGCCGCGCTTCTTGTCCTGCTCGAGCAGCGGCGTGTCGTAGGGCTTGGTGTGCTCGCCGGCCTCGATGGCCGGGCGCAGCCTGATCTGCCTGGCGATCTGACCGCGCGCCCGGCGGACCGTGCTGCCGGTGCCGGCCTCGTAGTCCGCGTCGATCCCCAGGTCGTCGCCGTCTTCGGCGTGCGGTGTGCCGTGCCCGAACAGCTCCCGCACCTCGGCGAAGCGCTCCGGCAGCCGGTGCAGCGGGGTGCCCGAGATGACCAGGAGGCCGAACGCGGCCAGCAGCGCCAGCAGCGGCGCGGCCACCCACGGGGTGAGGGCCGCGGCCAGCGGGCCCGATACCGCGTAACCGAGGTAGCCGCCGGCCAGGTGCAGGGCGCGCGCGCCGTCGGACGGGTGCGGTGTGCCCTTGGCGATGTGGATCATGCCGAGCACACCGAGCAGCAGCGCGGTCCAGCCGATCGCGGCCCGGACGGTCTCGGAGTTGCGGTCCGGATGCCGCAGGAACCGCCAGGCCAGCAGCACCGCGAGCACCGGGATCACCCAGGCGAGCGAGCCGAACGCGTCGACCGCCGCGGTGTGGATGGCCCGCCCGGCCGCGTTGCCCATCCGCCCCCACAGCGAGGCCGCCAGCACGATGGCCACGCCCAGGGTGAGCAGGCCCACGCCGTCCCGCCGGTGGTGCGGGTCCAGGTCGCGCGCGCCGCGGCCGACGGCCCGGGCGGCGAACCCGACCGCCCCGGCCACGAGCATCCAGGCGGCCGCGATCATCTTGCCGGTCCAGATGACCAGGATCACGACGGGATCGCGGGGCGGGGGACCCTGCGCGGGGCGGCCCTTCGCCGCCCGGCCCTTGTTCGTACCCGGCTTGCCGGCAGGCTTCCGGTTGCTCTTTTTCTTAGGGCCCGAACGGGCCTGGCTGCCTTGCCCCTGCTTACGGCGGGGCGCCTGGCGGGCCGGTGATTTGACGGCCGCGGGGCGAACCTGCGTCTCCGGGGCAGCCTCGTCCAGCCCGCCGCGCGGGCGGGCAGATCCGTTACGGGCACGGGTCGCCATTTCACCACCGTAGCGAGAACAAGAGGCCGACCCCAAACACCGACCGGGGCGTGTCGCTTACGGCGCAATCATGTAGTGGTAGCGGTGCGACTCGCGGAAGCCGTACCGCTGGTAGAGCGCGCGGGCGGGGGCGTTGCCGGTTTCGACCTGAAGCAGCATCCTCCGCGCCCCCTGGCTGGCCGCCGCGGCGGCCAGAGCCGAGGTGATGGCCGCGCCCAGGCCCTGCCGCCGACAGGTGGCGTCGACCTCGACCGCGGTCAGGACGCCGAGGTCGCCGTCAACCGAGACCCTGCCCACCGCCACGGCCCGGCCGTCCCGCATGATGCTGCCGAACGCCTGCCAGGGCGCCGACATCATCAGCGTCCGCGCGATCGGCGGCAGGTCCTGGCCGCGGTAGCGGTACAGGCCGAGGAAGGCCGTGTCGGGTTCGGGAGCGAACCGGACGTCGGCTGGGCGGGCGGGAATATCGGCGATGTCCGCGGTCATGACGAAGGCGGGGCCGGGGCGGGGAACCCACGACCGTTCGGCCAAAAGACCTTCGACCGGCTCGGGCGCTGCCCCCTGGGGCAGGACGATCATCGGCCGCAGGTCCCGGCGGCGGTACCACTGGACGACCGCGGTCACCGCCTCGGGCAGTGGCAGGCCAGGGTCGCCGGCCGGCAGAGCCGAGTTGGCGCGGCCGGTGAAGCCCTCGGCCGCGCGGAGCAGCCAGTCGCCGAGGGGCTGGATGTCGGGCGCTTGCCAGTGCCGCGCGGCGGCGCGCTCGAGGTCGGTGACCCGCGGGTCAGGCATTCGCGGGCAGCGTGGTCCCCGGGCCGCGGCGGCGGACCTTGACGAGATCGCGGCGGTGCTCCGGCAGCGTGCGCTCGGCCGCGCCCTCGACGGTGAAGCCGGCGTCGGCGATCATCTCCAGGTCGCGGGCGCCGGCCTGGCCCTCGCTGGTCAGGTAGTCGCCGAGGAAGACCGAGTTGACGATGTGCAGCGCGAGCGGCTGCAGGCTGCGCAGGTGGATCTCCCGGCCCCCGGCCAGCCGGACCTCGGCGTCCGGGCAGGTGAACCGGACCATAGCCAGGATGCGCAGGCAGCGCTGCGGGGTCAGGGCCCACTGGCCGGCCAGCGGGGTGCCCTCGAACGGGATCAGGAAGTTGACCGGCACCGAGTCGGGATCGAGTTCTCTTAGCGCGAACACGACGTCGGCGAGTTCGGTGTCGGTCTCCCCCATCCCGGCGATCAGGCCCGAGCACGGCGACAGGCCAGCTTGTTGTGCCTTGCGCACCGTGTCCGCCCGGTCCTGGTACGAGTGGGTAGTGCAGATGTCGGCGTAGTTGGTCTCGGCCGTGTTGAGGTTGTGGTTGTAGGCGGTGGTGCCGGCCTCGTGCAGACGCTCGGCCTGGCCTTCCGAGAGCAGGCCGAGGCAGGCGCAGACCTCGACGTCGGGGTGCTGCTGCTTGAACTGGGCGATCGCGGTAGAGACCCGGGTGATGTCGGCGTCGGTCGGCCCGCGGCCGCTGGCTACCAGGCAGACCCGCTTGGCGCCCGCGCTGACGCCGGCTTCGGAGCTTTTCAGGATTTCGTCCGGCTTGAGCCAGGTGTACTTGAGCACGTCCGCCGCCGAGCCGGCCCGCTGCGAGCAGTAGAAGCAGTCCTCGGGGCACAGGCCGCTCTTGATGTTGACCAGGTAGTTCAGCTTGACCCGGCGGCCGAAGTAGCGCAGCCGGACCTTGAAGGCCGCCGCCACCACGTCCATGAGCTCGTCGTCACCGCTCTGCAGGACTTCGAGCACCTCGGCGCGGGTGGGCAGCTCCCGGGCCAGGGCCTTCTCCGTCAGCGTGTCCAGCCAGGTCATCGGACCTCCTCCGAGGCGACGTTATCAGGCGCGCGGAAGCGGCGGCCGACGCGGTAATGTCGGCCCATGCGGGTCGCGATCCTCGATGACTATCAGCAGGTTTCCCTGGCTAGCACGGACTGGTCCGCGGTGCGCTCGCTCGGCCAGATCGACGTGTTCGCCCAGCACATCGCGCGGACGGAGGCGCTGGTCAGCGCCCTGGAACCGTACGACGTGATCGTGGCGATGCGGGAGCGTACACCCTTCGACGCGGCCAGGCTCGGCCAACTGCCGCGGCTGCGGCTGCTGGTCACCACGGGCATGGGCAACTCGTCGATCGACCTGGAGGCGGCCGCCGCGCGCGGGATCACGGTGTGCGGCACCGGCGGCACCGGTTCGGCCACGGCCGAGCTGACCTGGGGGCTGATCCTCGCGCTGCTCCGGCACATCCCCGAGGAGGACCAGCGGCTGAAGCTGGCCGGGCGGGCCGGCGGCGCGGCGCTCGGCTACGGCGGCGGGTGGCAGCGGACCGTCGGCACCGGCCTGGACGGCAAGCGGCTCGGCGTGGTCGGCCTGGGCCACCAGGGCCGACGGGTGGCGGATATCGGCCGGGCGTTCGGCATGAAGGTGGTGGCCTGGAGCCAGAACCTGGATCCGGACGTGGCCAAGAAGGCGCACGCCAAGGCGGTTTCGAAGGAGGAGCTGTTCTCCTCCTCCGACGTGGTAACCGTGCACTACAAGCTGAGCCCGCGCAGTACGGGCCTGGTGGGCGTGGCCGAACTGGCGCTGATGAAGCCGTCCGCGTACCTGGTGAACACCTCCCGCGGGCCCCTGGTGGACAGCGCGGCGCTGCTGGCGGCGTTGCGGTCGGGATCGATCGCGGGCGCGGCGCTGGACGTGTACGACGTCGAGCCGCTGCCGCTGTCCGACCGGCTGCGGTCCGCGCCCAACGTGGTGCTGACCCCGCACCTCGGCTACGTCACCGAGGAGACCTACCGGGTCTTCTACGGCGACGCGGCCGAGGACATCGTGGCGTTCGCCAATGGCGCACCGGTGCGGGTGCTGACCGCGTCGTTATGATGCCGTCGTTACCACGCCGTCGTTATGCGGCCGGCTTCCAGGCGGGGTCGCGGCCGGACAGGGTGAGGGCGCGTTCGAAGGCCGTCGCGTTCCGCGGCGGTTCGACGGCGTCGGCGAAGCCCTGGTACTTACGGAAGAGTTCGGCCTGCGCCTGGACGATGTCCTCCAGGGCTCTGGCCGTGGCGTCGTCGACGCTGAAGTCCTGGCCGGTGGCCGCGGCCACGTCCCAGCCGTGCAGGGCCGTTTCCATGAGGAGCATCGCGCCCACGTCGGCAGCCGGGGTGGCGTCGCCCATGACATTGCGCGTGCCGGCCCAGGCGTCGGGGTTCTCCCATGCACTGACGGCCTTGCTTATCTGCCGGGCGTAGTCCTCGCGGAAGCCCGGGTCAGCGGTGAAGTCCTTGTTCATCAGGTCCTCGGCGACGCTCTCGCCGTGCGCCCGGCGCTCGGCGGAGTACGAGGTCCACAGGATCGTGTGGTTGAGCAGCGTGCGCAGGTCCCAGTCGCCGCACGGGGTGGGCGCGTCCAGGGTTCCCTCCGGGACCTTGCTTACGACCCGGGCCGCCTCGGCCGCCGCGGCCGCCATCTCTGCGCTCAGATTCTTCTTTTCCATGGTTTCCGAACATACTGAGGGCGGGTCCGGCGGTCTTGAAGAAACGCGACAGATTACGCTGATCAGGTGCCAGATGCCGCCATCGGGACCATGGGTCGTGGCGTGCTCCGCCCTGACCTCGCCGCCACGCATTTCCGGCTGGACCGGCATAAGCCGACGGACGCGCTCGCGCCGTTCGTGGACTACTACTGGATCCCCCGCTGGGACCTGCGCGGCAAACCGCCGCACGAGCAGACGATCCTGCCGCACCCCAACGTGCACCTGGTCTTCGAGGCGAGCGGGGCCGGGATCTTCGGCGTGGACCGCAGGCTGTTCACCCGGTCGCTGTCCGGTCTGGGCCTGGCGTTCGGGGTACGGTTCACGGCCGGGGGCTTCCGGCCGTTCTGGCAGGCGCCGATCTCCCAGCTGACCGACCGGGTGGTGCCGGCCGCGCGGCTGTTCGGGCCGCGGGCGGAGAAGACCCGGCAGGCGATCATGCGCGACTTCGACGCGGACGACGGCCAGATGACCGGGTTTGCGGAGGCGCTGCTGCACTCGGTGCTGCCGGAGCGGGATCCGCTGGCCGAGCAGGTCGCCGCGCTGGTCTCGCGCATCACCGACGATCCCGGGCTGCGCCGGGTCGACCAGCTGTCCGCCGAGTCCGGGATGACCGCGCGCACGCTGCAGCGGCTGTTTGCCGACTACGTCGGGGTCAGTCCCAAGTGGGTGATGCGCCGGGCCAGGCTGCACGAGGCCGCCGAGCGCGCCGACGGCGGCGAGCCGGTGGACTGGGCCGCGCTGGCCTCGGATCTCGGCTACGCCGACCAGGCCCACCTGACCAGGGACTTCACCGTGACCATCGGCGTGCCGCCGGCCCGCTACGCGGCCACCCCGTTATTCGCTGGGACGGTGCGCAGCCTGAGCGGCGGGCGGACGCGGGCGCCTTCGAGGGCAGCCTTGATGTCTTTGATGACTTCGGCCCGCTGGGTGCGGATCTGCCTGGGCGTGAAGCGGAGCACGACGATCTGGTACCTGGCCATGCGCCGGCCGCGGGCGAGCGTCTTGGCGTGATCCTCGGGCGACATGTGCCACTCCCTCGAGTCCACCTCGACCGCGATGCCCAGCTCCGGCCACCAGGCGTCGGGCCGGGCGATGAAGGTTCCCGCATCGTCATACAGCGACGGGTTGAATAGCGGCATGGGCAGCCCGGACCTGGCCAGCAGATCCCTGAGATCGCCTTCGGCGGCCGACCTGATCCCGCCGGCCACGCCCGCCAGCGCCTCGCGGAACAGCGCCGACCCGGCGTTCGGTCCCGCGTCGAGCTCCGTGAGCAGGTCCGGAATCGCGCAACTGCGCCGCTGCACGGCGTCCGCCACTACCGCCCTCACGTCGCGCAGGCTGGTCATGCCCCGGACGGCATCGGCGACGGCGCGCGGCGGCATGGCGTACCGTACCGGGCCGGCCTCCCAGATCCGCCCGGGCATCCGGGTCGTCCGGTGCAGCTTGACGAACCCCGTGTCGCGGCGCTGCCTGGCCGCTGGGACCAGGACATCCACGATCTCCGTCAGCTCGGTCCTGATGTGGTGACAGCGCAGCGCGGCCGGCCCGGTGATCAAGCTGCCGGGGCCGGCGTACAGCAGCGCGCCCATCTCCTGCTGCAGCGTCGTCGGCGCGCCGGTCGCGGCCATGTATACCCCGGGCAGCAGCCCCTGCCACGGCCCGCCGATCCGGAGCCGGTGCGCGAGCGCATGCCTGGTCAGACCCGCAGCCAACGCCTGCTGACGCGAGATCACGTCTAGCTGCTGTTCTAGGACCCGGAAGAGTGGATCACGGTCAAGTCGCGTCGATGGAGCCATGTGGACATGATGCCGACGGCGTCTGACAAACAGAGCGTACGCACGCTGATCCGCACGGTACGCACATGCCCAAGGCGGGCTCGGCCCGGGCCCTGCCGCCGCCGAATCGCACCGGCACGATGTGACAACGTGCCGGTTATAACCGGCTCAATGTCACACCGTGCCGGTTGGCTCGGATTGATGCGCGGACCCACGCGGTGGCTGTGGGGCGCGTGTGGCTGGTGATGCGGGCGTGGCAGCGATGCCGGGGGTGGGCGGGGCGTTGGTGAGGGTCAGCGCCGGAGATGTAAGGGCCGGGGCTGGGGCGCGGAAGTGCTGGGTGGGGGAGCTAGGCCTCTATTACTACGGGGATGATCATGGGGCGGCGGCGGTAGTTGTCGCTGACCCATCTGCCGACGATGCGGCGGGCTAGCTGGCTGATCTGATGGGCGTCGGTGATGCCGTCGGCGGCCGCCATGGCCAGGGCTTCCTCGATCCTGGGCAGGACCACGCCGAAGGCGGTGTCGTCGATGCCAGAGCCGCGGGCATGGATCTCGGGGCCGGCCACCATCTTGCCGGAGTTGGCGTCGACCACGATCACGATCGAGACGAAGCCCTCGTCGCCGAGGATGCGGCGGTCCTTGAGCTGGGATTCGGTGACCTCGCCCACGGTGAGGCCGTCCACGTAGACATAGCCGCACGGCACCGCGCCGGCCACGCTGGCCTGGCCGCGCACTAGGTCGACGACCACGCCGTCCTCGGCGATCACGATGTTGTTCTCCGGAACGCCGGCCAGCGAGGCGAGGTGCGCGTGCGCCCGCAGGTGCCGCCACTCGCCGTGCACCGGCAGGAAGTTGCGCGGGCGGACCAGGTTCAGCACGTACAGCAGCTCGCCCGCCGGGGCGTGCCCGGACACGTGCACCAGCGCGGACGCCTTGTGCACCACCCGGGCGCCGAGCCGGGTCAGCCCGTTGATCACCCGGTACACCGCGGTCTCGTTGCCCGGGATCAGCGACGAGGCCAGGATGACGGTGTCCCCGGCGGCGATCCTGATCGGGTGGTCCCGGCCCGCCATCCGGGACAGCGCCGACATCGGCTCGCCTTGCGAGCCGGTGGAGATCAGCACCACGTCGCCGGGCGGCATCTCCTCGGCCTCGCGCAGCTCGACCAGGAGGCCGCCGGGCACATGCAGGTAGCCGAGCTCGCGCGCGACGCCCATGTTGCGGACCATGGACCGGCCGACGAAGGCGACCTTGCGGCGGTGCTTCACGGCGGCGTTGAGCACCTGCTGCACCCGGTGCACGTGCGAGGCGAAACAGGCCACGATGATGCGCTGCCTGGTGTTGGCGAAGATCTCGTCGAGCACCGGCGCGATCTCGCGCTCGGAGGTCACCACGCCGGGCACCTCGGCGTTGGTCGAGTCGGCCATCAGCAGGTCGACGCCCTCGGTGCCGAGCCGGGCGAAGCCGGCCAGGTCGGTGAGCCTGCCGTCCAGCGGCAGCTGGTCCATCTTGAAGTCGCCGGTGTGCAGCACCACGCCGGCCGAGGTCCTGATGGCCACCGCGAGCGCGTCCGGGATCGAATGGTTGACCGCGAAGAACTCGCAGTCAAACGGGCCGAACGAGCTGTGGCTGCCCTCGACCACCTCGACCGTGACCGGATCGAGCCGGTGCTCGGCCAGCTTGCTCCGCACCAGGGCCAGGGTCAGCTTGGAGCCGGCCAGCGGGATGTCCGCGCGCTCCCTGAGCAGGTAGGGCACCGCGCCGATGTGGTCCTCGTGCGCGTGCGTGAGAACGAGCGCCTCGACCTGGTCCAGCCGCCCCTCCAGGTAGCCGAAGTCCGGCAGGATGAGGTCCACGCCAGGCTGGTCGGGGTCGGGGAACAGCACACCGCAGTCCACGACGAGCAGCCGGCCGCGGTGCTCGAACACCGTCATGTTCCGGCCGATCTCACCGAGCCCGCCGAGCGCGACGATGCGCAGGCCGCCGCGGGCGAGTGCGGCTGGCGGGGCGAGGTCGGGGTGCGGGTGACTCACGCCGCAGTCCCCGGCAACTTGACGCCGCCCGCCGCCAGGTCGAGAGCCAGCTGATGTCTTTCCGCGCCGGTGGCGGCCAGCAGCGGGAGCCGCACCGCGCCGCCCGGGAGACCGAGCAGGTCGAGCGCGGCCTTGGTCATCACCGCGCCCTGGTTACGGAACAGCCCGTCGTAGACCGGGATGAGCTCGTAGTGCAGCCGGCGGGCCCGGGCCACGTCGCCGGCGCCGAACGCGCCGATCATCTCGTGCAGCCTGTCCCCCACCACGTGGCCGACGACGCTGATGAAGCCGACCGCCAAGCGATAGCCACGGCAGGTTCAGCATGTCGGTGCCGCAGTAGAAGACGAGGTCCGTCTGGGCCAGCACGTGCGAGGTGGCACCCGGGGCGTCCTTGGCGTCCTTGACGCCGACGATCCTGGGGTGCGCGGCCAGCCGGACCAGGGTTTCTGTGGCCACCGCCGCGCCGGTCCGGCCCGGGATGTCGTAGATGAGCACGGGCAACCCGGTGGCGTCGGCGACCGCGGTGAAATGGGCCTCGAGCGCGGGCTGGGGCGGCTTGCTGTAATAGGGAGTCACTACGAGCAGGCCGTGGACACCGGCCCGTTCGGCCGTCCGGGCCAGCTCGATGGTGTGAGCGGTCACGTTGGTGCCGACCCCGGCCACCACCTTGGCTCGTGAGCCCACCGCCTCGAGCACCACCCGCAGCAGCCGCTCCTTTTCCTCGTCGGTGGTGGTAGGCGCCTCCCCTGTGGTGCCGTTGACCACCAGGCCGTCGTTGCGCATGTCAGTGACGAGATAGTCCGCGAGGCGGCCGGCCCCGTCGTAGTCGACGGTCCCGTCGGGAGTCATCGGGGTAATCATCGCCGTTACCATCCGGCCGAACGGCGCCGCATTCGTCGTCATACCCGAACGCTACCCGCTGCAGGGTGCACGGAGTAGTCGGCTTACCGCCGCCACGACGAGAAATCCCGCCACCGGCCTGCCACGCGGAAGCGGCTGACGTGGGCTCGGGGGTACCCACGTCAGCCGCTTTCACTTGGTCATCGTCTGGCGGTGCCGGAGCGTTACAAGCGGGCTCGCTGGCTGGCTGGTGGTGCGCCGGGCCAGGATCAGGGCCGCGGCCGCGGCGATGGCCAGGGCCGCGGCCAGGATGGCCGCCACCGCCGCCGCACTCAGGCTGACGGCGATGCCCGAGCCGATGCCGCTCGTCTCGCCCTGCATGTTGATCAGCCGCGGCGCGATCAGCAAGCCGGCCACGGTGCCGGCGGTCACGCCGAGCAGGGTGAGGATCATCGTGTTGGTCACCAGGGTGGCCATCACCTGGCGCGGCGTCAGGCCCATGGCCGCCAGCACGCCCACCTCGTGCCGGTGGTCCCGCATCCCGACCACGGTCGCGGTGAGCAGGTTGGCCAGTGCGATCACCGCCAGGATGACCACCGAGACCGCGATCACCAGCTGCAGCACCCGCAGCCCGGCGGCCGGGTTGGTCACCACCTGCACGTCGAGCCGGTCGTGCGACTCGGCCAGCAGCCTGGCGCGGGCCGCCCCGGCCGTCACGCCGGGTTTGAGGACCAGGTGGTAGACCAGCTGCGGCGGAGCGCTGCCCGCGTGGTTCAGCGCGTCGAGCCCGAAGTCGACCACGTCCCCGTTGTTGTCCGGCTCGATGGTCCGGCCGACGATGTGCAAGATCACCGGCACGCCGTCGATGACCGGCGAGATCCACGCGCCGACGTGGATGTGCATCAGGTCGAGGAAGCCCTGCCCGGCGACGGCCTCGTTGGCCGCGTGGAACATCCGCCCCTGCACGGCGCGGAACGGGTAGGGCCTGGTCGAGGTACCCATGGCCCGGGCGATGAAGGTGCCGTTGTCGCCCGGCAGCAGCGTGACGAACTGGGCGCCGGGATAGGCCGCGAGCACCTGGTGGTCGGTCCCGATCAGGGCCAGCATCTGCTTGCTGTCCAGGCCGCCCTGGCTGACCGTGACCGCCGAGGCGAGGCCGATCCGGCCCGGGTCGCTGGTGAACCCGTCAATGGTCGACCAGCAGGTCAGTGCGATCGTGATCATTGCCATCGGGATGGCCAGGCCGAACACGGTCAGCCCCGCGGACAGCCGCCGGGTCAGCGAGTCCCTGGCCCCGAGCACGAGCGCGGCGGGCAGGTGGAAGAGCAGGCTGAGCCGGGCGATCAGGGACAGGTGCCCGCGGGGCGGGCTCGGCTGGACCGCGGCGACCGGCGAAACCCGGCCGGCCCACCAGGCCGGGATGACGGTGGCGACCGCCACGGTGAGCACGGTGCCCACCCCGATCAGCGCCATCCAGCCCGCGGACAGCGGCGCCAGGCCCACTGGCGTGCCGTCCGGCGGCCGGACGAACTCGGGCGAGGTCATGATCCACGCGGTGATCAGTCCGAGCCCGGCGCCTGCCGCCCCGAGCAGGGTCTGCTCGGCGAGCAGCATCCGGACCACCTGCCCGGGGGTGAACCCGAGCGCCTTCAGCATCGCAATGTCCTGGCGCTGCACCAGCACGCGGCCCGCGGTGACGTTGGCGATGGCGCACGGGGCGCCGACCAGGGCGATGATCCCGAACAGGGCGAGCAGCAGCCCGAGCAGCCGGTCATTGCTCGCCATCGAGTTCTTCACCTGCTGCCAGGTGGAATAGCGCTCGACGGCCGAGGCCGAGTTCTCGGCCGGGCCGTTGTAGAGGTTCCAGATGGTCTGGACGATCTGGCCGGTCGCCACCGTGGAGCTGTCGAACAGGCGCAGGCCGACGATCTCATGGGTCTCGCTCGGGTTGGCCTCCACCCGGGTCAGCAGCCCGGGCTGCACCCACATCAGGCCGGGTGTCCACTGCGGGTAGAAGCCCTGGTCGGCGGTGTCAGCGATGCCGATCACCCGCATCGGCACCCTGGTGCCGTCGATGCCGTCCACGGTAATCCGGTCCCCGACGCCGACGCGCACCGCCTGGGCGAACGACGCCTCCAGGACCACGCCGTCCTGGATCGGGGCCCGCAGCCAGGTTCCGTCCACGACGAGCGGCACGGACATCGCGGGCGGCTCTGACGTCATGGCCCGGAGCTCGACCGGCGACCTCACCGCGCCCTGCTCGAGCGTTGCCGGCGCGGCCTGGTAGGGCTGGGCGGTCGCCTTGATGCCGGCCACGGAGCGCAGCTCCGAGGTGTCGGTGCCGTTCTGGAAATAGATCAGCACGTCCGCGCCGCGGGTCCGGGCGAACAACTGCTGCCATGGGTTGACCGCCCCCTGCAGGAGCATGGTGGCGAGGAACAGCGCGGCCACCACCCCGGCAACGACGGCGACCGTGATCAGCGCCTGGCCCCGCCGGGCGCGCAGGTCAGCACGCACCCACCGGAGCGTGCCTCGCATCAGGTCTCAGCCTCTCAGCTCCAGAACGTCGCCGACGCCATTCATGCCGCGCGAGATGGGCCCGATCTTGGCGTCGTCGGCCACCATCCCGTCGAACAGGTTGATCACCCGGTCGGCCAGGCTCGCGACCCGGGCGTCGTGGGTGACCATCAGGATCGCCTGACCCCGGTCGTGCGCCCGGCGCAGCAGACGCAGGACGTCGCGGGTGTTGGAGCTGTCCAGGTTGCCGGTCGGCTCGTCGGCCAGCAGGACGCTCGGCTCGTTGGCCAGCGCGCGGGCCAGCGCCACGCGCTGCTGCTCGCCGCCGGACAGCCGGGCCGGGGCGGCGCCCGCCTTGGCCGCGATGCCCAGCTCGGCCAGCAGCTCTTCGCGGCGCTTCCTGGCCTGCCGCGGGGTCGCGCCCGCGAGCAGCGCCGGCAGCTCCACGTTGTCGGCGACCGTCATGTTGGACAGCAGGTTGAAGAACTGGAACACGAACCCGATGTGCTGACGGCGCAGGACCGCCCAGCCAGCCGTCGACAGCCTGTCCACGCGCTGCCCTCGCAGCCAGATCTCGCCGCTCGTGGCGGGCTCGAGGCCGCCGAGAACGTGCAGCAGGGTGGACTTGCCCGAGCCGGACGGTCCCATGATGGCGACGAACTCACCGATGCCGAGTTCGATGTCCACCCCGCGGACGGCCTCCACCGTGACCCCGTCGGCCCGGTAGACCTTCACCAGCTTGGATGTCCTGAGCAGGCTGCAAGGGGGGGCGGGAGGGTCTGGAGGGTCTGGAGGGGAAGGTTCTCCCCCAGGATCGGGGGGATCCCGGGGGGTCGCCCCGCGGGGGGTCGCCCCCCGGGGGAACACTGCCCCCCCGGGCCAGTACTTCCTCACACGAGTTCCTCCTGGCATCTCTCCAGCCAGTCGAGGTCGGCCTGCAGGTGCAGGATGGCGCCCTCGATCAGGAGCCGGGCCGGGGTGTCCGCACGATCGACATCGGCCTGCAGTTCGGTCAGGTTACGCATTATGCCGAGATAGTGCCTGCGCTGGATGTTCATGAGCTCCATCCGGTCGGCGAGTCCCGCCATCGGGGCCAGGATCAGCTTCATGAAGAACTCGTCTCGGATACGCGGTCCGTCACTCGGCTCGCCGACCCAGGCACGCAGCGCCTGGCGGCCCGCGGGCGTGAGTTCGTAGACGCGCTTGTTGGGCCGGGTGGTCTGCTCGACGTCCTCGCTGCGGACCAGGCCGTCCTGCTCCAGGCGCTTCAGCGTGACGTAGATCTGCCCGATGTTCGGCGACGGGTACGCCTGGCCGAAGGTCTGCTCAAGCGCGAGCTTCAGCTCATAGCCGTGCGCCGGCTCCTTAGCGAGCAGGGCCAGCAGGGGCAGCCGCACGATCCCGTCACCTCCGTGGGCCCGCAGGGCCCGCGCTCAGATTATCTCTGTGCATTACTGGTAAGTAAGGCCCAGCGCCATGGATAAAGCCGGCCGCGGAGGGAACACCGCAGGTGACTGCGGGCTCCCGCCGCCCGTGACGCGGTGCGCTCAGGCACCGCGAAACATGTCGGACTCGTTATGTGACGCTGTTGACATATACCTAACGGCGGTGCATAACATGCATGTACGAACTTTACATGGCCGTGGGGTTATCTGCTGGAGGCCCGCATGAGGCGTGCGATGCCTGGTATCGCGGTCCTTGCTGCGGGACTCGCGCTCCTCGCGGGGTGCGCATCGGGTGGCGCCTCGCCGGGCGGGCCGGCTCCGTCGACGGACGGGATCGGCCCGATCACCTTCGCCATCGGCAAGGACAACTCCGGCTGGCTACAGGGCATTATCGCCGGGTGGAATCAGGGCCATCCCGGCCAGCGGGTCACCTTGCTGCTACTGCCCCAGGCGTCCAACGGCCAGCTGGCCCAGCTGGTCGCGAACCTTCAGGCCAAGAGCAATCTGTACGACGTCATCGACATGGATGTCATCTGGACGGCCGAGTTCGCCTCGAACGGCTGGATCATCCCGCTGCCGCAGAGCCAGTTCCCGCTCGGCGACTTCCTCGAGCCGGCCGTCGATACCGCCATGTACCAGGGCAGGCTTTACGCGGTGCCCGATTACAGCAACGCGAACCTCCTCTACTACCGCAAGGACATCCTCGCCAAGGCGGGCGAGCAGCCCCCCAGGACCTGGGCCCAGCTGCAGCAACTCGCCGAGACCGTGGCGCCGAAGTACGGCCTGTACGGCTACGCCGGCACGTTCGCCCCCTACGAGGGGCTTACCGTCAACTTCGCGCAGACCGTTCAGTCGGCCGGAGGGTCGATCCTCTCCCCGGAAGGCACCAAGGTCACCGTGAATTCGGCCAAGGCGCTCCAGGGGCTCGAGTTCCTCGTGCACGGATTCCAGCAGGGCTGGATCCCCAAGGTCGCGCTCAGCTACGAGGAGGAGTCGGCCCAGGCCGCGTTCGAGGCCGGCAAGTTCCTGTTCCTGGATAACTGGCCCGACGTAAACGCGGCCCTGTCCGTGCCGGGACCGCAGAACAAGGTGTTCGGCAAGTTCGGGATCGCGGCGCTGCCGGGGCTGGACGGCACGGGCTCCAGCTCGCTCGGCGGGGCCAACCTCGCGATCAGTGCGTACTCCCAGCACCAGCGGACGGCGCTGAACTTCATCAAGTACATGACGGACCTGGCCAACGAGCGGCAGATGCTGGAGCAGGGGTCGTTCCCCCCGGTGTGGACCAAGCTCTACAAGGACAAGGACCTGATCAGCCGCTATCACTACCTGCCCGTCCTCGAGCAGGCCATCAACTCGGCCCAGCCGCGTCCGGCGATCACCAACTACGACCAGGCCAGCCTGGCCATCTCGAGCACGGTGTACGAGGCCCTGACCCAGCAGAAGAAACCCCAGCAGGCCCTGACCGAAATGGCCGGGCAACTGACCCAGATCATCCGCGATGGCTGAGACCGCCAGGGCTGACCGCCACGGGGGCCGGCCAGCCCTGCCCGCTGACCGGAAACCCGCAGGCCTGGACGGACCCGGATTGACCCGGATGCCGTCACAGCCAGCGCAAACCCGGTCGTGAGACCACAACATGTATTACGTAGAGTTATGAGCTAACTACTTTGAGTGGAGGGCATGGTGCGGGAACGATCACCTGGATATCCCGGCAGACACTCCATCAGCAAATGCCAGGTAACCCTCCTGGCGGGTTCGGCTCTTGACGGCGCGGCGGCGCGGCGCGACGATGATCTAATTCGGTGGAACCGGTTCCAACCGCCCGTTTCTGGAGCGTGACGATGCCGTCACCGCGTCGAGCGACAATAGCGGATGTGGCTGCCGCTTCGGGCGTCGGCGTGGGCACGGTCTCCCGGGTCATCAACGGCGCGGCCAACGTGCGGGAAGCGACCCGCACTGCGGTGCTGAAGGTCATCGATCAGCTGGGGTACCGGCCCAGCCACCTGGCCACCTCGCTGTCACGCGGCACGGCGCGCACGATGGCGATCGTGGTGCCGCACCTGACCCGGCCGTCGGTGGTGATGCGGCTGGCGGGTGCGCTGGCGGTGCTGGACGAGCAGGGCTACGACACGGTGGTGTGCAACGTCGACACGCCCCAGCAGCGCGATCACCACCTGGCCGCGCTGACCAAGAGGCACCGTGCCGACGGCGTGATGGTGGTGTCGCTGCGGCTGTCCCGGCAGCAACTGGAGTCCTTCCGGCGCGCTGGGGTGCCGCTCGTGACGGTCGGCGTGCTGGCTCCCGGCGTTCCGCAGACGGTCACCGACGACGTGACGGGCGGACGGCTGGCCACCGAGCACCTGCTGTCGCTCGGTCACCGGCGGATCGGCTTCGTCGGCGACACGGTGCACCGTATGTCAGTCACCAGCCTGGGCTTCTCCTCGTCGCAGCACCGGCTGCGCGGATACCGGCAGGCGCTGGCGGCGGCAGGTATCGACTACGATCCCGGGCTGGTGCGGCGCGGCCCGTACGGCCCGGCGAACGCCGAGGCGCTGGCGGCCGGGCTGCTGGCGCGGCCGGACCGGCCGTCGGCCATCTTCGCGGCGTCAGACACCCAGGCGATGGGTGTGCTCACCGCGGCGGACCGATGCGGCATTCCGGTTCCCGGCCAGCTGTCGGTGATCGGCTTCGATGACATCGAGTCGGCGGCCCTGCTCGGCCTGAGCACGGTCCGCCAGCCGCTGGAGAACAGCGGCGCCGAGGGAGCCCGCCGCCTCTGCGCGCTGCTGCGCGAGGAGCGGGTCCGCCCGCTGCGGCAGCAGCTCGCCCTGGAGGTCGTACACCGCTCGAGCACGGCGACCTTTCGCGTGACCGGGTCGCCGGCCAGACCGGCAGCAGCCCGGCGGCGGTGCGGCGGCGGCCGGACCGAGAGCAGTGTGGCATGCATGGGCCAGCCCGCTTTGCGGCGGCCGGAGAAGGGAAACGTAACTCGTCGTCCAGCGAGGCGGCGCGATGACGCGCTCGCCGGTAGCTGGCGGTGCCTGGAGGGATGATGATGGGCGACAGTGGCAGAACGAGCGCTTCCATCCGTCGCGCTCACCGGCCGGGCGGGCGGTACTCGCGCAAGCGCATGGTCGCGGGCGTGGCCAGCGCCGTCCTGGCCGCGACGGGACTGGCTGCCTGCAGCTCGGCCAACGCCGGCACCGGACCGGTGACGCTGACCTACTACCTCTACCCGGACACGTCCGGGGCCACCCAGATGGCGATCAACAACTGCGATAAGGCGAGCGGCGGCAAGTACACGATCTCCTACCAGCCGCTGCCTCAGAGCGCAGACGGCCAGCGGCAGCAACTGGTCCGCAGGCTGGCCGCACACGACGCCTCGATCGACATCATGGGTCTCGACGTGACGTGGGAGGCCGAGTTCGCGACGGCCAACTGGATCGAGCCGTGGACCGGCACGTACAAGGCGCAGGCCGTGGCCGGCACGCTCGTGCCCGCCCTGAACACCGCGATCTGGAAGGGCCAGCTCGTCGCCGTCCCCGACAACACCAATACCCAGCTGCTGTGGTACCGGTCCGACCTGGTCCCGACCCCGCCGACCACCTGGGCCGAGATGATCGCGGATGCGGAGCAGCTGGCCAAGGAGGGCAAGGCGCACTACATCGAGATCCAGGGCGCGCAGTACGAGGGCGCAACCGTCTGGTTCAACACGATGGTGTCCAGCGCGGGCGGCACCGTGCTGAATCCGGACGCGACCAAGATCACGCTCGCCGCGCCGGCCGTCAACGCTCTGTCCATCATGAAGCAGCTCGCTACCTCCACCGCCGCGGACCCGAGCCTGACGGTGCAGAAGGAGAACGAGAACCGGCTGGCGATGGAGGCGGGTAACGCGGCCTTCGAGCTGAATTACCCGTTCGTGTATCCGGGCATGAAGACCGACAACCCGAAGCTGTTCAAGAACTTCAAGTGGGCGCTCTACCCGGAGGTCATCCCCGGCGTGCCGGCCAAGGTGACGATCGGCGGCATCGACCTGGCGGTGAGCGCATACTCGCAGCACAAGGACCTCGCCTTCCAGGCCGCGCTGTGCCTGCGTAACCGGGAGAACCAGCTCATCGGCGCCAACGTGGGCGGCGTCCCGCCCACGATCGCCAGCCTCTACAACGACCCGAAGCTGTTCGCCAACTACCCGTTCCACGCCGACATCCTGACGGCGCTGCAGAACGCGAGCGTGCGGCCCAAGACGCCCGTTTACCAGGTCGTGTCCATCGACATCTCGCACCAGATCTCGCCGGCGGCCAGCATCAACCCGGTGAGCACGCTGCAGTCGATGAAGGGCTCGCTCAACAACGCCCTGCAATCGAAGGGCCTAGTCCCGTGAGCCGCCACCTAGCAGACAGCGGCCCGGCCGCGAGGAAAGGAGGGAGACGGTGAGCACCACTGAGACGGTCACCACCGGCGCCCCGGCGGAGGCGCCACCCAAACGCAAGCCGCAGCTATCGGAAGGCGCGCGGGCCGAGCGCAGGCTGGGCTTCACGCTGATCGCGCCCGCGGTCATCGTGATGATCGCGGTCACCGCCTACCCGGTCGTATACGCCATCTACCTGTCGCTGCAGCGCTACAACCTGGCCCTCCCGCAGGCCAAAAAGTTCATCGGGTTCGCCAACTACGGCGCGGTGCTCAGCTCCCCGTACTGGTGGCATGCGCTGTATGTAACCGTGATCATCACGGTCTTCTCGGTGGCCATCACGCTGGTGCTCGGCTTCCTGCTGGCCTTCGTCCTGCACCGGACGATATTCAGCCGGGGTCTGGTCCGCACCACCTCGCTCATCCCCTACGGGATCGTGACGGTGGCCGCCGCCTACAGCTGGCAGTACGCGTGGACGCCAGGCCAGGGCTACCTGTCCTCGATATTCAACAACAGCGCGCCGCTGACCAATCAGGTGCAGGCCATTATCGTCATCATCATCGCCGAGATCTGGAAGACCACGCCGTTCATGGCGCTCCTGCTGCTGGCCGGCCTGTCGCTGGTGCCCGAAGACCTGCAGAAGGCCGCGAAGGTGGACGGCGCCACGGGCTGGCAGCGCTTCACGAAGATCACGCTGCCGCTGATGAAGCCGGCGATCCTGGTTGCCCTGCTGTTCCGGACCCTGGACTCGTTCCGGATTTTCGACAACATCTACATCCTCACCCTGGGCGCCAACGGCACCGGGTCGGTCTCGATCCTCGGCTATGACAACCTGTTCAACGCGCTGAACCTGGGCATCGGGTCGGCGATCTCGATCCTGATCTTCATCTGCGTCGCGATCATCGCCTTCCTATTCATCAAGGGCTTCGGCACCGCGGCCCCCGGCACGGACATCGGAAAGAGGTGACCCGCTGATGGCTGCCATCACTCCCCGCCAGAGGACCGGCTGGGCGACGGCGAACTTCGTCGTCATCGCGCTGGCGCTGATCCCGGTGCTCTGGCTGGTCTCGCTGTCCTTCAAGACGCCCACGGCCGTCCTCGACCCCTCCTTCGTCCCGGCCCAGTGGACCTGGGGGAACTACCACGGGATCCTGACCTCGTCGCAGTTCCTCCGGCCGCTGCTCAACTCGATCGGCATCGGCCTCATCTCCACGCTCATCGCCGTCATCCTGGCCTCCATGGCGGCCTACGCGGTCGCGCGGCTCCGGTTCCCCGGCAAGGGCGTGCTCATCGGGATGGCGCTACTCATCGCGATGTTCCCGCTGATCGCGCTGGTGACCCCGCTGTTCACCATCGAGCGCGCGCTGGGACTGTTCAACACCTGGCCGGGCCTGATCATCCCGTACGTCGCGTTCGGGCTGCCGCTGGGTATCTACACCCTGTCGGCGTTCTTCCGTGAGATCCCCTGGGAGCTGGAGAAGGCAGCCAAGGTCGACGGCGCCACGCCCTTCCAGGCGTTCATCAGGGTCATCGCCCCGCTCGCCGCGCCGGGAATGGTCACCACGGCGATCCTGGTGTTCCTGGCTTGCTGGAACGACTTCCTGCTGGCGATCTCGTTCACCTCGACGATCAGCGCCCGGACGGCGCCGGCCGCCATGCAGTACTTCAGCGGCGGATCGGTATTCACCATTCCGACGGGTCCGATCGCGGCCGCCGCGGTGGTCATCACCATCCCGATTATCATCTTCGTGCTGTTCTTCCAGCGCCGGATCGTCGCCGGCCTGACGTCCGGCGCGGTCAAGGGCTAGCGGAGTTAAGGAGAGACAAGTGGCCGAAATCGTGCTTGAGCACATCACCAAGCGTTTCCCGGACGGATCGCTCGCGGTCAACGACTTCAACCTGGATATC
>Ga0070697_100001146_pt1 | contig 20078 bp, 20 predicted proteins | sample KBSK1501metaG_FD_65475 | JGI IMG/M metagenome (GOLD analysis project Ga0070697, IMG submission 65475) | Corn, switchgrass and miscanthus rhizosphere microbial communities from Kellogg Biological Station, Michigan, USA - KBS K1-50-1 metaG | ecosystem: Host-associated > Plants > Roots >... | reverse complement strand
CCCAGAACCACGGCGGCACATCGTCTAGGAAGATGTCCAATGCGTCCTGCTCGAATATCCAGCGTCGGCCGATCCGCCGGCCCACGAGTTCACCGCGCCTGGCGTAGTCGGCGGTCGCTTTCATGGGGATGCGTAGCATTTCAGAGACCTCGGTCAGCGTCAGAGGCCTGCTTACGCCTGCGGACGCCAAAGACGTCGCGCTACTTGATTGCCTCGGTCTCATTGAGCGTGCGCCTTGTTCCTGAGCCCGACTCGTGGAGGGACTTCACCCGCGCTTGTCCTTCACCGGCATCCAGATCATGTCGGGGCAGTCGCCGATCGATTCTGATGACACAAACGAACGAATCATGTCTCTCCCGCCTCGTTCCCGGCCTCGTCCGTTGCTGCTCGCCGAACAGCGCACCGAATACAAAACACCACCCCGCCGTAGCGCACCCAAGACCACCGCGAACACGCGGAACACTTTGCGAAGGCATCGATTGTCCGGCGCCCGAGTCCGCGCAACGCGTCGGGCCATGGGTATGAGTACGGGCTTGGAGAGACTTGAGACATGGGCGCGACGGGGGTCTTGGGCTTGGCGCCGTCCGAATCGACCGATCGAGCGGAGAGCTCTGGCTTCTTTTGCGAGTCCGTGAGGCGGTCTACCGCACGAATCGTCGGCACGGACGGCGCGACGGGCTGCGGTGGTGGAGCCCCGGAGCCCTCTTTGAGTCGGGCCTCCACGGCCTTCGCCAGATCGAGGTATCCCATCGTCGTCTCCGACGCGAAGTAAGCGAAAAAAGCGAATAAAGTCTTGCCTTAGTTCGCTTATCTCGCTTTCTTCGCCAGACCCCACACCGTCACCGGCCGGCCACCGGTGTCGCCGCTCGGTGCCTTTTGAACACGACCGGTTCCGGCTAGCATCAGCAGGGCCTCCTGGATGGTCTCCCGTCGTTCGTGCCCGCTGAAGAGCGCGCAGATTTGCGTTTCTGTGAGTTCACCCCGCTGTCGAATCGCCTGGAGGATCCGGTCAGCCACGGTGTTGCCTAGGCGGGAGCCGAAGATCATGCGGGCAGAGGCTTCGGCGTATTCCCACAGAGCTAGCGCGGCCTTCAGATGGTCGGGTTTTACAAGTCGAGACCTATCGAGGACAGCATAGAGGACCGAGAGCCGCAGGACCTGGGCCTCGGCACGGGACAGGATCGCGCCGAGCATGCCCGGCTTCCCGGCCGAGAGCGCTCCGTACACCCCGGCCCAAATCTCCCTAGAATCCTCGTCTCGACGGATTTCGTTGAGCTGGCCCGCATACTCGACCACGTCGCGAAGCTTATCGATCAGAACATCCAGTTCAGCGTCCGGGACGCCTCCGCCTTCCGGGAGGAGCTTCGAGCGTTCCACCAATACCCAGATGAAGCGGTTCGCGAATCCGTTGGCACGCTCAGTCTCGGTGAGGTACCGCCGTAACTCCTCTTGGGTGATGTGACCAATCACGCTGATGTGAGCACCGGTGGCCTTGAGCGGGCTGTGTCGGGTAAGCGTGGACAGATTTCCAGAATCCCAGGCCTGCCGCAGGATCGCCGATAGCGTGTTGCTTTCACGCGACATGTTCTTGAGCACCACCGCCAGCTCGGGCTCGATGATCATGAGCCGCCGGTCCAGCGGTTCCTCCGGCGCCGCTTCCTCGCCCTCCGGCTCCATGGGGTCGCGCACGTTCTCGATGAGACCTTCTCCGCTTGAGAGTCCCTGCTTGAACCTCTCCAGACGCCAGCACTCATCGATTCGCCCGATTAGATAACGGGGGGTGCTCAGGCTGGTGCCCTTGCGGGCTCCCCCGGACCGGCCGACCAGCCCGATGAAGAGGCGGCACGGGTGTTCATCGCGTTCGACGCGGGCATGGGGCCCCGGGCCTACCAGGTTGCCGACGAGCGTGAGGGTCTGGACGAGCGTCGCCACCGGATCCGCTTCGGTATGGGGCTGAATCGTCTCGACGATCCTGCCCGCCAGTCCGTAGAAGGCCTCCAGGGCGAGCTTGGGCCGACTTTGATCCCATGCGGGCAAATCGAGACGCTCCAAGCCCTCCATTTCCCCTTTGGTGGCTCCGGTGGTCCGCTGGTAGTCGTCGAGAGCCGGCCTTGTCATGACGCAATCTCTGGAAAGCAGACCAGACGCGGACGGGCTCCGCGAAGACGTAGAGCATCGGCCAACTGGCGAGCAGCTCTATTGACGTGCGGATTGATCCAGATGTCCCCGTCGATCGCGAGCTCGATCACGCGATCTGTGATGGGAATCCGGTCGAAGTCTTCCAGGAGTTCACGTCGGCCAGCTGGATGCCAGCCCTCCACGCCCAGGATGCCGACGGCGGTCAGGCCCAGTTGGGCAGCGCAGAGCGACTTCTTTTCGCCCTCGCACACCCAGATGGGCACGCGCGGATCAAAGAGTCGCTGCCGGTTCTGGACGGGAATGTACAGGCGCACGCCGGATCCCCGGGGCTGAAGGTACTTGACGGTGTTTCCTTGCCTGTCCTGGTAGGACGGGAAGACTTTCAACCGGAAGAAGTTGTCAGGGAAGCCGGGCGGACCAATGAGGTAGGCGCTCCGAACTAGCTGCGGATCGAAGCCCAGGAGCCTCGCGATGTCCCCGGGGTTCACAGTGAAGATCTGGTGCCGCGTCAGCATCTCGTCGGTGAGGCTCGAGCGGCGCAGGTCCTCCAGATGATCGGGGTGTAGGCGGAGGCCTGCTCCAAGGGCATGGTGGCCGCCAAAGGCGGACTCAAGGGCTCGGCTTCGAGCCGCCTGGTCTAGTGGACCGATACGGAAGGCCGACTGATGCGCAGGCCGGAGTGAACTCATCGGTCGATCCGCGCCTCGACTCGGTTGGTCTGGATGAACCGCTCGAGGTCCGAGGGATCGAACAGGACGCGCCGCCCCAGTCGAATGTGTGAGATCCGACCTTGTCGAATCCAGGTCCGCACCGTATACGGCGAGACCCCGATGCGGTCTGCGGCAGCAACTACACTCATCAACCCGGGGCGGCGTTCATTGTCGAGCACGATTGTATTGGGCACGTCTCGAAGGATACCTTGACATCATCCGTGAGTCTACGTAGATACAGCTATTACTGTAGACACGGATAGCTTATCCGTGAGAACCTGTGACCGTGACAGACACAGCGGGACCGGATTATCGGGCAGCCCTCGCGAGAAATATTCGCCGAGAAATCAAGGAAAGGCGCAAGACTGGAGCACCTGGGTGGCCTTTCGAACTTCCCGTAGCTCTCGAAGGCAAGCCCTTCAACTCGACCGGCGCTCTTCCGAGATGGAACGAGGAGGAGGCTCGGCGGAACGTCCGTCTCGCCCTCGACAGAATGGGCGCCTCCGATGAGAGCAAGGCGCGCTGGCTGCTCAGCTTCGCTGCCGTTGATCTCACCAGGCTACTGCCTGGGCAACGCCTCGATCTAGGGTGGGAGATTCTGGCCTTCGTCTTGCCGCCATCTTCCGAGGTCATGAAAGTGCCCGTCGACCGTCACGGCGAAATTCAAGTCCCTGTCGAGTCGTTGCATGCCTGGCTTCATAAGGGCGTCAGGCAGCTTCAGGGGCCTTCGCCGTCGTGGAGGCTGAGCACCCGGACAACATTGGAGCTGCTGCGTCATGGGCATCGCCTGTACGCAGTCTCCTGGGGTGGAGACGACGCACTGACTCGGGCGGATAGGTTCGAGGCAGAAGTCGCGCGGGTATTGAGCAGTCTGAGAGCGCGTTTCAGGTTCTGCCGCAATTGCGGCCAACCGTTCATCGCGCGCAAGCGGCAAGCCTACTGCCGGCAGACGTGCTCACAGACCTTCCGGACACGAAAGTACCGGGCGAAGGATCCCGACCGAGCGCGAGAACAGCGACGTCGTGCGTATGAGCAGTCCGTCAGAGAGACGCACGGCCCGAACGTCCGCATCCAGCATCGAACTCTACGGGAGCAGCAGGCGCGTCGGACGACAAGGAGAACTTGAAAAATGAGTCAGCCCGCGGCCGTAGCGTCGATGCAACAGGAGCTCGCCGAGCAGGCGAGGGATACCCGCAAGAAGGACCGTGCACCGCGCGGCGTCTTCCGCCACCGCTCGGGCGTCTGGGCTGCACGATTCTTCTGTGGTGCCGGACATAGACACCAGGAGCGCGTTGGGACGATCAAGAGCGAGGCGATCCGCGTGTTCTATGAGCGGCGGGCCAGGGCCCACGATGAGCCGGGCTGGTGTCCGACCGTAGAGCGCCAGCAGGCACGGGTCGAGCAAGCTCGACAGGTTACCCTCCGCCAGCACGCGACGGAGTACCTGGCGTGGGCCAAGCTCCATCACCGCGGCTGGAAGACTGAGAAATCTAGGATTGCCAGGATAGTGGCCGTCTTCGGAGACGTGAAGCTCAGCGCCATCACGCCAGCTGATGTGGAACGCTTTCTTGATCAACTTCTGGAAAGACGTTCGCAGTCCACGAGGAACCGGTACCGTGCTCTTCTCAGCGCTATGTTCAATCGAGCCCGGAGGCATGGACTCCTGTCGGCTAACCCTGTGAAGGGGGTAACCAAGTTCCAGGAGCCGGAGGGCCGTATCCAGTTCGTGATGCCAGAACAGGAAGCGGCTGTTCTAGATGCATTACGGCCGGACCTCCGCTCGCTGTTCACGATCTCGATCAACACTGGTCTTCGGTGGAGCGAGCAAATCGCCCTCGAGTGGCGGGACGTGGACTTCCTGACGGGCCTCATGACTGTGAAGCGCTCCAAGAGCGGGTACTCGAGGCAGGTGCCGATGAACTCCTTGGTCAGGTCGGCGCTGATGGATATGGCTGGCCAGCGTCAGCGTCCCGATGATCCCAGGGAGCAGGTTTTCCCGTGCTCCTACACCCAGCCGGACAAGTTCTTCCCCCAAGCGGTGGACGTGGCACGCAAGATTCTGCTGGCCACCGGTTCAGATGCTTCCCGCCTGGATGGGTACACTTGGCACTGCAACAGACATACCTTCGCCTCAAGGTTAGTGATGGCTGGTGTCGATCTCAGGACAGTTCAGGTGCTCGGAGGCTGGCGCACCCTGGCGATGGTCCAGCGCTACAGCCATCTCGCTCCGGCGCACCTCCGCGAGGCCGTCGAACGTCTGGTCCCAGTCACAATCGCGGTGGATGCTGTGGGAGCGCGGCCGGCTTCCAAGGCCGCCACCGAGACAACCGCGGTGAAACATGAACAGAACTTGAACGGCTCGGGCCGCGCCGCCACTGATGTATCGTAACTACCTGACGCGCCTGTAGCTCAGTTGGATAGAGCATCGGACTTCTAATCCGAGGGTCGCAGGTTCGACTCCTGCCAGGCGCACCACTGAATTTGCCACGTCGCTCGGGCGTTTTCACCGCTACGACACGCTGATAGTCACCGTTCGTCGCGGTAGCCAGCGTCGCTGCTACCCTGCCGGAAGGTGCCCTACAGTGCTGCGTATTGCCGGACGAAGTAGCAAAGTCAGAGCAAAGTCTCCGCTGCACGCCACGTCAGTGCAGAGTCAAACCTGTCGAGTCCTGGAACAGGAATCAGGCCGAGCGTGCGCGGAGCCCGCGATCGCCTCAGTGCGTTGCAGGCCATGAAGCAGTCGGCGTGGAGATGAGCGAACGTCGGAGGGCGCGCTCGACGTGTCGACAGCATCTCGTGACCTCCTCAAAATGATGACGGGCTTCCGGGTCCATTTGTCCGGCGGGATAGACCGATATGCCCCTCTGGCTAGACTTGGCGCGTGCCCCCCGCCGCTTTGTCCGCCTTCATCGAGGACCACCGCCTGCACAGTAGCCTGACAGGGACGCGCACTCCACCGGCGTGGAATGGCGATCTGCTCAGGGTCGCGTGCAAATGTGGAGTAGTGTTTGAACGCTGGGTGACGCCCTGGGATGCCGAGCTGGACCTGCTGCGGGCCGCACAGCTCAACTGACCATACCGCAACCCCCGGGCAACTGGGAGGCCCGGGCAATCGTCACGGGGATCGAACCTGGGACTCCTCCTCTCAGCCGCGTCCCACGAGGATAGTCTCGGTGCGGTTGTCCATCCTTGCGGTCTTCCTCGACTCGAATTACTCGGCATCGCGATATATGCCGGGCGAGCGGTCCCCGGCGTGGCTGAAGCTCAAACCCAAGCTCACCCTGGATGTGATCGTGACCGGAGCCCAGCGCAACGCATCGCGTGGGGTGATTGGGGCGAGGCGGTTATGCTCGAGCTCGAGTACGCGCACTCGCGCATGGGCAATCGAATCCGGATCCGCCGGACCGTCCGGATCGCGCGTCAGGAGCCGTTCGAGCTGAAGGTCGGATCGCCAGCATCGGTCGTGTGCTGGGGTGTCATGCCGAGTGGATGCTCTGGCATCCGCTCTTTCTCCGTCGGTGTTGAGGACGATCCGACCGCAATGCGCGCATGGCCAAAAACGCGTGGAAAGAACGGGCACAGAAACCTGTGCTATTAGGAGATACAACGCAGAATCCTAACCGACGCCAAAAAGGAATGATTCTGCTCCGACCTGCGGCAATTGAGAGAATCGAGCTCTTTCAGGGATGAGGAACAATCTGAGCACCAAGATCGCTCCGGCGATGAGGCCGGGACCAGGCAAGGTCTAAACGAGATGGGAAAACCCAGGAAGCGGTCTGAGAAGACGAAAGCAGCCCCGAGGGCCAAAGCCCGGCGAACCAGCAAGGCCGCAGGCGCCACCAAAGCGGGCGCTGGTCGTGACAGGCGCGCACCCGCGGCTAAGTTGCCGGCCCAAGCTGTTCTTGCGCCTACCGTCCTCGCCGTTCGCAACGAGGACCTCGCGAGACTTGGTTCCGGGGAGGCCGTCGACCTCATTCGAGAACTGTTCTGGGCAGAGGCTAGACGAGTTGGTCTCCCGATCGCACAAGTCAACGTTTCAGCAGCCGTGAATATGCCGGACGGTGGCATTGACGCTTCCGTTTCGGCCGCGCCCCCAGGTCTGGCGAGCTCGATGTTAAAGCCCGGCCGCAGCAGCTACCAAATCAAGGCTAGCGCTGCCTTCGAGCCGTGGAACGAAGCGGACCTCAAAAAGGAACTGTTTGGCAAGAAACCCACGGGAAGAGACAACCTTGGCGAATCCGTGCGCCGCTGTCTCGACGAGAACGGCACTTATGTTCTCGTCTGTACGAAGTGCGATCTGGACGAGTCACGCCACAACAGAGCGATCGACACGCTAAAGAAGCTCTTTACCGCCTGCGGATACAAGAACGCAAAGGTCGAAGTCTGGAGCCAGAACACCGTCGTAGGTCTCCTCCGTCCATTCCCATCGCTGAGTCTCAAGGTCAATGGACGAGGGCAACTCAGATTTCAGACACGCAAGAGCTGGTCGCGTCAGGAGGAAATGACCCGGGGATTCAAGGCCGGAGATTCTCAGCGCACTCTGATTGCCAACCTACAAGCCGAACTTCACGTCGCGCGGCCAGATGCGTTGCACGCACGGGTCATCGGAGAAGCTGGCATTGGCAAGACTCGGTTTATACACGAGGTGACCGCCGCCGAAGACTTGGAACCGCTGGTGATTTACTGCCCGAGTGCGAGCCTCTTTAGAGATAGCGATCTGATGACCGAGATCATGCGAGAGGACAACGAATTCCACGCGATTCTGGTCATCGACGAGTGCGATCCCAAAGATCGAGCATACATTTGGGACAACCTGAAGAACCGAGGCTCCAGAATCAAGCTCATCACGATGCATAACGAACCCGAAAGAAGCTCCGGAACGATCCGATACCTTGATGCAGCTCCACTAGAAAAGGAAGAGCTCATCGAAATAATCCACTCTTATGGAATTCCGAAGGACCGGGCCGCCAGATGGACCGAGTATTGCGGTGGCTCTCCACGCGTTGCCCATGTCATCGGAATGAACCTGAAATCAAATCCGGACGACATTCTCCAAGAGCCGGATACCGTAAATGTGTGGGACCGATACATCGAAGGGCCGGACGACCCGGCGAGCCCCAACGTTCAGCAACGACGTGTAGTGCTGCGTCATCTCGCGCTATTCAAAAAATTTGGCTACGGCGGTGAACTCGTCGAGGAAGCAAAGGCGATCTGCGGGCTCGTCAAGAAGGTGGACGCGTCAGTGACGTTGCCGCGATTCATCGAGATCGTCGAGGAACTGAGACGTCGAAAGGTACTGCAGGGCGAAAACACCTTATACATCACGCCAAAGCTGCTGCACATCAAGCTCTGGAGTGACTGGTGGGACGCATATGGGAACGGGTTTGACTTCCGAGAATTTTCGGACGGTCTGCCAGAGAGTCTAGTCGTATGGTTCCACCAGATGTCGAGCTACGCCCGAGAGTCGAAGGCGGCGCAGAGAGTCGTAACGAGGCTGCTTGACGAAGGCGGAATCTTTCAAGCCACTAACTATCTTCAAGACCCTCGAGGGGCAAACTATTTTTTAGCTTTGAGCGAGGCGGACCCGGAGGGAGCGCTTCGCTGCCTTGAAAGAACTATCGGAACGTGGTCCGTCGAGCGCCTTCTGCAGTTTACGTCTGGCCGGCGAGAGGTTGTCTGGGCGCTCCAGCGCATCGTGATATGGAGCGAGCTATTCCAGCGTGGGGCACGACTGCTGCTCAAGCTCGGCGAGGCGGAGAATGAAACGTGGGGGAATAACGCCACAGGGACGTTTGCGGAGCTCTTTTCGCCTGGATGGGGCGCTACGGCACCTACGGAGGCCCCTCCTGAGGATCGCTTCCCTGTGCTCAAGGCGGCGCTTGAGTCTGGTAGCAAACAGCAAAGGCTACTCGCCCTGAAAGCCGCGAATTTAGCGTTCGAAACCCAACACTTCTCTCGAATAGCAGGGGCGGAGCATCAGGGCCTGCGGCGCGAGCCGGAGCTGTGGAGCCCCCAGACTTGGGGCGAGCTCTTCGACGCGTATCGGCGGGTTTGGCAGCTCCTTCGAGAAGGTCTTGACACGTTCGAGGACGACGAGCGGGCGAAAGCCATCGACATTCTTCTGCAACGCGCCGAAGGTATCGCCCGATACGCGAATCTCTTCGAGATGGTCATGGACACGTTAGTTGCGTTGGCCCAAAGGCCATATGCGCCCAAAAAGAAGATGACCGAGACCGTGGAGCGAGTGTTGCACTACCGCGGAAAGGAGTTGCCCGAGGAGATGCGGGCAGCATGGCTAAAGCTCCGCGGCATGCTCGTGGGCACGGATTTTCACTCGCGGATGGAGCGATACGTTGCGCTTGATGTTCTCGAGGACAAGTTTGACCAGGAAGGTCAGCACGTAGACAAAGCCGAACCGGAGATAAGCAAGCTTGCATCGGAGGCGATCTCGCAACCGGAGGCGCTAGCTGGCGAGCTGTCGTGGCTTGTTCGAGAGGCGGCGAACGGGTTTCGTTTTGGCTACATGCTTGGAACCAAGGACGAGTCGCTCACATTTTTGCAGATGCTTCTTGACGCTCAGCGCGCCGCCGGTCTCGAAGGTAACGCTTTCTTCCTCGGGGGATATTTTCGTGCGATCCGCGAGAAAAGTGTTGAGAGATGGGAAATGCTCCTTGACGAGCTCACTAACGATGAAACGCTCGCGAAAATCGTCCCTGAGCTCGCGTGGCGTGGAGGATTTCTCACGGACCGCGGAGCACGTCGAGTGCTGGCGATGGCAAGGAATGGCGTCCTGGAGGCTGATCATTTTCAGATGTTCACATTCGGCAGTTCTGTGGCTGAACTCTCGGAGACCATTTTCAGTGAGTGGGTCGAATTCCTTTTGGCAGCCCGAACACGTGAGGCGGTGTCGATCGCCCTCGACTTGCAGTACTTCTACTATTGTCGCAAGGAATCGAAGCATCCACTGCCAAAGGACCTCACGCTCAGGCTGCTGACGGCAGCAGCGCTCTTTGAGAAGACCGAGGACCGACCCAAGAGGCAAATGGAGACATATCACTGGACGGAGCTCGGGAAGGTGTTTGTGCGCAAGTTCCCACACGAGAGTCTGCCGATAGCTGACAAGATGCTTGAGCAATTCGGTGAAGATGGCACAGTCGTCGAGCAGTTTCATTCGTCGTCGCATGCCGTTCTCGACGAGATCATGAAACATCGGCCCGTCGAGGGATGGAAGGTAATCACGAAGTACATCGGTCCTCCGGTCGACTCCCGCGCATACCACATAACGCATTGGCTCCGCGGAGATTTCTTCGGCACTCAGGGCGAGCCGGGAGCGCTGTCGCTGGTCCCTCCTGATGCAATCTGGGCCTGGGTCGACGAGAATGTGGCGAAGCGTGCCTGGTATGTGGCGAGTTTTATACCGAAGCGATTCTTTCGAAAAGAGGGCGAGCCATGCGTAGCCCGCGAGATCCTCATTCGGTACGGCGGCAGGGAAGAGGTCAGGCGCAATCTCATGGCCAACTTCTCGTCGGAAGGATGGATGGGGCCCGAAAGCCTCCATCTTGAGGCGAAGAAGCGTGAGCTACTCGAGTTCAAGAAGGACGAGTCGGAAGGCAACGTCAAGCGCTGGATTGACGAGTACGTCGAGGCACTGAACAGAGGGATCGAGCGGGCGCGGATCGGCGAGGAACGGGAGCACTAAACCCGTACCAGGCGCTATCACACACGACTTTCAGCAGCGAGAAAACCGGCATCAGACGCCAACGGCCCGCCCGCGCGGCGGCCATGGCGACAGGAGTTACTCAAGCGAGGGTACGGTATGGCGAAGTCTCCATTGCAAGTCCGCGCGGAACAGGCAGCACTTCTGTTTAGCGCCAGTGCTAGAAAGCCTATCGTCATCGAGTTTGCTGGTGTCCCAAAGGCTGGCAAGACGACTACTCTGACGGCGCTGCAAGCCTTTTTGCGGCGTTGTGGTTTTAGGGTTGAAGTCGTGGTTGAGCGAGCTTCGGTGTGCCCCGTCCGGGACAAGAAGCACGCAAACTTCAACGTGTGGACAGCTTGTACGACGCTTGCTCAGATCCTCGAGAAAACTCAAGACCCTCCGCGCGTTGATGATCCACATGTGCTGATTCTCGATCGGGGCCTATTCGACTCCATCTGCTGGCTCGAGATGATGGAAAAGCTTTCTCGTCTTCGGCGCGATGACCGGGAACGGATCGAAGCATTCCTTCGGATAGAAGACTGGCGAACAAGGCTAACCGCGGTGGTTCTCATGCTTGCGACGCCCGGCGACTCGATGGAGCGAGAAAAAGGCTATCCGCCGGTAGAGGGAGCACAGGGGTCCATCATGAATATTCCTGTGCTCGCTAAGATTCTTGCGACAACATTACAGACCGCAGATCGTCTCCAAGATGAGTTTCGGATCATTCGAGTAAATACGTCGGAAGGGGAGATGCAAGGCAATGCTCGACGGGCAGCCGAATTCGTCGTGGATACCGTCGTGACATTAATTGAGGATCAGCTTCAAGAACACATCCTCACGTTGCCGAGACCGGCTGTGAACGAGGTGTTCGGTGACGACACCACAATCAAGGAAGATCGCGCTTCCAAGCTCGTGGACCTCTTCACGCGTCAGGGGAAATTCTTGCCTCGAGCGGGTGTCGAGGAATCGGTTGACCTCGTGCAGGCGTTGCCCGTCGTCGTGGTTCGCAATCGTAGCGGTGACGTTCTGCGTCTTAGACGACGAGAGAGCGCGGAAGACAATGCCCTGCATAAACAGATCGTGATTTGGGCTGGGGGACATGTCCGACGTGAGGATGCGGTAGGCGGGAGCCCGATTGTTCAATGCGCTGTGCGTGAGCTTCACGAGGAACTTCGGCTGGATATCGATCGATCCAAGCTGCGTCTTCTTGGTGCTGTTCATTCGAAACTTGCGACCAGAACATCTCGACATGCATCACTGGTTTATGAGTGGAGGGCGGAAACTGACGACATCGCTGTCACACTCACAACGGCCGAGTTCTTCGAACGCCGCGGAACTTCGCTGAGCGGTAGTTTCGTCCGGCGCGAGGAGTTGGCTAACGACTTGGGGACGGGCAAGGCCGGAGAACCGTGGTCTGCCGAGATCGTGAGACATCTGCTGGATCCCGGCGCGTATCCGGCTGAGCCAACCCTTTTCGATAGCCGCTCCTCGTAGTCAAAGACCGCCCTTCGACGGGGCGATGGGGCACGCGTTCTGATATCGCGATGAAGCCGAGGGCCCAACTTCGCCTCGAGGGTCAACTGGCGCGAGCGCTGGAGGGACTGGCGGCCGCCACGGCGGTTCTGGCGGCTCGTCGCGATGGCGAGGCCTGGCTCCGCCGCCAGCTCGAGGCGCTCAAGAACCGAGAGGGCGTCGTGATCACCCAGGAGCGCGCTCGACTTTCCGACGCACTCGCCCAGGTCGTCGCCGGCCTGGTTGAGCTCGTCGCCGCCGGCATCGCCTCGAGCGCCGGGCGTCTACGCGGACGGTTCCCGTGCGAGCGCTGCGGGCCGCGCCGCTCTCGGAGCCGACGTGAAGCGGAGGTCGCCCCTGGGTAGTCGGCCGAAGCAGGGTTAGTCCTCATTGCGTTGCCGCCCACGGCGTTCACGGAGGTCGCGGAGTTGCTGATCCTGGCGCTGCTGCTCCAGGGTTTGGTTGAGGCGGCGCAGTTGGTCGAGCTGCTGCTGCTGAAGGTCGAGCTGTTGCTGCTGCTGGAGCCGCTGGCGCATGTCAGGCTGTGACTCTACTGCCCGAAAGGGCTGGCGTGGGCTGTCAGCCCACTGAGCTTGGGCAGGGACCGTCAGGGTCAGGGCGGCCAGCGCTGCCAGAGTGAAGTAGGTGCGCGCTCTCATTTGCGTCTCCTTTCCTCGGTCGCGTGGCTCGGCGTCGCGTCACGTCTCCAAGGACCTCCTCGAGCGAGACTCCAGCTTTGCATCGCCGATAGAGAAACTTCTTCGCTGCAGCTGCCGTCTTTCCTTGAAGACGGAGGTGGTCACGGATCTCCATTCGGAGCTTGCGCGCGCGGAGTAATTCCTCGACATGATCGAGTCCGGCAGCATCGAGTACGCTCCGGCCGTTGTGACGGCGGCCTGGGATTTTTCCCGAATTGATCCAGTCGTACAGCGTATCGCGGCTGATGGGGAGTCTGGCTGCAGCGGCCGCGACGGATACAGGGTCCGGGTTCCCGATCCGGGGCCTCCTGTGACGTCGTTGTTGCCGCACGAGGCGAGCCTGTGAAGGATCGGGGAGGGCTTCACCAGACAGAGAGACATCGTGAGCTGCTGTTGTTCTCTGGAGACGTGGACGCGGGCCGCCGTCGGTCTCAGAGATGCCACTTCGGTCGTCCGCCTTTCCTTTTGCGGTTCTCCAGATGTAGCGGAAGACGCCTCGCCAGTTTTTGGGCTCCGTGAAGTTGCGCCGCAGATCATTCAAGACGAGATATGCGCCGCCGTCAGAAATGCACCGCCCTGCGTGTTGTCGGATGTACTGCACTGCCTTCAGTTCAAGCTCTGGCGACGTCGGCACCATGTCTTCCTGAAGCAGGATCAGCGTCAAGAGAAAGCTCACGTCCTCGACCTTCTGACGCGGATCAAGCAGGAGCGTTCTCCACCAGACCGTCTGCCGACTCTCGAGGCGGTCGCGTACCTCAGGAGGCAACCTGTCAATCTCCGCTTGAATGGCTTCAGCGGCCGCGCGATCGCCTCTCTTGTGCAGTCGGTTGCGCAATCCCTCAAGCGGCAAGACTGCCTTGGGCCGAAAACGCCACCAGTCAGAACGGCGGACAGCTTTCTGAAATAGTGGGTCTGACCTCTCTTCGGGCGGGGCTTCGGTCTGCACCCGGATCGTTACGCTCCTCCAAGGTGCCGACGACTGCCGGAATTCAACAAGCAGTACTAGGCTCTCACCCGCTTCGGCGAGCCGGACGGCTGCTTCGAGGCCAGGCGCCTTGCCGGACCACACCACTTCGAATCCCGGCCGATCGCACGAAGCCGCCGGATCGTGCTGGACGGTCAGCGGCACAAAAGAGGGGAGATAGGTCGCCAGCCGGTCAAGGAGGGCCTCGAGCGACGGCTCATGGGGAAAGGCCGGGCTGGCTACGGGCATCGAATGTCCCCTTTTGCCACTTATACAGTTTCGAGCCCACGGACTAAAGACCAAAGCCTAGGGGAGGTGGTCATGTGCTGAAGCTGGCGGCGGAGCGCAAGCGATTAGGACTGAGTCAGCTCGAGGTAAGCCGTCGAACCCGGATGGCCCCAGCGGACGTGTCGCGCATCGAGTCCGGAAGGTTTCGGCCGTACCGAGGCCAACTCCGCCGGCTCGCCCGAGCTTTAGGGTGGCCGGTCACCGACGCCCAGAAGCTCCTCGAGGCGGCGGAGACTGCGGAGTCTGTGACCGCGAAGTGAACATAAAACGCGCCCGGGCCGCTTCGCCGGCATGCCCGAGCGCGTGGAGAACGAGATGCAGGACAGTACCCCGAATCGGTTCGATCGTGCAAGGGCGCCGCGCAACCAGCGGCGCGATCGCCAGCGCCCGCGCCCCCTAGATCGTCCGCGCGTCTTCTTCAGGGCGATTGAAGTTCGATCGACTGACCGGGGCCGCCGCACGTGGCCGAACGCCGGCCGTGGGCCCGGGTCTTTCCGGCGCCTGAGGCGATTCTGATGGCCGCCCCGAATCCTCCGGCCCGCGGCTACTCGCGATCGCGCGGCCCGGCGCCGACGGTCGTGCGGGTGCTCAAGCCGCTGCGCGAGAATCCGACCGGTCGCATCGACGTCCGCATCCTCGAAGTTCGCGGCGAACGTCGGGTTGATCTCCGGCAGTACGTCACGGCCGACACGTTCACGGGCTACACGAAAAAGGGCCTGCTACTCAGCGGCGAAGAGTTTCGCGGCCTCCTCGAGCAGCAGAAGGCCATCAAAGCCGCACTCGAGGGCGGGCGATGAACGGCCAGGTGAAGAGTACCCGCGAGCTCCCGGAGCGTCTTGAGGTGTGCGCGCGCGATCGCGACGGAACGCCGTGCCTGGGCGTCCTCTACCGACCGACGCCTGACCTCGTCTACCGCGTCAAATGCGGCGGCCAGCAGCCGGGCGTCAGGTACGTGTTGGAGGAGAAGTCCGGTGGTGACTGAGCGGGAAGCCAGGATCCCACCGCACAACCTCGACGCGGAGCGCGCTGTCCTTGGAGCGCCGCTCCATGACGCCGCCACACTCGGGCGCGTCCTTGGGCTCGCGGACGGAGACTTCTACCTGGAGGCGCATCGGGTCGTGCTCGGTCGGATGCGCGCGATGGCCGAGGCCGGGCACGCGGTGACGCTCCTGACGCTCGCTGATGCTCTCGACCAGGCGGGCCAGCTCCAGGCCGCAGGCGGCCCAGCGCTCTTGGCTCAGCTCGACCTCGAGGCCTCGATTGAGACACGCCTCGACGAGTACATCCGCATCGTCCGCCGCAATGGCGCCAAGCGCGAGCAGATCCAGGTACTCACGCGGGCTCTGAGCGAGGCCTACAACGGGACCGACCCGACGAAGCTCGCCGGGGATCTAGGCCAACGCCTCGATGCGATCGTGCTCCGCGCGGATCCCGACGGCAGTCGTGCGCCGGCGCGTCCACAGGGGCTCGGCGAGGTTCTCGCCGGCGTGATGCGCGGCCTGGACTCGCCGGAGACGGACTACGTCCCAAGCCCGATCCCTGAGCTGAACGATCGCCTCGGGGGCGGCCAGCTCCGCGGCGAGCTCTGCTACCTCGGGGGGCGCCCTGGGGTCGCGAAAACGGCGCTGGCCCTCCAGTGGGCAGTCCTCGCCGCCGAGCGTGGCTGCCCGACCCTCGTCGTATCGCGCGAGATGCGGAACGCGGCCCTCGGCCAGCGGATCCTCGCCCAGCAGACGCAGGTGCCGGCGACGGCGCTGCGGCGGCGCGATCTCCGCGAGGACGAGCGCCGGCGCATCGAGCGCGCGCTGCCTCGACTCGGTCGCCTCCCGCTCTGGATCGACGACGGCGCCGCGACGATCGGGCAGATCCGGCGCCTGGTCCGGACGCTGCGCCCGCGGTTCCTCGTCGTGGACTACGTCCAGCTCGTGCGGAGCCCGGAGGAGGCCAAGGCTTCTCGGCGCCTCGAGGTCACGGCCGTATCGGCCGGCCTCAAGGACCTCGCCATGCGGTGGGGCGGCCGCTCGGTCCTGGCGCTCTCGTCGCTTCGCCGGCTCGGGAAGGAGCGCGGCCGGCCGCTCCCGCCGACGCTCGACGACTTGAAGGAGTCGGGCGACCTCGAGGCCGACGCCGACCTGGTGCTGGTGCTCCACCAGCCGCGGGAGGACTCGACCGATCGCGAGCTCTCCTTCGCCAAGCTCCGCGGGGGCGAGACCGGCGGCCGGGTGACGCTCGATTGGACACCGGTGTTCGTGCGGTTCACCCAGGTCGACGATCCGCGCGAGCCCGGCGCGAACGACGTCCCGTTCTGAGGAGGCCGCGATGACTTGGGCGAAGCTGGACGACCGCTGGCCCCGCCACCCGAAGGCCGTTTCCGTTGGGCCGCTCGGGCGCGATCTCTTCGTGTGTGGTCTATGCTACTGCAACGAGCACCTGACCGACGGGTTCATCCCGTCCTCCATGCTCGCCACGCTCGCTCTGTCTGACCCCTCGGCCCAGGCCCGGAACGGCGCCACCGCTGCGTCGGCGGTCGCTCGCCGGCTCGTCGCCGCCCGTCTCTGGGAGGTAGCGCCGGGCGGCTGGCGGGTGCACGACTACCACGACTGGAACAACAGTGCCGACCAGGTCAGAGCGAAGCGGCAAGCGAAGCGAGACCGCATGGATAGGTGGCGGAGTGGCGCGTCTCGTGACGCGTCTCGTGGCTGGTCTGGTGACGCGCCTCGTAGTGCGTCTCATGACGCGCCTCGTGACGCTGCTCCAACTCCGACTCCGACTCCTACCCCCCAACCCCCCCTGTCTACGAGACGCGTCTCGAGCGACAGCGAGGTGCGGTACGACTGGCCCTCGCCGCAGGTGAAGGCGAACTCGTTGCGCCCCGACGGTACTCGCTGGCTCCCTGGTCGGTTCCCCTACGAGGCGTTCCATCACGACTGTCCCGATCCCAAGCGGCGTGGTGCGTGCGTTCGGCAGGACTACGCCGATGCGCACCCCGGCCAGTACCCAGTCCTCGCCTCCGGCGCGCCGAAGCAGTGCCCCCACCACCGAGCGCCGACCGTGCGCGCTCCACGGTCCCCGGCCTGAGATGGGCGGCCCTTCTGAGCGTCCCCGACGCGATCGACCTCGCCGACGCCTTGAGTCGGTGCGTGTGTCGAAACTTCGGATCGGCGGCCGCCTCTACTCCTCGGCCTGGCAGCGAGCGAAGAACGCACAGCGCGGTGGTCGAGCTCGAGCGAGAGTCCACTCGGCAGAGTGGCGGCGTCGGTCCGCGCAGCACGCGGCGAGAGCGAGATGGAATCCCCTGCGCGTTTCGCGTGGTCTCCCGCCGCTGCCGGATGTCGTCGTTGAGCCCGTGCAAAGACCGCGCGCGATCTTCACCCGCGAGTGTCGAGACCTGGCGCGACGGCGCGCCGCGTACGACGGCGTGCCCTACCGCGACGCCATGGCCTGGGATCCGGTCGTCGTCAGCTTGGTCTGCGAGAAGCTCGGCATCCGATACCGAGGATCCGCGTGAGCGAGCGCCCGCTGGCCGCCGCGTCGCGCCGGCTGCGCCGTCCTGCGGGTCGACCGCGGCGGGTGACGGCCGGGCCGACCATCGGATCTGACATCCAACGAGCGCCCTCGGAGGCCGCGTCCAGTGCGGCGATGAGCTCCGACTTTGCCGCGACTTTGCTACCTCGTGGCCTACCGTTGCCGCTCGCCAGCGCCTACTCCGGCATCCCGATCCGGCGCCTCTGGCACTTCATCGCCGATGGCACGATCCACCCGATCAGGCCACCTGGCGTTCGTCGCGTGCTGGTCGACAAGCTCGACCTCGACGAGCTCCTGATCTCGTGGAAGCAGCTCCCGCCGTCGACCGCCGCGGGCGCCGACGAGGTCGGGGACCAGACGCGGGGGCGATCGTGAGCGGCCTCGAGCTCGACCAGGTCGACGCGTCGCCGCGCCGGCGATCCACGCCCGCGGTCCATTCTGCGGCGGCCGTCCGTCCTCCGGCGCCCTCGAGGCCGGCCGATTGCCCGCGCCCCCGAGCCGCCCGCGCTGATCGCCCGGAACCGGTCGAGCACCCTCCTCCCGGCCTCGCTGAAAAGCTTGGGGACTCCTACAGCCACGAATCGAAAAAATCGTGTTCGGCAGTGGAAAAGTTGGCGGCTGGGTGAAGCGCGAAAAAATTGGGTGGGAGAAAAATTTCCTATCCAAGGCGGAAGGTCGGGCGCACGTCACCATCCACGGGCCCGTTCTGGGTGCCTGAATACCCATGCTAGAAGCTCGCGACGGTGCCGCTGTTCGCTCAGGAGCCGTTCGAACGGCAGAGGATGGTTCTGTAGTAGGCTCGCCGCGTTGTGAGGCGTGTGGGGCGGTCCTTCGGGGGCGCCAAACCGTCGCCTGCTCTGCCAAGTGCCGGGCGCAGCGCTGGCGGCAGCGGGGCGAGGCGACGCAGCGGGCAGAGGTGGAGAGCCTCTGCCAGGCCGTCCGCCAGCTCCGGACCAGCGTCGAAGCCCTGAGCGAGCGCGTGGGCCGGATGAACCAACGATCGACTCGGAGGAGCAGGGAATCGTGACGTTGGTCCGCGCCCTCCTTCATCCGCGAGCACGGCGAGCTGGACACCGGGCTCGAGGACGATCGCGTCTGGATGACGTGCTCGTGCGGCGCGGTTCTGGTGCGCGTTCAGGCGGTCGGCTAGACTCCCGCCAGCCATCCTCCATCGAGGTGCCCATGCGGCTGATCGGGCTCGCGGTCGTTCTCGCTTTCAGCGTCTTCGTTGCACCGCTCTTGTTCGAACTTGCTGCGGGCGAGGCGCAGCAGACGGGGAAGGTCTTTCGGATCGGCGTCTTGAGCCCAGTTCCGCTTGAGCAATTGGCGGCATCGATACCGGAAGGCGTCGCTAACCAGCGGATGGTACAGGACCGAGCGGGCCGTTTCTCGGCGGACGATCCCGGACGATGCGCCGATTATCGGTACGGCGGACATCCGTGGGCTTTCTGCCAGTTCGGTTACGTCGAAGGCCGGAACATCACGATAGAAGCTCGATGGGGAGCACCGGACCGGCTTGCCGAAGTCGCGACCGAGTTGGTTCGTTTGAAGGTCGACGTCATTCATGCAATAGGGCCTGTGGCGATAAGGGCAGCGAAGCAGGCGACCGCAGCAGTTCCGATCGTGATGATAACCAGCGGGGACCCAGTCGCTCTCGGGTTCGTCGAGAGCTTGGCGCGGCCTGGGGGCAACGTCACAGGGGTCTCCTTCCTCGCTGAGCGGCTGAATGGGAAGCTTCTGCAACTGCTTAAGGAGGCGGTGCCCAGGGCGTCCCGCGTCGCAGTCCTCTGGAATCCGGCCAATGGTACCCATGCAGGCTATTTGAGAGAAGCGCAGGCGGCAGCCCAGCTGCTGGGAATCACGCTCAAGACTCTTGAGGTGCGAACGCCAGACGATTTCGGCCCTATCTTCGGCCGTCTCACCGGTGAGCGTGCCGACGCGATCCTCATGCTGCTCGACCCTCTGTTCACTGCCAACCTGCGCCTCATAGCGGAGTTTGCCCGCAAGAGTCGACTGCCAAGCTTCTATGGAGCGCGAGAGCTAGCGGATGCTGGCGGTTTCATCAGCTACGGCCCGAGTATTTCCGAAATGAACCGGCACGTGGCCTCCTACGTGGACAAGATCCTGAAAGGGGCTAAGCCAGCTGATCTCCCTGTCGAGCAGCCAACGAAGTTCGACCTGGTCATCAATCTCAAGACCGCGAAGGCGCTCGGATTGACCATCCCGCAAACGCTCTTACTCCAGGCTGACCAGGTCATCGAGTAACTCGTGATCGACCAGCGCGGCCGGCTCCTGAGAGTGGCGCTCGGCTTCGCCGGGTGCTCGATGCCCTCGTACGACCGTGCGCTCTACGCGCCCCGCACCTGGCTAGACTCGTGGTCGGGGATCGGACACGTCACCGTCGGCATGGCGCGACAGGGCTACGACCTCCAACTCACGCGGTACGACGAGAAGGGATGGCGCGCGACGTTCTACACGACGGGGATGGAGCATTCGCCCACGAGCGCGACCGGCACCGCGTGGGAGCGCACGCCGTGGCACGC
>Ga0070697_100001144_pt1 | contig 20086 bp, 17 predicted proteins | sample KBSK1501metaG_FD_65475 | JGI IMG/M metagenome (GOLD analysis project Ga0070697, IMG submission 65475) | Corn, switchgrass and miscanthus rhizosphere microbial communities from Kellogg Biological Station, Michigan, USA - KBS K1-50-1 metaG | ecosystem: Host-associated > Plants > Roots >... | reverse complement strand
CCAAGGATCGCGCGCTGGAGCAAGCAGACCGCATAGACCAGTTGGCGTCCCAGGGAGAGAAGTTGCCCCCGTTAGGCGGCGTGCCAATCGGAATCAAGGACGTGCTGTCGACTCGTGGTGTTCGCACTACGGCTGGCTCGAAGATCCTGGGCAATTATGTTCCTCCTTATGACTGCACCGCGGTGTCACGCCTGGAAGCGGCGGGAGCAGTGCTCCTGGGCAAAACCAACTGCGACGAGTTTGCTATGGGTTCATCGAACGAGAACTCGGCGTGGCATCCTGTGCGCAACCCTCGTGATGTAACGCGCGTCCCCGGAGGTTCCTCAGGCGGATCAGCGGCCGCGGTAGCAGCCGACATGGCGGTTGCCGCGCTCGGGTCCGATACTGGCGGTTCCATCCGTCAGCCCGCTTCATTCTGCGGCGTTGTTGGTCTGATGCCCACCTACGGCCGTGTTTCGCGTTATGGGCTCATCGCCTTTGCCTCCTCGCTCGACCACATCGGCCCGCTAACGAAAACCGTGAAGGACGCAGCCATCGTGCTCAGAACCATCGCAGGCCGCGACCCGATGGATTCCACTTCTGCTGACCTTCCGGTGCCGGATTATGTCGCTAAACTCGAAAAGCCGGTTGACGGCCTCAAGATCGGCGTCGCAAAAGAGTATCTGGGAGAAGGACTTGATCCAGAAGTACGCAACGCCGTGGAAGCTGCCATCCAAAAGTTAAATAGCCTAGGTTGCAAGGTCGTAGAAATTTCGCTTCCGCACACCAAGTACGCCATCCCGACGTACTACGTTGTCGCAACCGCCGAGGCTTCATCGAACCTGGCTCGCTTCGACGGCGTGCGCTATGGTTATCGCGCCCGCGATGCGCGTACTCTCTCGGAAATGTATCGGCGAACCCGGGACGAAGGGTTCGGCGCAGAAGTGAAACGCCGGATTATGCTGGGAACCTACGCTCTGAGCGCCGGCTATTACGATGCTTATTATTTGAAGGCGCAGAAGGTGCGCACCCTGATTGCAAGAGATTTCGAGGAAGCATTTAGCAAAGTAGATGCGATCGTGACACCGACCTGCCCCACCGCCGCGTTCAAGTTAGGTGAGAAAGCGGAAGATCCGCTGGCGATGTACCTCGCCGACATCTATACAGTGACTGCCGACCTCGCGGGCATTCCTGGCATTTCCATCCCGTGCGGTCAGACCAGGGAAAAGTTACCCATCGGATTACAGATCCTGGGGCGCCACTTTGACGAAGCAACCATCCTGCGTGTTGCGCATGCCTACGAGCAATCCGGAACCTCACGCACTTAGACCGACGATTCTATTTTCTTTTCCATCGCACGCCGTCCTTCGTGTTTTCCACGACGATCCCAGCCGCCGCCAACTCGGCTCGAATGGCATCGGAAGACTGAAAATTCCGCGAGCGGCGCGCCTGTTCAATCTCTGCAATCTTCTGTTCGATTGCGGCATCGGTTAGTTGTTGAGCATCCACGGTCTTGAGCAGCGTATTGCTCACATCTTTCTCTCGATTCTCCGAGCGGGCCCAATCCAGAATCTTTTTCATCTTCTCGGTTTCATCATCTTTCAGCACAGCAAAGATCTGGTCGAACTTTTCTAGGACATCGAGCAGTACCGCTGCATCGTCCTTTTTCAGCTGTTCCGCATCGATTGCAGCATTCGCCTTTCGCACCATGTCGAATATCGCAGCCTGGCCCTGTGCCGTATTGAGATCGTCTTCCATCCCTGCCCGGAAGCGCTGTAATGTGTCGCGGGCGAGTTCGGCCATTGGTTCGGTTGTCCCCTGCGGAAATTGTCCTCCTTCCAGTCGCGACTGGAAGTTTCGCAGGCGCTCAACAGACACGGCTGCCTGCTTCAATCCGTCGAACGTGAAATTGAGCTGATTGCGATACGGCACTGACGCCAACAAAAAGCGGATAGAAGAAGGCTTGTGCCCCTTCAAAACCAGATCACGCAGAGTAAAGAAATTGCCCAGACTCTTGGACATTTTCTCCCCTTCCACCAGCAGGAAGCGGGCATGAAACCAGAAGTGAACGAATGACTTGCCTGTCAGGGATTCAGATTGGGCGATTTCGTTTTCGTGATGAGGGAAAATGAGATCTTCGCCACCGGCGTGGAGGTCGAACGTTTCGCCCAGCTCTTGCATAGACATGACGGAGCATTCGATATGCCAGCCGGGACGTCCTGGACCGATCGGGGTTTCCCAGAAAGCCTCGCCGGGCTTAGGAGCCTTCCACAGGGCGAAATCGCGCGCATTATCTTTGTCGTAGTCGTCCACATCTACCCGCGCTCCGTCTTCCATCCCGGCGAAGTCTTTCTTGGACAGCTTGCCGTAGCCGGGAAATTTCGCGATACGGAAATAGTACGATCCATCTTCAGCACGATAGGCAAAACTCTTTTTCTCGAGGTCAGCGACAAACTGGGCCATCTCCGGAATATGCTCGGTCGCTCGCACCAATATCGGCTGTTCGATATTCAGCGCTGCGGCATCTTCCAGAAACGCCTTCTCGTATTTGGCAGTGTATTGTTGAACGCTGACACCCGCCTGCGCTGCGTTGTGAATGATTTTGTCATCCACATCGGTGATGTTCATGACATGGCGAACTGTGTATCCGCTCTGGCGCAAAAACCGCCGCAGCACATCCACTGCCACAAACGTCCGGAAATTTCCGATGTGCCCGTAGTCATACACGGTGGGTCCGCACGCGTACATGCGAACCTCGTTGTTCCGAATGGGCTGGAACTGTTCCACTTTTCCGGACAGCGTGTTGTAAAGACGCAACGCCATGGTTCAATCGGATTGCAGACGGAATCTTTGATTGTAGGAGGACGAAAGAAATAGGGTCAAATGCCGCCGCCGGCTGACCTGGAAGCCGGCTGATGATTGGTCCGGAGCCGCTTTCCGACAAATAACACGTAATGCAGGCCGGAGATGATCGTAAACGCGAAGGTTGCCCGCAAAAAGGTGAGGCGGGCGATCCACACCCAGCGTGATGGATTGATCTCAAACAGCAAGACGAAGAAAACGGCCGCCACCTGGGCGAAGGTGTTGGCCTTGCCAAAGATGCTGGGCCGGAAATCGCGCAGACCGGCGATAGCATAGAGAACCGCGCTGGCGCACAAGATGGAAATGTCACGGCTGAAGACCAGCACCGTAAATTTCCACGGAATTTTGTGCAGAATCGCAAGCACCAGGAACATTGTGCTCAACAGGAGCTTGTCGGCAATGGGATCGAGGTACTGACCAAGCGTGGTCTGTTGTTTTAGGGTACGCGCAAGCAGGCCATCGAGGCCATCACTGAGTCCTGCCAATACGAACAAAGCCAGTGCCCAGGAATAATGTCCGCCAACCAGATTAATGACGATGAAAGGCAGAAACGCCATGCGCAAGAGGGTGAGCTGATTCGGCGCCGTGAGAAGTTGGGAAAGCTTCACTACCGGCCCTCTGTCGCAGGATAGGGCGCAAACACATCCACGGGATCCAGGCCGGTTTTCGCGGCAAAGCGTTGCGAAAGTGAAGAGATAGTGCCGTCGGGCAAATCCAGTTCCATACGCTCCATCCGATGTGTGGGAAAGAACACTATTCCTGGAGAAACCTTTTCGTCTTCTTTCACCATCGAGACCAAATCCTCAAATGAAGCCAGCTCGATCCCGCATAAGCAGACTCCTTCGGGACCCAGCGAAAGCATGGCTCCCCAGAATTTTTCCCGCGGATTGCCCAGCGTGAGCACCACCATGGTTCGTGGTTGAAACGGATTTTTCCCTGGGATTGCGAAAGCATCGCGTTCATCGACATTTTTCACAGAAACGATTGTCGCCGGAGAATGGCGGACTTTGCAACTACGCCTCGGGGAAAGGCGTTAGAAAGAATTGCGATTCGCCACCTTGTGATGCTGATGTGCTGAGCCGCAGCACAACTCAGTATCGCAATTGAGCCGACTTCGCCATCTCCAAAGTGACGCGCTCTTTCCGCCTGTATGCGAGATTGGCCATGTGCGCCGCGATAGCTGAGCGGTATCCTAAATCGACCGAAGCGTTGGGGGTCTTGCGACTACGCATGCACTCAACCCAATTCGCCATGTGATTTTGGTCGGCACTCTTGCCTATCAGCGCTGCGCCTTGCGCCCGGTTTACCTTCTCGGGAAAATAGCGCGTACTTTCTCCAGAGTTGTCACGGACCATATCGTTGGCTCCTGCGACGTGCTCGATTGTGCCGTCGCTCCCTAGGAAATGCTCTCCCAACCCGTAACGGCTGTTACTGAAAGTGGATTGCCAGGTAACGACGATATCCTTGGGGAAATCCAGTGTGACCGCAATCGTATCCGGCACTTCGCGGCCGTCTTTTTCCGAGAATACCCCGCCTGACATGTAGGCGGCGCTGGGCAAGGGGAGATCCAGCGCCGTCATGATCCACGCAATCTGGTGAACCATGTTTTCGGTCACATTGCCGCCGGAAAACTCCCAGAACAAGCGCCAGTTTATGAGCTTGAAGGGATCAAACGGGCGATCTGGGCGTCCATTAAGAAATGCGGCCCAGTTTACATTTTGGGGAGTACAGTCCGCAGGCACAGGCCGTACCCATTGGCCTTTTCCATGAGGAGTGTTGCGGCTCATCCATGATTCCACCTGAGTAATCTTCCCTACCAGTCCATCTCTAATCCACTTTTTGGTATCTGCCAGGGCGCCGGAACTTTCATGCTGCAATCCTATCTGGATCACACGGTCGGATTTCTTTGCAGCCTGCAGGCATTGATCAGCCTCGGGAATGGACCAAGTCATCGTTTTTTCGGCATATAGATCTTTGCCGGCGGCGAGAGTATCCATAAAGTGCCGCGCGTGAATATGCAATGGGCTGGCAACTATCACGCCATCAATATCGTGCATGTCAAGCAAGCGGCGATGGTCGTCCAGTGTTTGAATTCCAGGCGCGGTTTTCTTGGCTTCTTCACGACGACGACTGTAGACATCGGCGATCGCGACCAGTTGAATATCGCCCAATTCTAAAACTTGTTTCAATAATTCCTGACCACGTCCGCCCACACCGATCATCCCTACCCGCACACGATCATTGGCACCGAGTACCCGCGCCGGTGGATAGGCCAGTAACGCCGCCGTGCCCAAAACGCTCTGTTTTACAAAATCACGTCGCGTGTTCTTCGGCATTTTTATGCACCTCGCTTCACCAGTTCCACATAGTCCCGTCGAGCTTGCGGTTCACGGGCAGGTAAGCGCGCTCATACGGAAACTTGGCCGCCAACTTTTCGTCAAAATCCACTCCGTGCCCAGGTTTATCCCCGGGATACAAATAGCCGTCCTGGAAATAATACGCATGCTGGAAAACATCGTCCGTTTCTTTGGTGTGCCGCATGTACTCCTGAATTCCAAAATTGCTGACCGAAATATCGAAGTGTAAGGCCGCACCCATAGTCACCGGCGAAAGATCGGTTGCACCATGACTTCCAGTGCGTACGTGATACATATCCGCAAAGGCTGCGATTTTCCTGAGTGGCGTGATTCCGCCGCCGCGGACCACGGTCATTCGCAAATAATCGATCAGCTGTTCGGTGATTAAAAGATTAGCATCCCACACTGTATCGAAGATTTCACCCACGGCCAAAGGCGTGGTGGTGTGTTGGCGAATGATGCGAAATCCCTGCTGCAGTTCCGCCGCAACGGGATCCTCCAGCCAAAAAAGATGACACGGCTCCAGTTCCTTGCCCAGCCGGGCGGCCTCGATGGGGGTCAAGCGATGATGCGAATCGTGCAGCAGATGGATTTCGTTCCCATACTTTGCGCGCAGAGCTTGGAACAATTTCGGGACCTGCATGAGGTACTTCTCTGTGGACCAGACATTTTCAGGGGGCAGACCTTTTGCCGCCGGCTCGTAGAACATCTTATCGTCGGACACGCCGTAGGTCGTGGGTAGCCCAGGCACACCCGACTGTGCGCGCACCGCGAGATATCCCTGCTCAATATATCTCCCGACTTCGTCGCTAGTTTCTTCGATATCTCGACCATTGGCATGGCCGTAAACCGTGACGCCGGTGCGGCTCTTGCCCCCTAGCAAATTATATAAAGGCGTATTTAACGACTTGCCCTTGATGTCCCACAGCGCCATATCCACTGCGGCAATCGCGCTCATGGTGACTGGCCCTTTGCGCCAATAAGCGCCGCGATAAAGGTATTGCCAGATATCTTCCGTTTGAAATGGATCGCGTCCAATGATGCAAGGAATCACGTGGTCGTTGAGATAACTGGCCACGGCGAGCTCGCGGCCATTTAAAGTGCAATCGCCGAGACCGTAAATTCCTTCATCGATATAAATCTTCAGCGTGACGAAATTTCTTCCCGGCGAACAGACAAAGACCTTTGCATCTTTAATCTTCATCTACGCGCCTCGTTGACTGATTGCACCGACGAGTCTCCCAAAGGGATTGGCGGTAATTTATAGCGCTCCCGCCTTTTGCAATTCGTCCCTCATTCCCTTCCAGCTTTCTTTGGTGGATGCTTCCGGCGTGCCGGCGCCGCGCCAATGAGTTTCCAAGCTGACAGCGTTGTGATAGCCGTCGCGTTTGAGCGCCTTGAACTGGCCAACCCAATCTATAATGCCTCGACCCATCGCTGCCCAGTCGTAGCCATCGCCTTTCCTTACGATATCTTTGCAGTGGCAATGACCAATGCGATCCTTGGGCAACAGATTGTATCCATCGGGATAAGGATTCTCCCCATGAGCAGCGGCGTTTCCAGGATCCCAGTTCAACATGAGATACGGAGACCGCACTGCGCCCAGCACCTGTGCCGCTTCCGCTCCCGTCGCGGTGTTACACGCGGCTTCATTTTCCAGAATCAAGATCACGCCTTTTTTGCCAGCTTTGTCGGCGGCATCACGCAATCTTTCATTGATCGCAGCGCGATATGGTTTCTGATCATCAAGTCTCCAGAAATCAAAGCAACGTACACGATCAGTGCCAAAAGTTTTTGCTAATTCGATACTGCGATCGAGAACCTCCCCTTGCTGATCAAACGTAAAATCCGCACTGAACTGATCGCGCTTCGGACTGAATTTTGACTTCGGAGCGTCCGGCCAATCCACTTTAAATAACGGACTCGCAATATCCGTGACTTGCAGGTTGTTCTTTTTCAGTATGCTGCCCGCTTCCCCGATTTGGTGCGCATCCAGCCTGAGCACGTTCTTGTCCCACAGGCTTCGCAGTTCGATCCATCGCATACCGAGTTTTTGTGAGGCGACTTCGCACGCATGGCCAAAGTCCTGCGCAATCTCGTCATTGATGACGGCGATGCGGAACGGTGATTTTACGACGTCAGGGGATTTAGGCATTTCGAGAGTTGGGAGTGTCACAGCGGCCGCCAGTGCAGCACTCTTAGCAAGAAATTCACGACGCGAACCCCGAAACGGCATTAACCCTCCTCCTCGCCAGCCAAACAGGGCTCAGGGAACACTCCGAGTCTAGCGCTGCATTATCATGATTCTTTCAGAGTATGGCAATCCAAATTGGTCTGATTGGCGGCGGAAATATTACGGAAACGCACGCCCGCGCGGCGTGTGCGATTGCTGGTGTGAAGATTGCTGCAATCTACGGAACAAACGCGGACAAGGTCGAGCGCCTCTGTCGCGAACACGGCGGAACGCGGTATCAGGACTTCGAAGAATTTCTGGCGCACCGCCCGATGGACTTGGTCGCAATAGGAAGTCCATCAGGGCTGCACGCGACTCAGGGAATTGCGGCGGCCCAGCGCGGCCTGCACGTACTGACCGAAAAGCCGATCGATATCAACACCGAACGCGCTGATGCCCTGATCGAAGCAGCAGACCGCAACCACGTAAAACTTGGCGTGATTTTTCAAGACCGACTGAAACCGGACATCTGCAAACTCAAACAGTGGGTTACCGAGGGCGTGATTGGCAAACCCATGTTCGCAGATGCGCGCGTGAAATGGTATCGACCTCGCGACTATTACGACAATTCGCGGTGGCGAGGGACATTATCACTCGATGGTGGCGGTGCATTGATAAATCAAGGCGTGCACACCGTCGATCTGCTGCTTTGGCTGTTTGGCGACGTCACTCGTGTCCAGGCGCGCACCTCCGCGGCTCTGCATGCCATTGAGGCTGAAGACACCGCGGTTGCAATCCTCGAATTCGCCAGCGGCGCGCTGGGTGTTCTTCAGGCGACCACAGCGGCCTACCCAGGATATCCACGCCGACTTGAAGTTACCGGTTCGGAAGGCACAATCATTCTTGAGCATGATCGCATCGTGGCGGCAGATTTGCGAAATCCGCCTGCGAACATCAACGCTGACGTTGTCCGGGACCAAAATCAAAGTTCTTCATCTCCGGTTGTAAGCGACGTCCGTGGACATCAAGCGGTGTTTGAAGATTTTATTCAGGCTATCCAACACGACAGGACGCCAGCGTGTGATGGCCGCGAGGGTCGACGAAGTCTAGCCCTGATTGAAGCGATTTATCGCGCCGCGGAAGAGTCAGACGGGGGTCGTCGATGTGTGAAGGACAGAGGTCAGTGTTCTTCATAACCGAGCCGCCGCGCACAATCGTGCAATATTTGCCACTCCCATGAGGGGCGTTTGGGATTTTTGGGATGTGTTAAATCGCTAGGTATACGCCCAACCAGATGCAAGAACACCGCTGCTGAATGCTTGTAGGCCGGAACCGGCTCGCGAAAAGCTACGTCGCCCAGATACTGAAGCGCATCGGAAATCGCGTAATAATCCGGATCGCCGCTTTCCCATAGCCGGTCCCGCTCGGCGAATTTCTCCGGTGTGAAAGTTGCCAGCCCGAGCAAATAATCCGATCCATACTCAATCATGTCGATGCCCAGATCGTTTCCGGTATAGACACGAAAATCCGGCCGATGCGAATCGCGGAGAGCGAGCCGATCGAGTTCGGTCAACCGGTCGAGCGAGGAGTGTTTTATCCCCTTGATCTCGGGAATATCCATTAAACGCCGGACAGTCTCTTCATCAAAAATTTCACCGTTCGGTGCGAACATAGGGCCCAATTCAAAAGCCAGCACATGCGGATATTCTCGGCACACTGATTCATAAGTCGCTGCTTTCTCTCTGGCAGGGGCGCCGCGCAGACGGACGGTCTGAAACAAAATAGGGATTCCCCCGAAACTCACGATGGAGTCCACCTGCTGTCGATAAAGAGACTGGATATCCCCCGCTCGATCTTCGATGTACGCGCCCGCCACAAAGGGAACATCTTTCCCCAGAGCGTCTCGCGTCCATCGCAGCACGTCTTGCTTTTCTGCATCGGTCAGATAGTTCACGTAGCCGGTGTCCATATTGACGGCGTTCATCAACCCAGCGCGATGCGTCGCGACCAAATGCTGTTGGAATGCTTCCACGGCCACTCTCCCGTCTGACTCGTATGGCAGCAAGGCCGCGGCGATGCCCTCTACCCTACGACGAAAGCGCCGTCGCTGGGCCAGAGATTCGATGCTTACGGGCTGAGTGCGAGGCCTCAAGCCGGTTGATCCTCAAGCATTAGCGGGCGTCCTCGGGGCACGGTGAGTCAGTGCTTCTTCTTCAAGCTGCTGAGCCGCTCGGCGAATTCAGAAGTTTTGTAGTAACTGTCCAGTGGATAACAACCCGAAGGTAATCCGTTGCGAGGCGCAGTCGTACAGTCACTGAAAGTTCTGCAAATTCGCTTGCGCTGGATCATCTTCCCTTCGGTTGCGTCCCAGAGTAAGTCAGGGTAAGCCAATACCATTCGCCCCAGCCCAACTACGTCGACCCATTCCTGACGCACGGCGGCCTGGGCCACGTTGGGCAGAAAATCCTGCAGGTAGCTGTACGCCGATCCCACAAAAATCAAATTTGGAAAACGCTGTTTCAAATATCGTGTTACTTCCATTTGCCGAGCCACCCCAATCAGCGGATCTTCCGGCGGCTGGTATCCGTCGGAAGGTGGATACAGAGCGGGCCGCTGAATGTGCGGATTGTAATAAGGGCTTCCCGCGGTGATATTTGCGAGCCGGATGTCCAACTCCTCAAGCAGAGACAGAAAGCGAATCGTTTCGGCTAGATCCTCTTCCGCAGGAGCGAGCGGGTTCACACCAAATCCCCAACGATACGGAATCAACGTTTCGGATTTCTCCGGAATCCCGGTACCTGGCTTTCCGTTGGACGGTCGCTCCGGATTGGACACGAACGGTATGGTATCGAAAGCCGAAAGCCGCACGCCGATAGCTAGTCCCGGAGCGAGGGAACGTATTCCCTGCACAACTTCCCGCAGGAATCGGGTTCGGTTCTCAAAACTGCCCCCGTAACGCCCTTCTCGTGTATGCGCGCCAAGAAATTCGTGGCCGAGGTAGCCATGGCAATGTTTGATATCGACAAAGTCGAATTCCAAATGCTGGGCCATCCAGGCTGCACTGTGGAAATTCGCAACAATCTCCTCGATCTCTGAGTCTCTCAGTAAGGGAAAATCATCCGGCAAACCCAATCGCCGGTCCAAGATGGGATGATGAAACAAAATGCGCGGCTCGATGCGATTGTGAGCATTTGGCCGGCTGTAACGCCCCGAATGCGTCAACTGCAAACCGATCAACAATCCCTCGTCTGAACCTGTCGTTCGCCGATGTTCTTCTATCAATACGGATCGCAGGCGACGCAATCCTTCGCGCGTGTGTTTTGCTGCCAGCAGCTGATTCGGATTAGCTCGTCCTTCATGAGTGACCGCGACGGCTTCTCCACCCCAAATCAATTTGGCTCCACTGCGACCGAAACGCTGCCAGCGCCTGATCGAGCTCTCGGTCGGGTTGCCGTCTGACGAACCGTCCCAACCCTCCATGGGTTGTACCGCGATGCGATTACCGATTTTGATTTCGCCTTTGACTAGCGGCCGACGCAGCGGCGATTCCGAGCCAGACGCGAGCTCTCGATCGCAAGGGACATTCAGCTGGAGCGAACGCAGATGCTGCTCAAAACGTGCAATGTCCTTTACGGTTCCGAGCCGAAGAATGGGTTGCGCGGTCATGCGCGCTCCCAGAGTTTAGACAATAACTTCATTGCGTAAGCGATGCGCCTATTGCTCCGCAGTTTACTCCACGTTCAGTGACCGGAACGCCGCAGATTGTCTGATATGATGCCGCCGGATTTCGAACTTTCCTGCGCGAGGTACTTATGCCGATGACTCGACGTGAAATCTGTCTTCTGTTAGCGGCAGGCTCTTTCCCGGCCTCGGTTGGATTAGAGGCTCTCGCCACCGACGACAATTCGTTGCCTTCCGCGACATATTCATTTGACAAATTGTCGGTGAACACTTCAAACAACGCCCAGTTTCGTCCGATTTTGAAGGGCAAGCTTGCCACGGGCGAATTGTTGGAAGCACACGAAACCACTTTGCCTCCTGGCGGCATGCCGCATCCTCCACACCATCATGTGCACTCCGAGATGTGGCTCATTCGCGAGGGAACGGTCGAGCTTACGATTAACGGCACTGGGCATGTTATAGGGCCTGGCGGGCTGGGATTCGTCCATTCCAATGACGAACACGGGATCAAGAATATTGGTACGACTCCCGCGACGTACTTCGTCGTAGCGATTGGTCCCGGTGCGGGCTCGTAGTTCCGTCGCTATGAACCGAACTGTTCAAACCGCGCCTTCACCGCGGGATTCGGACCTCAGTAGTAAAGTCCCTCGCAGGCGTTGGGGCACTGCCTGGCTGCTGGGATTTGGAGTACTGGTTAATTACTTCGATCGCGTCAATTTGTCTGTCTCGCAAGCCGCGCTGCATAGCGAGTTCGGAATCTCCACCGTAACATTTGGTTATTTGTTGAGCGCCTACAGTTGGACGTACGCTCTGCTCCAAATGCCATCAGGTCTATTGCTAGACCGCTTTGGAGTGCGACTTGTCGGTCGCATCAGCACCATTCTCTGGAGCATAGCTTCCTTCGGCGCGGCAATGTCTACTGGAATCGGCGGCTTCTTCGCAGCGCGCCTTCTGCTCGGGATAGGAGAAGCTCCCACTTTCCCAGCTAATGCAAAAGCGATTGGCTACTGGTTTCCTAAGCAAGAAAGAAGCCTGGCGACCGCCATTTTTGACGCCGCAGCAAAATTTGCTTCTGCCATCGGAGTGCCGCTGATTGGCATCCTCCTACTGCACTTTGGTTGGCGATGGAGTTTCGCAGCCACCGGATTCATCAGTCTTCTTTATTTTGCCCTGTTCTACACCTTCTACCGGAACCCGAGCGAAGACAAGCGGCTCACCGTGGCAGAGCGGGAGTTCATCACGCGAGGCGGCGCACAACCGGAAGATCGAATTGAAGCTTCAAAAAGCGCTCCGCTTAGATATCTACTTCGACAGCGGGAGGTCTTGGGGCTGGCTCTCGGTTTTGCTTCCTATAACTACAGCTTTTATTTGTTATTGACTTGGCTACCCAGCTATCTCTCGGTGACGCACCATGTGGACTTGCTCCATTCCGTCCTCTATACCAGCGCACCTTGGCTGTTTGCGACATTCACGGATTTGCTGGTAGGTGGATGGCTGGTCGATGCGCTCATTCAGCGAGGCTGGAACCCGATTCGTGTCCGCCAGTCGGTACTCATTGGAGGAACGGTTCTCGGCCTTGGAATATTTGGCGCCGCCACCGCACACACGTCGCTAGCCGCATTGTTTTGGATCAGCCTATCTTTGGGCGGATTGGCCGCGGCCGCACCGGTGGGATGGTCAATCCCTTCTTTGATCGCCCCGCGAGAAAGTGTCGGCACACTCGGCGGAATCATCAACTTTTGTAATCAGCTTTCGGCCATCGCCGCTCCGATTCTTACCGGATATATCGTTCAAGCTACGCATTCCTTCTCGGGAGCCTTCGTAGGCGCAGCTGCATTTCTGCTTCTTGGAATCGCGGGCTATGTATTTATGCTTGGGCGAATGGAGCCGATACCGGATCCACTTTGAAACAAGAATAGCTGTAGAATCGCCAGCGGTTGGTCACGACATGATGACACTGCTGCCCTCACGTCATTTCAGCGGGTGGGCGAGGTTGCCGACCGCGCTGCGGGCCATCATCTCGGGCCTTCTGATGGCTCTCATCCCGGCCAACATTTGGCCGTTGTTGCTCCTCAACCTTGGCGCGCCGCTTGCTGCGATCCTTGAAGCGGTATTCCTTGCGCTTTATGTTTGGTGGGCGAGCGGCGGAGGTCCACCCAGGACTACGCAAGCCGCCCGCGCCACGGCGTTCCGTCGTGGCACCCCGGCTCCGAAGCAGTGGTCGTGGGGCCTTATCGCCGCCCTCTTCTTCGCGGTAAGCATTCATGCGTCAATTGTTTTGCTGTTCCGCATTGTGCCCTATCCGGTGGCAGCGTTCCGGCAAGGATATGATTTTTCGTTTATTCCATCTTTGCCTTTGAGATGGATTGCAGTCGTGGTCTCAGCGGCGTCTTCGGGGATATGCGAAGAGACCGGCTTTCGCGGCTATATGCAGCGACCGATCGAACAGCGCCATGGCGCGCCGGTTGCGATTCTGATTTCCTCGCTGTTCTTCACGACACTACATCTCACCAAAGGCTGGGCGATGGCTGGGATGGTTCCCATCGTGTTTGGCGCAGGTGTTCTGCTGGGACTTCTCGCCTGGTCCTCCGGAACACTCATTTTCGGCATGATCGGCCACATCGTGATGGACATTGGGCTGTTCGCTTACTGGTGGACCGGTATCGCCGGCAACTTCGCGGCAAGACCGCTCAGCGAGACGGGCGTTGATCAGCCTTTCTTCATCGCGTGCGCCGTGTGGGCGATGTCCGTTGTCATCGTGTTGCTGGCAATATCCAGGCTTCGTGGAAAAACTCCACGGACAGGACGCGCTTAATGCGCGGCTGGGTAATGCTTGCTGGTCTCTGTCCTTGAGTTGAACACCTCGAAGCTTCCATCCTTCCAAGCAGTCACTTTCAGATAGTTGGCAGCGTCAGGTCCGGCAAGGTTGGCGATAAATCGATCCGCAACATTGTGAGCAGGGCCGCCTTCCCTGGAAAAATGTAACTGCCAAAGGTCTTCGAGCCCGGGTGATGTCTCGATAATGTCCCAGGAACTAGGCGACCCGCCTTTGGTTTCTCCGTTGTCCATGATTGCCACCCGCGGCGCGATACCGTGCACAAGTGCAGGACTACCGCTTTGAATCCAGCCATGATGAGAAACGATGTAGATATCGACATGGCCCAGACGGTTCAATGGACACATTAGCTCCATTTCTTTGTCCCAAGTGAGGTCGCCCAGATCAAGAATCCGGAGCTTGCCGAATGTGATCATCGCGCCCACCGAGCGTGAATTTTCTGTCTTGTCAGCGGGATACGGACCAGACGACTTGCACGCCGCATTTGTCCCCCCCGCTCCACGCAAAGGTTTTTTGATGAGCGCGCCGTCAGAGCTTACGACCTTGGCGTGAATCCCGCGAATGGGTAGGTTATCTCCCGGTTTCGCGATGATGCGTTTATTGCCTTTTGCCAGGAAGCTCTGATAGTCCTGCCAGACTTGCTCTGTGGCGGCATCCGTATGCTCGCGGTTTTCCCCGTGATCGATGACTGTTCCAATTGGAATTTTTGAAGCGAGCTGCGTAATTCCGCCAGCATGATCTTGATGGAAGTGTGTCAGAAGAACAAAGTCGATCTTGCTGATACCAGCTTTGCCCGCTGCTGCCACGATGCGGTCCGCGTCTCGCCCGTGGTGAGCCAGCCAGCCGGTGTCAATCAGCAAAGACTGGCCAGCGGGCGTGACGAACAATGTGGCTTGACCTCCCTCGACATCAACAAAATAGATTTGCAGTGTTTTGCCGGCTCGAGCTGTTGACGCGTGCGATGTCACTGGGAGCAGGAGAACACTCAGACTGGCTGCGAGGAAGAGAGCTCGCGTCGCCAGCCAGTTCATCTTGACACCTTCAGCAGCACTACGCCGTGTTTGGGCACTTCAACGGTGTACGTGTCTTGCACCGTAGCAATATCCTTATGCTCCCAAAGGTCGCGCACTTTCGCCGGAGGGCTGAGACCGATAGCTTTGAAATCCAGAGTCATTGTCAGGGCCGCTTCGCTCCGATTGAATAGACCGACGGCTTGGCTCTGATCGGCCAGTGGCTTTGCCCATATTTCCAACGGACCCTCTTCCGAAATCCGATGGCCTTGCACACCCTTAGCGTCCTGGTCAACGGAGAGGACTTCTCTGTTAGTCAGCATTTCTTTGGTCTCGGCAGACATGCTTCTCAAGTCGTTACCAGCGAGCAGCGGGGCAGCAAGTAAGGCCCACAACGCCATGTGGGTTCGATACTCGTCACGATCCATACCGCCGTTGCCGACCTCGAGCATGTCCGGATCGTTCCACTGTCCAGGGCCGGCGAATTTCTCCAATCCGTTCTGGCTGAATCCAATCAGCGACATGCTGTCGTATTTGTCGCTGATGTCTCCCGTCGTCCGCCAGAGATTTCCAGTCTTTGGCCCCCAGCGCCACGGCGCCTTAACACCCCAATTGCAGATGCTGAACACGATTGGCCGTCCCGCCTGTGCCAACGCATCGCGAAATTTCGCATACTGCACTTCCGGATCGAGTCCCTCGGAGTAGCACCAATCCACTTTTACGTAATCCACTCCCCACGAAGCATAAGTTTTGGCATCCTGGAGTTCATGATCGAAACTCCCGGGCCGCTTTTGGCAAGTCAGTCGACCGGCATCGGTATACAAACCGAGCTTCAACCCCTTGCCGTGTACGTAGTCGGCGAGGGCCTTGATACCGCCGGGAAATTTAGCCGGATCGGCAATAATGTTTCCCTGAGCATCGCGGCTGACTTGCCAGCAGTCATCGATGTTGACGTATTGGTAGCCCGCCGCCCTAAGGCCGCTGCTGACCATCGCATCCGCCATTTCGCGGATCAGTTGGTCGTTTACGTCACAAGCAAACTTGTTCCAACTGTTCCAGCCCATGGGTGGAGTCTGTGCCAGTTGCTGTGCCTGGGCGGTACTATTCGTTGTGAAAACAATTAAAGGCAGGAAAACTGCAATTAGCGCACATCGAAATATTCTCATTGTGCCCTCTGGGTTCCTCTCCGGCGAACCGCCATGTTAAATGGTTTGACAGGCGCTAGAACCATTCTTATATTCTGCGGTGCTGACGCCTGATGGCGTCACCAGATCATGGATCAGACCGCCAGACCCGGTTTAGTAGCTAATTCTCCCAAACATGAAGCCGAAGAACTCGGGCAAGAGCAGCGAAGAACATCCTCCCGGGCTGGCTATTTTCGCTGGGTCATTTGTGCGTTGCTGTTGCTTGGAACCACCAAAAACTATATGGACCGCCAGGTCCTCGGCGTCCTCAAGACCACTCTTCAACATGACCTGGGCTGGAATGATATTGACTACGGAAACCTGGTCTTGGCATTCCAGGCTGCTTACGCGGCTGGCATGATATTGGTCGGAAGGCTGGTGGACCGCCTGGGCACGCGATCAGGTTATGCACTGGCGATGGCGTTCTGGAGCCTGGCCTCGATGGGCCACGCTCTCGGAAGTAGCTTCACCAGTTTTGTAATCGCTCGGTCAGCCCTCGGCTTCGGCGAGGCTGGTGTTTTCCCGGCGAGTATAAAGACGGTAGCGGAGTGGTTCCCGAAGAAAGAACGCGCGTTAGCCACGGGAATTTTCAACGCCGGAACCAACGCCGGCGCTATTGTCACGCCATTGATAGTTCCCTGGATCGCCCTGCACTGGGGATGGCGTTGGGCATTCGTGATCACCGGCGCGCTAGGATTTGTTTGGCTCATTTTTTGGCTAGCGCTCTATCGCAAGCCGGAGGAACACTCCCGAGTCTCGAAGGCCGAACTGGCTTACATTCGCAGCGATCCATCCGAACCGATCAGGAAGATCAAATGGATTAGTCTTTTTCCGCATCGCCAGACCTGGGCGTTTGTGATGGGCAAGTTCATGACTGATCCCATCTGGTGGTTTTACCTATTTTGGATACCGGACTTTCTGCAACGGCGCCACGGGCTGGCTTTGATCAAGATCGGTCTGCCGATCATGGTCATTTATTTGATCTCTGACGTGGGAAGCGTTGGTGGCGGCTGGCTTTCTTCCTGGCTGATTCAACGCGGCAAAAGCATTAACGCAGCTCGAAAGATCGCTATGCTAGTGTGCGCGCTATGCGTAGCTCCTATTGTCTTTGCATATCGTACCGATAGTATGTGGGCGGCAGTTTTGCTAATTGGGCTCGCTGCTGCGGGCCACCAGGGATTCTCCGCCAATCTCTTTACTTTGACGTCTGATATTTTCCCCTCTCAGGCAGTGGGCTCGGTGGTGGGAATCGGAGGAATGGCGGGTGCGATTGGGGGCATGCTGATCGCAACCATCGTTGGCCACGTGCTGCAATGGTCGGGCAGTTACATGGTACCTTTCTTGATTGCCGGCTCGGCATACCTGGTGGCATTGGCTACCATTCACTTGCTGTCGCCCAAACTTGAGCCGGCCAGAATTACCTGAGGCAGATACATGGCACTGGCAGTCAGGCCGAAGCAGGAATGCCGCTGGGACCTCGTCAGTCTCGGCGAGGTCATGCTGCGCTTCGATCCGGGCGACGGCCGCATCTCAACCACACGCCACTTTGACGTCTGCGAAGGCGGCGGAGAATACAACGTAGCGCGCGGATTAAAGCGCTGCTTTGGTATGGATACCGCGCTAGTCAGCGCCTTCGCCAATGATCCCGTCGGAAAGCTGCTTCAGGATCTCATTTACCAGGGAGGAGTCGATCAGTCCCTAGTGCGTTGGGTTGAGCACGACGGAGTTGGTCACGCGGCGCGAAACGGTCTCAATTTTACTGAGCGTGGATTCGGAGTGCGGGCCGCCCTCGGCTCCTACGATCGCGGACACACTGCGATTTCCCGACTCAAGCCCGGCGACATCGATTGGGATGAAGTTTTTGGAAAACAGGGAGCGCGCTGGCTCCACACCGGTGGGATATTCTGTGCCCTTTCCCCCACAACCCCCGATGTCGCTTTGGAAGCCATGCAAGCGGCAAAGCGACACCGCACCATCGTTTCCTACGATCTGAACTATCGTGCATCCTTATGGAAATCCAATGGAGGAAAGAAACAGGCCCAGGAAGTCAATCGCCGCATCGCACCCTATGTGAATGTCATGCTGGGAAATGAGGAGGATTTCTCCGCCGCGCTCGGCTACCAGGTTCCGGGCATGGATGAGCATCATTCAACGTTTGAAGTGGATGGTTTCAAACAAATGATCAGCAAGGTCGTGAAAGATTACCCGTTCAGCGTGGTTGCGACCACTTTGCGAAAAGCAAAAACCGCCACCCAAAACGATTGGGGCGCGATCTGCTATTGCGATGGAAAGTTTTATCAGGCAAAGAATCGGGAAAACCTTGAAATCTTTGATCGCGTAGGGGGAGGCGATTCCTTTGCTTCCGGCCTGATTTATGGTTTCCTCAGTGGCAAGGACCCGCAGTGGGCTGTCGAATGCGGCGCCGCCCACGGGGCACTAGCGATGACTACGCCCGGAGATACCAGCATGGCCACTCTTCAGGAAGTCATTCAGGTGATGGAAGGCGTCGGGGCGCGCATCGCGCGTTGACCAGGAACATAGGGTGATATGAACAAGCAGAAGGTTCGCGATCGGATAGCAGAAATTGGTGTGGTACCGGTGGTGCGCGCATCGTCCTCGCGCGAAGCATTGATCGCTGCCGAGGCGGTGTGCCAGGGCGGAATCCCGATCGTGGAAATCACTATGACTGTGCCTGGAGCGGTCGAAGTGATTCGTGAGCTCAGCAAGAGCAGCGGTTCGGAAGTGCTCATCGGAGCCGGGACCGTGCTCGACCCCGAAACGGCGCGTCGTTGCCTGGATGCAGGGGCGCAGTTTCTCGTCAGCCCCGGGTTGAATCTTCCAACAGTCGAATTGGCAGTCCGGGAAAAAATGTTGATCATGGCGGGCGCCTTGACCCCAACTGAGGTCATCACCGCATGGAACGCAGGATCGGATTTCGTAAAGATTTTCCCCTGTGGCCAAGTCGGGGGAGCTAAGTACATCAAGGCTCTAAAAGGCCCACTACCGCAAATTCCGCTCGTGCCTACGGGCGGAGTCAACCTGAATACTGCCGCCGAATTCATTGAGGCGGGGGCCGCCGCATTAGGAATTGGTGGAGAACTGGTACAGGCGGACGCCCTCAAATCGGGCAAGTCCCAAATCATCACCGAAAACGCGCGCAAGTTCGTGGAAATCGTGAAACAGACTCGAGCCCGCATGACTCCGAACAACCCGGTCACCACGAGCTCAGCCTGAGCAATGTCATTGGTTCACACCGCTCGCGAGAAGACCTCCATCGACAACCAATAGGTGTCCAGTAACGAAGCTGGCGGCATCAGAAGCGAGAAACACACCGGCGCCTGCAAGTTCATCCAGTTTTCCAAAACGTCCCATGGGTGTCCGCATGAGAAATTCCCGGCCACGCGGAGTGCCGTTCAGCAAAGCGGCATTTAACTCCGTAGGAAAAACGCCGGGAGCGATCGCATTGACGCAGACTCCGGACCTTGCCCATTCGATGGCCAGCGATTTCGTCAAAGCAGCAACGCCTGCCTTGCTGGCACAGTAGGCGGCCACTTCATGCAGCGCGACAAACGACGCAATCGAAGCAATGTTGATAATGCGGCCGTAACCGCGCTCGACCATGTGCTTTCCGAACACGCGACATGCCTGCAAGGTTCCGGTCAAGTTGGTTTCGAGAATTGCCTCCCATTCTTCGTCTGGCACTTCCAACGTGGGTGTGCGTTTGGTGCGGCCAGCCGAGTTCACCAAAATCTGAACGCTGCCAAATTTGTCGCACACGGATTTCAGAAGCTGACTGAGGCTGCCAGTATCCGTCACGTCACAAGTCTGAACCAGAGAACGCCGCCCCAGTCCCTCAACCTCCAAAGCCGCATTGCGCGCCTGTTCGGCGCGACGGCTGGAGGGAACAACATCCGCACCAGCCTGAGCAAGCGCCTTCGTCAGGGCAAGCCCGATGCCGCTAGTCCCGCCGATCACAACCGCGGTTTTGTTGGTGAGCTCAAGAA